>Ga0209013_10000192_pt1 | contig 51310 bp, 43 predicted proteins | sample Cruoilmetagenom2_FD_187291 | JGI IMG/M metagenome (GOLD analysis project Ga0209013, IMG submission 187291) | Oil polluted marine microbial communities from Coal Oil Point, Santa Barbara, California, USA - Sample 2 (SPAdes) (version 2) | ecosystem: Environmental > Aquatic > Marine > Oil seeps ...
CTGTAACCATCACGGATCAGCAAAATCTGTACACGACCATCGTGCACGGCCTTCAAGGTGTCGTCCAGACCTAAAACACCGCCCTTCTCTTTGGCCGCATTGGTCACCACGGTGTTAGCAAGTTTCTCCTCGCGACGATATTCCGCCTCTTCCCCAACCTGCATGGCTTTCTCAAGCACCTCGTTGTGGCTTGCATGCATGCTGATTGGGAAGGTTCCCACCACCAGACTTTGCCAGGACTTGGGCAGCTGACCTCTAAACAACGCTACATTATCCTCAGTGCCTCCAATCAATATCCGGCGCACGTTGTTTTCTTTAAAGAAGCGTGTCGCAAAATCAACTGCATCTTTTATATTGCGTTCGGCCAGCTCGTCCACGTTATCCATTTGTCCTGCAAGACTGCCTCTCCCGCCCATTGCCTGTGATCCTCCACCATGTTTTGCTCGGCGTACGCTCTCCCCAGATAATCCTTCTTCCTCACGCAATTCGCCAAGGTGGAAGTAGAACATGCGCGCATCCTGTTTGTCGACCAGCACAACCCCGTATCCTCCGTACGAATCTAATAAATCCGCTAACGGCTTTACATGCGGTCGATCACTGACTCGTACGCGGCTGCGGATCGGCACCGCGAGAGTGTATGCCCGCAAAAACCCTTGCGGCGCGCACGAGAAGACCGCCACACTGCGTCCTGACCAATCATGCTCATGATCAAAATATCGAGTAACCTCGGAAACATCATCCGGCAGATCAACTTCTTTGAGCATACTACGCAAGCGAAGTTTGTGAATATCCACGTTTCCCTCTGCGGGATCAGTGTCCAGATATGTGCTTAATACCGGGGATTCGGACTGATAACCCAATAATTCTTGTAGATTATTATCTGTTAACATTGGAACCTCCTTTGAAATGTTGTGGTTAGAAGGAATAACCTGGCCCAAACGCAATCATTTTTTCAATCGTTAGAGGGATTGAAGCAGGTGTGTCAAAAAACAGCACCCTCTCCCTCGGTTTAGTCAACACATGTTCGCCTCGTCGTTAATATCAACCCAAGAGCCGTATTAGAAGCAGTACACCCCATCGCCCACTGTCGTCTTATTGAAAAATAAGCATCCAAGGATTACACAAATCCTAATTAATATTTGCTAATCGTTGAAACAGATCCTGCTGCTCTGACGTCAGGCTGCGTGGAATCTTCACATCCGCTCGCACATTCAGGTCGCCATACTTCTTCGGATTTTTCAAATGAGGCATACCTCGACCCTTCAAACGAAACGTCTGCCCCGGTTGAGTACCCTTCGGAACTTTGAGCACGACGTTTCCGCTTAATGTTTCGACAGGAATTTCACCTCCCAAAACGGCCGTATAAAGATCAATCCCAGCATCAGCGTAAAGATCATTACCCTTACGCTTGAATCTTGAATCTTTTGTTACCTGAATCACCAGGTACAAGTCTCCCTCCTGACCCCCGGATCCAGCAGAAAGAGCTCCTGAGATACGTACTTTTGTCCCAGACCGCGCACCGGGAGGGATCTTCACGTCAAGACGACGACCATCCACATCGATCCTGCGCGTAGTTCCATGATAAGCCTCATGCAAAGAAATCTCTGTTTTATACTGGTAAGAAGGACGTGCAACTCGCCCCCTGGATGAACCTCTCATCGTCGAAGGTGTCCCCATGTTCGGCATACCACCAAAGATGCTGGTGAAGAAATCAGAGAACCCTCCACCGAAGATGTCTCCCAGATCACCGACTTCGACCCGCACGTTACCTCCGGATGGAGCCCCTTGCGTGAACCATTCCTCCCAATTGAAACCACCGGGAGCGCCCCCATGCTGCTGGTAGCGCTCATACGAGGACCCCAATTGATCGTACCGCCGTCTATTCTCTGGGTCGCTTAACACCTGATTAGCTTCGTTGACTTCTTTAAACTTTTCTTCCGCTTGCTTATTATCTGGATTTCGATCAGGATGATATTTAAGGGCTAACTTACGAAACGCTTTCTTAATATCCTCTTGACTTGACTTCCGGTCAACTCCCAGGGTTTTGTAATAATCTTTATACTCCATAAGAAAATATCCACAGGATATTATTTTTTTTCCTGCAATACGAATGATTTTAAGTTACTCTAAATAACTCGATTGTGTAGATTTTCTTGTCTAATTTTTTGTGTGCGTTTGCGACGCCACAAAAAATTACACACATTTCAGTACACAATCTATAACTCGCCTCTTACACTATGATTGTATATGCCTCTGGCACTCAGAGTCAAGTACTTAGGGGAAAATTTATACAATTCTAACGCGAAAACGTTTCCTCCCTTAAAACAAGCCTCCGCCAGGGCGGTGAGGTATTCCCAGCGGAGGCTTTCGCCAAAGGAGGAAACAGCGATGAGCATAATCAGGAGAGATTCCTGAAGCGCATCTTGCTGTCTATATCTTACCGAATTTTTATTAATTCGTTCATTGTCAAACATCATAAGTTATGAGTGATTTTTCTCACAAATAAATGTGACATGTCATATATTTTTCGCGCCCGCCCCCCACTGATTATCCCTGCCCCACTTCAACCTGGTTGTAGTTCTCATCATAATAAGCACACAGTTCTTTTAACGGACACACCGGGCAGTTCGGGCGGCGCGCATTACATATCTCGCGACCCAGACGTATAATATTCAAATGCGCCGAGTAATAGGCGTCTTGCGGAAATATCTTTTCCAGATGTTGGTGCGCCTGATCAGCGGTCATCTTAGCAGGGCGCAGACCCAGACGTCCACTTACCCGGTAAATGTGTGTATCCACGGGAAAAGCGGGTTTACCCAGCGAGAACAGCAGGACGATAGCGGCTGTTTTTGGTCCCACCCCCTTGAATTTCATCAACCATTCGCGCGCCTCATCATCATCCAATTCCCGTAAGAAATCCAAGTCTAACTCACCTCGCTCCTGGGTGATCTTCCTCAGCACGTTTTGAATGCGCGGCCCCTTCTGATTGGCTAGCCCTGCCGTCCGGATCGCGTCGATCACATCAACCTCATCGGCGTCCCGTACAGCTTCCCAGGTTGGGAAACGTTCTCGCAAGGAGTTGAAAGCGCGATCACGGTTTGTATCGTTTGTGTTTTGGGAAAGTATCGTTGAAACCAGCTCATCCAAAGGCGGCAAGGGATTACGCCACTGAGGATCACCGTAAAAATCTAATAACCGCTGATGATTTTCTAAAGCAAGCTTTTGCATAAGACTTAAAAAATTTAACCGGTCCGGTTCAGCACAACCACCGGACGAGCCTCTCCTACAACGATCTTGCGCCAGTTATGGATTGGGAAGCTGGGACCATATTCCGCTAATGCGTCCAGCTCATCCTCAAACAGCGCCTCCAGCTGGCGCAGTACCTCGAGAACGACTGCTGAGCGGACACTCTTTCGTCTGTCCCCATCTGCGATCTTTAGCGCGATTCCCATCGCTTGCGAACCCGGACCCAACGCTCCGGGCAACAAACTGACACCCTGATACCCTTCAGCCCCAGCCTTCATTAATATACGCCCACGGCTCACCTGCATCAGGCGAGTGTCAAAGCGTTCCGGGCCACCTACCATATCTGGATGCGAAGTCATAGCTGAGACAACTGTGCTGCACGCATCTGCGCGCCCAGGCGGCTGCACCCCACCGCTCACCGGATCAGCCAGCCTTGCGAAAGCCAGGGCTACATAACGCAGGGGCAGAGCAAAGTTGGGGGCAGAGCAGCCATCAATCCCCACGCTCACCTGCTCGAGTGGTGCCTGACACATTTGAGCGAATGTCGACACGATTTCACGCTGTATGGGGTGGAGTGGATCAATATAGATCAATCCATCAGGGATGTGATCACCCCTGCGTTCTTTAAGACGCAAAAAAGCCAGCATCCCTGTATGCTTTCCTGAACAATTATGCCTGTTTGGGGTAGGCTTTTCTCCCAGCATGCGCAATGCATCGCGGGTTGGGAGGTGGAACGGATGATGGACTCCGCAGAGCAGTTCAGATTCATTTACACCTGTTTTCTCTTGGATCACCTTCAGCACAGCAACATGATCATCTGTCCCCGAATGCGAGGCACACATCAGTGCGACCTCAGGCTCCGTTATCCCAAATTCCTCCATTCCGCCTTGCTCAAGGAACGGCAAAATTTGGAACGGTTTGGCAGCAGAACGCAGATAGGTTTTCGTATTGGGATCGCCGTACCAAGCAAGAATATTCCCCGAAACATCCACAACTACGATTGCACCCCGATGGATTGATTCGACAATATCCCCACGAGTTAACTCCAATACAGGAGCATACCCCGTACTAATTATCGTCTCCATCGGAAGATTTATGATTAGCGCTGTTATTGTATTGACGAAGGTAGTAATGGTAGAGACCGTAGCGCAGGCGCTGGGCGTACAGATCGTGGTATTCTGGAGGATAATCAAGCCCCCTGAGTAATGCTTTGATCATCTTTGAAGTCGCGTCAGGTGCCGCACTGCGCTCTGAAAGGCGTTCCAGACCCTTAATTATCCTCTTTAGATACCTTATTTGAGCACGTATGGCAACCACATCGACCATACCACCGCGCCCACTAATGATCTTATAGTCCTTGTAAGTACTTTTAAGCTCATCTAATGCCGCTAACCAGGCTTCCATATCAGCTTCAGCCAGGAAAACAGGTTGATCAACCGCTACCGCATCTCCCACAAAAATAATCTGCAATTCCGGAATGATTACCCATGCCGCTCCCGCTGATGGACCAGGACGGTGCTCCAGAATGATGTCTGGACCACCCCAATGCAACACCATACGTTCTAAAAAAGTGATGTCCGGGACGGTCCAACGCATACCTATCGCTTCGCCATAGGTTTCCCACAGAGCCCCACTTTCTGCATTGAGACCTTTAAAGATCATCGGCCGGTTACGAAAAATTTCGGCTGCCTGTTGATGGGCTAAAATCGTACACTCCATTGTACGTGCACCGAGCGTACGATCGGGATGAGCATTCAGCAGCACCAGTAATCGATTGCTTCCCCTGCGCTGATTAAACAATATTGAATTCCATATTCGCCCATCTTCTAAGCGTAATGGCGCATCGATCATAATCGTCCCATGTGGGAACACCAACCCACCAACTGTTACGCCTAGATAAGAATCTTCGTACAATATGCCTCGTTCGATCTGTTGCATGGCTCACTCCACTCAGTTCATGACTACCTTGTTTGCTCAAATAGTAAACCCAAGAAAGTTACTTGAAATACGGCGCCTAATCATGGGTTTACTTGAAAGCAATTGCAGGATGCGTAATGTTCTATTTGTACGGATATTCCGTTCGACATGAGTAAAATTATTAAGAAACCTGGTTGCATTTGCTAATGGACGCTTCCCGGATTGCTAAAGCATGTGGATCTTTTCTATGTTAGACCTGGCAGGTCCAGCATCAACACCTCAACAGCCAGGCGAGGATTCACGTTTTTATCCAGTGATTCCATCGTCCGATCGATTGCCGAAACAGCGCCGCGTGCGGTATCCATCCCATGAGCCGCTGCCAGTTTCGTAATTTCTTCCAAACGATCTGGATTTGCGACGGAAGCTGAAGCGCCCGCTGCACGCAGCATTACATCACGCCATAATGAGAGCCAAACCGAAAGTACCTGCAGCAGCGCGTCTCTTTTTTTTACCATCCGTTCGGCGTAGGCAAAGCGTTCCACACGACTGGACTCCAATAACCTGGCATGATCGTCTAACCAAACGCTGCGCTGCTCCACTTGCTCTGGTTTCCGAAAAAGGTCCAGGGCATAGCCGGGTCTTCCCCCGGAGATGTGTGCCAGAAGCGTCGCCTGATCCTCGGGAGCACCCCAATTAGTTTGCAATCCCTCGCTAACTTGCTCTGGTAGGAGAGGGCGCAGTCTCAACACCTCGCATCGTGACACAATCGTGGAGAGCAAACTCTCTGCACTCTCGGCTGTGATGACCAAGACCACCTGCGGGCCGGGCTCTTCCAGGGTTTTTAGCAACGCGTTCTGTGCATTGGGGTTGGCTTCTTCGAAACGCAGCAGCAGGGCAACTTTATATCGCGCTTCGTAGGGTGCCAACACCAGGGCGCGTCTCAGCTCGCGAATCTGGTCCACCTTCAGCGTCCCCCCCTGCTGGTCTGCCTGCACAACCATCAAGTCCGGATACTGCATACGCTCAATCTGGGTGCATGTTTGGCAAGTGCGGCAAGGTTCACCTGGTTTGGAAGGCTGAGGGCAATTCAACGCCTGCGTTAAACGCAAAGCCAGCGTACGTCGACCTACTCTCAAAGGTCCACAAAACAGGTAGGCATGACGTACACGATCACGTTCGACGTGTCCCTTTAGCAGGCGAACTGCCCACTCATGACCAAGCATGTCCCAATTCATTTATAAAATTTTAGCCTAGAGTAGATGTATTGACAACGGGCAATCGGAAGAAACATTGATATTACTGCCCATTTGATCTGGGAGTGGTGATAGTAGTGGTGGTTTAGTCGGAATACCATTCCGACCTACGTGTTAATTCAATGGTATAAGTATTGGCAAAGTGCACGCATATTTCTGGAAACATAAAATTCTCACCACCACGAATTGACTACTCCCTTTGATCTCAGGAGAACTCGCTGGACGTTCTGTATGCTATAATGAATCTCCATTATGGATTTCGTGAGCGGGTTAAATCCCCAACAGCAGGGCGCAGTTATGGCAGGCGTGGGACCGGTATTGGTAATGGCAGGTCCTGGTTCTGGTAAGACACGCGTACTCACGCAGCGTATCGCCTACTTGATCGATTCTAAGGGCGTCCGTCCTTATCATATCATGGCAGTTACTTTCACCAATAAGGCTGCCAACGAGATGGGTGAACGCGTGAAAGAGTTAATTGGTGAGTACGAACACGGGTTAACGATCGGCACTTTCCACGCAATCTGCGCCCGTTTTCTACGCCGGGAAGCCGAGCAATTACCGTTCGAGTCGAACTATGTCATTTTCGATGCCGACGACCAGGTCAGCCTGGTCAAACGCGCCCTGAGCGATCTGGATATCGATGACAAACGTTTCCGTCCACAAAGCGTACACGGTTCGATCTCGGTCGCCAAGAATGAACTCGTCTTGCCGGACGATTATCCAATAAACAATTACCGTGACGAAGTCGTTCACCGCGTTTACCAGCACTACCAGAACCTGCTGTTGACAAACAGCGCCCTGGATTTTGACGATCTGCTGCTTTGGATGGCTAATTTACTGGAAGAAAATCCCACCGTTCGAGAAAAATACGCCCGCCGTTACGAACACATTCTGGTAGATGAGTTCCAGGACACCAACCTGGCTCAATATACGATCATCAAGCACCTGGCATCTTTTCATAATAACATCTTCGTGGTCGGCGATACGGACCAATCCATTTATCGCTGGCGCGGTGCCGACTACCGCAACGTGATACGATTCGAGAGCGATTTTCCTGACACGCAGCTGATTTTACTGGAGCAGAACTACCGCTCCACCCAGCGCATCCTGGATGTCGCGATGGCAGTCATCGACCGAAACCCCCAACGCACACCAAAACACCTGTTCACCGACCGTGGAGCAGGGCTGCGGGTTATCCTGCACGAAGTTTACGATGACCGCCAAGAGGCATCCTTTGTCGTTGACACCATCGCCAGCTTTGTAGCGCGCAGTCAATCCCAACCCGGAGACTTCGCCGTGATGTATCGCACCAACGCCCAATCACGCGTACTTGAAGAAGCCTTCCTCGGTGCCGGATTACCCTACAAACTTGTTGGCGCCCAGCGCTTCTACGGCCGTCGAGAGATCAAAGATATCATCGCTTTCTTACGCCTGGTTCATAACCCGAACGATGAACTCAGCCTGATGCGCGTCATCAGCGTCCCCCCTCGCGGAATCGGTAGTAAAACGCTGCAGGCATTACGCACTCAGGCACAGAAAGTCGGCCTACGCCCCGGGCAGCTGCTGATCGAATTAGGGAGCGATCCCGATACCCCTTACCGGAAGGTTTTCTCCAGCCGCGAAGACTCTGTGTTGACCAATTTCGGGCGTTTGCTCGCCGGATGGATCGCTTTGAAAGACGACCTAAACCCTCTGTCGATAATGGACCGTATCCTGGAAGACGTAAATTACAATCTCTATATTGACGATGGCACAGAGGAAGGGCAAGATCGCTGGGAGAATGTTATGGAACTACGCCGTTTGGCCGGCGACTTCCAGGAGACCGGTATGCAAGCCTTCCTGGAACAGGTCGCCCTGGTGTCCGATCAGGATACGCTCGAATCCAGCGCTAACGCACCGACCCTGCTCACTCTGCACGCCGCCAAGGGATTGGAATTCCCCGACGTGTTTATTGTAGGTCTAAATGACGGTACCCTGCCGCACAGTCGATCATTCGATGATCCCGAAGGGATGATGGAAGAGCGTCGTCTTATGTACGTGGGCGTTACGCGTGCCAAGAACCGCCTGTACCTGGTATTCTCTCAAAATCGCAGCTCGTATGGCTATTCAGAACCTGCCGATCCATCCCGCTTCTTACGGGACATTCCCCCCGAGCTGCTCGATGGTGCGCAGCTATATCAAAGCAGGACCCGCGTAACAAGCATTCCTTCGCGACCTGAGCGTTGGCAAACGTCTAATCCAGATGAATCAGCTCCAGCAGAACCTAAAGCCAACCGTTTTCACCCAGGCATGCGCGTTCACCACGCAAGCTGGGGTGAGGGTATGGTGCTTAACAGCAACTTAGACGATGACGACGAGATTGTAGATATTTTCTTCGCGGAAGTTGGCTTAAAAAAGGTTGTGGCGTCATTAGCCAAGCTGGAAATCAGGGCGTGATACGCATTCCGTAAAAAACCAAGGTTTCTACGAATAACGGATCACTTCTCACGTTTCACTCTTCACTCTTTATGTTTCACGACGTATAATTTCCTCGTCATGCCGATTCTTGATCCTCACTCGACCGAATACATCAGTCGCAGCCCCGACCAGACACGTCGTGCCGGGATGCGTCTGGGTGCATTGCTGCAAACAGGTGATGTAATATGCCTGGTTGGCGAACTGGGTACAGGGAAGACCACCCTGGTCCAAGGTATCTCCTCTGGCTGGGGTTCATTAGACCTGGTTTCCAGCCCATCGTTTGTGCTCGTTAACCTCTATCGGCGACCTGACGCTGCACAATTATTTCACCTCGACGCCTACCGCCTGCAAGATGAGTACGAAGCAGTAGACCTGGATATCGATGCGATGATTGATCAGGGCCCACTCGTAGTTGAATGGGCAGACCGCATCCAAGGGGCTCTACCTGAGGAGAATCTACGGGTTCAATTACACTGGGTCGATCATGAACAGCGCGACATGATCATATCGGCTCGGGGAATGCGCTACCAGTCGCTGTTACATAATTTCCGTCAGCGTGTCTTTGGAGTCTTCTGATGTCCTCTATCGTTCTGTCTATCGACACTTCCACCAAAACCGTGGGGCTGGCACTATACGACGGCGTTCAGGTGCTGAGCGAGTCAGTATGGACCAGCCAGAACCATCACACTGTTGAACTTGCCCCCGCAGTAAGCGACCTCCTGAGAAAATCTGGCTTGGGCGTGTCCTCCCTGGGCGCCCTGACCGTTGCGCTCGGTCCTGGCTCATTCACCGGGCTGCGGATCGGAATGGGCCTGGCAAAGGGGATATGCCTGGCAGGACACCTGCCGTTGGTCGGCATACCAACCCTGGATGCGCTGGCTGCGTCGCAACCAATTCACAAGGCTCCCCTGGTCGCTGTATTGCAAGCTGGCCGCGGGCGGCTGGCGGTTGGTTGGTACCAGGCGCAGGAGAATCACTGGGTTGCGACCCAAGAGATCGAGGTACTCACACCCAAGGAACTTCTTCAACGTGTGCGAACTACCACATATATTTGTGGAGAGCTAAGCCAGGGTGATCGTCGAACGCTCAGTCGCAAGCACAAAAAAGTAAAACTGGCTTCCCCCGCCCAGTCTCTTCGCCGTCCTGGTTTCCTGGCAGAACTAGGTTGGAAACGTTGGCGGGCTGGCGATGTTGACGATCCAGCCACGCTCTCTCCAATATATATTCACAAGAAAGAGCCAATTCCTGGATGATAACCCTCGCTGGTACAAACACGATGGAACTACATACACACGTCCGACCGATGCAAAAGGCTGACCTAGATCAGGTATTAGCCATCGAGCAAAGTTCGTTCAGTACGCCATGGACGATAAGCGCTTACAAGTATGAGTTGAACGAGAACAAGCACTCCACGCTGTGGGTGGCAGAGGTCGAATCAATGAGCGGAAAAAGCCAAGTTGTCGGAATGATCGTCCTATGGTTGATTCTAGACGAGGCGCATATCGCTACAATCGCTGTTCACCCCGATTACCGCAGGTTGGGAATCGCCAGATGCTTATTGCTTACAGCCCTGAAAGAAGCAATCCATAAAGGAGCAAGTGAGGCTACACTTGAGGTCCGAGCGGGTAACCACGCGGCGCAGGAACTCTACCTAAGCCTCCATTTTCAAGTCGTTGGACACCGGCATCGTTACTACCACGATACGAAAGAAGATGGAATCATCATGACCGTGAAATTTCAGGAAAATGAGCATTTCTCACGCCTTGACATCGAACAGCCAATCACAGTGGAGCAGTAACTCCAGACATCCGTGAGCTGCGCCGATCTCTTGCGCCCATCCCATACTAAGAACAGGAGGTACTTCGTGAATCCAGCCGAGGAATTGGAAAAAGTTGCCAAAGAAGTATCCGCATGCACAAAATGTGATCTGCATTATTCTCGCAAAACCACAGTACCGGGAGAAGGCCCGGCTGATGCCGAGATATTATTCATCGGCGAGGGCCCCGGTTTCCACGAAAACGAACAGGGACGACCTTTTGTAGGAGCCGCCGGGAAGTACTTGGACGAGCTGCTGGCTTCCATTAACCTGCAGCGCTCGGAAGTCTTTATAACCAACGTGGTGAAATGCCGCCCGCCATCCAACCGTGATCCACAAGTCGATGAATTAGCGGCTTGCAGCGACTTCCTGGAACGCCAAATCCAGGCAATCAATCCAAAAGTGATCGTCACACTGGGTCGCTTCTCCATGGCGCGTTTCCTACCCAATGCAAAAATCAGCCACGTCCACGGGCAGGCAACCAACGCGAAAGGACGCCTGATCGTCGCCATGTACCATCCTGCAGCCGCTCTGCACCAACCATCTCTGAAAGCCAGCATCGAAAAAGATTTCGCACAACTGCCGGAGCTGATCGCCAAAGCCGGGAAAATGCCGGAACACCAGGAACAGCCCGCTCAGAAGGAAGAAGAGCCAAAACAGCTGAACCTGTTTTAGGACATTCAGCCCACGGGAACTTACTGACCCCACGGTAGTTGACGGAGGGGAATCTACACGATGACGGCGCAACGCGCGTATTCTTTGGCCATGTCCTTAAACAACGCACCCGAAAACATGAACACTCTCCGTTCCATCTACGATCGTCTTCCACGTGATGTCAGAATCAAGATCAGGACATTCGTGCCTGGTACAGCACTGCGTTGGTACGCTCACCGAGACACTGATGTGTATTTGATCTCGTATCCAAAGTGCGGGCGCACATGGTTAAGGGTAATGATAGGCAAGGCTATCTCGTTACATTATTCTTTATCCGAGGATGAAAAAACGCTCTTTCTTGATGGCAGGATTAAATTACACCCCGACGTACCGAAGATCAATGTCATCCATGATGATCGTCCGATGCTGAAAACACCCGCAGAACTTGAGGTTTCAAAGAGCAGATTTAGCAATAAACGAGTCATCTTCCTGGTGCGTGAGCCTCGAGACGTGATCGTCTCAAGCTACTATGAGATGAATAAGCGCAGCCAATTGTTTGGTCCAAATCCTTACGAATCCACAACGGCACATTTCGAAGGTACTCTTTCGGAATTTATTGACAGAAGAAAGGGAGGCTTCGATACACTCCTGAAGTTTTATAACATTTGGGCAGACAATCGCCACGTGCCAGAGGGATTTTTACTCATCCGCTATGAAGACATCAAGGTAGATGCTCACAAAGAGCTGCGTCGAGTTTTGGATTTCCTCGGATTGCCTGGTATCAGCGATGATGTAATTGATGAGGCAGTAAATTTTGCATCTTTTGATAACATGCGCAAGTTGGAGGAACAAGGGAGATTCAGAACTGGAATTCTGAATCCCGCCGATAAAGCAGATTTAGATTCATACAAAACGCGAAAAGGTAAAATTGGTGGCTACAGGGATCATTTGTCGGAAGAAGAGATCCAGCGCCTGAACACAAAAATCTGTCAAACATTGACAGATTTCTACGGTTATTCAGAACAATTGGGGATGGGTGAGTAAAATGACAAACTATCTGGTAACGGGGGCGGCTGGTTTTATAGGTGCTCGAGTTGCTGAGCTGCTCCTGGGTGCAGGTCACTCAGTAACTGGCCTGGACAACCTGAACCAGGCTTATGACCCTCGCATGAAGGTATACCGGTTAAATCGGCTTCAGGGTCATCCAGGTTTCACCTTCCACCAGCTTGATATCTCTGACCGCTCCATATTGGAGCCAGGAACCTTCAACCTGCCATCCAATACCACGGCCTCATCTTCACCACCTTTCGAAGCCATTATCAACCTGGCTGCCCGGGCGGGTGTACGACAGGCGATGTCTGACCCCTGGGTCTATATGAATACCAATATCACGGGTACACTGAACTTGTTAGAGCTGTGCCGGCAATGGAAAATTCCAAAATTTATTCTGGCGTCAACGTCCAGCGTTTATGGCGCAAACGCCCCCCTTCCAACACCCGAAGACTCCGACAGCGATCACCCCTTGCAGGCTTACGCGGCCAGCAAAAAAAGCGCCGAAGCCTTATGCCACGCTTACCATCACCTATATGATTTGGACGTTACTGTCTTCCGCTACTTCACCGTCTACGGACCTGCAGGTCGCCCAGACATGTCCATGTTCCGTTTTGTGCAGTGGATCAGTGAGGGCCGCCCGGTGCGATTATATGGAGATGGTACACAATCGCGTGGGTTTACATACGTGGATGATATTGCCAGAGGCACAATCGCAGGGCTCAAGCCTCTGGGATACGAAATCATCAACCTGGGCGGGCATGAGCAGATTACGATCAACGATTTGATCCAGCTGATTGAGGATTTAATCGGAAAGAAAGCGCACATTGAACACCATCCCGCACATCCTGCGGACATGCGATCTAACTGGGCAAACATAGATAAGGCGGGGAATTTACTTGGATGGGAGCCCAACGTGCTTTTAAGAACAGGTACGAGCGAATTGATTAACTGGTACAATGCCGAACGAGCCTGGGCACGCGATATAAACACCGATTGATCAAGCTTCAGGCAGCCTGGTTTACCCGTGCAGGGAAGCCATGAGTTCCGTCCTATGATGAAATCCTCATACGATTGGCTAAAACGCCTGTCCGAAAATAACCTCACCCGCCGGATAATAAAAAATACCGGCTATCTTTTTAGCGCTACCGGGATATCGGCCGGGATCAGCATGCTTCAGGGTATCCTGGTCGCGCGTCTCCTGGGAGTAAATGATTTCGGTATCTTGGGGATCATCACCCTGTTCACCAGTGTGATCAACCGGCTAATATCCTTTCGCATGGGTGAGCTGGTGATTAAGTATGTTGGTCATTACAGCGAGATTGGAGATGAAGAACGCGCCGCGGCGGTGTTCAAAGCCTCGGCCCTATTAGAATTATTCGCCTCGGTGGCTGCCTTTGGACTGCTTGTGCTCCTGGCTCCCATTGGAGCCAGCTACTTCGCTAAAGATGCGAACCTCACCCCTCTATTTATTATCTACGGGCTAACAATTCTGGTCAACCTGATTTCGGAAAGTTCCACCGGCTTGCTGCAAATATTCGATCGTTTCCGGGGTATGGCGGGGCTGCTTGTTGCAAAAAGCGTATTTACACTGGCTGTAATCACCCTGATCTATTTCAATGATGGTGGCCTGTTAGCTATATTATTGGCCTACTTAGGAGGTAAGGCCATCGGTGCATTTGGTTTGTCCATCGCGGCTTTGATAGAGGCCAACCGCCAATGGGGTCGAGACTGGTGGCGAACGCCGATCAACTTATTACGCTCCAAGGCACGTGAACTGATAAACTTTGCCATACACACCAACATCAGTTCATCGATCAGCCTGATCACCAAAGACAGCGAAATATTGTGGGTCTCATACTTCCGGACTCCACTCGAGGCAGGCTATTACAAACTCGCTCTCTCGCTGGCGAATATCGTCCAGCTGCCGGTTAGCCCCTTACCCCAAACAACGTATCCTGAATTCTCACGCGAGGCGGCGCGAGGAAGGTGGAATAATTTCCGCCACATCATGCGCCAGGGGTCATACATTGCCGGCGGCTATTCCCTGGTCGCGACACTGGGTCTGCTCATCCTGGGGCGTCCTCTCATCCGCATCGTGTATGGTGAAGAATACCTGCCTGCATATCCCGCCCTTATGATCCTGCTGGTTGGCTACTTAGTCGCCAACACCTTCTACTGGCGTCGTCCCGCCCTGCTGGCACTAGGCAGGCCCGACTTCCCCACCAAGATCAATCTTATCCTGGCTGGGCTGAAGATAATCGGAGTCATTCTGCTGGTGCCCAGGTACGGATACCTGGCGAGCGCGGCCCTGTTAGCCGGTTTCTATGTACTCAACTCGCTCATCTCTTATTGGAAGGTACGATCTCTGATGATAAACCGGGAGCGACCATCGTGAAAATCGCCGTTATCGCACCCACGGAAATACCAGCCCGGCGTGCCAATACCGTGCAGGTCATGAAAATGACCCAGGCATTTGTGTCAAACAGTCACGAAACGCGCCTGGCTTCACCAATTGCCAGCCCTGCTGTTACAACCGGTAATGAAATTGAACGTACCTCTCCAGGACATCATTGGGACGACCTGGCCCGTCATTATGGCTTACAACACCAATTTCTGATTCAGTGGTTCCCGGCCCGCAGTTATTTGCGGCGTTATGACTACAGCCTGTCAGCAGTGCGCTGGGCACGCAGGTGGGGTGCGGACCTGGTATACACCCGTCTTCCCCAGGCTGCCGCTCTCTCCAGCAGCCTCGGCATGTCAACTATCCTGGAGGTGCACGATTATCCACGAGGGAGGTTTGGCACACATTTGTTTGGCCGATTTCTGAGCGGAAGCGGGTCCCGCCGCCTGGTAGTGATAACCCAGGCTCTGGCAAATGATCTGCTGCAGAACTTTGACATCCCCATCCCCTCTTCGGAGGCACGTTCTACTGGTGAGCCAACAACCAACCAGGGGAAATTCATGATAATCGCCCCCGATGGGGTTGACCTGGTACGGTACAGCGAGTTGCCAACTCCAACGCAGGCACGCCGGAGATTGGAAAAAACCACCGGGCTGCCCCTACCACGCGACCGCTTTACAGTTGGATATACCGGTCATCTCTACGCCGGTCGTGGAACGCGCACGCTCCTCTCGCTCGCCGAACGCTTACCCGAGATGACCTTCTTGTTAGTCGGGGGCGAACCGGACCAAGTAAACCAACTCCAGAACCAGGTAAATGAGCGCCATCTGACGAACGTTGTCCTCACGGGCTTTGTCCCGAACCAGGAATTACCCGGTTATCAGGCCGCTTGCGAGGTGTTATTGATGCCCTACCAAAAGCACGTGGCTGCTTCTTCTGGTGGAGATATCTCACGCTATCTGAGCCCCATGAAATTATTCGAATACATGGCCAACGAACGTGCTATACTTTCCAGCGACTTGCCGGTGCTGGGTGAGATCCTGAATAAGGATAACGCCGTACTACTCCCGGCGGATGATATTAACGCCTGGGTTGGTGCACTGCAAAACCTGCAATTAAACCCGGATCATCGTCAAAAGCTAGCCGAACAGGCGCGCCGTGATGTTCAATGTTACACATGGAAAGCGCGCGCAGGACACATCCTCGAAGGCATCAACAGCGTAAAATACTAAACGGAAATGTCGACCAAATCCCAAAAAAACTCTTCGATACCGCGCTTTGCCAGCTGGATTGGCGCTGCTTTGGGCGTGTTCTGCCTTTCTTTGGCCCTGGCCTGGGTATCCTCTGGTTTTGTCAGCTTGCAGGGATGGATAATATTTTTCGGTACAGCGATTCTGAGCCTCGCAGTGGGCAGCGCCTGCTGGTGGGCGGTACAAAAAATAGAAGGCTCAGTACTTCCGCGAGCATTAGCTGGCCTGATCCTGCTGGCTGCGCTCCTGCGCCTGGGAGCAGGCGTGCTATGGTACGTCACCTTACCCAGTTTGGGCCACGACTCGGCGGCAGAACAGGCTGGTTACGTTATGGCAGATGCCCAACAAAGGGATCAGGCTGCCTGGGAGCTTGCCCAGTCAGAAAAACCCTTGTGGAAGGCCTTCAGGAATCAACGGAGCGTCGACCAATACGGCGGCATGCTGTTCACCAGCGCGTTGCTCTACCGGTATTTAGGCGGCGCAGACCACCTACCCTTACAAATGGTACTCATCACTGCGTCAATTTCAGCACTGGCTGTGCTGTTTACCTGGGTGTTGGCACGTCGAATCTGGAACCTAAAGGTGGCCTGGATCGCGGCCTGGTTTCTCCTCCTGTTCCCCGAAGCAATCCTGCTGGGCAGTTCCCAAATGCGCGAGGCGTTCACCATAACCCTGGTCGTTATGGCATTTTATGGTCTTGTGAGCTACTTTCAAGACCATACCCTGGCGGACCTGGCATGGGTGCTGGTCGCCATCCTGCTCTTCCTTCCATTTTCCCCGCTTTTTACGGCTTTACTGGTGGTGATGCTGGCCCTGACCGCACTCTTCTATAACATACCGGGACTACGCCGCTCTCTATCATCACGTAAACTTTTCAGTCAGCGTCGTCTCTGGTTAATCACTGTTGGCGTGCTTCTGCTGGTCATCATTGCCGTGTGGTTCGCTTTAGGGCAGTTCGCTCCTGAAAAGATCTCCAATCCTATCGCGATGATCAATTGGTGGATCAAAAAATCGGCCGATTGGCAAGCGCACCTCACCGAACGCGCTTCTGGGAAGATCCAGGCCATCTTCGAACGCACGCCTGAATGGTCGCATGCCTATCTCCTGCTGGCCTACGGCATCGCTCAGCCGCTCCTGCCTGCTGCTCTGGTGGTCACCAGCCAGGCGCCAATCTGGCAGGGGATTGCCATCTGGCGCGCACTGGGCTGGACCATCCTGCTCATTCTACTGCTCTACGCTTCTGTAAGAGCCTGGACAAAAGACTCAACCACACTCACTCGCATTCTGATCGTACTCATCTGGCTTACAATTTTGGTGGCGTCATTCCGGGGAGGAGGCGACCAATGGGACAATCCCCGCTATCGGACAACCTTCGCGGGTCTTCTGGTAGCTGTGGCTGCATGGGGTTGGACGGCGCAACGCCGCTCCCGAGACCGCGTGTTTCGATATGCGCTGATCTGGGTCATTTCAACCATGCTCTGGTTCGTACCCTGGTACCTGCAGCGCGAGTTTCATATCCCATGGCCGGTCGGTGATGCTTTCAAAACACTCGGGCTAGGTACAGCGACAGCTGCACTGCTCATTCTCTGGGATTGGGCACGCTGGAAAGACGAGCCTGAATAATATAAAAAGAGTGAATCCGGGATATCGGATTGGGGAGCGGAGACAGATAGACTGTCAACCTGTCAACCTTGACCAATCTTTGTAAAGGTTTATAATTCAACAACTGAATATAGCCGGTGTAAATGCGCGATCAGACATTTCACGATGTCAATCTCAATTTGCGCACTTTCCGAAAACAGGAAAAAGCTTGAACGTATCTATTGTCATCCCTGTATATAACGAAGCCGAGAGCCTGCCAAAACTTCACCATGCGCTCCGTGAAGCACTGGACGCGCAGCCCGATTTAATATGGGAAGTTGTCTATGTGGACGATGGCAGTTCAGACGAAAGCGTTGAAATTCTTGAGGGGATTGCACAGGATGATCCGCATCACACCTGCGTCGTAGTGTTCAGGCGTAATTTTGGTCAGACCGCAGCCATAGCGGCCGGGATAGATTTTGCTCAAGGGGATATCATCGTGTTAATGGACGCAGACCTGCAAAATGACCCGGCGGATATTCCCATGATGCTTGAGAAGATCGATCAAGGATATGATGTGGTCAGCGGCTGGCGCGTCGATAGACAGGACAAATTCCTTACCCGTACATTCCCGTCGCGTTCTGCAAACTGGTTGATATCCATCGTCACCGGCGTGAAGTTACACGACTATGGCTGCACATTAAAAGCATACCGCCGTGAAGTGCTGACGAATTTCCGACTGTACGGTGAAATGCATCGTTTCATTCCCGCATACGCGAGCTCCGTGGGTGCCAGGATCATCGAAGTGCCCGTACAACACCACCCGCGCCGGTATGGGAAGACCAAGTATGGTTTGTCACGCACGACCAAAGTTGTGCTGGACCTGTTCACGGTCAAATTCCTGATCAGCTACGCCAACAAACCAATTTACCTGTTTGGCGGGACCGGCATCATCATGATGCTCATTAGCCTGCTCACCTTTCTGTTCCTTTTAGTGCGCAGATTCTGGTTAAAGATATCCGTGTTTTCCTCCCCACTTTTTATCATCGGTATTCTGCTCCTGATCCTGGGCTTCCAATCCATACTCATGGGCTTGATCGCTGAATTACTGGTGCGGACTTACCATGAATCGACCCACAAACCAACATATACCGTCCGTAAAGTGATCAACGCCAGCGGTTCCACTGAACATCACACAAACCCCCAACAAGCTGACGCATGAAGATATTATTGATCAACAGCGAATTTCCACCGGTTGGTGGAGGTGCGGGTAATGCCACCGCGAACATAGCCCGGAGATTAGCCGCGTCGGGTGAGGATGTAACTGTACTGACTTCTCGCTACGGCGATTTGAGCAGCGATCAGATGCAAGACGGGTATCGTATCTACCGTGTGCCTGCCTCACGAAGACGCGCTGACCGCTCGGGGGCTTTGGAGCAAACAGTTTTTATCGCCGGTGGATTTTTGGGTGCACTACGCCTGATCCGCAAATGGCGCCCTCAAGTCATCCTGGCATTTTTTGGGGTTCCCGGGGGTGTGATCGCAACATTCCTGCACCTGCTTTACGGAACGCCCTACGTAGTTTCTCTCCGTGGTGGTGATGTACCCGGCTTTCGGCCATACGATTTCGCTTTTTACCACCGCACCATCGGCCCATTATTGCACTACGTATGGCGACACGCTTCCGCCGTGGTGGCCAATAGTTCCGGTTTACGCGACCTTGGCCAGGCATTCGACCCTCGCGTACCCATACGCATTATCCCTAACGGAGTCAATTTGGAACGTTATGCCCCCGCTCCCCGCCAGTGGGAGCCAATCAGGCTGCTATTTGTGGGCCGCGTTGTCTACCAAAAAGGATTGGATTTGCTTCTGCCTGCGCTCAGTAAGATTAAGGAAACACCCTGGGAACTGGCCTTAGCAGGCGACGGTCCTGAGCGCGAAAACTTGCAAGGTATGGCAGAGAACCTGCAGATAAATGGCCGGCTAAAATTCTTGGGTTGGCTGAGCAGAGCAGACGTACGGAGACAATACCAGCTGGCCAACCTGTTTGTTTTCCCCTCCCGTCACGAAGGGATGCCCAATGCAATCTTAGAGGCCATGGCGAGCGGATTACCTGTGGTCGCCACCCGTATTGCAGGAAATGAAGAGCTGGTCGTTCATGGCAAGACCGGCCTTCTTGTGCCTCCCGAAGACTCACAACAGCTTCAAAAGGCGCTTGAAGAACTGCTTCCTGATGTTGAACTCAGACAGCGCCTGGGTGCTGCCGGACGAGAAAGAACCGAGGCTCTGTACAGTTGGTCGCACACAGGCGACCGATACCTTGAACTGCTGCAACAGATCGTCGAGGAAAAGTAATGTGCGGCATATGCGGCGTTGTTCAACGCGACACGACCCCCGTAGATCAAGTTCTACTCAAGCGCATGAACGATGCTATCGTGCATCGCGGACCGGATAGCGATGGATATTATATTGGCAGCAGGGTTGGACTTGGCATACGCCGCCTGGCAATCATCGATCTTGTCACGGGTGACCAGCCAATTTCAAACGAGGACAAGTCATTGTGGGTCGTATTTAATGGGGAGATCTACAACCATCCAGAGTTAAGAAGGCGTCTGCAGAAAAACGGGCACCACTTGCGCACAAATTCAGATACCGAATGTCTGGTCCATTTATATGAAGAGTATGGCGATGAGTGCGTTCATCATTTGCGCGGCATGTTTGCCTTTGCTCTTTGGGACGAGAAAAATCAACGCTTATTGATCGCCCGCGATCGAATGGGACAGAAACCGCTCTATTTTAGCGAACAGGATGACGCTCTATACTTTAGCTCTGAGCTGCCCAGCCTCCTGCGCGCCTTACCCTCGACCCCTTCGATCTGCTATCCTGGAATCGACCTGTATCTGAGCTTGCAGTATATTCCAGAACCCCTGACACCGTTTGAGAATGTATTCAAGCTGCCCGCCGCGAACCGCCTTGTCTGGGAGCGCGAACATGATTCGGGGCGTTTCTCCTACCGCACAGAACAATATTGGAATCTCGAATATTTACCGAAGTGGACTGCGTCTGATGATGAACTAAACGAGCAGTTACGCGAGCTGCTCACGGAAGCGGTCCAAATGCGGTTGATTAGCGATGTGCCTCTTGGAGCACATCTGAGCGGTGGCATAGACTCGAGCATCATTGTGGCTCTCATGGCTCAAGCGAGCACCCAGCCAGTAAAGACTTTTTCCGTCGGATTCCAGGAAAATTCGTTCTCGGAGCTACCCTACTCTCGCGCCGTTGCTGAGCGGTATCGAACGGATCACCACGAATTTAAGACCACATTTGATGACATACCAACCTTACTTGAAAGCCTGGTGGAATACCTGGGCGAACCACTTGCCGACCCGTCCGCCCTTCCACTGTACCAACTATCCCGCTTGACGCGCGAGCACGTTACCGTGGCACTCAATGGCGATGGTGGCGATGAATCGTTCGCCGGCTACCAACGCTACTGGTTGGACCCTTGGGCCAACCGTTATCTACGACTCCCGAAGGTTTTAACAAACCGGCTTGTACCCAATCTGGTCGGCTATCTACCGGACTCGGTAAACCGCCCCATCGGGGGTTCAATGCTGAACGGGTTAAAGCGCCTTGGTCAATTACCCCAGGTTAGCTCACATGCAAGCATCTATCGATGGGGATCATATTTCCTTCCATCATTAAAAGCCCAACTCTGGAACGAACCCTATCGCTCTCAACTGAACCTTAGCGAGGCGGAAGCCCTGCTGGTGAAACAGTTTGAAACCGCACCTGCGGATTCATTCTTAGACAGGACATTGTACACTGACCTGAGCACTTACCTTCCAGGCGACCTGCTGGTAAAAGCGGATCGAATGACGATGGCACACTCCTTAGAAGGGCGCTCCCCCTTCCTCGATCATGAACTGGCGGCGTGGGCTGCTCGCCTGCCGGAGGATAAAAAAGTTCACGGGATGGTCGGGAAATACCTGTTACGGGAAGCCTTCAAAGGCTACTTGCCAGAGGATGTGCAAAGGCGTGGCAAACAAGGCTTCGGTATTCCAATTGGCGCCTGGTTCCGCACCTCTCTGGCCACCTGGATGAAGGAAATCCTGCTTGACTCGCGGAGCCCATTGCAGACCTGGTTCGACTCGTCCGTCACCGAACGCCTCATATCAGAACACCAGAACGGAAAAATTGATCATGGCAAACGTCTATGGGCATTGGTGGTGCTCGGATTATGGGCCGAAAAGACATCGGTAACTTCGTGACAAGTGCCTCCTGTAATTTTCCATTCAACTTGCTGTGGATTACTGATCCTTGCATTGAAGGCTAAGCCCAATCAGCGATCAAACAACACAAGAGATGTTTAGTAACTTATGCAACGATCAGTAGGAACAATGCGTGGTTTACAACTACAACGAATTCACATCCTGACCCGTTGCCATTGTCCTAGACCAGAGACCAGGGTTTCGAGAATTCTTAACCGAACGATATGACACAGGACAGACAAATCCCAATTGCTAAAAGCGGTTCAGCATTGGCACTCAGCCAAATGGGCTTGATGATTTTCAACTTCATCTATACCATTTACGTTGTGCGTGTTCTCAGCAAGCCCGAATATGCTGTCATCGCTGTGTTAGAAATTATGTTCATGATATTTAGTTTTTCTGATATGGGTCTCCTTGAAGTTGCCTCGCAGCAAGCACCTTCTGAGCTTCGTAGGGATGGAGATGAAACACGCGCATTAGCCCTCATGAAGTGTGCATTTCGCTATCGGACCATCGCACTTATACTCCTTGGTACCATTGCAGTTATTCTTGCACCGTATATATCAAGCCTGCTGCTAAAAACAACCGACTACACCTGGGCCATTATCATATTAATACCGGGAGCTGTTGCCAGGATCGTGTATGAAACGTTACTGGGTATCGGACGAATATCCGACAACTATTATCCGATAGCACAATGGGATTTTATCGGCGGAATACTGCGCATCGTACTCTCAATTCTAGCCCTCTTGATTTTTGGTTTCACTGGTTTCTTAGTTGGAATTGTTGCCAGCATCTTTATCCAAGTCATTGGTCTAGGATGGAGACTGCGAAAATACCTCTTCAATGATGTTAAAGCAGCACCATTTTGGCCCACATTTCGTTATGGTATTCCCTTTTATACGCGCAGCTTCTTCCGTTTCGGTTATTTACAATATGACCAGCTGATTGTTGGAGCCTTTCTCAACCCCGCAGCACTGGCTGGATACTCCGTTGCTCGCCGTTTCACAAAGTTTATATTTCTCATCACAGAGTCTTTCCAATCCCCAATTACATACCGCCTGGCTGAACTCCGTAATGAACCGGACAGGATGCAAGGCTCTTTCTTTATCAAAGCCACGCGCTACATCACATTCATTGTGGTCCCTTTATCATTATTAATCGTTGTATTAAGCCCATGGCTCATGCAGGTACTGGGTGGCATAAAATACAAAAATGATTGGCCGCTTTTGGCAATTATGGCACTTGCCCAAGCCGCGTATGCCTTCTACGCTGTTTATGCAGCTGCAGTCTTCTCACGATTAAAACCGAAGGCTTCACTGGTATTGGATGGAATCGTTGGTGGGATCAATTTCATCGCTGCTCCATTGTTAGTGATATATTGGGGAAAATTTGGGGTTGCCTGGGGACAAATCCTGGGGTTCGGCATCGGCATCACTTGCGCACTCTACTTGCTGCGGTCCTTGCACGTCTTCAAGTACGATCGCTCCAGTTTACGCTTGCTCGTAATTCCATTATCCATTGCAGGGAGTATTATCGTTATCGGGCAAATAACATACTTCCAATGGTGGAGCGTCCCTGTCTATGCAGTAATTGCTGGATTCGCGTTTATCTTATTCATGGGGCGACGTTTAAGGGACGATGATTGGGAGCAAATCCATCTAATCGTTCCTTCAATTTTTACCTCTACACTCAGCAAGGTCCAAAAATTTCTTAAAAAAACCCGGCGCAAAAATGATTATCAACAGCCGCAAAAATGAACGCTCTTTATCGATTGTATAGGTTTTCTTGTGTAATTTCAGTACACAATCTCTTTATCCAGATCACCTTAGGGTCGACCCATCATTATTATGTTATCAAGATGTATGGATATGAAGAATAAATCACAATCTCGTTTTTTATTATTAGCCTTTACCCTGATCATCATAACTACGATTTTACTTATCGGGGCATCAATTGAAATTTATCAACGCGCTCAGGGTACCGGAACATGGTTGGGTCTGTTTTCAGCCAAATGGGGGGCAGTGTATTTTGGGTTTGTTTTGACGAGCGCATTCATATTACTGGTTGTAACCTCAGCCGCGTGGCAGTGGGAAAAAACTTCTCACATGCTGCACAGGTTGGCCGAATGGAGAGATCGGTTTCGATGGCTGAGCTGGGTCCTGGTTCTACTCACGCTAATCCTGACGTTGTGGCTGTTACATTACACAAGTGCGGGTAATATTTTTACCGGGCCCTTCCTGCGACTGCTCATCCTGTTCGGGTTAGCGATTTCCATCGCCTTCCTGGTCACACCGAGACGGGACACCTTGATCAACACATCCAGCCTGGCATTGAGCCTCCTGCTGATTAGCAGCGCTTTCACTTTTTCACAGGCATTCTCCAATGTGGTTGACTATCCATTTTCTCTCACCTGGTCCGAGGGAAACCGCATCTGGGATTATTCAATTTTGTTCGGTCGCGATCGGTACATCTATCCCACCGATCAGCCCATCTTTGCATACATTGACTTCGGACGACAATCCCTGTGGGGGTTACCGTTCCTTATTCCTGGCGCCTCTATCCAGCTGGTAAGGCTGTGGAACGTTATCGTGATCACCATACCTTACGCGGCGTTGGGTTGGGTGGCATTTCAGCGCACACGCAAAAACCCGTGGCTGTGGTTCTTGTGCGGGTTATGGACCTTTGTCTTCTTAAGCCAGGGACCCATTTACACACCGTTGGTTCTCAGCGCCATTCTGGTGGCTGTCGCTTGGTGGCTGCCTATCTGGCTCGCTGTCCCATTAATCGCCCTGGCAGGATTTTACGCCGCCGAGACTCGTTTCACATGGATGTTTGCCCCTGCAATGTGGGCGATGATGACGTATCTTGGCGAAAAACCAAACCGGGGTCAGCGATTATCGTTGAGGTATCTCGGTCCAGCATTCGCTGCAATCCTGGCGGGGTTATTGGGTGCTGCGCTGCTTCCACAATGGATAGATACTTCAAACGCCAACACGGCCATCGTAAGCAGCGGGATTTCCACGGCTGCTGAATCTGGTGCTTCAGCGAGTATTACGAGCCTCGAGGGATTGACCCAGTTGATCTCACGCCAACCCTTGATATGGAGCCGACTGCTACCGAATCCTACCTTTGGCACAGGCATAATTCTGGGATTAATATTGGCCACCATACCGCTGACCGTATTTTTGATCTATCTGGCCCGGTCGAAGAAATGGACATTGGATATCTTCCAGAAACTCGCCATCCTCGCACCGCTGCTGGCGTTCCTTGCCGTCGGATTAATAATCAGCGTTAAGATTGGCGGCGGTGGCGATCTGCACAACATGGACATGTATCTAATCGGGCTTGTGTTCGCGGCTGCGCTGGCATGGAAAGCGGACGCTCACCGGGTATTCAGCAGCCTCGAATTAGAACCCGGCTGGGTACAGGTCCTGATCATTCTAATGATGGCGATCATCGCCTACCAACCGGTAAAAAAAGCCGCATCGCTCAATTTGCCGCCAGCAAATGTGGTCAAAGAAGCTCTGGATCACATCCGTGAGGAGGTCGATCGCGCCAGCGAAACAGGCGAAATTCTGTTTATGGACCAGCGGCAACTGCTCACCTTCGGTTTCATTGAAGGTGTCCCACTGGTGCCGGAATATGAGAAGAAATACCTCATGGACCAGGCAATGAGCAATGATGCTGGGTATTTCGAAGGTTTTTATGAAGACATCTCTACCCAGAGATTCGCCCTTATCATCAGTGAACCGCTCAAGATCATTTATCAGGGCAGCGATCATCATTTCGGTGATGAAAACGACACCTGGGTAGATTGGGTCTCAAAGCCGGTATTATGCTACTATGAACCCATCGCCACGATAAAGAGAGTCAAAGTCCAGCTGCTTGTTCCCCGATCTGAAACAGCGGATTGTCCATAAGGTTAGACAGCCATCGAGCAAGGATCGCGATGAATTTCCCGTATGTCTCCCTTCGGCTTATACGCCACTTTATGCCTGCCTCAGTTGCCCAGTGGCTGCTGCGCATGAATTTGATCATCCACCCTGGGCTGGAAACCAGCGACTATAAATCAGCCATCGACCAATACACACGGGTTTTGGATGATTTCAATTACCCCTTGAAAGACAAGCGATGCATGGTATTTGGATATGGAGGTCGATTCGCCGTAGGATGTGGGCTGCTGGAGAGAGGTGCTTCTCATGTGGTGCTGTGCGACAAATTCGCTCATCCAGATAACAACTACAATAACACGCTGGTGCCCGCCTATGATCAATATTTAGAATCAGATGGGTCACACGTGCGTCCCAACCCAGAATTCATCACCTTGCTTCACGATGATATCCGTCAAAGTTTCAGCAGCAGTAAAATTCCGAAGGTCGACATGGTGCTGAGCAATTCGGTCTACGAACACATCGATGAGGTTGAGGGTATTACAGAGGCACTGGCAAAAATCACGCATCCAAAGGGGGTCCAATTACACTTCATTGACCTGCGAGATCATTTTTTTCGCTATCCGTTCGAAATGCTGACCTTCAAAAAAAGCACCTGGGCTCGGTGGCTCAATCCGACCAGCAACTTAAACCGTTACCGGTTGAGAGATTACCAACGAGTCTTCGAAACCTATTTCAATGAGACAAAAATAACCGTCCTGGAGCGTGATTTATCAACATTTCAAGATGTCAAAACACGTATCCGACCAGAATTCCTGACTGGAGATACGGAAATTGACGCGGTCACGTTGATACAAGTGCTGGCATCCGGAGCCCTGAAAGAATAATTTATAAGTAAGAAGGTTTATACACATGTATTGGATTCGAAGTGATAGTTTCCCCGATTTTGCAATTTATATGCTTTTGACTCTCCTGTGGGTCATTGGGGGGTGGTTAATCGCAACACACGCTTTCAAGCAAAGATCCAGTGAGCGTTTCCTGACCGGACTCGGCATCGGGCTGCTGTTGTTCATCACGATGAGCAATTTACTGGCGAACTTATTACCGTCCTCGCTTACCTTTTGGACTGCGTCAGCCCTGATCTTGTTGTTCGGTCTATTTGTGGCGTGGCGCTCCAAATTACGACCCTGGCTCGACTTGTCAGATTTACGCGAATGGCGATTATTGTTTTCCCTAGTCGGGTTGACGGTTTTATTTACTTTGATCGGTCGTGGGTTAGCCCTATTTGATGACTATTTACATATCCCGCTGGTATCCACCATGGCAGCCGGCAATATTCCTCCTAACTTTTATCTTAATCCCGAGATGCATTTCGCCTACCATTACGGACTGCAGGTCCTTGCCGCCAGTTTAAGCCAGCTGGGCGGCTTCTTCCCATGGAGTGCATGGGATCTAAGCAAGGCATTTGCAATCGCTTTGACCATTCTACTGAGCTGGTTGTATTACCGCCGGGTATTACGTGATCATATGGGCGCCACGTTCGGAAGCATTCTGATAGCCCTGAGCAGCGGCGCACGCTGGCTGCTCTTATTTATACCCTTAGCCATCCTTGCCAATATATCGAACACCGTTCAAATGACGAACACAGGCGCTGATACCGCGGTCGACCTGATCAGCGCTTTATCCCAACCCTGGATAGCGGAAGGGAGCGCTCCTTTCCCGTTCCCATTTTCTTTTTATAACGGGCTCTTCACGCCTCTTGTACTTGCGTTTGGTGCGAGCGGCGCATTACCCTACATGACGCTGGTGCTGCTGCTGATTCTCACCCGTTTACGCCGCTTTACTATCCCAGGGATTATCACGTTAATTCTGCTGTTTGCCAGCCTGGCGTTGTCCGCCGAATTCATCTATGTCATTCTTTGGGCTGGGATCGCCCTGGCAATCATCATCTATTTGATCCAGAGATGGCGAAAACATAAGCCAGTGTCAAAAGGTTTCATCATCCAATGGGGGTTGATCCTGGTCATCAGCGGGGTACTTAGCATCACTCAAGGTGCTTTTCTAACCGAAGCAGCCCGCAACTTCCTGCTTGCGATGCAGGGGGTCGAGTCAGGCACGGGTGGAAGCTATGATTATTTCAGCTTTGCCTTCCGCTGGCCTCCAGCATTGGACACGGCTCACTTCGGTGAACTTTCGCTCTTAAATCCCGCGCAATTGGTCGTGCTTCTGGCTGAATTGGGATTAGCGCTATTTTTGGCACCATTCGTGACCCTATACGCCTGGAGACAGATTCCCCGGCGCAAATGGATTGCAGCCGGTCTTGGAATTGCCGCTGCGATCAGTTTTCTGATGGCGGTCTTTCTGCGTTACGGCGTTGAGCGCTCCAGCACTCGCCTGCCATCATTTGCCCTATGGATATGGATCCTGCTGGGATGGCCCATTCTCTGGAAAATGTTTCAAAAAGGTACCCGTCTCCAACGATACCTGCTCGGGCTGGGTTATGGAATCACAATTTTCAGTGGTGCCGTGCTCCTGACGGTCTCCATAACATCTCTACCTGCTCCTCAACTAACGTACTTTGTCAATTCCAACGATGCCCGCCTGAGCGACACTTACTGGGATCGCCTGCCTGAAAACGCCCAAATTTTTGACCGCATACCAGAAAGGGCCGTGGCCTTGTTTGGACGCCCATCAAAAGCCAACCTCGACTTCTACCATCCTCTGCCTGAATGGGTTGTATTAATGGATGACCCAGACCCTGTCAGAATGGCCGAGGCCGGATATTCGTTTGTTTATATCGACGATGTGTGGTGGTGGGAGATGGAGCAAGAACAGCGCGAAGCGTTTAATCATGCCTGTGTCTCCCTCTATGCGGAAATGGAAACCGATGACGGTGACTTCCGCTGGTTGGTGGACGTGCGGGACTGTCGATAGATACCCTTGACCTACAAGCAACTACGGTTATAATTCAACTCCTGAATTTTAGACAATAATTATGAGCACTGAATCAAAACCGAACACAGAACGCGAATTTATTATTCTGGAACACGTTGAAGACGATCCCGATGTGACCCAGGCGTCGTTAGCCGCAAAACTAGGCGTAGCCGTAGGCACCGTCAACTGGCACATGCAGCGGCTGGTCGGTAAAGGATACGTGAAGGTAAAACGAGCCCAACGGCGAAAACTTCGCTACATCATTACTCCCGAAGGAATCGCTTTTCGTGCTCGGCTCACGGTGAACTACATCGAAACCTCCTTACGTCTTTATCGCCGCACGCGTCAGCGAGTACTTGAACTGGTTGTGGATATTCAACAGGAAGGACATGACCAGGTACACATCCATGGGGATGGAGACATCGCTGAAATCTGCAGATTGACTTGCCTGGAGCAAGGTATAACGATCATAGACGATTCACAAGATCAACCAATCCCTCGAACAAACCAGGTGCCGGTGTTTGAAATCCAGGGCTTGAAAGTAATTTTAAAAGATGGATCATTGAAGCAGTCTGCAGAAGAGTAATTTTGAGTTCATGGCAAGGATATAAAGAAAATGGAAACAAATTTCTGGAAAAACAAGCGTGTTTGTGTAACCGGTGGTGCCGGTTTCCTGGGTTCGTACATTTTAAAAAAGTTAGAAGAGCGCGGTACGAGCGATATTTTCGTGCCCCGCATCGAGGAATATGACCTTGTAAACCTTGAGGATATCCAGCGCATGCTGGATAAAGCCCGCCCAGACCTGGTCATCCACCTGGCGGCGCTGGCTGGAGGGATAGGTGCCAATCGTGCACGCCCTGCAGATTTCTTCTATATCAACCTGATGATGGGTGTGCAGCTAATGCATGAAGCATGGAAACATAACGTGGAAAAATTTGTTGCCATCGGTACAATCTGCGCATACCCAAAATTCACCCCACTCCCTTTCCGGGAAGAGAACCTGTGGGATGGCTACCCCGAAGAAACCAACGCCCCCTACGGCCTGGCAAAAAAAATGCTGCTCGTCCAGGCGCAGGCTTATCGCGAACAGTATGACTACAACGCCGTTTACCTCTTGCCCGTCAACCTCTATGGACCGCGCGACAACTTCGACCTGCAAACATCGCACGTCATCCCGGCTCTCATCCGCAAGTACATCGAAGCCGATCAGCGCGGTGACAAACAGGTTGTATTGTGGGGTGACGGTTCTCCAACGCGTGAATTCCTTTATGCTGAGGATGCTGCCGAAGGGATATTGCTGGCAGCCGAGCGTTACAACGGTAGTGAACCCGTCAACCTGGGATCAGGCAACGAGATCAGCATCAAAGATCTGGCTCACCTGATCGCTCGCCTGACCGGTTATCAAGGTGAACTCGTCTGGGATACCAGCAGACCCAATGGTCAGCCGCGCCGTGCCCTGGACACCCGGCGAGCAGAGGCATATTTCGGGTTCCGATCCCAGATGCCATTCGAAGAGGGACTGCGTCGCACGATAGAGTGGTACAAAGAGTCTCTGGGATAAAGGTTAAGGATACCTTTACCCAACTTATCTCGATGCACTGGATTTGATGATGTCTCAAACTACGATACCACCCAATACCGCGGAAGAAGTAATCTACCTGCGACCGTCACACGGTTGGTCGGCGCTCAATCTGCGCGATCTGTGGCGTTACCGTGAGTTAATTTATTTTTTGATCTGGCGTGATATCAAGGTGCGTTACAAGCAGACCGCTCTTGGTGCTGCCTGGGCGATCATTCAACCTTTCTTCACAATGATCGTGTTCACCATCTTCTTCGGTCGACTGGCGGGTGTGCCCTCCGAAGGCGTCCCTTACCCGATTTTTTCATACACCGCTCTACTGCCCTGGGGCTTGTTCACCAAAGCGCTTTCGGACGCCGGCAGGGCGATGATCTCCAACAGAGCCATGATCACCAAAGTCTACTTCCCACGCCTGGTGATTCCGATCGCATCCGTATTGAGTGGTTTGGTGGATTTCTCGATCGCTTTTATAGTCTTGATCGGTATGATCTTCTATTACAACAACGTACCGGGTGAATATGATCCCATTACCGTCACACCAGCCATTCTGACTCTACCTCTATTCATCCTCCTGGCTCTGGTAACTGCCCTGGGTGTTGGCCTCTGGTTATCCGCCCTAAACGTGAAATACCGGGACATTAACTACATAATGCCCTTCCTGACCCAATTCTGGTTATTTATCACCCCAGTCGCGTATCCAGCCAGTATGGTGCCGGAAGAATGGCGATGGCTGTACGCACTCAACCCCATGACAGGTGTTGTTGAGGGCTTCCGCTGGGCCTTGCTCGGCACATCATCATCTCCTGATCCAATGCTGGCTATCTCCACGGCGATATCCATACTGCTCCTGATAAGTGGTCTGTTCTATTTCCGCCGCATGGAACGTACATTTGCAGACATGGTTTAGAAAAACGACCGGTCGATTGGGGAACCAGGCAAATACGCAAACTGTTTCCTGATCACTGACCAACACATACATATGAATGATTTAGCAATACGAGTTGAAAATTTAGGAAAGCAATATACCATCGGCACTTCGCCAGAGCGATATCAGACCTTGCGAGACAGCGTAGCGAATACGATCACTGCGCCCGTTCGAGGCTTTCGAAGGCGGTTTATAAAGAAAGAAGCTCTTTCTTCGGCTGGTGGACGAGGAAAAAAGGACAGCATCTGGGCTTTACGCCATGTCAGCTTCGATATTCACAAAGGAAAGGTGATCGGCGTTATCGGTCGTAATGGTGCCGGTAAGAGTACGCTGCTCAAGATCCTCTCCCGGGTCACGGAGCCGACCGAAGGTTTAGCCGAAATCCACGGCCGCGTTGGCTCCTTGCTCGAGGTTGGCACCGGGTTCCACCCCGAATTGACCGGCCGTGAGAACATCTATCTGAACGGCGCCATCCTGGGCATGAAACGCACTGAGATCGAGAAAAAATTTGATGAGATTGTGGCTTTCTCCGAAGTCGAAAAATTCATCGACACCCCGGTAAAGCGATACTCCAGCGGTATGTACTTGAGGCTGGCGTTTGCCGTTGCCGCCCACCTGGAGCCGGAGATCCTGGTCGTGGACGAGGTGTTGGCCGTTGGCGATGCCGAGTTCCAGCGCAAATGCCTGGGTAAGATGAGCAACGTTGCCCAAGAAGGTCGCACGGTGCTGTTTGTCAGCCACAATATGTCAGCCATACTGCGGCTGACAGAAGAGACCATGGTGCTTGAAAAGGGCGAGGTAGTCATGCGTGCTCCTTCAAGGACGGCAGTGGAGCAGTATCTATCATCCGGATACGCCCAGATCGGTGAACGCCTCTGGACTCGAGATGAGATCCCAGGCACGGCTTTTCCTTTCTACCCGGTTGCCGTACGCATCCGCGATCCACACGGACGCGTGGTCGATACCGTGCGTTCTGTCGATCCGTTCACCATCGAGATCGAATATCATCTCGAGTCACCCATCACCGGTTTAAGAGTCGGTATCTACCTGATGACCACACGTGGCGAATTCGTCTTCACCTCGTTTGATACGGATGCCCCAGATCAATATGATGAATACCGGATTCGAGCAGCAGGTAAATACACCAGCCGCTGTCATATTCCGGTAGATTACCTGAATGAGGGTAGTTACGTGGTCGGAATTAACGCCAGTACCTACCAGATCAAGCGCTACTTCCAGGATGAACAGGTACTGAACTTTACTGTCGATCCTTCGGGGGCTCCCGGAATGCAATGGGCTGAACCTCGCCTGGGACCGATGCGACCACGATTAGATTGGCAAATAGAAAACACAAAAGAGGGTGCCAAAACAGAAGCCACCCCCGCACGAATTGACTTCGATCAGAACAAATGACTCTTGGTTTTTCTGACTGGCGTGACGATATATATTAGATGGTAAAACGATACCTTCAGCGCATCCAACCGGAGATTCTCATTCTACTTGTCGTGATAGCTGCAACAGCTATACACTCCCTGCTGCACTTTAACTTCACAGTTGATGATGCCGCCATCTCCTTTTCTTACGCGCGCAATTTTGCAGAGGGGTTTGGACTGGGAGCCCTGTATCCTGGGGCAGCACGAGTCGAAGGATATTCAAATTTTTTATGGGTGATCCTGCTCGGCTCAGGCACCCGCCTGGGCTTCGACACGCTGATGTTGAGCAAGGCCCTGGGGCTGCTCTTCGCCCTGGGCTGCGTTCCGCTTCTTTTCCTGATCCTGCGGGATTTCCTGCAACACAAGTGGATGTTATTGGGGCTGCTGCTCCTGCCTGCTTCTCTGACATTTATATTTTGGTCGGTATCAGGCCTCGAGAACAGCCTGTACGCCTTCCTGATCCTGCTATCAGTTTATCTGCTGATACAAGAAGAACACAATCTGGCTCGACTTCCCATCGGTTCTGCCGCCACACTTCTACTGGTCGCTATCACACGACCTGAAGGAATTATCTATGCATTGGCGGGAATGGCATACAAGATCCTTCAAACGGTAATCATCGGGCGCAAAGGCGACGGTGATGCAAGGCGCCAGCGAGTGAAGGGGCTATTGATCTGGAGCGCCGTCTTTTTGCTGGGCTATGGATTATTCCGGGTCTGGCACCTCTGGTATTTTGCATACTGGTGGCCAAACCCGCTTTACGCCAAAGCTGCATGGCGTTCGAGTGAACTTCTGGAAGCAATCTTCCAACCTGAAGGCTGGGTTTACCTGCGAGGATACTTCCGCTCTATCGGTGCGATTTATTTGATCCCACTTATTCTACTCGGCGGCCTGTTGTCGCTGCGCAACGAGATCAGGGTGCTGGCTATATTCGCTCTGGCATCGCTTGTCTTACCCGTTATCACGCACGATTGGATGATCAACTACAGGTTCATCTATCCATTCGTACCGTTTCAGGTGACCTTGATTGTCATCGCCGCTGACCAGCTCTGGGATTGGCTTTTCAGAAAACAAGGCAACCCTATCTGGCTGCGTGCAGGAGCTCTTGCGGTGGGCATTGTATTTGCTTTTTTCCTGGCACGCTCCACCTGGGCCAACATTCGCTTATCCGAACGCCAGCTTGCCTGCGGTTACGAAAAACCCTGGGCCGAAGCTCGCTGTATCGGTGACAGAAATTACTGGTCGATGGCTGAAGTCAGCATTATGTACGCCGGCCTGGGAGAATACGCCGACCAAATAGGTGTAGAAGATCCTCTCTATCTGATCCCAGATATCGGGGGGACGAGCTACATACACAATTACCGGATTCTCGACCTGGCCGGGCTGGCAGATATCCACCTGGCTCGCTCACGAGGCACGCAAACCCTAGAGCAGTACCTCTTCCAGGAGCAGCTCCCAGAATTCATCCTCACTCACAGCATCTGGACCAGGCGCACAGACATCACCGCTCTTTCCGCTCTTTGGGACAATTACATTCCCATAAAGTACAGAGAAGATCCCCAGGGACATATTCATGGGACTTTCGTCAGGAAAGACCTTATTATCGAAGACATTTCAGAGCAGAAGAATTCAACTGAAATAGCTCCCGGGTTAGTCCTGGCCGAAGTTCAAGCCCCAGATGCAATGCGCCCCGGCTACAGCTATCCGATAAATCTCTACTGGTTGATCTCTAAACCCCAGGAGCAAATATGGGAGCAACGCGTGGTCTTGATCGACCAGCAGGGGTCGCCTGTGTTCGAGAACACTGAAACGCTTAGTTACGGCTGGTATCCTACTACGGACTGGGGAACCGATGAATTGATCAGGCAGCACCTGACCCTGCCAGCTGACCTTCCAGGAGGGGAATACACCCTCCATGTGAACGCTGTAGACGCAGCCGGAAACCCGGCTGATGGTGCAGGTTTCAGACATACCCTTACGATCAACGAGCAAGCTGCGTACGAATACTCAGCAGCTTTACAGCGCAGCGCAGAAGAGTCTACCGCTCAGGGCGACTACCACACTGCACAAAGAACGTTAGAGACAGCCAGCACAGCTTACCCGGGCAGTCCAGAACTGGACGCTCAATTAGAGCAGGTTCGAGAGAAGGTACACCTGCAACTGCTTTCCGAGGCCCAGGAGTATTTGCAGGCTGGCGAACTCGAACCCCTAATTGCTGCCATCCAGGAAACGAACGAGTTGCGCGGTCGCCGGCAATCCCTGCCCGAGTGGAAATCGTTTGGTGAGCGTCTTAAATTCGCCGCAGACGAAGCAAGTTCTCTATCAGACTGGGAAACTGCCTATATCCTGTATTGGGCTGCTTCCGCGGCTAATCCGGATGATAGCCGGGCGAGCCGGCACCTGGAAGAAGCCCGAATGCTCTACATTTATCAGGTTCAGTAAGCAAAACACTGCAGGTCAATGGATACGATGATCAAGAAAGTAGACATAAAGCGAGTACTTGGAGAAATTCCCTTCACTGCCGAGGTCTACTGGCAATTGCGCCAGGCAGGCAGACCGCTCAGCAAGAGTTTCTCCATGCGGCTCACGCGCAAGCATCTCCCTGAATGGGTGTCCCAGGCATCGCAGGCGCTGCCGGCCAACATCGACTCCGGTGGAAAGCGTGTCTTGATCTTCACAACTCTGCGCTACTGGATCGAACATGCCGCCTTGATGGGTGTGGCAATGGCCGGGATGGGCTACGAAGTCACCCTGGCCTTCCTGCCCTATGCAAACTGGCACACATCCAGCAATCGTTTTGACCTTCGCCGGCACAACGCTTACGCCAAACACATTCTGAGACCGGCAGAAGCGCTTATGAAATCCGTCTCATTCCTGGACGTGCGGGCACCTGACCAGCCATTGCCAGAAAGCCTGACTTCAGCAATCCGGGAATTGTCCATCCGCGATGTACAATACACATTGCAGGTTGAGGATGTGGATCAAAACAGTGATCTCTACCGCTTGCGAGTGCAGCGCAACACTGCGGCCTCACAAAGCGCCCTGCAATGGATGAAAACCAATCGCCCCGATATACTCATCACACCCAATGGGAGCATCCTGGAGATGGGCGCGGTCTACGCGGCAGCCCGGTATCTAAACATCCCGGTCGTGACTTACGAGTTCGGCGAACAACGCGACCGTATCTGGCTAGCCAGCGAGGCTGAAGTTATGCGCCAGGAAACGGATGAAATGTGGGCTGCCCGGGGCAGCGAGCGCCTGACTGAAGCTCAATGGGAGCAGATTCGCTCTTTATTCTCGTCTCGCCAACATGCCAGCCTGTGGGAGAACTTCTCCCGAAGATGGCAGGGCACTCCCAGCCAGGGCGGGGGTAGAGTGCGCCAGGAGTTGGGCCTGGACTCACGCCCGGTCGTATTATTGGCTGCCAACGTCATCGGTGACAGCCTGACTTTGGGACGCCAGGTATTCACCGATAACATGACTGAGTGGCTGGAACGTACTGTGTCAGATTTTGCGAGGCGTTCCGACGTGCAGCTGGTCGTGCGCATCCACCCCGGTGAGCGCTACACCAAGGGTCCCTCCGTAGCCGACGTGGTTCACGGAGTACTGCCGGATATTCCGGAGCACCTCCACCTGGTTGCGGCCGATGATCCTGTGAACACGTACGACCTGGTCGAGATCACTAATTTAGGTCTGGTCTACACAACCACGGTGGGGATGGAGATGGCAATGAGTGGGGTTCCAGTAATCGTCGTCGGAGAGACTCACTACCGGGGCAAGGGCTTTACGCTGGATCCCGTTTCCTGGGACAGCTACCATCAATATCTGGATCAAACGCTACACGATCCAGACAACCAGCACCTAACGCGTCAACAAGTTGAGCGTGCCTGGAATTACGCTTATAAATTCTTTTTCGAGTTTCCCAGCCCCTTCCCCTGGCACCTGCTGCATTTTTGGAACGAGTTGGAAACCTGGCCCGTGAGCAGGGTCTTATCCAGTGAGGGCAGGGCTCACTATGGAAATACCTTCCGCTACCTGATCGGCGAACCACGTGATTGGAACAACACCACCAGCGTATGCGAGATTGAAACAGGCTCCACCAGCGAGCAGACAGCGACCGTGACGGAACAATGAGCGAAGTTAAGCAGGAAGTACGTCAATTTTACGATCAAGTCGGATGGGAACAGGTCAGCGAGGACGTTTACCAGAACGCTCGCTACGAAGATTTGCGCCCCGTTTCACACGAGTACATCCATAAATGTCATCTGCGTGTAGCACAACACCTGAAACCATCCGGGCGTTTACTGCTGGATGCAGGCTCCGGTCCCATCCAGTACCCCGAATACCTGGAGTATTCGCACGATTACCAGCACAGGGTGTGCGCAGACATTTCCATCACAGCCATGCATGAGGCTCGTAAACGCATTGGCGATCACGGCATATACGTTGTCGCAGATGTAGCCAACCTACCTTTCAAGATTGATGCATTCGATGGGGTTGTATCCCTTCACACTATCCACCACCTGCCGGAAGATGAACATTTACAGGCTTATAACGAACTGTTCCGTGTCCTGCAACCGGAATGTACTGCTGTGGTTGTCAACGGTTGGCCATACTCCAGGTTGATGCGCACTGCCAACCCTTTCATTCGCTTCGCCAACCGTGTGCGCGGCGTGGTTCGCCGTTTATCCGGAAAACCAAGGCTGGATCCAAACGCACAAGACGGTACTCAGAAGAAAAAAACGTCCAAGAAAAAGACTGCCCCCAAAGGCACCTTTACCAACCGTCACGATGTAGAATGGGTGAAAAATGAGGTCAGAAGCCACATGCCATTGGAAATCCTTGTTTGGCGCAGTGTCAGTGTGCGCTTTCTACGCAGCCTGATCCATCCCCGCACGGGTGGACGTTGGGAACTGCGCATGCTCTACTGGTTGGAAGAGCGCTTCCCGCACTTTTTTGGAGAGAACGGGCAGTATCCGCTCATCGTTATAAGAAAAAATGAAAACTTACAACAAGTCACCCATCGCGCACAACATCAAAAAGGATCTACTGATCCTTGTTTTGAAGGCTAAACCCAATCAGCGATCAAACAACGCAAGAGACATTTAATAACTTATGCAACGATCAGTAATAATAGAGGCAGTAAATGAACTGGAAAGATAAAGTCGTACTTGTAACCGGAGGTACCGGTTCGTTCGGGAAAAAATTCATCCGCATCATGCTGGATGAGTACCAACCAGCCAAGATGATTGTTTTCAGCCGCGATGAACTGAAGCAGCACGAGATGCGAGTAAGCGGCTTTGATCAACCTAACCTGCGCTACTTCATCGGTGACGTCCGCGATGTAGATCGCCTGCGCCGCGCAATGCACGGCGTAGACATCGTCATACATGCTGCGGCGCTTAAACAGGTACCGGCATGCGAGTACAACCCCATGGAGGCCATCAAAACCAATATTTTGGGCAGCAGCAACGTCATTGAGGCTGCCCTGGACAGCGATGTTACGCAAGTGATGGCTCTCAGCACCGATAAGGCGGTCAACCCCGTGAACCTCTACGGGGCGACGAAACTGGCGGCTGAAAAGCTGTTCATCCAAAGCAACGCATATGCCGCCGGGACTACCACGCGCTTCAGTTGTGTTCGCTATGGAAACGTGGTCGGCAGCCGCGGCAGCGTTATCCCAATATTCATCCAGCAACGTCAGAACGGGAAGCTGACCATAACGGATGAACGCATGACGCGCTTCTGGCTCACCCTCGAGCAAGGCGTGCGCTTCGTCATCAGCTGCACGAAGCGTATGCATGGAGGCGAAGTGTTCGTGCCCAAGATACCCAGCACCCGGATCGTGGATTTCGCGAAAGCAATCGCCCCTGAAGCCGAGTTGGAAGTGATCGGCATCCGTCCCGGAGAAAAATTGCACGAAGTGCTCATCCATGAAGATGAAGCCCGCAGCACGCTTGATTTAGAAGACATGTATGTAGTTCAACCATCGATGAGCCTCTGGTTTGGCCAAGAATGGCGGGATGAAGGTAGCTCATTACCCGAAGGATTCCGCTACAGCAGTGACACCAACCCCCAATGGCTCACGATGGAACAAATCAGTGAGATCGTATCGCCCTTTGAAGCCGTTTAGTTCGATAAGATCTGACACGAAGCTTAACAACTGAATACGATTGGAAAGCATCTTCGGATTACTCCGAATGCTTGGCTTGAATCCAGCGGTACAAGGCATAAAACTAACACATGCGCATTCTTGTAACTGGAGCCAGCGGTCTGCTGGGCCTGAACCTGGCACTGGAGGCAGCGAAAACACAAGCGGATCCTACGTACAACCGGCATCCCTCGTTCGCTCACCCAGACGAGCACCAGGTGTTTGGGGTGGTGCACAGCCACCCACTGCACACCTCAGCGTTTACGGTTCTTCAAGGCGACCTTTCAGACCCTGGCACTGCGCAGCGCATCCTCGACCAGACCCAACCCGATTGGGTGATCAACTGCGCTGCGCTGGCGATCGTAGACGCCTGTGAGACCGACCCGGTCCGGGCGCAAAAAATGAATATAGAACTACCTTCTCAACTGGCTGCTCTTGTCGCCAGGGGCGGAGCGCGCCTGCTGCACGTCTCCACCGACGCGGTTTTCGACGGGCTGCTCGGCGACTACAGCGAGAATGATACGCCGAACCCCCTCAGTGTGTACGGGTGCTCCAAACTGGAGGGTGAACGCGCTGTCGCAGACGCCAACCCGGACGCCATCATCGCCCGTGTTAACTTCTACGGCTGGAGTCAAAGCGGCAAACGCAGCCTGAGCGAGTTTTTCTTCTACAACCTGCAGGCAGGCAAACAAATCTTGGGGTTCACCGATGTGTATTTCTGCCCACTACTGGTCAACGACCTGGCCTATATTCTCCTCAAGATGTTGGAGGACGGGTTGAGCGGCCTTTACCACGTTGTAAGCAGCGAGTGTATCAGCAAGTACGACTTTGGAGTCGCTCTGGCCAGGGAGTTCGGCCTGGACGAAAGCAAAATCACCCCCACATCCTTAAGCGAAGCAGGCTTAAAAGCCGCTCGCTCTCCCAGGCTCACCCTGCGAGTCGATAAATTGAGCAGCGACATCGGTGCACAACCGCCTGGGATTTCCGCAGGTTTAAATAGATTAAATAAACTTTACCATAATAATTATCCACAATATTTAAGGCAACTGGGTGATTAATGTTCCGTCAGTCATCCTAGTACTCTGTCACACTGAATAAGATGGGAAGGGTCATTCTGAACGGAACGCAGTGGAGTGAAGAATCTCCCCCATTTTTGCACCTTTGACCATTATATGGTAACTAGAATGACAATCCATTAATTTCGTCGTGACTGAGCACTAGTTACGAGTAATTTGATTGTTCGCGGAACACTTTAGGTTTTATCAACCAGCCTGTCACCGGATTATCAAATCGTACGTTCATGCTTGAAAAAACACCAGGAAATTGGAGATCAGCGAGTATCCTAATACCAGGATACTAAAATTTACTAAGCCTGGTCGGCGAATCCCTCATAAACTGATTACTCACTTTCTGGAGGCAGCATGGAAATCCAAATCGGCTCCCACATCATTGGCAAAAACCATCCCACCTATTTCATCGTAGACATCGCTGCGAATCATGATGGCGACCTGGAACGCGCAAAAATGCTCATCCACCTGGCAAAAGAAGCCGGCGCAGACGCAGCCAAATTCCAGAACTTCCGCGCCCCTCAAATCGTCTCGGACTACGGTTTCAAATCCATGGATGGGCAGGTCTCCCACCAGGCAGCCTGGGAGACTTCTATCTTCGATGTATACAAAGGCGCCTCGATACCCTTTGAATGGACTCCCCTTCTGAAAGAAGAATGTGACAAGGTCGGCATTGATTACTTCTCTTCCCCTTATGACTTCAGCGCCACTGACATGCTCGATCCCTACGTCCCGGCATATAAGGTAGGCTCCGGCGAGATCGATTGGCTGGAAGCGCTGGCGTATATTGCACACAAGGGCAAGCCTGTCTTGTTAGCGACCGGTGCATCAACCATCGGGGAAGTTCAACGTGCCGTGCACACCATCCTGGCAATCAACCCACAATTAGTGCTCATGCAATGCAACACGAACTACACCGCCAGCCCAGAGAACTTCGACCACATCCACCTGAGGGTGCTCAATACTTACCGCAATATGTTCCCAGAGGTCATCATCGGCCTCTCTGACCACACGCATGGTCATGCCACCGTATTGGGAGCGGTAACCCTGGGAGCGCGAGTGATCGAAAAACACTTCACCGACGATAACTCCCGCGAAGGTCCGGACCATCCCTTTGCCATGAACCCAACCTCCTGGGCCGAGATGGTAGCGTGCACACGCGAACTTGAACGCGCCCTGGGCAGTGGTGACAAATTCGTCGCTGGTAACGAGCAGGATACCGTTATCGTACAACGCCGCTGTCTTCGCTCTGCACGTGAGATTTTTATAGATGAGATTCTCGAACGTGACATGATCGATGTACTGCGCCCAGCTACTCCTGGGGCTATTCTCCCAAGTGATATTGAGAACGTGGTTGGCACAAGGGCGTTACATAATATCCCGGCAGGAAGAGAGATTCGTTGGACGGATTTAGGGGATTAAGTGTCACGTTTTTCAGTGTCACGTGTCAAGTAATGCTCCGGAAGAAATCACCTAATTGAACTCAGAAAAATCATGCCATTGATAGAACGATTTGAAGATATCCATGCTTGGCAAGAAGCCCGCAAGCTCAACCAACAAATTTATCCCATTACACGAACCGAACCCTTCTCAAACGATTTTGGTTTGCGTAATCAAACCCAACGAGCTTCTGTCTCCGTGATGACAAAAATAACGCTATATCCTATCAAGCCAGCACTATAGCAGATTCCTCTTGGCTCGCTTAATCTACTTCTCCCGCGACTACACCACCCACGACCATCGCTTCCTCAGCGCGCTGGCCCGGACGGATCACGATATTTTTTATATGCGTCTAGAAAGCGGAAACATCCATCTTGAAGACCGCCCAATTCCCGAGGGGATTGAGCCGATTACCTGGGCAGGTGGACGAAAAACGATCCGTGTGGACGATTTGCAAAACCTGGTGCCTGCGCTAAATGTCGCAATCCAGCAAGTGAAGCCCGACCTGATTCATGCCGGCCCGATCCAGCGCTCAGCTTATCTGGTTGCCTTGAGCGGATTTCAACCACTGGTCAGCGTGTCTTGGGGCTACGACCTGATCATTGATGCTAATCGTTCCAGCGAGTGGGAACGCATTACGCGTTTCACGCTTGAACAGAGCACGACAATGATCGGGGACTGCAATACCATCCGCCAGCTCGCCATCTCCTACGGCATGCCGGATGAACGTATCGTGACCTTTCCCTGGGGCATCGATTTGGAGTTGTTTTCACCTACCGACATTGCTTCCGTCCCAGACGAGCAGACATTCACACTCCTGTCCACAAGAGGTTGGGAACCCGTCTACGGCGTGGACGTGATCGCAAGAGCGTTCGTCAAAGCCTCCAGAAAACGACCGGGACTGCGCCTGGTAATGTTAGGTGGCGGATCACAAGCCAGCTTACTCGAACGGATTTTCGAAAGCGGTGGTGTGTCTGAACAGGTCCAGTTCCCCGGGCAGATAAGCCAGGATCAACTGCCCGATATTTACCGCTCCGCCGACCTGTATATAAGTGCGTCTCACAGCGATGGCACATCCATCTCCTTGCTAGAAGCGCTCGGCTGCGGCTGCCCGGTATTGGCATCCGATATCCCAGGCAATCAAGAATGGATTACGCCCGGTGTACAGGGCTGGCTGTTCCCCGACGCTGACGACAATTCCCTGGCACAGGGAATCCTTCACGCAGTTGAGCAGCGTGACCAGCTGCCCAGGATGAGCCGCTCAGCAAGAGCATTAGCCGAGCAACGCGCTAACTGGAACGTAAACTTCCAACAACTCCTGCACGCCTATAGAATGACCCTGCATCATTCGGCGGCTTCTCAATAGGTCAGCTTCGCTCAACGAGTTATTCTTTTGTTATTACACATCACGGATCACGACAACATTCTTCTGGTCCTTCGATTTCACACCACACAGCTCTCACTATGTCAAACCCTCGCATCGTAGCAATTATCCAGGCCCGTATGGCCTCATCCCGACTACCCGATAAAGTACTGCTCGATATTGCCGGGCAGCCTATGCTGGTGCGGGTCGTCGAGCGTACAAGCATGGCAGAAACTCTGGATGAGATTGTCGTAGCCACCACCAGAGAGACGCCTGATGATGCCATCGCGAATCTGTGTGCTGAACGAGAGTACAAATGCTATCGCGGCAGCACACATGATGTGTTGGACCGTTATTACCAAGCCGCCCGCCTTCATCAAGCCGAAGTCATCGTTCGCATCACGGCTGATTGTCCCGTGATCGATCCTGGGGTGATCGACAAAACCGTGACCGCGTTCCTGAGCCTAAAAGCACCGGATGATCAGCGATCAGCGATTAGCGATGAAACACAATCCCTTGTCACTCATCGCTCATCATCTTTCTTCTATGATTTTGCCGCCAACCGCTTACCCCCACCCTGGGGACGCACTTACCCAATAGGCATGGACGCAGAGGTGTGCACTTTCCAGGGAATAAAAACCGCCTGGCGTGAGGCCGAACTCCCACACCAGCGCGAGCACGTCATGCCCTTTTTCTACGAGCAGCCGGAGCGTTTCCGCATATTGCATGTTACTCACGATCCAGATCACGGCACACTGCGTTGGACGGTAGACACGGCGGAGGACCTGGAACTTGCGCGAGAAATTTACTCCAGATTTCCCGACCGCGACGATTTCAGCTGGTTGGAAATCCTGGACTTGTACGAGGGCGAACCTGACCTGGCGAAGATTAATATGTCAGTCCAGCACAAGGATTACCGGGAAACCGACGACCGTCAGGGAGAAATCACCAACAATTCGTGACATAGTACACCTCGCACCAAACCATGCCCGAAACAGTAGAACGATGCCCGCTCTGCGGCAGCACTCAAAGCACCATTTTCGACCAGCGTATGTTCCATGAACAGGCAGTAACCAACCGCCTGTGTTCCAACTGCGGCCTGGTCTACCAATCTCCACGCATGAACGAAGATGAAATGGGGGCCTTTTACGAGCGTGAATACCGCCAGCTTTACCAGGGTCAGGAAGGACCCGGCTCAAAAGATCTGGCAGTTCAGGAATCCAGGGCCGAGTCATTGTTGTCTTTCGCCAAACCACATTTAAGCGGCGTATCGCGCCACCTGGATATCGGCTGTTCGGCCGGTCTGCTGCTGAGGCGTTTCAGAGACAATTACGCTTGCCAATCAACAGGCGTGGAGCCAGGCGAAGCGTACCGTAATTTTACACAGGCACAGGGATTTACCGTCTACTCATCACTCGATGAACTGCAGACCGGAGTTGCCACATCTGCAGCCCATCCAGACCAGGCTGAAACTGGACGCTTCGACCTGATCAGTATGATCCACGTCCTGGAACATTTAACCAATCCGGTCGAATACCTGAGCGATCTGAGGGAAAACACCCTCACAGGAGATGGTTGGTTCCTGATAGAAGTGCCGAACCTGTATTGTCACGACTGCTTCGAAGTCGCACACACGGTATCTTTCAGCGAGCAAACCCTGGCACAGACACTTAAAAAAGCCGGCTTTGTCATCATGGCTTCTTTACAACATGGACAGCCGCGTTCGGAGCTGCACCCACTCTACCTGACAACCCTCGCCAGACCGGCAAAAACAACCAGACGATTCCAGCTTGAACCTGAGCGCGGCGTCAAACGCAAACGCCAGCTTGGCCTTCTCCGCCGCCGCATCCTTACCCGCCTCTATCCAAAACAAGCATGGATTCGCACCCAAAACAGTTAGCGTATACATTCCCCTGGCGCTTATCCCCCTGATCTCTGAATAATAATTCCACCGAGCAGTTCACCAGCTAGCTTCTAACCCATGTCATTACTGACTATCTTCTCAGCTCCAAAACCATTTACAGACCCCCACATTGCCACCATCCAGCGCAACGCCATCCAATCCTGGCTGCACCTCGGGTCGCAAGTGGACGTGCTGCTGGTCGGTGAGGAACCTGGTTTGGGTGAAGTTGCCGGCGAATACAGTGTAAAACTTCTACCGCAGGTTCGGCGCAACAAAAGCGGGACACCTCTGGTGAATTCGATATTTGATCTCGCCCGTCAAGAGTGCCAAAGCCCCCTGCTGGCTTACGTAAACGCTGACATCCTCCTGCTCCCGGATGTCCTTGAAGCAGCAAGGCAGGTCTCCAGTAATGCCGCCGAATTTCTGGTTGTCGGACAGCGATGGGATTTGGAAGTCAACGAAGCTCTCGAATATTCAACCGGCTGGGATGAGCGGCTGCAATCGGACGTCCAGGAGAGCGGTCGGCTGCACCAGCCGGCAGGCAGCGATTATTTCATCTTCCCACGCACACTCTTTACACAATTGCCGGAGTTTGCCATCGGCCGCGCCGGCTGGGATAACTGGATGATCTATTATGCTCGCCAGCAGGGATGGCTGGTGGTCGACGGGACTCCATCGATTATGGTGATCCACCAGGATCACGACTACGGTCACCTGCCGGATGGAAAACCACATTACACCCTGGATGAATCACGCGAAAATGAAGCCATGGCCGGTGGATCGGCCAACCTTTATATGGTTCTCGACAGCCAAAAACAACTGCGGAACGGCGCTTTACGAACACCGCAACCCAGCCTGGTACGAACGCTGCGCCAGGGCGAGGTATGGTTGACCCCCCCTGATGGTGTTCGCCAGGGCTGGCGCTGGTCAGTGGCACGCCGCCTGCGCCGTATGCGCCGCCGCCTGACCGGTTCACTCTAACGAACTACCAAGCTTTTATTTCCCATCTAATTCATTAAATACTTATCACCTGATCCCCAAATTATGCGCATCGGTCAGAACCCCGCCAAATCCATCGATCACGTCCCACAACCCGCCAGGGTGACAATCGCGGTCGTGACATACATTCCCTTCTTGAGCGGCTATTTCGCCCAGAGTTTGGAAGTGCTGAAAGCGTGCCTGGGAAGCATCTGGGAAAATACCCCGCAACCTGAGAAAAATTCCGTTCCAGCAGCTTACGATCTCTTGGTTTTTGACAACGCCAGCTGCCCAGAGGTACGCGACTACCTGCTGCAGGCCCACAACCAGGGACTCATCCAATACCTGATGCTCAGTGACAGGAACCTGGGTAAGGGTGGCGCATGGAATACAATCTTCCAGGGAGCACCGGGCGAAGTGATCGTTTATGCCGATAGCGATGTGTACTTCTCTGCCGGATGGTTGGAACGCTCACTTCAAATCCTGGAGACATTTCCGAAAGTTGGCATGGTGACCGCACGTCCATTGCGCACCCCTGAAAAATTCTACTCCAGCACACTGGAATGGGCTCAACAAACGCCTGGTGTGCATCTTGAAAAGGGGCAGTTCATGCCCTGGCAAATCTTCAAAGAGCACACAGACAGCGTTGGTGTGTCTGTTGAACAGTCTGAAGAATGGTTCCAGGAAAGCATAGATTGGAGAATCCAGTACCAGGATGTGTGTGCGTACGTGGGCGCAGCCCACTTCCAATTCACGGCTCCAAAGGATGTGCTGCAATCCGCACTACCCTTTGATATGGATCGACCGATGGGACAAGTCCGCTCGCTGGATCAGAAACTGAACCAAAGCGGATTCCTGCGCCTGACGACCTGCGACCCGCTGGTTAAACACATGGGAAACCGCCTGGAGCCAGCCCAAACTACACCACCCCGCCCAACATCCAGGAGCTCGCGTAAACGCCTGGTCGACTTGCCCCCGATTCGACGTATATTGCTTTGGGCTTACGACCAGATATTTCGCCTGTATTTTGAAGGTAAAGGATAAATGCGTATCGGGCAAAATCCCTCCAAGATCAAAGGTTCTCCCGCCTATAAGCCAGCTCGCGTGGGAGTCGCAACTCTCACCTACGTCCCCGCTCTGGAAGGATACTTCCGCGAGGCGCTGGACGTAATTGATGTGCACCTGGGCAGTTTACGGTCTTCGCTGGATCAGGACTGCGACCTGCATGTTTTCGACAACGGAAGCTGCCCCGAGGTTGTGGCGTACCTGGAAGAACAATGGCGCGCAGGCTTGATCGACTGGTTGTCGCTCTCGCATCACAACCTGGGTAAAAACGGCGCCCTGAACTGGATCTTCGCTGCCATGCCAAACGAGTTCATCGCCTACAGCGACAGCGACGTTTTCTATCGCAAGGGCTGGCTGGAAGAAAGCCTCAAGATCTTCGATTCCTTCAAAAAGGCGGGCATGGTCAGCGCTCAACCGGTGTTTTTCGACTTCTTGCGCGGGCAAGGGACGACCGCACGGCGGATCAGTGAAGCGGGAAATGGCCTGAAGGTAATTAACGTCAAACCTCGACAGGATATCGTTGAAGAATACTGTGATGGCATTAATGCTTCTGAAGACCTGCGCCAGCAATTTCGAGAACAAGAATTACAGGTGGCAATAAACGAACTTACGGGGGGGCGCGCCGTTACCAGCGCAACTGACATGCAGTTTATGCTGCGCAAAGAAGTGGCCCGTGGGTTAGTACCTATGCCGATTGCTGGTGCGCTGACTGCTAAGGATGCAATCGAAATACCGCGCGGGATCGAAGATCTGGGATATTGGATTCTCTCCACAGAAGAACCGCTCGTCTGGCATATGGGCAATTCCATCGCAGGGCAGCATATAACGGAGATTGACCAGCTAAAGGATGGATCTCTCCCGATCCGTTCGGCTAAGCCCTCACCAGAAAAGGAAACCGGGTTCAAACGGAAATTTAAATCCCTTCTGGGTGCTTCTATTCGCCGGTCACCATACATCGCGCGTACGTTCGAGCGCATCTACGGTGGTTTATTCAGCTTGCTGTACGAAGAACAGGACTCTCCAGAATCGCAGGACGAACTTCCCCAATAAGAAAAAAGATATGAAGCCCTATTTATTGGAAAACATTCATTGCCCCGACTGCAGCGGAAACCTGGATTACGACCAAATTGGGCAGCGATTCGTTTGCAGCGCTTGCGGTGAAACGGTTCCTGCGCAGGACGGTATCCCATTGTTCTCTGTCCCTCCAGAAGGCATTGTCCCATCCGAGAAGCTGGAGCGCGGGCCAGACGTTGGCACCCCCTGGCGCAGGGCAAACTGGCGATTCCTGGCGGAACAGATCAATAATCTGGATGATGATGCGCTGATATTGGATGTAGGTGCCGGTCGCGGTGATTTTGCTGATGCGCTTGAAGGCCACGATTATCTAGCTTTGGACGTGTATCCTTACCCGGAGGTCGATGTTGTCTGTGATCTGACCCAGGTCAATCCACTCCGTTCCGGGCGATTTGATGCGATTGTTCTAATGAACGTGCTGGAACACGTCTATGATACGAACAGCCTGTTCGGTGCACTTATTGAACTGTTGAAAACCGGCGGCATCCTGGTGATTGCCGTGCCGTTCCTTGTGAAGATCCACCAGGAGCCGATCGACTACATACGCTACACACACTACGCCTTGGAGCGCCTTAGTGAAAAGCACGGACTGACGACTGAGATACTCGAAGGTTATTATGATCCTGTGTTCTTCCTCGAAGAAGGGATCGGCAACCTGCGCAACGCCGTGCTGCCAACTCTCCAGGGCAGCCGGCGCTACATAGCACGCAGCATGTTATCCGGTATACAACGCCTGGCAAATTCCCTGAAAAATGTGCTCGGGGAGGGCTCCAGTCAACCACCGGCGGAGGTGAGGAGCAAAGCTCCGACCGGCTACCATGTCGTATATCGAAAACCTGCCCTCTAGAGCGGTCAACTGTAAAATAAACTCGGATATGAAAGATTTCTTCACCACCAACCACACCCGGTCCATCCAAACAGGAATTCGCAACACAGTATGAGAACAAAACGAGCGTTTATCTGCGCTGACCACGGCCTGGCTGCATTCTATTTTTTGCAGAGCGATATCGTCTCCACACTGCTTGAGGCAGGGGTAAAGATCACCGTATTGACTGAAGACAACACCATTGAGCCGATCATAAAACGCTTTGGTCAACCTGGACTGACCGTAGAAGGACTAAGACTCGATCAAATCAAAACGTACACAGAGCAAGTCTCTCCCACGCAGCAGTGGTGGCTGGATTTCCTGCGGCGAGCCGGTGCTTCTGGCGGCACTAACCTGGCTGTTGTGGACGGTTACATCCGCCAGGTTGAAAGTGAAGCCCATGCTCGCCGCCGCCAGTTATTCCCCATCATGGAAGGCATCGCGCGGGGCATGCGGCGCGCCCGCCCTGCACGCGGCGCTCTTAGGAGCTACCAGCGCCGCTTCAACCCACATCTATATGATGACCTATTCGAGGAATACCGCCCAGACCTGGTCATTGCAGGTTCACCCGGCTTCCGTAACGATCGCTACCTGCTGCGTGAGGCCGCTGCTCGTGGGATCACCACCGCGGCAGCCATCATCAGTTGGGACAGCTCCAGCAGTTATGGTCTGCCTGGAGCGGATGTGGACTGGATAACCTGCTGGTCAGAAATCCAAAAACAGGAGCTGACGGGTGGCGCCGATTGGCATCCAGAGCGAGTGAACGTAGGTGGGATGCCGCCCTATGATGGTTATGTACGGGAAAAGTGGCTGATGCCGCGCGAAGAGTATTTCCGACTGCATGGACTCGATCCAGACCGCAAGCTGATTACCTATGCGAGCAGTTTTGTGAGCTGGTCTCCCAACATCCAGAACGTAGAAGCACTGGCTAACCTGGTCGTATCCGATCAGCTCATCCACCCCGCGCAGCTGCTCGTGCGGCTGCATCCCATCCACATGGGCGGTCACTACATAACAGAAGCCGACAAAATCCGTCAGCTGGCGGCGGGTAATCCGCACATCCACGTTGTGGAACCGGTTTCGCTGGGTGATTTAGGTCATTACTCCGGTGAGGATGTCACCGAGCGTACTTCCATGATGGCTCATTCTGACATATTTACCACGGTCTACTCGACCATGGTCGTAGAGGCATCCTTCCAGGAAGTACCCATTGTTAGTGTGTGTATCGATGCTCCCGAGGGTTACCCGGGCAAATTCTGGCTGCCGATGTCTCAAATTGGTGTATGGCCCACACACTCGCGTTTCCGCACCTCCGGCGCCGGTCGTGTGGCATTGAATGAGCGTGACTTGCGGGAAGCGCTCAATGCCTACTTGCAATCCCCACAGGCCGACCAGGAAGCCCAGCGACGTTTCCTGGAACAGGAATGCACCTACATCGATAGCAGCGCCGGACGCCGAACTGCTGAGTTCTTCCTATCAAAAATGAATCATAACAAAGACACCAAGAGACACTAAGAAACACGAAGGTTATAGAAATTTTTCTTCGTGCACCCTGGTATCCTTCGAGGCTTTGTGGTTGAGGCTCCATCAAAACTTCAAACATATGGCACCTGATTATTTGAGAAGAATTAAACAAGCCGGGCGTGTGTTATTGAAAGGTTCATCTTTTTCACCGAAACTAAGAGATGTACCCGCCATCACGCTTGAAGAGGTGGTCGAGGCGAAGGAATTTTTTCCGCTGGAGAAGTTCTTCATCTTTGGGCATGCTCGATCCGGCACAACCTTGCTCACACGTCTGATACGTGTGCATCCTAAAGTTTATTGTAACTACCAGGCGCACTTCTTCACCCGCGCTCCTTTGCTCGAATCGCTGGTGAATAATGAGAGCATTGGTCTCTGGCTGGGTCGTCGCAGCAACCGCTGGAACCAGGGCCGTGACCTCTCACCGCTGGTCCTACGCGCGGCCAGTGATTTCATCATGGAGAGGGACGCCCGTGCTGCAGGTAAAGGTTCCCCCGGCTGCCTGGTGGGCGACAAGAGCCCGAACAGCTTATTAAATGCTGAAGCGGTCCACCTGATGAAGAAGATCTATCCAGATGCAATGTTGGTATTCATCGTGCGCGACGGGCGTGATGCGCTCCTATCACATCGTTTCCAGGCTTTTATCGATAACCCGCAAAGCCTCTCCAAAGAAGACCTTCGCATCCGCCGTGAGTTTTCTCAGAACCCTGAGCCTTACCTCACCGGTCAACGCTCAATCTTTACAGAAAAGCGTTTACGTCATGGCGCTGCGGGCTGGGCCCGCAACGTGATCGAAACTGACCTCGCAGCCCAGGAATGCCTCGGCGACCAATATTATCACCTGCGCTACGAAGACCTCTTAGAAGATCCTCATGCAGAAATGAACAAGCTTTGGAAATTCCTGGGAGTCGATCCAAAGACCCCAGGGAACGAAGATGCGCTATCTGCGGAACTCGGGCGCAATCCTGACGCCGATTGGCAGCGGCATAAAGCGGGTGACATCGCAGGAGCACTGGAAAAAGGCAAAGCCGGTTCCTGGCGCGAACTATTTACGGAAAGGGATAAAGAAATCTTTTATGAAGCGGCGGGTGATGCCCTTGTTGTATGGGGATACGTAGAACAGTAAATATGAAGATTGGTAGACAAGTAGACAAGTAGACAAGTAGACAAGTAGACAAGTAGAAGTGTAAATAATTCCGTATGAAATTCCTGATCGCCGG
>Ga0209013_10000193_pt1 | contig 51194 bp, 47 predicted proteins | sample Cruoilmetagenom2_FD_187291 | JGI IMG/M metagenome (GOLD analysis project Ga0209013, IMG submission 187291) | Oil polluted marine microbial communities from Coal Oil Point, Santa Barbara, California, USA - Sample 2 (SPAdes) (version 2) | ecosystem: Environmental > Aquatic > Marine > Oil seeps ...
TGCGCGCTGATTACCGTTCAGTGTTTCGGCACCGATGACAGCATCAGTTTTTGCCAGGAAACCGCCTCCGCCAAACACAATACGGTTGGTGAACATCGGGTTGGCGTCGGCGTCTACTGCTGAGGCTGTGTGGGTGAAGGCTATCAAATACAGGCTGGCTAATAGTGTCAGGGCTTTTTTCATTGGGACCGTTCTATTTGTTGTTGATTTAAAAGTGTTTGGAGCGTAGCACAAACCCGGTTCATTGATTCGGAGCTTTTGCGTAGTGAAGGCTTCCGGGCTGCATTTTCCTGTAGATGCCGCTGCTTGAAAATGCAGCCCGGAAGCCTGATGGCAGGGGGACAAAGATTACTCGGCCCATCCATGGGCCTCGCCCCTTTGGGGCCAGTATCGCTATGCGATCCTGTTCAAAATCGCTCCCGGCGATTTTGTCGAACCCGAGGGTTTTCATCCTTGATTCACAGATACACACATAAAAAGGCCCCTGTTGGGGCCTTTTTATGTGTGTGGCTGGGGGACAAGGATTCGAACCTTGATTGGCGGAGTCAGAGTCCGCAGTCCTGCCGTTAGACGATCCCCCAATAAATAGCGGAGGATGCTCCGCCTGATAACTAGCGCTTGGAGAACTGAGGACGCTTGCGGGCTTTATGAAGACCGCATTTCTTGCGTTCTACTTCGCGTGCATCGCGTGTTACGAAACCTGCCTGGCGTAGTGTAGAGCGCAGGCTTTCGTCGTACTGCATCAGTGCACGGGTAATTCCATGACGTATCGCACCAGCCTGGCCGTTTATGCCGCCTCCACGAACTGTCACGTTGATGTCGAATTTACCGTCCATTTCAACAAGTTTGATTGGCTGACGCACAATCATGCGAGCCGTTTCACGACCGAAGAAGACATCCAGCGGGCGGTTATTAACGGTGATGTCACCCTTGCCTGCAGTAATGTAAACCCGTGCCGCAGAGCTTTTGCGACGACCGGTTCCGTAGTAACTCTCTGCCGTAGCCATGATCAGATCTCCAGAGTCTTCGGCTGTTGAGCCTGATGGTTGTGTTCGGTTCCGCTATAGACACGCAGCTTACCCAGCATAGCGCGTCCGAGCGGGTTCTTAGGCAGCATGCCGCGAACTGCACTGGTGATTATGCGATCGGCGTTCTTACTGCGTACATCTTTTAGATTGACAGTTTTCAGGCCACCTGGATAACCACTGTGGCGGTGATAAAGTTTGTCGTCTTCCTTGTTACCGGTTACGCGGATCTTGTCTGCGTTAATAACTACGATGTAGTCACCTGTATCAACATGCGGTGTATAGACGGGTTTATGTTTACCACGCAGGCGATGGGCAATCTCAGACGCCAGGCGCCCCAGAACTTTGTCTGTTGCATCAACGACGAACCAGTCGCGCTTTACGGTTTCCGGCTTGGCCGAATACGTTTTCATTTTTAGAATCCTAATGTACTTCCGGGACGAAAGGGCGCGCATTTTACTAAATGGTTGTGGAGTAGACAAGGCCTTTTGCAGGCAAAAAAAGGGGCGTGACCGAGGAGGTGGTCACGCCCAAACCACCAAAGGAGGATGGAGGAGCCTGTCGTGCAGTCGTTCTAGCGGCTGCTGAACCATGCTGTTGCATGATTCCTGAGATCGTTTACATCTGTGTACCAGATAATGTATAAGCATTTTCTAATATTACTGATTACTTGTCAATGTCTATTTTCCTGATCATTCCAGCATCAAGCGTTTCACTGGTTTGCCATATTTCATGTGCTGGTCGATGATTTCATCAAGATCTTCCTCATCCAGGTAGGTGTACCAGATGCCTTCTGGATAAATGACCAATACAGGACCAAAATCACAGCGATCCAGACAGCCTGCCCGGTTGACTCTGATATTTCCCGTGCCAGCAAGACCTTCCTGCTTGACGCGTTTTTTCATGTAATCACGCATCCTGGCTGCATCGTGATTCTGACAGCAGGGGCGGCCATCTGCTCGCTGGTTTATACAGAAAAATACGTGATGTTTGTAATATTGCATTAAGGCTTCCTGGATTTTTATGTGAGTAAAGGCGTGAACAAATAGCTAGAATCCACTTTCCATACATTCCATAGTTATAATGATTTCAAGCACCAGCAACTCGTTAAACAGATATATCCTCGATGGTACGGAGCGTTGTGTCGCCTGTGGGCTTTGCCTTCCATGGTGTCCTACCTACCAGCTTGAGCACAGAGAATTCGAATCACCACGCGGCAGACTTGCCCTGCTACAGGCTCTCGCACGGTCTGAGCTAAGGCAGACAGATTCCACTTCTGAATTGCTGGCGCATTGTCTGCTATGCCGATCGTGTGAGAAGCATTGCCCTTCATCAGTTCCATTCGGTGAGATAATGGATGCCAGCCGCCGACAGACATTGCAGACTAAACCGCAGACGCCAGGATTATCCCGTAAACTTGCCGAGTTTGCATTGCGTCGACCAGAATGGCTGAGGCGGCTTGGCTACCCGGCCAGCATGCTCCGCATGCTGCTGCCCGGCGGTATAAAGAATAAGCCCATTGCAAACAACACCATACCCAGCCTGCGCTACCTGCCCTCTGTGCAAGCTCATTCCGCATGGCGAACCATCTATCCAGCGACAGGTGACAAGCGTGGCCAGGTTAGCCTGTTTCTTGGCTGTGTAGCCCGGACACTTGATGCTCGCACCATCGATGATGCAATCAGACTGCTGAACCTGCAGGGATTCGATGTTCTCATTCCGTCACAGCAGGCCTGTTGCGGGGCATTATCACTGCACGAAGGCAGATACGAGGTTGCACTGGAATTGATGCGCGCCAACCGATCTGCATTCGGCGGCGAGCACATTGAATCAGTCGTACATATGTCAACAGGCTGCGGCGCGAGCCTGAACGAATATACCCTGCATATTGGAGACGATGGCGGTTTATCAGAAAAAGTTAGCGAGATATGTGCATTCGTTGACCAACAGTGGATAAATAGGCCGTTTGCGACTGCTACAGACAGGCATATCATGCTGCACTGCCCGTGCAGCCTGCGCAATGGCTCGATGGATCCAGAGGCCCCGGTACGGCTTCTGGCTCACGCCCCTGGTATTAGAGTGACGCAACTCGACAGCGGCTATGGCTGCTGTGGTGCTGCAGGAACCCATATGCTGTCAAGACCAGAGGCCGCTGTAACCTTACGCTCCCCTCTGATCGACCAAATAATGGCAGAAAAACCCGACGCAGTGGCCACCACAAATCCCGGCTGTGCCCTGCACCTGTCGGAAGGACTGCGAGCAGCAGGCCTGGAAATCCCGGTTCTGCATCCTGTCTCTGTGCTTATTGATCAATTGCTGAAGAGTGAAGAGTGAAGAGTGAAGTATAATGTTTTCAAGATTCAGAATGAGGAGATAAAACATGCAGGTACGGCACTTTTCTATTACAGACAAACTGCTGGCTCAGGCTGACATGGCAATGCGCACCGTGTTCGCAAAGGCACCACTCAGCAGTCGCCAAAATCCTGCTGATGCCTACGCAGATGCTGAACTACGAGATAGTGAGAAGCAACATGTTGGTGGGCTAATGCGCGTCAACCATGCTGGAGAAGTCTCTGCACAGGGCCTTTACCAGGGTCAGGCACTGACAGCCCGGCTCCCCGATGTACGCGACAAGATGGAACAGGCCGCCGTCGAGGAAAATGACCATCTTGCCTGGTGTGCAGAGCGTCTCGATGATGTACAGACACACAAGAGCCTGCTCAATCCTGTCTGGTATGCCGGTTCATTCGTCATCGGTGCGGTTGCTGGGGCGATTGGAGACAAGTGGAGCCTGGGATTTGTCGCGGAGACGGAACACCAGGTGGTACGGCATCTCGATGAACATCTTGCCAGCCTGCCGGAACAGGACCAGAAAACCCGGGCCATTCTTGAACAGATGAAAACAGATGAACTGCACCACGCAACAACGGCGCTGCATCATGGCGGTGCTGATTTGCCGCTGCCGGCTAAAAAGCTGATGGGCTTGATGTCAAAAGTAATGACGCGGACTGCATACTGGGTGTAGCAGACTTTGAACAAACTGGCGAAAGCCCATGCAGTCAGCCTGATTATCATCACTTGCCTGCTTGGCATCGGTTGCCAGAAAGAGGTATGTACTGACCCGCTATTTCCCGATGCCGTCATTCTTGCCTTTGGCGATAGTCTGACTTCAGGTATCGGTGCAGACAGAGAAACCGATTACCCCGCCATTCTGGAAGAGTTAACGGGTCTCAGAGTTATCAATGCAGGCGTTTCAGGTGAAACTACTGACCGTGGCCTGCAGCGGTTACCAGAGGAACTGGAATCATTTTCCCCGGAACTGTTGATTCTGCTGGAAGGCGGCAATGACATGCTGCGCAGAAAAGGCCTCGATAGCCTGCGGAACAACCTTGAACAGATGGTTGTCATTGCACAGGAGAATAATACTCAGGTATTGATGCTGGCAGTTCCCGAACCAAAGCTCACAGCATCACCACCTGATCTGTACGAAGAGATTGCAGAAGCGACAGGCATACCACTAATGTCTGATATTGTTACCGATCTGCAGTTCGACCGTCAGTATAAGTCAGACCCCATTCATCTCAATGAAGCCGGCTATCGCCGTCTTGCTGAAGCAATTTTTCAGAAACTGGATGATTGCGGGTCGCTGCCTTGAGCAAGTACACATAAAAAACGGGTGCAATGAATAACACTGCACCCGCACTAGTTTTTACCTGAACCTGGTTCAGACAGGCACTTTCATGATTTAACTATAGTAGCTAACCATATCTTCAAGACGCTTGGCTGTAATCTTGCTGGCATGGCCGGCACAACCAAAGGCTTCGTAGCGTGCCTGGCAGATTCCTGCCATCGCTTCGGTCGATGCCTTGAGGAACTTACGCGGATCGAAGACTGACGTATTTTCGCTCAGGAACTTACGGACTGCGCCAGTAGAAGCCATACGCAGATCGGTGTCGATGTTGACCTTGGCTACACCGTGCTTGATGCCTTCCTGAATTTCTTCAACCGGTACGCCGTAGGTCTGACCCATGTCGCCGCCGTAATTGTTGATGATTTCCAGCCAATCCTGCGGTACAGACGATGAGCCGTGCATGACAAGATGGGTGTTCGGCAGGCGGTCGTGAATTTCCTTGATGCGGTCGATACGCAGGATGTCGCCTGTCGGCTCTTTGGTGAACTTGTAAGCGCCGTGTGATGTACCAATAGCAATAGCCAGAGCATCAACACCTGTCTGCTCAACAAATGAAGCGGCTTCGTCGGGATCAGTCAGCAACTGATCCATGTCCAGTTTGCCTTCAGCACCATGGCCGTCTTCTTCGCCCATTTCACCGGTTTCCAGTGACCCCAGGCAACCCAGTTCGCCTTCTACAGAAACACCACCGGCATGCGCCATGTCGACAACCTTTTTAGTGACTTCGACGTTATATTCGAATGATGAGGGTGTTTTCATGTCAGCCATCAAAGACCCGTCCATCATGACGGATGAGAAACCGGACTGGATGGAGCGCAGACAGACCGCCGGCTCGGAGCCATGGTCCTGATGCATGACGATCGGGATATGCGGATACTGCTCGATGGCAGCACTGATCAGGTGGCGCAGGAACGATTCACCGGCATAGGAACGCGCGCCGGCGGAACCCTGCATGATGACTGGTGCGTCTACGGCATCGGCTGCCTGCATGATGGCATGCACCTGCTCCATGTTGTTGACGTTGAAAGCCGGCATGCCAAAATCGTTCTCTGCGGCATAATCCAGCAGTTGTCTCATTGATATCAGAGCCATTTCATTCTCCTTTTCTAGGTTGATGTTTAGTCAAATAATTAATACGGTGAACTGCACGCTATTGTGGTGGCTTAATGGCATCAACCACACGCACAATCTTCATGGCATTTGTACCGCCCTGCTTACCATGCAGGTCGCCTTTTGAAATGATCACCAGATCATCTTTTTCTACAAGGCCCCGTTCGAGCAGAACGGAAAGAGCATCACTGTTAACCTGCGAGTGTGAGTTGCTCATAATCTCAAAACTAATGGGTTCAACACCACGAAACATGGACATGCGCCCCAGCGTATCGTCCTGTCCCGACATCGCATAGATCGGCAGGCCTGAGCTGATGCGTGACATCCATAAGGCTGTTGCACCTGATTCTGTCATTGCCACGATAGCACGCGCACCCAGCCTGTTTGCCGTATACATACATGCTTTGGCGATCGCTTCATCAACACGCTCGAAACTGTTGTCGTTGCGGTGCTCGCGAACAATCTTGCTGCGGTATTTTTCTGCACCGCGGCAGATCCGGTCCATTGCTTCGATGGTAAGTACCGGATAGTTGCCAATCGCCGTTTCGGCCGATGTCATCACAGCATCAGTGCCATCAAGAACTGCATTGGCGACGTCTGTGACTTCCGCACGTGTCGGGATCTGACTGTCGATCATAGACTGCAGCATCTGCGTTGCCGTGATGACCACTTTGTCCATGGCCCGGGCCTGGCTGATGATCTGCTTCTGAACTGCAGTGATTTCGGCATCGCCAATTTCAACACCCAGGTCGCCGCGCGCCACCATCAGCACATCTGATGCCTGAGTGATTTCTTCAATCTCATCGATGGCTTCAGCGCGTTCTATCTTGGACACGATCCAGGAATGGCCGCCCGCTTCCTGCATAAGGCGACGCGCTTCTTCCACATCACTGGCACATCTGACGAAGGATACGGCGAGAAAATCTGCCTCAATGGCTGCCGCCAGTTTGATGTCCTGCTTGTCCTTATCCGTCAGCGCATCTGCTGACAGACCGCCACCCTGGCGATTAACACCTTTGTTGTTGGACAGCTTGCCGCCCACGGCAACAGTGCACAGAATCTTGTCACCGGCAACTTTATCGACATTCAGCACGATCATGCCGTCATCCAGCAATAGTACATCGCCGGCATTGACATCTGCCGGTAGTGCTTTGTAAGTCAGGCCTACCTGCTTCTCATCACCTGCATCAGTATCCAGCGAGGCATCGAGTACAAACGGATCACCGCTCTTTATCATGACGCTGTCATTGCGAAAGCGTTCGATACGGATTTTGGGGCCTTGCAGATCAGCAAGTATGCCCACGTGCCTGCCCGCTTTGGCCGCACGCTCACGGATCAGTCTCGCGCGCTCCATGTGTTCTTCAGGGCTTCCATGTGAAAAATTGACACGGAAAACATCAACGCCCGCCTGGATCACTTTGTCCAGCATTTCGGCGCTTTCAGTAGCAGGCCCTATCGTGGCGACAATTTTCGTTCGCCGGGGTTTGTTCATTATGCAGACGCCTTTGCTTCCAGCATTGCTACGGCCGGAAGTTTCTTTCCCTCGAGGAATTCCAGGAAGGCACCGCCGCCGGTTGAAATATAGGACACCTTGTCAGAAATACCGTATTTATCTACGGCTGCCAGTGTGTCGCCACCTCCTGCGATAGAGAAGGCATCTGAGTCGGCTATAGCCATGCCCAGTACCTGGGTGCCTTTGCCGAACTGATCGAACTCGAACACACCAACCGGTCCATTCCAGACGATGGTGCCCGCAGCTTTCATCATGTCAGCAAAGCGCAGTGCCGTTTCAGGGCCGATATCGAAAATCATGTCGTCGTCTTCGACGTCCTCAACCTTCTTGACAATAGCTTCGGCTGATTCAGAAAACTCCTTGCCTACTACAACGTCAGTAGGAACAGGAATTTCACCGCCCTTGGCTTTAGCTGCCTCCATCAGGCGCTTCGCTTCCGGGATCAGGTCTGCTTCGTAGAGTGACTTGCCGACATTAAAGCCTGCAGCTGCGATGAAAGTGTTGGCAATGCCGCCGCCGGGAATCAGCTGGTCTACAACACCAGACAGCGAATCCAGGACAGTCAGCTTTGTGGAGACCTTGGAACCACCCACAATGGCAGCCATTGGACGGGCCGGGTTATCCAGTCCTTTACCCAGCGCCTCAAGTTCGCCGGCCAGCAGCGGGCCTGCACAGGCGACATCAGCATATGTGCCTGCACCATGTGTTGAAGCCTGGGCGCGATGGGCTGTACCGAATGCATCCATCACATAGATGTCGCACAATGCGGCATATTGTTTGGACAATGCTTCGTCGTTCTTCTTTTCGCCAACGTTGAAACGAACATTCTCAAGCAGCACAACATCACCGTTCTGCAGCTCGGGCGCGTTATCGAGATAGTCCTTGATCAGGCGCACTTCCTTGCCCAGTGCATCGCTCAGATAATCGGCGATGGGCTGCATGGAAAACTCTTCGGCAGGCTCACCTTCCGTGGGCCGACCGAGATGGGACATCAGCATGACCTGGGCACCGGCTTTGATGCAGTGCTCAATAGTCGGCATGGAGGCGCGGATGCGTTTGTCGGATGTGACCTTGCCATCTTTGACAGGGACGTTGAGATCCTGGCGGATGAGTACACGCTTACCGGCCAGATCCAGATCGGTCATTTTTATGACGGACATGTGAAACTCCTTGAGACTGAATTCCAAAAATAGTTTATTAAAGACGGGTTATTTAACAAACAATTCTCAGAAAGATGGGGGCAGGCAAAACGCCTGCCCCCGAACCTTTTAGATTAGAGGCTCTGACGGCTAGTTGACGGCAACGTGGCGCACAAAGCGCAGCATGTTGCAGGTGTAACCGTACTCGTTGTCATACCACGCAACGACCTTGACGAATGTGCCGTCCAGCGCAATACCGGCGCCAGAATCGAAGATGGAGGAATGACCAACACCACGGAAGTCAGTAGAAACCACCTTTTCATCGGTGTAAGCCAGCGTTTCACTCATTGGGCCGGACTCGGAAGCCGCCTTCATGGCTGCACAGATATCGTCATATGACGCTTCGCTGTCCAGTTCGACTGTCAGGTCGACAACAGAAACGTCGGAAGTTGGTACACGGAAAGCCATACCCGTCAGCTTGCCATTCAGTTCCGGCAGCACTACACCGACAGCCTTGGCGGCGCCAGTGGATGAAGGAATGATGTTTTCCAGGATGCCGCGGCCACCGCGCCAGTCTTTCATGGAAGGACCGTCGACAGTTTTCTGAGTAGCGGTTGCAGCATGTACAGTCGTCATCAGACCACGCTTGATGCCCCACTTGTCATTAAGAACCTTGGCAACCGGTGCCAGACAGTTGGTAGTACAGGAAGCGGCAGACACGATATCCTGGCCCGCATATTCTTCGTGGTTGACACCATATACAAACATAGGTGTGCCGTCTTTGGAAGGTGCGCTCTGAACGACCTTCTTGGCGCCTGCATCGATATGCTTCTGGCAGGTCTCTTCAGTCAGGAAGAAGCCCGTACATTCGATAATCAGGTCAGCGCCGATTTCATTCCATTTCAGATCAGCCGGGTCGCGCTCGGCGGTGAGACGGATAGTCTTGCCGTTAACAATCAGGTTGCTGCCGTCAACAGAGATGTCGCCGTCGAAACGGCCATGAACCGAGTCATATTTCAGCATATAGGCCAGATAGTCAGCATCCAGCAAATCGTTGATACCGACAACTTCGATGTCGGAAAAATCTTTTGCGATGGCACGGAAAGCCATACGGCCAATACGGCCAAATCCGTTAATACCTACTTTAAGAGTCATGTATAAATCCTCGTGATAAAGGGATGGGTAAATTAAAAACTAGTTGGAGAGTACTTTTTCAACTGTGCTGACGACATTGTCGACAGTGAAGCCGAATTCTTTGAACAATTCGCCTGCCGGGGCAGATTCGCCGAAACGATCAAGGCCAACGACATCGCCATCAATACCGACGTACTTGCGCCAGAAGCCTGTTACACCGGCCTCAACTGCAACACGTGCGCGCACTGCTTTGGGCAGCACGGATTCGCGATAATCAGCATCCTGAGCATCAAACACATCCGTGCTGGGCATTGACACAACGCGAATGTTTTTGCCTGACATGGCTTCTGCAGCGCCCATTGCCAGAGACACCTCTGAACCTGTCGCAATAATGATGGCATCCGGCGTTCCGTCACAATCTTTAAGCACGTAGCCACCACGTTCAATATCTGAGATCTGAGCTGCATTGCGCTCCTGATGATCGAGATTCTGACGCGAAAAGATCAGTGATGTTGGGCCAGTGGTATTCTTGACTGCCATCTTCCATGCAACTGCAGACTCAACGGCATCACAGGGGCGCCAGACTGTCATATTCGGCAGCATGCGCAGTGTTGCGGTCTGTTCGACTGGCTGATGAGTCGGGCCATCTTCGCCCAGACCAATGGAATCATGTGTGTAGACCTGGATATTCTGAACTTTCATCAGCGCCGCCATACGCAGGGCGTTACGTGCATATTCAGAGAACATCAGGAAAGTCGCGCCGTACGGAATAAATCCACCATGCAGAGCGATGCCATTCATGATTGCTGTCATGCCGAACTCACGTACACCATAGTTGATGTAGTTGGCATCCGGTGTGTGATCGCGCATCGCGACAGAGTCGCCGACGAAGGTCAGATTGGAGCCAGCCAGATCAGCGGAGCCACCCATGAATTCAGGGGTGAACGGGAACAATCCGGAGATCGTATTCTGAGATGCCTTGCGGCTGGCGATACTTTCCGCCTTGTCGTTGACCGCCATAATGTAGGCATCTGCTTTTGCGTCCCAACCGGAGGTGAGTTCACCTGCCATGCGACGTTCGAATTCTGCAGCCAGTTCAGGATGTGCCCCCTTATAGCTGGCCATCTTGTCATTCCATGCCTGCTCTGAAGCCGCGCCTTTATCTTTTGCGCTCCAGCCGGCATAAACGTCATCCGGAATAACGAATGCATCATGCTCCCAGCCGAGTTCTTTACGAGTCAGAGCGATTTCCTCATCACCCAGAGGTGCGCCATGGCAGTCTTCCTTGCCGCCCTTGTTTGGAGAACCAAAGCCGATAGTGGTTTTGCAGCAAATGATGGAAGGCTTGTCTGTCTCGGCACGCGCCTGATCGGTAGCGGCCTTGATGGCATCGGAATCATGGCCATCGACATTTTCCACGACATGCCAGCCGTACGCACGGAAACGTGCAGGCGTGTCATCAGTGAACCAGCCTTCCACTTCGCCATCAATTGAAATGTTATTGTCATCGTAGAATGCGATCAGCTTGCCCAGGCCCAGCGTACCAGCCAGCGAGCAGGACTCGTGCGAGATGCCTTCCATCAGGCAGCCGTCACCCAGGAACACATAGGTGTGGTGATCCACGATGTCATGACCGTCACGATTAAAGTGGGCTGCGAGTGCTTTTTCTGCAATCGCCATGCCTACACCGTTGGTGATGCCCTGGCCCAGCGGTCCGGTAGTCGTCTCGATGCCCGGTGCATAACCGTATTCCGGGTGGCCCGGTGTCTTCGAGTGCAGCTGACGGAAATCCTTAAGGTCATCGATGCTCAGTTCATAGCCGGTCAGGTGCAGGACTGAATACGGCAGCATTGAACCATGGCCATTAGACATGATGAAGCGGTCGCGGTCCGCCCAGTCAGGGTTGGCCGGGTTGTGATTCATATAATTGTTGAACAATACCTCGGCAATATCTGCCATGCCCATCGGGGCCCCTGGGTGGCCGGAATTGGCCTTCTGAACCGCATCCATTGCAAGAGCACGGATGGCATTAGCCAGAGTACGGCGATCGGTAGTTGCTGACATGGATGTCTCCCTTGATAAATATTGGTGATACTTGCTGCCGCCCGGTCCCATGGACAGGCGTTCCCCTTGGAGTCACTTAGACTCCTGATCCGTCAGAATATAAAAGACGGTATGACATGGTATTCATGGTTAGTGCAGATGCTGCCCGCGCACTGATCGCGGGATCCCACATGAATAAAGGCGGCAATTCTCCCTTACTTCACACGCTACGGCAATAGCCAGTCCGGCTGACGAGCTTTCATCACGCAGCCTTCGGTTGAACTCATAATTCTCGTCACGCCCGGCATGGCCGATCCATAACTACTCCTGACCTGAAACCTGCAACATGCATCTATCGTCGCTGTGTGTCTCGACCATGCAACAGGAATTCTTCTGTACCTTTTTATTACAGAGGATTGCCCGTGCCTCATGGTTGTTGTGCATCTACAACACATGGGCATGGATACGTTTATTATTTTAAATTAATGCCTATATTTACTATTTTTATAGTTGCCCTCTCGTCCCGGAGCGCATTGATAAAACAATAACGGGGATAAAATATTTCTATTGAGATAGGCGCATGCGCACGGAGTATTTTTATATAAATTGACAGTCTCGCCCTGTCTGTTCCTCCTGACGTATCGCAGGAACTGTGCAATAAAATACAGCAGGACTTTCTGTCCGCAGGAAAAAACAACTCTGGGAAGGCAATACTGAGTGCAACCAATTTGCCGCCCTTCGAAAAGGCCGGCTTCGACATATATACGGAAATCCTGGAGAATTACTGGAAGATTTTTAACCAGCAGGCCAGATTACTGTTAGCACCCTTTCCAGGTGCATAAAACAGCTGGTCAGTGCTGCAGTTCAGGCTGCGTTTGATATGGCGACCAGGTCAGGAATTACTGCAGATTCATCATCGTAGCTAAAACTTGCCTGGATATATTTGCTTTCGGTTTCAGTGCCTTCATCAGCTTGAATATCATCACCGGACAACAGGCGTGGGTGCGGATCATGCATCGACACAATTGCGAAGAACTGCTCCTTCGCCGCCTCTTTCCATGGATAAAACACACAGACTTTGCTGCGCTGACCGTAGTGCGGCTGCTCACCGGTCAGGAGCTTTTCAAATGAAAAGACCGGCACTGTCACCCCACGCCACTGCATGGTGCCCATTAAATTTTCATTATCATCAGCATTTGAAATGTTCAGCGAAACAATTTCAGCTACTGCCGCACTTGGCACGACCACATTGAGTTTTTCTGTCGGGATGACAAGACAACGTACAGGATTTTTAGTTTCTGATTCCATGCTTTCCTTTATCCTTCCATCAAGATGCTTATCTTTCGCGAGCCGTCTGCTGGCAGAACAGCATTAATTGCCTCCATGAGCTCCTTTTCCTGATAAGGCTTGGTCAAATACAGCGTAGCCCCCAGTTCCATTGCACGGTTGCGATGCTTGGCACCTGAACGGGAGGTGATGATGATGATCGGAATATCTTTGTAATGTGGATCATTTCGTACCGCTTCTGTTACCTCGTATCCGTTCATGCGCGGCATTTCGATATCCACCAGCATGACATCGGGTAAATCACCTTCAGCGAGTTTCTCCATTGCATCCACGCCATCGGTCGCGAGCACAGTATCGACATTGTATTTGCTCAGGTTGCGCTCGGTTACACGGCGCACGGTCAGTGAATCATCCACGACCATAATGGTCGCATGGCTCTGTTCTGCCTGTTCCAGTTCGGCAACAAGACTGGCCTGATCAAAATCTTCATGCTCGACCATACGTGTGTGCCACAGATCGACGAGATCCAGAATCAATGTAACCTGGCCATCACCAATGATGGTAGCGCCCTCCACTCCATCCAGTGACGCCACTTGTATGCCGACAGGTTTGACCACGATTTCTGTCGCGTACAGCAATTCATCTACACCTATCGCGATCTGCCCTGCTGCCGTATTCAGCATCAGCACCGGTATTTTGCCTTCATCTTCAAGGTGATGCACCAGGCCAAGGCGTTCAACCAACGACATATAGGGGAATTCCTTTCTACCGATCTGCAGTTTGCGATTGCCCTCGGAATCCGTGATCAGGTTTCTCGTCTTGGCCATGGTGATCGTCTGAATAGAGATCAGAGGAATCGCGAATTGGCGGGTACCGGCAGCGACCAGCATTGCCTGTGTGACCGACAGAGTCAGCGGCAGGCGAATGAAGAAACGTGTACCGCCATTGATTTCAGTCGTAAGCGACACAGAGCCGCCAAGCTGTTTGATATCGCTTTGCACTACATCCATGCCTACACCGCGGCCAGCAACCTGCGATACATTGTCTGCGGTTGAAAAACCAGACAGGAAGATCAGGTTGGCCAGGTCGTCATTTGACAGCTTGAGACCTTTTTCGATGAGCTTGTTTTGGATGGCCTTTTTCTGGATCTTTTTCAGATCCAGGCCACGCCCATCATCACCGAACTCGATAATGACGTCCTTGCCTTCGCGGCGAATGATTAGAGACAGATTGCCTTTTTTGGATTTGTCTCGCTTCGTGCGCACACCTGCAGATTCGATGCCGTGTGCAATAGAATTTCGTATGAGGTGCTCTAGCGGTGGAACAATTTGATCGATAACATTTCTATCCAGTTCGACTTCACCACCCTTTAGCGTCAAGTTGACGGGTTTGTCCAATTCTCGTGCAGTTTTACGCGTCAACTGGCGCAAACGCGGCATCAATGTCGAGAAGGCAACCATACGTGTCTGGGTCAGGCCTTCCTGCAGATCCGTATTCAGGCGTGACTGTTCCGCCAGAAGCATTTCTACATCGCCGGCAAAGTTGTCCATGCCGTTCTGGATCATCATAAGGTCATTGAGACCTTCTGATAAATTACGCGACAGGAATTGCAGCTGCGTGTAACGGTCGAACTCGAGCGGATCGAAGTCGTCCTCGACTGCCTCAATATCGCCACCCGAGGTGGATAGAATTTGTGTATCAGCCTGAATCTCCAGTTCCCGCAATTGGGTCTGGAATCTACCAATACTGTTGTGCAGCTCAGCAAGATTGTCTTTGAAGTCTGTCACCATCTGCTGAATACGTGAACGCGCAATACTGACCTCACCAGCATAGTTTGCCAGCGTACTGAGGAGGTCTGCGTTTACCCTGATCTGATTCTGGCTGGCTTTCTTTGGCTCTGTCAGCTTCGCAGCAGGCAGTTCTTCTTCAGCTGCGCGCTCAATGTCGAGCAGGGCAAGTTCAGCATGCTCTTCTACAGGTTCTGCTTTCTTTTCTGGTTTGGCTGAAAGCGCCGCTTTACCTTTTCTGACTGTTTTTTCTGGTACAGCCGACAGGTAACCTGTCAATCTGTCATCCAGTTCTTTGGCCTGACCTGCAAATTCTTTGCTGAGTGGACGATCTACCATCATCAGCAATGTGTCATGGACTTCCTCAATAAGCTCGAACAATCTTTCATCAATCTTGTTGCCGGCTTTTTCAGAGTCATCAAGCAGGGTTTCGGCATTGTGCGCGAGGTTGCCCACTCCCATGATACCGGTTGACCTCGCTCCACCCTTGATAGTGTGGAAGATGCGCTTGATCTCGGAACTCGCTTCCTCAGAGTCAGGCTGTTCACGCCAGGCATCTAGCGCTTCATGGAAGCGTGACAGCAGGTCGGTGGCTTCTTCACGGAAAATCTCGACCAGTTCTTCGTCGAGGTCCTCCTCGACTTCAGCCACAACAGGCTCTGGCGCCTCTTCGACTTCTGCCTCTTCAACCGCTAATTGTTCGAGGTCAATGACACGCTGCTGGCCTGCACTGGTTAGCTGGTCGAAGTTTTCGAGCAGATTCTCTTCAGGCACGGCTGGCTGCTGCAAGGTCTCGAGCAACCGCAGCCCAAGTTCATGCGATGACTGCAGTAGAGATATATCTTCTGTGTTGAGATTAATCCTGCGAGCAGTCAGGTCATTGAGCAGGTTTTCCAGTGCCTCGTAGGCATCCGCCACTTTCTCCAGACCAACTGAACGTGCACTGCCACGCAATGTATGGATAAGCCTGTGCAGCAGCTCCGACGACGGGCAACCGCCCTTGTCACGGCATGCGGTAACTTCAGCACCCAGTTCGTTAAGGTACTGGCTGATTTCAGATGTATAGATATCCCGAACAGTGTCTGACTGCAGCGGAGCAGGCAGTCCACTTAATGCCTCGCTCAGTGCAATTTCTTCGATGACCTCTTCGGCTGTCTCAGTGACAGCTTCTTCCTCGGCCTCTGCTTCCTCAACAATCTCTACCGCTTCACCTACATCGCTATCGAGGGCTTCTATCATAGCCAGCCAGCGATCGGGATCTACATCCGACTCATCGTGCTGTTCCAGATCATCCAGGAAGCCGGGCAGATCATTGATGGCATGTTCGAGTATGCCGAATATCGCGTCACTCGCAACGTGCTTGCCTGAAATAACATCATTGAGCATCTCTTCTATGTGCCAGGCATATTCACCAAAATCGACGGCTCCTGACATACGCCCGCTGCCTTTCAGCGTGTGGTAGCAGCGACGCAAGGTTGTCAGTGATTCTTCATCGGCAGGATTACTGCGCCAGTTTTGCAGCATGGCCCTGCTTTGATCCGCAATCTCGCGAGCTTCTTCAAGGAAGAACTCGAGTATTTCGTCATCATATACCGCTTCCTTATGCTCTTCTTCCTCCAGTTCTCTGGTTTCTGCTTCTTCGGCCGCCTGCTCCTCAGCATGTTCAACTGCCGCTTCAGCCTCTGCATGGGCAGCCTCGGCTGTAGCGAGTTCATCAGGATGGGCATCCAGTTCCTCGACGACGATATCGGGTTTCAGAGCACCCAAGTCGACCAGGCCTGTTGCCTCATCGACTACAGCTTGTGCAGTCGTTTCCTCAACAATTTCACTGCCATCTTCCGGCAAATCACTGACCAGACCTTCCAGTGTTGATAATGACTGGTGAAAAGTTGATGTAATGTCGTCCGTCAGTAACTCAGGATCTTCAGAAAGCATGCTGACCAGCCGAGATACTTCTGCAGCAATTTTTTCCAGGTTGTCGTTCTTATAGCGCCGTGCAATGGCAATAATCGCCGCCATATCCTTTTTCAGGTTTGCAAGGTGCAGAGGATCTTCGGGATTTCGCAGCCAGTCGTCTGCACCATCGCGGATATTTCTAACGCGTGACAAAGCTGTTGCCTTGTCTGTAATGCTCGAAGGTGCAACAAGCAACAGGCTTTCCATCGCCCGTTCCAGCATCAGATCATTAACTGGCCTCTCGTGCTGAAGATTTTCTACATAGGCCTCAATGGCTGTGATAGCGAGCGCTGTTGTTTCAACCTGCTCAGTAGAAGGCTTGAATCTGCCTTCCGACATATTTGTTATCTGTTCATTGATGAGTGCCATCAACTCGATTGCACGCTTACGCTCCAGTATCTCCAGTGCACCCTGTATCTGGGACATTTTCTCAGGCAGGATCTTGAGAAATTCAGGCAGATGTACATTCTTGGAGAACTGCTCAAAACGTTCTACGACACTGGCAAGGTTCGTTGCGATTTCCTGTGCAACGACTTTAACCAACTGTGAGTACTCCACATCTGTCAGAGTGCCTTCTTCATCGAGATCATAGCCATCTGCCTGAACAGACTTGAATTGAGTGTCACCGGTCCTGAATCGATGCAGGTCCCTTGCTGCAATGTCTACGCTTTCTTCCCAGTTCGACGCTGGATTATCAAGCTCTGTACAGGCAGTTTCCAGGCTGAGAATACCGCTGGCCATTTCCATGGACAACTGGCCACCAGAACTAATTGCACCTGATTCGTAGGCAAGGCAGGCATGTGTCAGTTCTTCTACCAGTGCCTGCAGCCTGGGTTTATTAATAACATCGACAGCACCGCGAATCTTGTCCAGACTTGTGATTACCGGTTCCAGAGATGTGGCATTTGGCTTGTCCTCATCCACATATTCGTCCATGACGCGACGGGCTTCTGCTACCTCTTCACCCATCGCTTTCATCACTGACTGTAAGACTTCGGGAGATGTGGCCTCAAAAATTTCGCCCATGCTCTCAAGGTGCTCGCCGCCGACGAGTTCATCGAGGTCGAATGCCTCCTTCACCTGATTAACTATTGCGCCATTACTCGATGCTTTGCCAATGTGATACAGCATCCTGCGCAAAAGCTCTTCGGAAGGCGACTTGACCAGTTTGGATTCACCATCCTCTATGACATGCTTAAGCTCCTGCTCAAGACCTGCGAATAAACGACGAACATCAACACCAGCTTCAAGCCCGCCCTGCATCCGTGCCTCTGTCAGCGCATGGCCTATCCACCAGATTTGAGCAGAAGCATCAAATCGCGAGATTTTCTTCAAGTGTGAGAAAAGCAGTGAAATAGTCTGAACCGGCTGCTTGCTGTCCGGTTGACGGAACATGGTAACCATCGCAGCAACCAGCTGCTTGCGTGCATGCGCGACTTCTACGGCAAAGTCCTCGTCACTTAGCCGATTGCCCTGCGACATGTCTTTGTCTGGATATATATCGAGGTCAGGGTTGAACAGATCGAATTCCGAGACTGGATCAGCATCGTGCAGGCTTCGCATCTCGTTGATGAGTGGCGTCAGTGCAACAATTGAATCCGGGTAGCCGGCATGCAGCCTGGCGATGTATGTAGTCAGGCTCAGTACGCCGCGGCTGAGTATTTCCAGGCTGTCTTCGACAGGTGGGATTTTCTCATCAATCAGGCCTTCACATACCTGCTCGACCTCGTTGGCGAGGCGAGCGGCGCCATCCAGCTCAACGATTTGCAGGGTGCCCGACACCTGATGGAGAAAAGCAAGCCCCATACGTAGCTGACTGGTGTCATCTGTATTTCTGGCATAGGTTTCCAGGGCAAGACGAGTCTGCTTGAGTGACTCATCAATCTCACTCTTAACCCAACTGAACGTACTCGGATCAACTCGACTCATGCGCGCTACACTTTATGGTTAGTCTTCAGGTGGTCGAGATTGATCAGGCAGGCAGACGGAAGCCGGATACTGACGCTTTGAGCTGCTGCGCAAGTACTGACAGTCGACCAACCGAATCAGCGGCTTCGGTCGCAGTCTCGGACGTTTGAGTTGAGACTTCGCGAATCTTCACCATGGATTCCGATACTGTTGTTGCCTGTTCGGACTGGCTGCTCGCAGTGGTAGCCATGGCGCCAATCAGTGTCGAGAGCTCTTCGGATACATTCTCAATCTCGCCCAGTGCACGGCCGGCTTCATCAGCCAGGCGGGTGTTTTCCACCACTTCGCGAGTTGATTCTTCCATCGAGACCACCGCTTCGTTTGAGTCAGACTGAATATTGCCGACCAGTTCGGATATCTGCTTCGTGGCTTCGGCCGATCGTTCAGCCAGTCGCTGTACTTCGTCAGCAACCACCGCGAAGCCGCGCCCTGCTTCACCGGCCATGGCGGCCTGAATCGATGCATTGAGTGACAGGATGTTCGTTTGCTCGGCAATATCATCAATCAATCCAACGATCTCACCAATCTGCTGCGAGCTTTCACCCAGCCGCTTGATTCGCTTACTGGTTTCCTGAATCTTGTCGCGCATACTGTTCATCCCGCGGATCGTTGTTTCCACCGCTTCTGTACCCTGCTTGGCGAGCACCACCGATCCCTGGGCAACATCGGCAGACCCGGATGCACTTTCAGACAGCTGCCCCATTGAAGACGCCATCTCCACGATGTTTTCTGTTGCACGGCCGATGTCTTCAGCGTTGTCATCTGACTGGTTCTTCAGTGAATCCGTACGCTGACGAGTTGTTTCTGATTCGGTACCAACCTGCTCCGACGCTTCGTTAATCTGGGTTACCAGTGTGCGCATCTCGAGCACCGCGTAGTTCATGGAGTCCGCGATGGCGCCTGTTACCTGGTCGGTTACTTCCGCTTCAATGGTCAGGTCACCGTCAGCGAGGTCGCCCATTTCATCAAGCAGTTTCAGAATAGCGGCCTGGTTCTGCTTGTTGAGCTCGTTACTTTCCGCTTCACGCTGGCGAGCGCTGCCGATCACCGAACGGATGAACATCAGGAAGAAGAACAGGGCTGCAGCACCAAAGACGAACGGCAGGAACTGAACATATTTGATATTGGAATAGAGGTTCTGGTAGCTGGCAACAAGGAATTCGACACGGGCTAGCATAGAGTCAGATTTTTCCGCAATGCGCTGGGCAGAACGTTGTGATACGAAGAACTCTGTCACCACCTGCTGGGCCTGCGTAATGCGGTCATTGAGCTGATCGAACACCTCATCCGACGCCTCAATCTTGGCAATTACCGCAGGACTGGCCTTGCGTCGCAGCCCACGGTTAATACGTTTGAACAGCTTGGCATCTTTACCAAACTGGGTAGCTGCCACAGCGGCATCCAATCCACCAAGTGCGAAAACGTTGACATCTTTGGTAATACGCTGGCTCCAGGTACGCTGACTTCCTGCACGTGATATCAGCTTGGGACTGGCTTCCTCTTCAATCAGTGCCTCAACAACTTCATCCGAGGTAGCTAGCAGCAATGGTGAAAGCTGGTTGATTTCAGACACATTCTGACGAATGGATAACAAGGCATCCTGGTTTGCCTCGATAGCGGCTACGTCCTTGTCAAGATTCGCCCATAATTTCACTACCGGGTCGAGGGCGGCTGCCTTGATTTCAGCAGGTGATGCCGGCATAGAATCCGTTCCGTTGCTGAGGCCGTCAAGAATAGTGTTGATACGCTTGCGCGAATGGGACAGGGTCTTGAACGCTGCCTCATTTCCCAACACCGCCTCTCGAGAGTCTTTAGCAACACGCTGTGACAGCATCAACAGCAATGAGGCTTCTTCAGTGTACTGGGCTTTCAATGCCGTGGCGTTGGTCTGCCATGTCAGGATCGCAATCAGGCCGATAATCGACACGACCATGCCAATACCCATAAAGGTCAGGTTACTGAACAGTTTTCCGATTGCCCCCTGCTCCGCAGGACCAGTTGTTGCCTCCGTACCTATATCCGCCAGACTATCGTCTGCCAGGTTACCCTTTTCTTCTTCTGCCATTGCACTTCCCTCTCAATAGTTCAATATGAACAAGTACGTTATTGAAATTACTCGATCCCGTCAGGCGGCAACCTTTCGGAACGTCCGGTCTTCCACTAATTTATTAACATCAAAAACCAGCCACTGTTCCTGATCCTTGCACAAGCCACCTATTACATAAGGCGCCATTCTTTCCTGCACATTATCAGTGGCACATCTGTCCTGCAGCGGATCAAAATGACGTAGTCCCTGCAAACGATTGACCAGCAGACACCCCTGAAGGCTGTCATCATTGATTACGATAAGTCGTGAATACTGATCAATTGATACCGGTTCAAAGCCCAGAAATGCCTGCAGATCGACCACCGTCAACAAGGTCCCGCGCACATTGGCAATACCACGCATCCACGAGCGCGTTCGCGACACAGCAGTCAACGGTACGCAGGGTACGACCTCTCGTATCTGGCCCATAGCTGTGACCAGTTGCGCATCACCAACCTTGAACCCCAGCCCCACCCATTGCTCTGCAATAACCTTTTCTTCCGGCAGGGAGACGCCCGCGTCACGTATCGTCTGCTCTATCTGGCTGAGCAAGGTGACCGGGTTCACAGTGATTCCAACACCTTGACGAGTTCGTTTTCCTGTACGGGCTTGGTCAGGTATTCATTAGCCCCCTGGCGTTTTCCCCAGACCTTGTCTGTTTCCTGGTCTTTGCTGGAAATTATGATGACGGGAATATTAGCTGTTTCGGGGTCTTTCTTGATTTTACGCGTTGCCATAAAGCCGTTCATTTCCGGCATTACAACATCCATCAGAATGACATCGGGCTTTTCGGCCTTGGCGAGGGCTATTGCCTCTGCTCCATTGTTTGCAGTGACGATATTCAATACATCGTGCCGCTTGAGAATTTCGACAACCATATGCAACTCCGTCGGGGAGTCATCAACTACCATCACTTTTTTAAAGTTCATTCAGGCGCTCCTCTTTAATCGTTATACTGCCCGCTAACTTGTTATTTAATCCGGGCTAGCCGTTAGCTGCTTCATCCTGGACAACATATTTGTTGATCGCATCAACCAGGTCATCCTGGGTAAACGGCTTGTGGATATGCTGCTCAGACCCTGCCAGCTTGCCCCTGGCTCGATCAAACAAACCGTCCTTGCTCGACAGCATGACAATAGGCGTGCTTCCGAACTGTTTATTATTCTTGATCAGTGCGCAGGTCTGGTAACCATCCAGGCGCGGCATCATGATGTCGATAAAAATAATGTCAGGGTGTTGGTCTGTGACAACTGACATCGCTTCAAAGCCGTCAGCTGCGGTAATGACTACGTAGCCGGCACGTTTCAATAACGTCTCCGCAGTCTTGCGAATCGTATTACTGTCATCAATGACCATGACTTTAACGCTCATAATCGATCCATGGTTTGTGTTTGTGGGGATGCCATCTTCATGCTCCAGTGCAATACTTTATTAATGTTGATTATTTAAATCTTGTTGTAAGTTGTTATTTACTCATAGATAGCATAAAGATCAATGCATTTCCACAGACAGCTGCGACAAATTATTAATGCACTTTAAAATTGCCTTAGCCGTGTATTATTCCGTTTTTTCCACATATAGATCCATCAGGAGATTTGTTAATATGTATCAGTATTTTCTCCTGACCCAACACAGTCTAGACCAGCTTCAGCAATAATAAAGGACTTATTTGACACTAATGAGTGCAGTACCGAATCTAACTACCGCGCTGACGGGCCCTCTGCAGGAAATTGAGGCCCACTTTCTCAGTAATCAGACCGAGATCGAACACTGGTTCCGGTCACAATGGATGGAGACACAGGCCCCTTTCTATGGTTCTGTCGACCTGCGCAACGCTGGCTTCAAGCTGGCGCCGGTTGATACCAATCTGTTCCCTGCCGGCTTCAATAACCTGAATCCGGCATTTATGCCATTGTGTGTCCTTGCCGTTCAGGCGGCGATCGAACACCTTTGCCCTAAAGCCAGACGCCTGATCATCATCCCTGAGTCACATACACGTAACCTTTTCTATCTGGAGAGCCTGGCGACAATCAGGGAAATAATCGAGAAAGCCGGTCTGCAGGTTCGTATCGGTCATATCGATCCGGAGGCAGACGATCGCACAGTGGAACTCCCGTCCGGCAGGACAATGCTGCAGGAAAAGCTGGAGCGCAGGGACAACCACCTGGTCATCAAGGATTTCGAATCCTGCATTGTGCTGCTCAACAACGACCTGTCAGATGACCGGCCTGCTATTCTGGATGGCATCGATCCCGATCAGGCTATTGCTCCGCCACCCGCAATGGGTTGGTCAAACCGGCTAAAATCTGATCATTTCGCACATTACAAACGAGTTGCTGCAGAATTCTCTGAAATGGTTGAGATCGATCCCTGGCTGATAGACCCTCATTTCCGCAGATGCGGCAAAATTGATTTCAAGGCACGTGAAGGTGAGGACTGCCTCGCCGACAACGTCAACGACGTCCTCGACTTCATTCGCGGTAAATACCGGGAGTACGGCATCGACGAGGAACCCTTCGTCATCGCCAAGGCCGATTCCGGCACCTACGGCATGAATATAATGACAGTGCGGGATGCCGCCCAGATCCGCGAACTCAACCGCAAACAACGCAATAAAATGGCACGCGGCAAAGGTGGCAGCACGGTGACCGACGTGCTGGTACAGGAAGGTGTATTCACCTTCGAGACATGGGGTGACCAGAATGCCATCGCCGAGCCAGTCATCTACATGATTGATCATTCCGTAGTCGGCGGCTTCTACCGGGTGCATACGAAACGCGGCGTCAACGAAAATCTCAATGCCCCCGGCATGCATTTCGAGCCTCTCGCTTTCGCCGACAGCTGCACACTGCCTGATCAGGCTGCAGCACCGGATGCAGCGCCAAACCGTTTCTACGCCTATGGTGTTGTCGCCAGGCTTGCATTGCTCGCCGCCGCACGTGAAATCCATTCGTTGACGCCAGCATGAACAGGCTCAACTCCAGCAATACAGTGATCGGGGTCATTATGGATCCGATAGAAAAAGTCAACGTCTTCAAAGACAGCACCTATGCGATGATTCTGGCTGCACAAAACCGCGGCTGGGATGTTCGCTACATGCAACAGGCTGATTTATATACGCAACGTGGTGTTGCCTACACCACCAGCCAGCGCCTCGAGCTATTTCCGGATGAAACGCCCTGGTTCAGGCTTGGGGAAGTCGAGGAGCATCCTCTTGCTGATTGCCATACCATCCTGATGCGAAAGGACCCGCCCTTTGACATCGAGTACATTTACACCACCTATGTCCTCGACCTGGCGGAGCGGGACGGCGCAATGATCGTCAACAAGCCGCAAAGCCTGCGCGATGCCAACGAGAAGTTCTTCACCACCTGGTTCCCTGATTGCGCACCGGAAACACTGGTCACACGAGACCCTGAACGCCTGCGGCGATTCATCAACGAACACGAAGACTGTATTCTCAAACCGCTGGAAGGCATGGGGGGTGCATCGGTCTTCCGTGTCCGTAATGATGATCCGAACACAGGTGTCATTATCGAGACACTCGCCGAGCACGGCGGGAAATCAGTCATGGCGCAGCGTTTTATTCCAGAGATCACCGAAGGTGACAAACGTATTCTGGTGGTTGATGGAGAGCCAGTGCCCTACGCACTGGCCAGGATCCCTAAACCGGGCGAAACCCGCGGCAACCTGGCGGCAGGCGGCACTGGCATAGGGGTAGAACTCAGCGACCGCGACCGCTGGATCTGTGAACAGGTAGGCCCGGTTCTGAAACAGAAAGGCATCCTGTTTGCAGGTCTCGACGTTATCGGTGATTATCTCACCGAGGTCAACGTCACCAGCCCCACCTGCATACGCGAACTCGACAAGCAGTACGGGCTGGATATTGCCGGCAGTCTGATGGATGCCATCGAAAAGCGGCTTGGTCACATTCAGTAATGAGTACGGAAGTGAGTCGACGTGAGCTTCCAGGACCGTCGTCCGCACGGACGCGGACGCCGAGCTTACATGGATGTATTCACAGCGTGTCCTGGAAGCTTATGGCGGCTTACTTACGTACGGACTAGATATGACGCAATACATGTTGCGCCTGGCATACCTTGTTGTGGCAGCACTTGCCATCTCGGCATGCCAGAACGAACAGGTCATTAGCCGTCAATCCTTCGTATTCGGAACCATAGTCGAAGTAAAAATTCGTGCTGCTGATCGTGTGGTTGCAAACACCGCCATAGATCAGCTGTTTGCCAGATTCGATACCCTGCATTCTGCCTGGCACGCCTGGAAACCAGGCGACATGGCTGACGTCAACGCCCAATTTGCCACTGACAGCTGGTTTTCTCCTCCTTCATCCGTTTTGTCCTTGCTGAAAATGTCAAAGCAGCTGTTTACTACCAGCAGCGGCCTGTTCAACCCAGCCATTGGTGAACTCATTGCACTGTGGGGTTTCCATGCTGACGAACTGCCTGACAGCCCACCGGAACACGCCGAAATCGTGACGTTCATTGAACAGCTTCCCAACATGGATGATGTCGAAATTGAAGGTGGCAGAGTCCGCAGCCAGCACTCCCATCTGAGTATAGATGCCGGCGGCCTGGCCAAGGGATATGCCGTTGACCTCGGAATAAAACTACTGCAGAAGCATGGGATCGAGAATGCCCTGGTCAATGCAGGCGGTGACCTGTGCGGAATAGGCGACCGCGGCGACCGCAAGTGGCGCGTCGGCATACGTCACCCCGATAAACCAGGCGTGCTTGCCAGCATCAACCTGCAGGATGGCGATTGTGTTTTTACCTCCGGCGACTATGAACGGGGCTACGACTACCAGGGCAGGCACTATCATCATATCATCGACCCTCGCAGCGGTTATCCAGCGGACAAAGCTGTCTCCGTCACCGTCTTGCATCCAGACGGCGCACTGGCAGATGCCGCCAGTACTGCATTGCTAATCGCCGGGCCGAATGACTGGCAGGATGTCGCCCGCAACATGGGGATAGAGAATGTGCTGATGGTCGATCATCGTGGCCGTCTGCATATGACGGCACCCATGCAGGCACGCATCCGGATTGAAGATGATCAGACACGTGAGATCATCGTCACACCGTCATCATGATAAGGAATTTCACTATCGTCAGGCCTAAGATAGGTGATGCCCTTGTCCTGCTGCTGTGCGTGCTGCTCATACCGGTATCCGTCATGGCTGTGAAGCAAAACCCTGCTAAAGCTACCGCAGTAAAAATCACATCTTCAGACAGTACGCCACGAACTTACCCGCTCCACCCTGACAGGACGCTGAATATAGAAGGCCGGCTGGGGATCAGCGTCATTGAAATTGTTGACGGCTCGGCTCGCTTTGCCGCATCGCCCTGCGCAGGTCAACAGTGTGTACTGAGTGGCTGGCACAGACATTCCGGTGACGGCATGGCTTGCCTGCCCAACCGGGTTGCGATGACGCTCGTCGCACAGCGCGATGATTTTGATGGAATGAATTATTAGTGTCGCGTAACTATTCAGCTGGAGAGTCTCAGGTCAGGTTAAATCTGTCACCGAATGATGGGTGTGACGAGTGAGTCTCCGAACTCACAGTTTACAAGGGGTATGGGGGAGGCCTTTTCAAGACCTTCACCCGCAGGGACACGGATGCAGAGCGTACACGGACGTGTTCACAGCGGGTCTTGAAAAGGCCTCGCGCACACCCCGGCCCACAAAGTATATGGTGGTGAAGTTAACCCGTTCAGAGGCTACACAGGCTAATATATAGTGCTTGATGAAGGATTTCGGGATACTGAATAATCAAATGGCATTAACTCTACAAGTAACAGACGAAGACAGGCAGATCGCCTGGCTTGCGGCGTTGGCCATTGCCATTCATATTCTGGAAAGTGGCATTCCGAGTCCGCTGCCCGGTATAAAACCCGGACTGGCCAATATCGTCACATTACTGGTGCTGTTCCGGTTCGGCTGGCGTTATGCTGCCTGGGTCAGTGGATTGCGTGTACTGGCGGGAAGCCTGCTGCTCGGGACTTTCATGTCGCCGACTTTTTTTCTGAGCCTGGCAGGCGCTGTAGCCAGTATTGCAGCCATGGGCCTGCTCTGGCTCCTGCCAAGGGACTGGTTCGGTGTATACGGGTTCAGTATACTCGCTGCCGTCTGCCACATCTGCGCGCAGCTCTATATTGCCTGGCTGCTGTTCATACCTCATACCATGATCCTTAAACTGCTACCGATACTCATTACCGCTGGAATAATTTTCGGCATCGTTAACGCCATAATCACCCTGTCGATACAAGAGAGACTAAGGGAGCCCTGCGTATGAATCCGCCGGGCTATATTGAAGAAGTGGACGTGAAGTCAGACCTGGGAACCACACTTGTCGGTGCCGCGTTGCTGCACATTGTTCTGATCCTCGGACTCAATTTCACAAACCCGAAGTCTCACATCGACAATCCGTTGCCTGAACTCGAGATCACACTCGTGCAGACACATACGAAGCAGGCACCGGAGAATCCCGATTTTCTCGCCAATGCCAGCCAGACGGGTGGCGGTGAACATGAAAAAGCAGAACGTCTGAAAAGTCCAAAGCCAATTCAGCAAAAAAGCGAGCCTAGCCCGACCCCACCCCAGATAAAAACCGCCAGCGTCGAAAGCAGCGTTTCCATAGCGCCAAAAAAGGAACTCCTGCTGTCCGACAAGACGCGGCCTGTCGATTTGATGCTGAACCCGAACCAGGAGAAGAAAAAATCACGCAAGCAAAAACAGGAAACCGGTCTGCAACCTGAAATAAAGGAATTAAGCCGGGAGCAGTTACTGGCCGAGATTTCACTTGAATACAAGGCCTACCAGAAACGTCCGCGGCGGAAATTTCTCAGGGCCAGTACAAGGGAATACCGCTTTGCCAGCTATATGGATGCCTGGCGCAGCAAGGTCGAACGTATCGGTAACCTGAATTACCCGGAGGAGGCTAAAAAACGCAATCTGACAGGCAGTCTGCTGCTTGATGTTGCTATCAAAGCAGACGGTAGACTGGACAGCATTAATATTGTCCGCTCCTCACGCATTCAGGCGCTGGATGATGCCGCCATTCGCATTGTCAGATTAGCCGCGCCGTATGCACCTTTCCCGAAAAATATCAGCAAAGACTACGATATTCTGCATATCTCGCGGACATGGAAGTTTCTGCACGGCGACAGACTGGAAAGTCAGTAATTTAGAGAGCCTGTACTTGCAATCACTCACCAACCATTTCCTGATAGCCATGCCGGCTCTGTCAGATCCGAATTTCCACCAGGCTGTAACACTGATATGCGCACATGATGAGCAGGGCTGCATGGGCCTCATCATCAACCAGCCTCTGGATATGTCACTGGCAGAACTTTTTTCCAGTGTTGATATGGCTGCCGGAAAACTTACCCGGCCAGGCCAGGCGATATGGCTGGGTGGTCCCGTGCGCACAGAACAGGCCTTTGTCCTGCACCGGCCATGCGGTAACTGGGAAAACAGCCTCATTGTCGGTGACGAACTGCAACTGACTACATCACGGGACCTCCTGGATGCTCTGGCAGACGGCCTGGACGTCCCCGACTGTCTCATTACTCTCGGCTATGCAGGCTGGGACAGTGGCCAGCTGGAAGCGGAGATGGCCGACAATGCCTGGGTTTTCGCCCAAGCCGATCCTGACCTTATATTCAATACACCAGTCGAGCAGCGCTGGGCAAAAGCCGCCCGTCTGGCGGGGATCGACCTCAACCGAATGAGCAGCGAAACAGGCCACGCATGACGAGTGCAGCATCCACCTATCTGGCCTTCGACTATGGGACCAAACGCATCGGCGTCGCCGTCGGCAATACTGTTTCATGCACTGCCAGCGCACTGGACACTGTGATGGTGCGTAACGGACAGCCGGACTGGCCGCACATCACGCGCCTGATCGACGAATGGCAACCCAACGCCCTGATCGTCGGTAAACCGCTCACATTTGATGATACAGAAAATGAAATCTCGCCAAAGGCGCTGCGCTTCGGCAATCAGTTGAATGGACGCTATCAACTGCCCGTTCATCATGTCGATGAGCGGCTGACATCTCTATCTGCCATGTCTGAAATGCGCGAAGCGGGCTATAATCTTGCACGCTCACGGCGGGAGGTCGACAGCCATGCTGCTCGTAAAATCCTGCTTGGCTTTCTCGATAACCTGAACTCATCCGAACAACGGTAATCCCATGCATTTCAAAAAACCGGGCAATCGGCATGTATTTGATGTCAATCTGTGTGATTTCGATGAGAATGTCATCGCTGCATCCCGCGAAACACCCGTACTGGTGGACTTCTGGGCAGAATGGTGCGGCCCCTGCCTGGTTATCGCTCCCAACCTTATCAAGGCCGTCGAGGAGCGCAACGGATCCGTCAAGCTTGCTAAACTGGAAGTCGATGAAGGGGAGAACATGAAGCTCGCCGGGCGATATAATGTGCGTGGATTTCCCACCATCATCCTGTTTCGCGATGGTGAACCCGTAGCACACTTCAGCAGCGCTAAACCGCTGCACTTCATACGCGAATTCATTGATGAGCATATTGTAAGCACATGATATCCGTACCCTCCTCACCCAGGGTCAATAGCCTCGAGCACATTGCCAGCGGCAAGGTGCGCGATATATACCGGATTGATGACCAGCACCTGCTGTTCGTCGCCAGTGACCGTCTGTCTGCTTTCGACGTCGTAATGCCCAACCCCATCCCGGGAAAGGGCCGTATCCTGACTGAGGTTTCGCGCTTCTGGTTTGAAAACACCACGCACATCATCGCCAATCACTACCGCGGCAACGACATTTCTGCACTGGACCTGACACAGGAAGAACGCGCATGGCTGGAGGGCCGCAGCATGGTTGTGCGCAAATCACGCGTTCTGCCTGTCGAGGCTATCGTACGTGGCTATCTGGCTGGCTCGGGGTGGAAGGAATATCAATCGAGCTCGGGAATTTGCGGCATCGAGCTGCCTCCCGGACTGCAGCTTGCAGACAAGCTGCCAGACGCTCTGTTCACACCCTCTACCAAAGCGGCTGCCGGTGAGCATGATAAAAATATCAGTTATGAGAATATGACTGGCATCATAGGCGAAAAACATGCCGCGCAACTGCGCGACGCCAGCCTGGCGCTATACAGTTTTGCTGCTGATTTTGCTCTCGAGCGAGGCATCATCATTGCTGATACAAAATTTGAGTTCGGGCTCGACGACAGTGGCCAGCTGGTTCTGATCGATGAAGCCCTGACACCCGACTCCTCTCGCTTCTGGCCTCTGGACAGCTACCAGCCTGGTAGCAGCCCCATGAGCTTCGACAAACAATTCGTACGCGACTGGCTGGAGGAATCCGGCTGGGACAAGCAGCCGCCCGCTCCGCAAATACCCGCTGACATTATTCGTCAGACTCAGGAAAAATACGCCGAGGCGTTGCAACGTCTGACACGGTAATGAAAGCCTCTTCTCAACAAGGCAGCAGCTTGCGCAAGCCGCCGCATTACTTCCCTCTGCACGACGGCAGGTATGCTGTTAACCCGGCACTCAAACCCTTCGGTCATGACTTCGGCAATAGCGACGCCGACCAGAAAATCTTCCAGTTCGACACTCATTATTTCGAATATCGCCAGGTCAAGCTCGATGCACGCCGCGAGCGTTTATCCAAATACTATCGCACTCATATGCTGCCGGCCGACACCCTGTATTCCGTTGTACGCTTCATCATCGAACGCCTTACTCTCGAACATCCGGATAAGTTTTCGGTGCAGAGCCAAAACGAAAAGGAAATCGCCCTCACCTGCGCTCTTAGCGGCGAAACACTGATGTTCGACCGCAAGCTGCATTTTCTGCGCTCCGAGCGGGACAGCCGCGCCCCGAAGCCGGATTACCATGATGCGCTCGATGCCCTTGCCTGCCAGATTCAGGAAGACTTCGCCATTGTCTGCAAATCCGCATTCGGGCGCGACTGGCTGAGTGCGATCCACTTGTGCATGGCCAACCGCTGGGCGGCAGAGGACAAGATCGGCCATTCCTTCCAGCAAATTCATCAACCTGTAGCGGGCATGAAAAATGACCGGCGTGTTTCTGAAGCTATGGTTGATGCCATCATCAACAAAGGCCCTTATGTCCGCTTTGCCTGGGGCCTGTCGATTGACCCCCGCCTCAACCACCACCCGCGCGCACGTCTGAACAGCGTTGAGAGCCGGATGCCAATCCAGCGCTTCGACCCGCAGTCGCCTTCTCTTTTCATGCGTGTGGAAAGACAGACATTGTGGCCCTTTCCCGAGCAGCAAGCCGCCTTCTTCACCATCCGCACCTACCTGACTGACTGCAGTAAAATCCGCGAAAACAACCAGCAAAACAGTCAACTGGTGGCAAGTATCAATTCCATGACTGAACAACAGCTGCAATACAAAGGAATACAGCGCGACAAGGATAATATTCTTACCTGGCTGGTACGCGGTGAACTCAACACCCACCCCAGCCGGGATCTGTCACATGCCATAAAACGCACACTCAGTGCATGAACGGACAGCATATTGGCAGATTCGCACCTTCACCCACTGGTCCGCTACATTACGGGTCTCTGCTCGCCGCACTGGCCAGCTTTCTTAACATTCGCAGCCAGAACGGCCGCTGGCTTGTCAGAATGGAAGACATCGACCCGCCGCGGGAAGTGGCCGGAGCCGCTGACGATATACTGCGGACACTGGAAAGCTTCCACCTGCACTGGGATGACGAAGTCATGTACCAGAGCGCACGCATGGATGCCTATGAAGAAGCTCTGCAGTCTGTAATCAGCCACCAGCTCGCCTATCCCTGCACCTGTACGCGCAAGGAACTTCGTGAACGCGGCGAGACCACCTATCAGGGTCATTGCAGGAACGGAGTTGACCCGGATCGACCACAACACTCGATACGAATACGCAGCACCTCCGATGACATCGGCTTCGCTGATCTGATACAGGGGGATTTACACTACAAACTTCGATCTCACGCAGGTGATTTCATCATTCGCCGGGCAGACGGATTGTTCGCCTATCAAATGGCTGTCGTCGTAGATGACGCCGCTCAAAAGATTACCGAGGTCATCCGCGGCGCAGACCTGCTCGAATCTACTGCCCACCAACTCTATCTTCAACAGGTTCTTGGCTATGCCAGCCCCCTGTACGGACACATTCCAATTGCCCTTAATGAGGAAGGAGTAAAATTGTCCAAGCAGACTGGTGCCCAGCCAATCTCCAAACAGCCCGCAGTCCCGGTGCTGATCAGGGCATTGCAAGATCTTGGTCAGCAAGTACCAGATGAACTGCAATCTGCAAACATAGAAGAAGTTCTACAGTGGGCTATTGAGAACTGGTCGCTGAACCATGTTCCACTAGTCATATCGGACACGGTGCAAAAACCCAGGTCTACTAATCCGTCCGCAAGCTAGCCGGGCTAGAATATTGTTGCGTAGTGAAGGATTTCGGGGTGTGTTTCCCAGCAGACGCTGCTGGGAAACACACCCCGGAAGCCTGAACGACCTCGGACACAACAAAATTACTCGTTGATAAACCTTTCTACATCCTGCCGATCAAACGGCCACGCTAGTTCAGCACCGCCATCCATACTTCGAATGACAGGAATACGCACTGCAAACTCTCCGTAAACGTCAGGATTCTCCTCGATATCGATGCGCTCGATTTCAAGACCACTAAATGTGCATAAAATGGCAAGACCCTCGTCACACAACGGGCAAGCTTCTTTAGTATAATATTGAACTTTCATGTACTGAATACTTCAAACCTGAATGCGCACAGATTCTTCGACACCACTGACAACCCGATTCCTGGCCCGTCTGGTTTTCCTGCTCGTTGGTATTTTTCTATCAGCTAATTTCTCGATGGCGGCAGACAAGATCAAATTCGATTATTTGTCGCTCAATCGCAGTGTGGCATACCTTGGTGAAGAGATCACTGTCAGCTACATCATCGAAGTTCCGAAACAGCATCGTGGTAAAACTGCACAATTGCGCTTCTATCTCGATAAAAAAGTCATTGGTGAACAGGAACTGAGTGGCTTTGACGATGCCGGCACGCTTAAATCCGAGTTCAAATTCAAGGCAAAGCCTCAGGGACGCTACCAGCTTCGTGCAGTGTTGACCGTTGCTGGTGTCGAAGCACCGCAGATTGAAGAACAGCGCCAGCTGGCGATACTGTCCCTGCCTGGCGGTGTCACAGAGGATCAGGCTGCAGGTGCGGCCACCAAATCTGACAGCGGAGAATTACTGCCGGACATTACACCAGTCAAGCTGGATGTTGATAATCCTTCACCAAGAGCGGGAGACAGGGTAATTATCAGTACGACTATTGCCAATAACGGTACTGCCAGAGCCAATAACGTCAAGCTGCGTGTTTTTGTGGATGGCCTGCCTCTCGGCGAGGATGTAAACATCAGCCTCGATACAGGCAAACAAACAACAATTCAGTCGCCCTATACACCATCTCGAGAGGGGCAGAAAGACATTCTCGTTATGATCAATCCAGACAGCGAGGTAAAGGAACTCTCCGGGCGCAACAATATTATTTCACGCCTGGTAATCGTTAGAGCACAAGGGTCTAAACCTGTGGCTGTGACCAAGCAGCCAAAAACTGTCACAAAGAAGGCACAAAAGAAACCTGTTACTCAGACAAAACCGGCTCCAAAACCGTCAACAACAAAACAGGCTGTTGCCGTTGCAGACAAAACTACACCTGAACCGCGACCTAATTTAGTCACCTATATCGAAACGATTAATGGAGTTCATTATACAAACCACAATCGTCTGTATGTATTTGTCAGCAACACGAACAAGAGAGGCAAGTCAGAAACATTCGAACTCGGTGTACGCAAACAGCAGGCCTCAGGCAGTGACGTCTGGCTAGTACGCCAGACTGTTAAAAACCTCGCGCCAGGAACGACATCCCGCATTGCAATCAAGTGGCCTGATAAATATGCAACCGGTGATCAGGTTTATATTGCAGTTGCAGACATCGACAGAGATAGTCCAGTTAGCCCCAATAACGATAAGCAATCTCGTCCATTCCGTGTCGTGTCAGTTAACAGAAGTGAGAAGGCTGTCTCAGCACCTGCACCAGCACCAGCACCTGCTCTTGCACCAACTCCTGAAAAGCCGAAAACCACTGTGGTAGCTGGGCTGCCTACAGCAGAAATCATCATCACCCAACCACGTGAAAAAGAAGTCCTTCCAGCCGATGGCAAAGCAACGATACGCTGGAAGACAGTCGGTAATGTTGGCAAACGCGTCAAAATAGCGATCCTCGACACGCGCACAGGCCGCATGATGCTATCGACTGCGACAGAAAACGATGGAGCCTTCTACGCCGACTTGTCAGCGCTCCCCACTGCCGAATACACACTGATGATTTCTGCTGCCGACAGTAGTGCTAAGGCCAGAAAAACACGTTTCAAGATTCGTCGGCCGAAAAAAATTGAGAACATTACATTGTCTTCACCGCTGGCTGGTGGCTCATGGCGTGGAAAACAGGTCATGCCAATTAAATGGCCAGCAAATAACGAAGGGCTGAATGACCTTTTCTACAACTTTGATCTGATTGAAGAGAAAACCAGTAATAAGCACCGTATAAACATCAATCCGGTCGCAGCCAACTTCGGCCTATACAACTGGACAGTACCTGATGATGGCTCCGTATTCGGAAACTATAAACTGGAAGTAACATCCAGCGACGGAACATCAGTTGTCCTGGTAAATGGGCTGGAGTTTTTACCCAGCTTTGTTGCTTATGATGCGGTGGATTTTGACCCACAGAAGCCCAATAACATCAAAGTCGATCTGGGCTTAGACAAGCTCGGCTTCGAAGGCCCATACTTCAAATTTGTGGTTCGTAATAACGGCCCTTACGAACTTGGCGCCGGCTTGACGATAGGCTACTCATTCAAGACTTACTTTGTACGCCACGTCCCGATACGCACACGTGACGATCTGGTAATTTGCAGCAACAATTTTCTGGCGAGAATGCCGGTTGGGACCGAGCAAACAGTGTGGTTAGGTAAAGACCCTGACTGTGGAGCCGGTACCCGCTCGCAAGATGAGAAGTTTGTTTACGCTGTGACCCGGATATCACTGCCTAACAGCATTGAATTAAATTTCACTGGCGACAAGAAAAGCAACAATATGCTCAAGTACTACTGGTAATACGCTTCATTAGTTTTACACCACCCAGCAAAACGATACCAGACATCACTATAACCGGGCCACCAGGCAGATCCAGTTGAAACGCCAGCAGCAGCCCGCCGACCATCACCAGCAAACCACTGGCAAACGCCCACAACATTACTCCACGCAGGGCATTACTGAGCGTCAGGCCAATCAATGGTGGTATTGTCATCAAGGCCATAACAAGAATAATCCCCACTGTCTGAATCAGCAGTACAATAGTAATGCTGCTGAGTATCATCAGCACTGAAATCAATACGCCGACCGGCAAGCCTCTTAGAGATGAAAACTCATCGTCAAAGCTGACTGCCACCAGTGGCTGAAATAAAAAACCTGTGACCAGTAAAACAATCAGTGTAAACAATGCCATCCAGACAAGCTGTGACTGACTGATAGTGAGTATATTGCCGAACAGATAAGGCATCAGATCCGGTGTGTAACCCGGCGTCAGGTAGACAAAAATAACACCGATGGACATACCGGCTGCCCACATCAATCCTATCAGGGCATCCGGCGGCTGCCTGTGATGCACAATAAGGCGGGCCAGAACGAGGCTAACAAGCACCGCAGCCAGCAAAGCGCCAAACAACGGATTAATACTGAAATAATGTGCGGCGCCAAGACCTGCAAAGGCGCTGTGCGACACTCCGCCGCTCAGAAATACCATGCGCATGATCACGATGAAAGTCCCAACGATTGCACACAGCAGAGCTGCCAGCATGCTTGCTATCAAAGCATGCTGCATGAAATCGTATTGCATAGCATCCAGAAAGGCACTCATCCTTAGTTACGGTGCTGCTTGAGTACACGATGGGGCATACCATGAGCAACGAGTTCAACCGGGCAGCCATAGGCTTCTTCCATGCAGCCGTTATCGAGCTCGCCGTCACCATGATAGAAGAGGCGATTATTGACACAGGCAATATGTGCAACATCCGCAGCGAAAGCCGTAATGTCGTGCGTCACGACAATAATGGGGATGCGTGCATTTAGTTCTTTCAGCATGCCGGTCAGGGCGAAGCGTGAATCCTGATCTATCGATGAGATGGGCTCGTCAAGAAAGAGGATTGCAGGGTCAGACACCAGCGCACGCGCTATCAGAACGCGCTGTACCTGTCCGCCAGAGAGCGAACCGATATGTTTGTCCGCAATATCGACAAGCCCCAGCTTTTCCAGTATGGATGTCGTATGCAGTACGTCTTTCTGATCAAATCGCTGCAGTAGTGTGTGACCATGCATGCGTCCTATCATCACAACATCACGCACTGTGAGAGGAAACTCGCGTTCAAAGCTGGCAAACTGAGGTACATAGCCGATGTGGCGGCGTGTTTTACTATCATGCCAGGTAACGGTTCCTCTGTCCGGCTCAAGCAATCCCAGTATGACTTTCAGTAATGTGGTTTTGCCGCCACCGTTGGGACCAATAATGGCTAGATAGTCATCCTGGTATATATCCAGATTGACGCCATCGAGGACCTTGCCACTATCATAGGTATATTCGATATCACGTAGCGAAACCAGCAGTTTTCTTTGATCAGCCATTACTTTCCCTGTCTGCCAGCACGGTCATTATATGCTGCATCATTCCTAACCAGTCTCGCATCAGTGGATCAACAACCTCGATACGTACATTATGCTGACGCGCTATCACTGCAGCATCACGCTGAGCATGTCCGGGTGATGTAATGATAACGCTATTTTCCATCTTTGCGATGTCATCAAGCAGTCGGGCCAGCCGCGCAGGCCCTGGTGACTTGCCTTCATGTTCAATTGCGAGCTGCTGGAGGCCAAAATCGCGCGCAAGGCTCCCCCAGGCAGGATGGTAAACAACAAATTGTTTTGATGGCCTTTGATCAGCCATGGCCTGGAACCTGTCAGCAAGTGCATCAACCCGACCGCTCAACCTGTCGGCACGCTCTGCATAGACACCGGCGTACCGGGGATCAAGCCTTGATAATTGCTCCGCAACCCGCCGAATCGCTGCACGAATCGTATGAGGGCTGGTCCATAAGTGCGGATCAACAGCGTTGATTTCTGCAGGGCTATAAGCTGACACAGCAAGCTCATAGAGATTGATACTTGCTGATACCTGCTCACCCGATAGCTGCGGCTTCACGAAGCGTGTCTCGAATGTGAAGGAGGGGTGCCCCACCAGTATAATGATCTGAGCTGTACGCAAGCGCACCATTGAACGCGGTGCGGGCTGCGAAGACTCCGGTACATGGCCTTCGGGAACCAGTATTTCCACATCAACGGTATCGCCACCGATCTCGTCAATAAGCCAGGCCAGTGGTGGAACGCTAACAACGGCCTGCACATTCCCGGCAACAGAAGGCAGAGGACAGAGAAACAGACAGAGCAGTAATCCTGTATAGACTGCTATCCGTTTATCCTTCATACCTGTCATACTTAAGGAGCCTCTGACCTATTCATGAACTCGTATATTACGCCTAAAAAACCCAGCTTCTTCGTTGCAAATCTTCGCAATAGCATGCTATTACGTGCGATTCACGCCTTGAATCTGGATTTTTTAGATCGCAATCTACTTCGTCCAGAATAAATCAGAGGCTCCTTAAACTATTCCAACCGGGACAACGCGGCCACCGAGTATGCACTCTATCGGGTCCACAATCCATGTCTGACAAGATCATTGAAGCCTGCGAATTAAGCAAACGCTTTGCCAATATCACGGCGGTGAACAGTATCAGTTTCGATGTTAAGCGTGGCAGTGTCTGTGCATTGCTTGGCGGCAATGGCGCAGGCAAGACGACAACCATTGCAATGCTGCTCGGCCTGATCAGCCCAACTGACGGGGAAGTCTGGATGTTCGGTGAACCCTTCGACCGTCGTCAGCCACAAACACTCGCCAGGATGAATTTCTCCTCGCCGTATTTCGATCTCCCATCACGCCTGACAGTACGCCAGAACCTGAATGTATACGCACGCCTGTATGGCAAACAGAACCCTGCCGCGCGACTCGTACAACTCAGCGAAGAACTCGATCTTGATAATTTACTCCCACGGCGTTATGGCTCTCTGTCGGCCGGGCAAAAAACGCGCGTTGCAATGGCCAAGGCCATGATCAACAAGCCCGAATTGCTGTTGCTGGATGAACCGACGGCTTCACTTGACCCTGATTCCGCCGATATGGTGCGCACCTACCTCGAGACCAATCGCGAACGGCATGGAACAACCATTCTGATCGCATCGCATAATATGTATGAAGTGGAACGCCTGTGTGATGATGTCATCATGCTGCAGAAGGGGCGTATCGTTGACCGTGACAACCCTGCAGGCCTGCTCAAACGCTACGGACGTGACACACTGGAAGAGGTCTTTCTCGATATTGCCCGCCGGCCCGTTGAGGAGCGTGCTGGCACATGATCAGCATCTCCCGTATCAATGCTTTCATCCTGCGCCATATCTACCTGATACGCAGCTCATGGCCACGCATCATCGAAATGATTTACTGGCCAACCGTGCAGATGATTCTGTGGGCATTTATTACATTGTTCCTTGCGACCAAAAGCAGCTGGGTTGCTCAAGGTGCAGGTGTACTGATTTCAGCTGTTCTGTTATGGGATGTACTGTTTCGCAGCCAGCTGGGTGTATCACTGACATTCATCGAGGAAGTCTGGTCACGCAACCTCGGCTACCTTTTTACCTCTCCGCTGCGACCGCAGGAACTGGTCATCGGCATGTTGATTATCAGTATGATCCGTACATTAATCGGCGTTGGTGGTGCGTCCCTGATAGCAATTGCCATGTTCGACCATTCGATCTATGACCTGGGCCTGCCACTGGCCGGTTTTTTCACCAACCTGATTATCATGGGCTGGTCCATCGGGCTGGTTGTCTCCGGCATTATCATGCGTTACGGCCTTGGCGCGGAAAGCCTGGCCTGGATCGCCGTGTTTGCCATCCAGCCAGTCAGCGGTGTGTACTACCCGATAGCTACACTGCCAGACTGGCTGCAGTCCGTGGCATGGTTCCTGCCTTCCAGCCATGTCTTTGAAGGTTTGCGGGCCATCATGTTCGAGCAAACATTTCTCGCAGACCACCTGATTACAGCCTTCAGTCTGAACCTGTTTTACCTGTCCATTTGCAGTGCGCTGTTTATCTGGTTCTTTGAGAAAGCCAGGCAGGCTGGTCAACTGCTGCAGGCTGGTGAATAATACAGCGATGTCAATACGAGTGATTAACGAGAGGATATGAATATGAAATTACTGATCAGCTTAATAGCAATTCTCGGTGTACTTTCATCCCCGGTAACAGCACTGGCCGCAAAAGGCGGCGTCAAAGGATCGGACTCACACGCCTATGACAATGCCAACGACAACGCCAGCTTCAAGCGCAAAGGAAAAGACTGGGACAATGACCTGAATATCGACGACAAGGACCTGAACAAACTCGACAAGAACCTCGATAAAGAAAACAAGCATAGCGGCAAAGATAAAGGCAAAGATGATTTAGAAGACAAGTTTGGCGATAAGGACATCGACGAGAAGAACTTAAAAAAGGCAACCAAGAAGACTAAAAAGCACGTTAAATAATCATCAGCCACACAACTCTAATTTTTATCCATTTCAGAGAAGCGCAGCACGGCTTCATCACTGTCCGAATACATAAACAATAAGCCGTTTTTCATGTCCCAACGTTTAACGGTAGCCAGCGTCTGCATGAAGGCCATCTCCTGATTCATGATGGACTCGGGACACATCTTGCGTGTCGCGCCTAGTGGGCTGAATTCGATATTCTGGTCCGTGATCTTGGCTGAACCAAAATAACGGTTGCAGCCAGCGTTGCCACCGATTTTGCCATCCTCGGCAAATTCAATGGTTGTCTGCAACATGTCAATTACACCTTTGCCGTTGATGTCTTCAGCCAGCCAGGTTCTGCCTGTCAGTGGTTCCTTATCTGTATCTGCCTGCACTGTGGCACAGCCCATCAGGATTATAACTAACGCGGGAATTATCCAGCTTTGTTTATTTGGCATTATTCAGTAAACCTGGATCGTTCAGGCTTCCGGGGTACATTTTCCAGCAGACACCGTGAATACGTCCATGTAGGCTCGGCTTCTGCATCCCTGCAGAAGACGCTGCTGGAAAATGTACCCAGAAATCCTTCACTACGGAATATAAACTAGCCTGGCTGTATAGATACGAAGTTAAAACATTCCCCCATTCACCAGGAAGTGCGCCCAGATGCTTGCGGCATAACCCAGACCGATGGCCCAGGTCCATTTCAGGTGGGCGAAGAATGTGTAGATACCTCGTGCCTGTCCCATTAATGCCACACCGGCAGCTGAACCAATCGACAGCAGTGAGCCACCGACACCAGCCGTCAATGTCACCAGCAGCCACTGGCCCTGCGACATGTCCGGATTCATTGTCAGGACCGCATACATGACCGGTATGTTGTCAACGATGGCGGAGGCGATGCCGACCAGGATGTTTGCACCCGTGGCACCCAGTCCTTCATACATAGCGGCTGACAGCATGCCGAGATAACCGAGGCTGCCAAGGCCGGCAACCGACAGCACGACACCGTAGAAAAACATAAGCGTGTCCCACTCGGCACGCTTCATGCTGATAAAAATATCGAAAGGCTTATGCTTGACCTTGTAGTGCTCAGACAGCCAGTTGTCATCGAGACTGATCGGTGCGTCATTGGCGATAGCCTCTTCAAGTACAATATGCTTCCTGCGCTCGTGCATGCGTATTCGGAAGCCAAAGATCTGCAGAATGCCCATGCCAGTCATCATGCCCACTACCGGTGGCAGATGCAGGAAGTTGTGTGAAGACACCGCCATCACGATGGTCAGGATGAACAGTGCGATGACGATATAGCCGCCGTACTTGACCTCTACATGCTCATCAACCGGTGCCGGTTTCTCGGCCGGAATGAACAGCGACATAATGACAGCAGGGATGATCCAGTTGACGATGGAGGGAATCACGAGATTGAAGAACGTGAAGAATTCGACCACACCCTTCTGCCATACCATCAGGGTTGTGATGTCACCAAAGGGGCTGAAGGCGCCACCGGCATTGGCTGCCACGACGATGTTGATACAGGCCAGGGTAACGAACTTCTTGTGACCTGCACCGACGGATATGACCACCGCGGCCATCAGCAGTGACGTCGTCAAATTGTCCGCGATGGGTGATATCAGGAAGGCCAGCACGCCAGTGATCCAGAATATCGAGCGGAAAGACAGGCCGGCCGAGCATAACCATGCACGCAGTGCCTCGAATACATTACGTTCCTGCATGGTGTTGATGTATGTCATCGCAGCGAGCAGGAACAGCAGCAACTCACCATACTCGAGCAAGGCATGTTCGATGGCCGCTTTGGCCGTATGTGTATCCCCATGCAGGGTATAGGCAGCACCCACCAGCGCCCAGATGATACCCGCCGAGACCAGCACCGGTTTTGACTTGCGCAGGTGCAGGAATTCCTCGCCTATGACCAGCAAATAGGCAACGAGGAATACCAGTAATGCGACAATACCATATGTACTGCCAGTGAAATCCATCTCGTGGACAGGCGTATCTGATGCCATCGCAGCGGGCGCCATGAACAGCATGCCTGCAAGCACAGCACTACATGTGCGCATTATGTAATTGGTCATTTTCTTATTCATCTGTTACACACCCCTGTGAAGCATCAGCAACATTTTTAATGTATTTATACAGTGTGCCGCGCGACACCTTGTAATCTGGCATGACCCAGGCTGCGCGACGGGAATCCAGTTCCTCATCAGTGAGGTCGACGGCGATCAGGTTTCTTTCCGCATCTATCTCGATCATATCACCGTCCCTGATCAGTCCTATTGGCCCGCCCTCCTGCGCTTCGGGCACGACATGTCCGATGATAAACCCGTGTGAACCGCCTGAAAAGCGGCCATCCGTCATCAGCGCAACATCCTTGCCGAGACCGGCACCCATAATGGCAGACGTCGGCGTCAGCATTTCCGGCATGCCCGGGCCACCCTTTGGCCCCTCATAGCGGATAACGACCACGTCGCCTTTCTGAATGCGATTGTCTTCCAGCGCATGCAGCATGTCCTCTTCGGAATCGAATACGCGAGCCGGGCCGGAGAACTGGAGTCCTTCCTTACCGGTGATTTTGGCGACGGATCCGCCCGGTGCCAGGTTACCCTTGAGGATCTGTATATGGCCAGTTTCCTTGATCGGTTTGTCCAGTGGCATGAATACGTCCTGCCCATCCTTGAGGCCGGGCAGCTCGTTGAGGTTCTCTGCAATGGTCTTTCCGGTCACAGTCATGCAGTCGCCATTGATCAGGCCCTGCTCCATCAAATACTTCATTACAGCCGGCGTGCCGCCGACATTGTGCAAGTCTTCCATGACATAGCGACCGCTGGGTTTCAGGTCGGCGAGGAATGGAACGCGATCACTGACTGCCTGGAAATCATCGATGGTCAAATCGACATCAACTGAGCGCGCCATCGCTATCAAATGCAGAACGGCGTTGGTTGAACCACCCAGTGCGATCACTACGACCATGGCATTTTCGAAGGCCTCGCGGGTCATGATGTCACGCGGGCAGATATTCTTTTCCAGCAATAAACGAATAGATTCACCGGCCTGTATACATTCTTCCAGCTTGCCCGGATCAACGGCCGGAATGGATGAACTGTAGGGCAGCGACATGCCCATCGCCTCGATCGCCGATGCCATGGTGTTGGCTGTGTACATACCGCCACAGGCGCCCGGTCCCGGGCAGGAACTGCGTACGATTTCTTCGCGCGTTTCATCGTCGATCTTGCCGGAGATGAACTCTCCGTAACTCTGGAATGCGGACACAACGTCGAGCGTCTGGTCGCGAAGGTGGCCGGGCTTAATGGTGCCGCCATAAACCATGATTGCCGGGCGGTTGAGGCGACCCATCGCAATCATGACACCGGGCATATTCTTGTCACAGCCGGGAATCGTGATCAGGCCGTCGTACCACTGCGCGGCCATAACGGTCTCGACGGAATCGGCAATAATATCGCGCGACTGCAGCGAGTAGCTCATGCCGTCCGTACCCATGGAAATTCCGTCACTGACACCGATGGTATTGAAGCGCATGCCTACCATGTCCGCCAGCTGCACCCCTTCTCTCACTTTTGCCGCCAGGTCGAGCAAATGCATGTTGCAAGTGTTACCCTCATACCAGACACTGGCGATGCCAATTTCCGGTTTTTGCATATCCTCGTCGGTCATGCCAGTGCCGTAAAGCATGGCCTGCGAGGCACCCTGAGATTTCGGTTCGGTGATGCGTGAACTGTATTTGTTGAGCTTGTCGGACATGATCCCCTCTGAAACTGGACAAAAAACCAGCCTATTTTAAATCATCTTGATGCCTGTGGATAACGATAAGGAAAACAACGGCCCAATGAGGCTGTCAAAACTGATGTCTCATCGCGGCATGTGTTCGCGGCGCGAGGCAGACAGGTACATCGAGCAGGGACTCGTGCTGGTAGATGGCCAGGTGGTCGATGTGCTGGGCAGTAAAGTTCTCCCCAGCGTAGATATTCAACTGAAGCAAAAGGCACAGACCCGACAGCAGCAGCTGGCCACTATCCTGCTCAACAAGCCGGTAGGATTCGTTTCCAGTCAGCCTGAACCGGGTTACAAGCCCGCCATCGACCTGATCCAGCCCGCCAACCATTTTCGCGAGTCTGCCTGGGAACCGGAATTCACCCCGCGCATCCTGAAAGGCCTTGCACCCGCTGGACGACTGGACATCGACTCACGTGGGCTGCTGGTATTGACCCAGGATGGCCGCATCGCACGCCAGCTGATCGGTGAGAAAAGTCAGATCGAGAAGGAATACCTGGTGTGGGTCAAAGGCGAAATCACAACGGATGCCCTCAACCTTCTCCGCCACGGGATTGAACTGGATGGCAAACCCCTGAAAAAAGCGATTGTCAGGCAACTGAACCCCAGCCGCCTGAAAATCATCCTCACCGAAGGCAAGAAACGCCAGATCCGGCGCATGTGCGATCAGGTCGGGCTGACAGTCACAGGATTGACTCGTGTCAGAATTGGGAAAGTTAAGCTGGGTGACCTGCCACCGGGGCAGTGGCGTTTTTTGGGGGCGCAGGAAACATTCTGATCAAGTAGATTTATCAAGAATTTGGCCAAGGGCTTTTGATCAAGTTTATCTATGCATGTTTAGCAGTGGGTCGGGGGCTGCGCGAGGCCTTCTCAAGACCCGCTGTGAACACATCCATGTGCGCTCTGCCTCGGCGTCCTGCCTCGGAAGGTCTTGAGAAGGCCTCCCCCAGCCCCCTTGTAAACTGTAAGTACGGAGACCTACTCGTTCCATCCATCGGGTAAGGGGGTGCGGCTTGCAGGGGTATCCGCAGCCAGGGATGGCTGCGGCTAAGCGCACATGGATGTGTTTATAGCGTCCCCTGAAAGCCGTACGCCCTTGGCCGGTGGATATAATGAGCACAATACCATTGCAACGTTACTTGACCACATACCCCTGACCAGCATACAACATTAAAATTACGGCGAATTCGCAATAACCGTCTTTATGCTGTCAAGAATACCTGCGGGAGTATGCGGAGCAGTAAGGAAAGCGGACAACTGTCCCTGAGGATTCAACAACAGCATCGCGGAGCTGTGATCGACCGTATAGTTGTTCGGGTCATCGGTTTCCGACGGCATGCGCATGTAAACAACGCTCATTTGCCGCGCCAGCGCATCGATTAATTGGGGCTCACCAGTGACACCAAGGTAACTCTCATCGAAGTAGCGCACATATTCACCCAGCATTTCTATCGTGTCGCGGTCAGGATCAACCGATACGAAGACTACCTGCGGGAAAACCGTACCTTCTGACGCTGCCTTATCCTTCGCCTGTTTCAGGACCGCCATGGCTGTCGGGCAGATGTCCGGGCAATTGGTATAGCCGAAAAACATCACACTCCAGTGGCCTTCAAGATCAGCCTTGCTGAACACGGTACCATCATCCTTGAGCAATGCAGGGATCACGATGTTGCGTGCCACAGGAAGCATGGCTCCATGAATTTTCACCGCCTTCAGCATGGGCGGTGCAGTTGAGCTGGAGGTATCATTCAGTTTAATGGATAACCAGAACCCAGCTGCCATTGCGATCGTGACACCAGCAGTAATCAGTAGTAGGCTTTTTATACGCATCCGTTTATTCTAATTCATCCCGGGATGCTCTGAAACAACATCACTAGCCATGTACGAACAATTCATACGCCCACTACTATTTCGCCTTGATGCTGAAGAGGCGCATGAGTTCACACTTGACTGGCTATCACGTGCAGGCCACCTGTCGCCAGCCATATCACTTATTCGCAGCCTATATGGCAAACAAGTGCCCGAACTGCCTGTTGAAATCATGGGCATTCGTTTTCCCAACCCGCTCGGTCTGGCTGCCGGCCTCGACAAGGATGCACGCTGCATCCATGCCTTGTCTGCACTGGGTTTTGGTTACCTGGAACTGGGTACCGTCACACCAGAAAGCCAGCCAGGCAACCCAAAGCCCCGCATGTTTCGCCTGCCGCGGCAGGAAGCAATCATCAACCGCATGGGATTCAATAGCGGTGGCATAAAAGTGTTTCTGGACAACATTGCCAGCTCAACTAAATCAGCACCCATCGGCATCAACCTTGGTAAAAACGCAACGACACCGATTGAGCAGGCTGCTGATGACTACGTCAGCGGGCTGAAGCAGCTGTACCTGTATGCTGACTATTTCGCGATAAATATTTCATCACCCAACACGAAAAACCTGCGCGAGCTGCAGTCAGTTGCTTCACTAGGCAACTTGCTGGGTCGTCTGTCAAATCAGCGTAAAGAGCTGACTGAGACTTTCAACCGCCGGGTTCCCATCGCCGTCAAGATCGCTCCGGATGTCGATAACGACAGCATCGCCGGTATTGCGGAATTACTTGTTGAGCATGACATGGATGCTGTCATCGCCACCAATACGACGATAGCGAGACCGGGTCTCGAACATGAACCACTGGCTGAGGAAGGTGGTGGCCTGAGCGGCATTCCTCTAAAGGAACGTGCACTGGAAATTACCAAGCTGCTATATCAGGCCCTTGATGGCAGGATAGTAATCATCGGCGCTGGTGGTATTTCGACTGCAGAGGATGCGTGGCAACGAATGCTCGCCGGTGCAGATCTGCTGCAAATCTATTCAGGCTTTGTCTACCACGGCCCACCCCTCATTGCGGAAATTGTCAAAGGGCTTGAAGAAAAACGCACTGAATCGGGATGCTCAACATTGCAAGAAGCCGTTCAGCAAGCCCGCAGAATTTAATCCACCCCGTATCTCACTCCTTTTCTGGTAATTGTTCACAGTTATCATCCGCAGGCAGGGCTATTGTATCTGGCATACCAATAAACAAGGCCAGACAGACAGGGTGCCCGCCATGCCGACTATAAAATCCTTTCTCCAGGAGTGCATGCTCACAGAGCGCAAGCTTTTTCAGCTAATCGTAACTCTCTCGGCTATCAGCCTGGTCAGTATACTCGGCACGTCAGCACTGGTTTTCCTGGATGACCAGCTATCGATATGGGGACTCTGGTATCTGGCACTTTTTCACATTGTCGGCATCAGCGTGATAGCCTTTCTTTCAGCAATGCTCGCCTGCGTAACTAAGTGGACGCGCGACGATAATAACTATCAGAAATTTTAAACACCTCGCTTTTGCCACCAGATAGATCGATTATTTGCTGGCATAGCAATATCACCCTGCAATTCCAGGCCTGCCTCAATCGCCAGTTGGTTAACAGCTTCGAAGTCGCGCACACCGCTGACCGGGTCTCGCACCTTCAGCCATTCATCGAAGGATTCGTTACTGGGTGCCAGTAGCTGGTCAGCATACCTATAGGGTCCATAGACATACATGATTCCACCAGCCAGTAAATTCTCAGCCACCAGCTGGAACAGGCGTGCGGTACCCTGCCAGGCGACGATATGGAGAGTATTGATACAAACCACGGCGTCAACGGGATTGATTTCAGTCTCATCATCCAGCAGGTCTACTTCTTCCGGTGGCATCAGATTGCTCAGCCGGGCCTCCAGAGACCAGGCACGAATGCTATCCAGCTGACCAGGACGATCAGATGGTATCCAGCGTAAATGCGGTAAATGCCTGGCGAAATAGACAGCATGCTGCCCGGTACCGGAGCCAATTTCCAATACCGATTCCGTTCGTGACAGTATATTGCACAGCACATCCAGAATTACCCGACTGTTACGATCACAGGCCGGGGCAAATTCCTTTTTATAAGTCATGGTTTACGATTCATCGAATTCCTTCATAAGCCAGAAAATTATCCTATACTTGAGGCGGGTGTAACAGAGCACGGAAAAATCAGACCAGGTGTCCGGCGCTACCGACCGGCCTGGCTAAGATTCAATGACAGAGAATCCTAAAGAGGCAGCGGTATTCCAGGGCCGTCAGCTATTCGACAAGCTGCCGGAAGGCCTGATACTAATTGACCAGCAAGGCCGTATTACCGACTGGAACCATGGCGCTGAGCAAGTTCTCGGCTGGAATCGTGACGAAGTCACCGGTCGAACGCTGCATGATTTGATACTCCCTCCACATTTTCATTTAAATGGCACTGATATGCCTGAACAGCTGTTTACCGATAACAGCCAACGGCTCAATGCCAGGAATCTCGAAATCTCGGTATTGCATGCATCAGGTAATGAGATACCGGTCAAACTAAGCATTCTCGAGATTGATTCAGGGCCAGAGCCTCGCTTCGCAGTAGTTGTTCACGACATTTCTGTCCGTAAACAAAACCAGTTTATGCTGCAGATGCAGCAACATATCCTTGAGATGATAGCCACTGGCAAGGATATTCAGGCCATATTGAATGAATTGTGCATGCTGATCGAACTGGAAGTTCCACAATCCCTGTGTACCGTAATGAAGCCTAATGAGTCAGACAAGGCACTGTATGTTCTGGCAGGCCCAAGCATTTCAGATGAAATGCGCGCGGCCTTTGCAGGCCTGCAGCCGGGCGAGAATAAAGCATCATGTGGTACAGCCTTCCACACCCGCAGAGAAGTCATCGTTTCCGACACAACGACGGACGAACGCTGGAAGGACTTTCAATCTGTTGTCAGCGAATTCAATCTGCAATCCTGCTGGTCGCTGCCAATACGCAGCGGCAGCGACATCCTCGGCACCTTTGCTATTTCACTGACTCGACATGCCAAACCGGGTGATTATGAACATAGCCTGCTGGAAACTGCGTCCTGGCTGGCCGGGATTACCCTGGCACACGACATGAACCTGCAACGCATACACAAGCTGGCAATGTGCGACGATTTGACCGGCCTGCCGAATCGAAAAATGCTGCTCAACGAATTGAACAGTACTCTGAATGAAGCATTGTCCAGCGACCAGATGGGTGCAGTCATGTTTCTCGATCTGGACAATTTCAAGACCATCAATGACACGATGGGCCACCGAATTGGCGATGAACTGCTGCGTACCATCACTCGCCGGCTTATGGTGCTACTTGAAGAACAGGACCTGATTGCACGCATGGGTGGTGATGAATTTATTGTCGTACAGAAAGACACCAGCCCGGAAAAGGCGCGCCACCTGGCGGAGCAAATCCGTGAAGCCGTCTCACAACCGATGGAAATCGACCTGCTCAAGGTACAGGTCACGACAAGCATCGGCATCGCCCTGTTTCCGGACGATGCTGTGACTACGACCAACCTGCTCAAACATGCCGACAGCGCCATGTACATGGCAAAGGAATCCGGACGTAACACCATTCAATTCTACCTGCCTGTGATGGACGATGAAGCGCTCTCAAGTACCCATATGCAGGATTTGCTGACTACAGCCTTGCGTGAGCATCAGCTTTCCAGCTATCTACAGTCAATCGTCGCAGTCGAGGACAACAGCTTCCTGGGTAGCGAGATGCTGTTGCGCTGGCAACATCCTTCTCGCGGCCTTCTCGATGCTGCCGAGTTCCTGCCACAGGTCGGTAAGTTCGGGCTGACACGACAGTTTGGTCAGTGGGTGCTCGGGGAAGCTGGCAGACTTATAGTAAATTTCAGTGATGATATTCCCATAGATACGGCTCATCGTCTGTCAGTAAACATATCGTCAGCTTATTTCCTGATGGATGAGTTTGACGATGACTTGCGGGAAGCCTTCCAGGAAGTAGGCTGTGGCCTTGAATGCCTGCTACTTGAAATTACACTCGACAGCGATAGCTCCGAATACGGTAAGCTGACTGAAAAATTACGTGCCTATCACAGACAGGAAGCAAGTCTCGCCATCGATAATCTCGGTGCTGACCACATCTCTCTTTACAGCCAGGGCTTATTACCTGTCGACTTCATCAAACTGGATGTCTCTCTGGTACGTGACATCCCGCTTTCATACAGCAGTGCCAAAATTCTCGACAGCCTGATTGATGTCGCACATGCCAATCGCCAACAGGTAATCGCCGTCGGCATCGAATCCACAGATCAGCTTGACTACATTCGCAAACAGGGTTGTGATGCCTACCAGGGATACCTGTTCAGAGAACCTTCAAGTACCGAAGATCTGGTGAACATGTTAAAGACATCAAACTGCAAAGGACGAGCCTGAGACCATGCAAGATCGATCACCACTCTTCTGCACGCCTGTCACAAGACGCAACAGAGCTCTGACTTCGGCATGGCTGCTGCTGGGCATCGCCGCCCTGATCGTATCGGGCCTGTTCTCAATCCTGCTTGTTGCCTCCCGGACACCTGGAATACAGGACATCATTCCCTGGCTGGATTTATTTCATGTCGCCCTTGTCGTGCATGTGGACCTGTCAGTCGTGATCTGGTTTCTGTGCATGTCAGGCGTACTCTGGTCGCTAAATATGACCCGGTCATGGTTAGTCACTGGCACCACTGCCTGGATGATGATGGCGGTAGGCACCGTTATCATCGCTGCCTCACCGTTCCTCGGAGCCGGCGACCCCGTCATGAACAACTACGTACCCGTACTGCAGCACCCCCTGTACTACACCGGTCTTATTACACTGGCTGCCGGCTTCACCCTGCTGGTTCTGACCGCCATACTGCAACCCATCGATTACTTTAGTTCCGATCACCGCTTTGAAATCAGCTACGCTCTGCACATCAGTGCTGTAATCTCCCTGCTGGCCCTGATATCAGTCCTGATGGCATGGAATCAGCTGTCTCCGGATCTGGACAGTCATGGCTATTTTGAGTTGCTGTTCTGGGGAGGGGGCCACACAATCCAGTTCAGCTATACGATCCTGCTGATCGTATCGTGGCTGTATCTTGCCAGCGCCGCAGGCATGCGACCGCGTATGCACGAATCACTCGGCCTGATACTGTTCAGCCTGATGCTGGTGCCGGCACTGGCTACCCCGCTGTTTGATATTGTCTATCCCGTAACCAGCGCTGAACACCACATCTATTTCACCCTCGTCATGCGCTACGGCGGCCTCTTTGCCGTCCCCTTGATACTCGTTGTACTGCTCTCTCTGCTAAACAAACCATCGGCAAGCCCGGAACAGCGCCCCCTGCGCGCTGCCCTGTACAGTTCCATCATCCTGTTTGGGGTCGGCGGCATCCTCGGCTTCATGATCAGCGGCATCAACGTGGTCATTCCTGCTCATTACCACGGCTCCATAGTCGGCGTGACACTGGCCTTCATGGGTGTCAGTTACCACCTGCTGCCGCGCCTGGGCTACGGTCCGATCATGCCACGCACAGCCACATGGCAACCCTACGTCTACGGCGGCGGCCAGTTGATGCACATCATTGGCATGGCCTGGTCAGGTGGCTACGGCGTTCAGCGCAAGACCGCCGGCGCCGCCCAGGGACTCGAAAACCTCGAACAGATTGCCGGAATGGCGATGATGGGGCTGGGCGGACTGATTGCGATTATCGGGGGTCTGATGTTTGTTGTCGTGGCGATGGTTTCTGTTTTCTCACGCAATCGCTGACATATTCCGTATTTATGTAGCAAGGTATTCTCTGATCATTTTTGAACCTGCAGCCGTGTAGTGAGATCCACCGGCCAAGGGCGTACGGCTTTCAGGGGACGCCGTGAATACATCCATGTAGGCTTAGCCGCGGCCGTCCATGGCCGCGGATACCCCTGAAAACCGCACCCCCTTACCCGGTGGATGTGACGAATGGGTCTCCGATCTCAAAGTGGACGCCATCGGAGCCCGCG
>Ga0209013_10000194_pt1 | contig 51102 bp, 36 predicted proteins | sample Cruoilmetagenom2_FD_187291 | JGI IMG/M metagenome (GOLD analysis project Ga0209013, IMG submission 187291) | Oil polluted marine microbial communities from Coal Oil Point, Santa Barbara, California, USA - Sample 2 (SPAdes) (version 2) | ecosystem: Environmental > Aquatic > Marine > Oil seeps ...
CTTATTATAAGACATCTCCGAATATACGGCTCAGCTAGAGCAAGGCGATTGGCAATCCCTGGAGCCAGTGAATAACTCTGTGCTCTCCGTGTCCGCCTTGGTTAATAATCAAAAACAAACTGCCCGTCCCTGTATACCATATCACCATCGACCAATATCTCAGAGTCCTGCTGGATGTCGCAGATCATGTCCCAATGGACCGCGCTCGTGTTGCGGCCGCCGGTCTCCGGGTAGCTGGCGCCTACGGCCAGATGGAAACTCCCGCCTATCTTTTCATCGAAGAGGGTGTTTTTGATAGCGCGGTCTATCTGGTAGTTGGTGCCGATGGCGAACTCACCCAGGTAGCGCGCGCCTGGGTCCGTATCCAGCATTTGCAGCAGCAGGTCTTGATTTTTTTCTGCCTTTGCATCAACGACTTTTCCATCCTGGAACTTTAACTCCACGCCTTCCACCACACGGCCTTGTGTGACCGCCGGGTAGGTAAAGCGCACCCAACCTTCCGCTGAGTCCTCTACGGGTCCGGTGTATATTTCGCCATCCGGCATATTGTTCTCACCACTGGCGTTTTTGAACACCCGACCCGAGATTGAGAGCGACATATCCACGTTGGGACCGCGCAACTGGACCATATTGTGACCCTGGATGCGATCGATGATACGCTGTTGTTCGACCTTCACCGACTGCCAGTATGCGACCGGGTCACCCGTCCCCTCGTCTACGTGGCAGGCGCGGTACACAAAGTCCTGGAATTCTTCGAAGCCCATCTCTGCCTCCATGGCGTAAGCCGGGGTTGGGAAGATGGTGCTCATCCAGCGTAGTTGATTTTCTGCGCCGCGCTGTATCTGCGCCTGCAGCAGGGGAGCCAGAGCCTTCTGCCGGCGGGCCTGCCGGGCTGGATCAACGTTTGTTAGCGCGCGGGTGTTGGTCTGAGCCCGGATCTTGAACAATACGTCGAACTGCTCAAAGGCTAATTTATGCAACCGGGGTGTGTAATCAAGCTGGTCATCATTGGCATGAGCGAAGAAAATCTCGTCCTGGTCCGAAAAGTCAAGCAGCACGTGCGGGTGACCGCCTCGCTCCAACGTCAGTGCATACAGCTCTCGCACCAGGGGTTCTGCAGCCGTGCTCGTCACAATGCCGACCTGGTCGCCTTCCTGTACCTTAGTGGAATAGTCAACCAGGATGCGAGCAAAATTATTTAGATTTCTGTCCATCAATGGGGGTCTCCTAGATCCAGTATATGTGTGAAATTACGTACATGTCATTATAATACGTATGCAAATTCCGCGCTATAATCTATGGTGTGGTCCTTTTTAGTTTGCTCGGGTATTAGGTATGGCAGATGCAGCGCCTTGACTAATATCACGATCATCGAAAACGATCTATAATACGCCTATGAAACAAGTACTCCAAAATTTACGAACTGGTGAAACTACCGTCGCCGAAGTACCGGTACCGAAACCCAAGCCAGGCCAGGCGCTGGTGCGCAGCAGCGCATCTCTGGTGTCGGCCGGAACGGAGAGGATGCTGGTTGAGTTCGCCGGCAAGAGCCTGATAGGAAAAGCCCGTTCACGACCCGATCTCATGAAACAGGTAGTGGATAAAGCCCGGCGAGAGGGATTGTTGACCACCATGGATGCGGCGTTTAACCGGCTGGATCAACCCATGCCGTTGGGATACTCTTCGGCTGGCACAATCGTGGTTCTGGGTGAGGGGATGACCGGTTTCCGCGTGGGTCAGCGCGTTGCTTGTGCCGGCGGGGGTTACGCAGTGCACGCCGAGTATGTCGCTGTACCAGGCATTCTGTTGGCACCTTTACCGGACGATGTGGATTTCGAGGCGGCGTCTTTTACAACATTGGGGGCGATCGCCCTGCACGGATTCCGGCTCGCTGAAGGCCAGTTAGGGGAATGCGTCGCCGTCATCGGCCTGGGGATGTTGGGTCAACTAGCTGTTGGTATCGCACGGGCCGCCGGCTGTCGCGTCATCGGGGTCGATTTGGATGTTTCCCGTGTCTCGCGGGCTGAAGCGATGGGCGTACAAGCCGTGCTGCGAGAAGACGCCGAGGACACATCGCTGGCTTTCTCAAGGGGCCGTGGCTGTGATGCCGTACTGATCTGCGCTGACACGACCTCGGATGATCCGGTCGAACTGGCAGGCATCATCGCTCGCGACCGGGCGAAGGTGGTCGCGGTGGGCGCGGTGGGTTTGCAAATTCCACGCAAAATCTACTACGAAAAAGAGCTCACCTTCCTCAACTCGCGCTCCTATGGGCCCGGGCGCTACGATCCGGCATACGAAGAAGGCGGGCAGGACTATCCGATTGGCTATGTACGCTGGACTGAGGGTCGCAATCTCGAATCGTTCGTCGATCTGCTCGCAAGCAACGTCCTTGATGTGAAGCCCCTGATAAGCCATCATTTTCCCATCGAAGATGCCCCACAGGCGTACGAACTGATAACTGGAAATAAGGACGAGGCATTTATTGGCGTACTGCTGACCTATCCGGAATCAGAATCGGATGTGGAGGAAAAAGCGATTGGGGATAACATTTCAAGCATCACGCATTACACAACAAGTGACATTCAGGGTGAGCTTACGGGTACGGTGAAGTTGGGTGTTCTCGGCGCCGGCAATTTTGCGCAGGCTGTTATGCTGCCGGCGATTCGCAAGACCCAGGAGGTAGAGCTGGTAGGGATTGCCTCCGCATCCGGGGTAAACGCACAGCATGCCGCCGACCGCTTTGGCTTCCAATATGCCGCCAGCGACGAAGAACGAATCCTGAACGACCCGACCATCAATACGGTTTCCATCCTCACCCGCCACGACCTGCACGAACGCCAGATAATCGCCGCCCTCGAAGCCGGCAAAAACGTATTCTGTGAAAAACCCTTGGCCCTAAATGCTGGTGAGCTGCACAACATAATTGAAGCTCTGGAAATATTGAATATCCAAAATAAGGACGCAGAACCCCTCTCCCATCCCCCCTCTCCCATCCTCACTGTTGGTTTCAATCGTCGTTTTGCTCCACTTGCACGCGGCATGAAGGACTTCTTCGCTGGCCGGACCGAACCCATGATGACGCACTACCGTGTCAACGCGGGTTATTTACCGCCCGAACACTGGACTCAGGATCCAAAAATCGGCGGTGGACGAATCATCGGAGAAGCCTGTCATTTTATTGATTACCTGACCTTCCTGGTGGGTGAACCCCCACAAAGTGTGAGCGCGTATGGGATGCCCGATATGGGTCGCTACCGGGATGATAACCTCGTGCTGGCTTTCACCTTCCCGGATGGTTCGATCGGCACAGTCAGCTACCTGGCGAATGGAGACAAGGCATTCCCCAAAGAGCGCGTGGAGGTATTCTGCGCCGGACGTGTGGCCGTCCTGGACGACTTCCATTCACTGGAGTCAGTCGCAGATGGCAGGAGGCGTGTCGAACGCTCTCGCTTGCGGCAGGATAAAGGTCACCAGGCTGAGTGGAATGCTTTTAAGGACGCCATTCTGGCCGGAGGACCTCCACCGATCCCATACGAACATCTCGTTGGCGTTACATGCGCCTCGTTTGCAGCGCTTGAATCCCTGCGCAGTGGAGAAATGGTAACCATCTGATTTAATAAAACACCTGCTGGAGCTTGTACAAATGGGTGAGGGTATATGACAGATGTAGAGTCTCTGAAATTAACAATAGACCATTATTCCAATTACACGGTCCCCAATCAGTACCTTCGCCAGTCAGTTGGTACGCACACCCTGGGGGTTATATTTCCCGGCTTGCACTACTCCTGCGATAAACCGCTGCTGTATTATTCATCCCAACTGTTAATTCAGGCTGGTTTCGATGTGCTGCAGTTGAAGACGGATTATACACGGCGTGATTTTCAATTCTCGACTCACCAGGAGCGAATGAACTGGATTATGATCGATTCACAAGCTGCGGTGAGTGCGGGTCTCGATCAGAGGCCGTACACGCGCATGGTATTGGTCGGTAAATCGATGGGCACTCTCGCAATGGCGGGACTGGTGTCAGTAGAGATCGATTTGCAGGCGGCCTCGATCTGGCTGACACCGCTGCTCAACCAACCACTCTTGGTCAACGCCGCGATGAGTTTTCCAGGTCCTGCGCTGTACCTGGTAGGAACGGGGGACCCAACCTACATCCCTGAAGCCATGGAGCAAATAATAGATAAAACCGGTGCGGAAGTACACGCCATCGCTAACGCGAACCACAGCCTGGAAATATCCGGAAAAAACCAGAAATCGCATCGTGTCCTGGGTGATGTGCTGCAGTTGATGTCAAGCTTCTTAGGTAGATTAATCGAGTAGCATGTCTCGTCTTTTGTTGACGTTCAAAGCTGTTCGGCAGCTCGGACCCGTTCCGTCTGCTTATTATGCCTGGTACCAACTCGGTCTGCGGTCGGGATATTTAAAGTGGAAGACAAATCAAAAGCAGACTCAGCTTTCAACTTATAAGGCTCCTGATGATTTGCGGTCCCTGCTTGATCTGCCGGATGCTGAACGATTGGGTGCGATCCTTGGCGATGAAAGAATCGCACAAGTCATCGCCGAAGCGGACGAGATCGTTAATGGGAAAGTGCGCCTGTTTGGAAGCGAGCCGGTTCCACTGCAGTTGGTTAACCCCGGGCATTTGGTGCACTGGACTCAGTATGAAACTGGGGTTGCGGGGACAGGGGATAAAGAGGGAGAATCGAGCGAAGTTGGAGTTGACGATCACTTTGATGTCAAGTTCATCTGGGAACCAGCCCGGTTCGGGTGGGCATGCACGCTCGCCCGCGCCTATTTGTTGAGCGGGGATGATCGTTACCCAGCCGCGTTCTGGTCTTATTTGGAGACCTTCCTGGATGCCAACCCGCCCAACTACGGCCCCCACTGGGTCTCCGCCCAGGAAGTGGCTCTGCGCATTATAACCCTGACCTTCACCGCCCAAGTATTTAATGACTCACAAGAGAGCACTCCCGAACGCAAGTCGCGCCTTGCTTTATCCGTCGCTGAGCATGCAGCCCGTATCCCCCCGACTTTATCCTACGCCCGTGCTCAAAACAACAATCACTTATTGAGCGAGGCGGCCGGTCTTTACACGGCTGGCGCAGCCTTACCGGATCATCCGGAGTCCAGAAGATGGCGAGACCTGGGCTGGCGTTGGTTCAATGACGGGCTTGCCGATCAAATCGCCGGGGACGGCACGTACGTTCAGCACAGCACGAACTACCAACGGCTGGCGCTGCAGCTTGCCTTGTGGATGCGCGCCGTCGCGCTGAAACGTGGGCGTGTCCTGCCTAAAAAATCGCGCCAGCGTCTTGGGGTGGCCACGCGCTGGCTGCTGGAAATGTGCGACCGTGAGAGCGGCCGCGTACCGAACCTCGGCCCGAATGATGGGTCATACATCCTGCCGCTTACGGTTTGCCCCTTCGATGATTACCGGCCTGTTACGCAGGCAGCGGCAAAAGCTTTTCTGGGTGAGTATCCCTTCGACTCTGGAGCTTGGGATGAAACGAGTCACTGGTTCGGTATTAATGGGGATGAGAAACTGGATGATGGAACACATTCCGTACTCAACTCCCAATTACCTGCCCTCCTTGATGCGACGCCCCACATATTGCAATCCCCGGGCGGCAGCTCGTGGGTTTATTTACGTGCGGCAAAATTCACCTCGCGCCCCGGGCACGCCGACCAGCTGCACCTGGATCTGTGGTGGCGAGGATTAAACCTCGCACTGGACCCCGGAACTTATTTATATAATGCGCCACCCCCCTGGGACAACTCGCTCTCCCGCACCTCCGTACACAACACGCTGACCGTGAACGGATTGGACCAGATGACCCACGCTGGTCGCTTTCTCTATCTCGATTGGGCGCAGGGGCAGGTCATCGACGGTCGACGCGATCAGACTGGCGCCTGGCGCAGCTTGGTGGCCCGGCATGATGGCTATCAGGGCATTGGTATCATCCACCAACGAACGGTAACCACGCAGGATGAACGAAACTGGCTCGTCGAGGATGCTGTGCTGCCTGCTGATGAAAAAGGTAACCCAGAGACTGCACAGTATGATGTTCGTGTCCATTGGCTGCTGCCGGATTGGAACTGGGAAATCGATGATACGACCATACGCGTTCACTCACCTTATGGCTGGGTGACAGTGAACACCGATGTACAAGATGCGGGCGAAAAAAAACGACACCCTGTTCTGCAGCTTGTGCGCGCTGGAGAACCGATACACGGCTCCGGCGACATCTCACACACCTTGGGCTGGTACTCACCAACGTATGGAGCTAAAGAACCGGCGCTTTCTCTGGGTGTATCTGTTCGGAGTGAGCTTCCGCTGTCAGTGACAACTCAATGGATTTTCCCCAACTCGAAAGTTGACGATTCGTGATGCACATTCTGCTCATTCATCAGGCTTTTGTCTCTCTTGAAGAACCCGGAGGTACCCGTCATTACGAAATGGCGCACTTCCTGGCGGAACGCGGTCACACGGTCACCGTGATTGCCAGTACGGTCAGCTACCTGACAGGGACAGTGAACAAAACTGCCAGGGGGATCCAACAGGGTGGTCCCGGAGAGCGCATCACGATTATTCGCACATACACCTATTCCGCCATACACCGCAGTTTTGTGCATCGTATATTCAGTTTTTTTAGTTTCATGATTTCATCCTTCATAGCCGGCCTGAGGGTCAAGGACGTTGACCTGGTGTGGGGTACATCGCCGCCCATTTTTCAGGCCATCACAGCCTGGGCTCTGGCGCGGCTCAAACGTGTGCCGTTCCTTTTTGAAGTGCGCGACCTGTGGCCGGCGTTCGCCATAGATGTCGGCGTACTTCGAAACCCAATATTGATCCGCGTTTCATTATGGTTGGAGCACTTCCTCTACCTACACGCAGATACCGTTGTGGTGAACTCACCCGGTTTCATCGAGCATGTTAAAGAACGGGGCGCACAGCAGGTGAAACTGGTGCCTAATGGCTCCGACCCGCGTATGTTCGATCCGCAGGACAGAGGAGAGGGCTTCAGGCGTGAATTTGGCCTCCAGGGGAAGTATGTGGCGCTCTACGCCGGAGCGCACGGCATGTCCAACGACCTCGGGATCCTGTTGGAAGCCGCAGAGCAGCTGCAAGAGTATCCGGATATCGCAATCGTATTGTTGGGTGATGGCAAGGAAAAGCCTGCTTTGCAGGAACAGATGGCCAAATTAGGGCTGAACAATGTGACCTTCTTACCGCCGGTGCCCAAAACCAGGATACCCGAGGCTTTCGCCGCGGCGGACACCTGCATCGCCATTCTCAAACCCATTCCGCTTTATGCCACAGTTTACCCCAATAAGGTGTTCGACTACATGGCAGCCGGGCGGCCGGTGATCCTGGCGATCGATGGCGTCATCCGGGATATTGTAGAAGAAGCGGATGCGGGCTTATTTGTTACCCCGGGCAATCCCGCTGCGCTGGCGGAGGCCATACGTACCCTGGCGGAAAATCCGGAGCGTGGTGATGAAATGGGCCGCAACGGGCGTAAACTGGTCGAGGCGCAGTTCGACCGCGCCATCCTGGCCGAAAAACTGACCCATTTGATGGCGGAATTGCTGGATGACTGATAAAAACGGGAGAGTCAACACTCAGATACTGCTCTGGGTAACATCCCTCCTGGGTGTGATTGGTCTCTTCATCGCAGTTTTATTTCGCCGCAGGCGAGAACGCGCAGCGCAACTGCGCGCCCATGAAGATGCGCTCACTGCCCTCCAGCCGGTATATGAACACATTCGAGGTTTGACCAAAGCAGAAGCTGCGGCCCGCTTGCAGGAAGGGTTGGACAACGACATTTCCACCGCACCGCGCCGGACTGTAAGAGAAATCTGGCGCGAGAACACGCTTTCAATCTTCAATCTCAGTTTGCTTGGAATCGCCTTGGTCCAGATATGGTTGGGCAAACCTTTGGATGTTCTGCTCAGCCTGGGCGTGATGGTGCTCAACATAAGCTTGAATGTATTCCAAGAATTATTATCCAGGCGGCGCATGAAGGAAGTTGAAGAGTCCAACCGGCCAAAGGCTAACGTGATCCGGGACGGGAGGGTGCGCAGTATAGATTTTAACAACATTGTGTCAGGGGACGCGCTGGTTGTTGGCCCTGGTGATCGTCTGTTTGTGGACGGGGAGATGGTTGGCGATGGCGTCATTCATGTTGACGAGTCTATCTTCAGTGGGGACAGTCGACGGGCAAAAAAGGATATTGGCGACAGTGTCTATGGGGGCAGTTTTTGCGTTTCCGGTCGCGGCGTCTATCGCGCCAGCGCAGTGGGCGATGAGCGTAGGATAACCAAATTGCTGGTGGATAATCACAGCGTTAAGGAAGAGCTGACTCCCCTCGAGCGCATTATAGACCGCCTGCTGAAGATCATGCTGGCCACCGTAACCGTATTAATGATACTTCTTATAGCCGGGTACTTCCGGCTTGACCTGGGAATTCCAGATCAAGTAGTAATCGATATTGCCAGTGTGATCTTCAGCATTGCTCCAGCGGGATTATTTTTCATGATCTTGTTAACTTACACATCCGGATCAGCAGATTTAGCCAAAATGGGCGCACTTGTGCACAGGACAAGATCAGTCGAACATCTGTCACAGATCAACGTGATCTGCTTCTCCAAAGCCGGCGTCCTGACGGGCACACACGTTGAATTGGAGTATTTAGAGCAAGAGCAGGATGATGATTATCTGTCAGAATCCCGTATCCGCCAGATTCTTGGAGACTATGCGTGTTCGATATCGAGAAGCAGCCCAGCGACGGACGTAATCACCCGGTCACTTGAGGGGAGTTCGCGTACGATACTCGAGGACGCCCCATTTATATCGGCCTACGGATGGAGTGCAGTTGTATTCGATGATGATGACCTGAGCGGCGTTTATGTTTTGGCGGGTCCGAAATTACTCGCTTTGGCTTCGGAAGCGGTTGACCCAGATGAACACACTGCAGAAAAAGGGAACGAGGAAACTCCTGTATGGAAACGAACCCTCGGACGCTTGGGGGGATTATTTAACCGCTCTGATGATGATGTACCTGAAAGCGCGGGGGCGCTCGAGAGTGCAGAACCAACCGAAGCGAAAATGTTGGACGCAATTGCTCCCCGTCAAATTGAAGAAGTTTCAGTATCAACAGAGAATGAAGAGCCGAGACCAAACATCTTCCGCAGAACAGCTGGACGCCTAAAACACATGTTCGGGCGTGGCGAAGACTCGCACCAAAAAACGTTTGAAAGAGGAGATAAGGACGCAGAAGAAAAAATAGATGACGAAAAAGTGGAACTGGTGTTTGCTTATTCGCCCAATATTCAACCGCTCTACGATGAAGAATGGACTGCCATATTACCCGAAGGGTTAATCCCGCTGTGTAAGCTGCGCTTCTCTGAAAAGGTGCACCCGGATACAGTTAAGACCCTGGAGGATTTTACAAAAAATGGTGTCGATGTAAAAATCTTCTCAGCGGAACCACCGGATGAAACGGCCGAGCTGCTGCGTAATGCCGGATGGCTCGCGGATGAAGCGGGGACTCATGGCATGATTTCTGGTCAAGAACTAAACGCCTTGCAGAGAGAAGATTTTTCCCAGGCGGCTACTGATAACACATTTTTTGGCCAGCTCACGGCCCAACAAACAGGAGATGTGGTGAAAGCGCTGCGTGAAAATGAATTATACGTGGCCCTGCTGGGGGATGGAGTAAATGATGTGCCCGCCATGCAGCAGGCTGACATCAAGATAGCCATGCACAGCAGCAACCAGGCCGTGCGCAGCCTGGCGGACATCATTTTGCTGCAAGACTCACCCGGCGTGCTGCAGGGCGTGCTGCAGAAGGGTCAACAGATTGTGAACGGCTTGATGGATGTTTTAAAACTTTATGTCACGCAGATATTGTATTTGACCGTGCTGATCCTGGCAATACAGATTGTCTCTTACGGTTTTCCGTACAAATCTGCCCAAGGGGGTGTTATCGCTGTGCTGACCTTGACGCTGCCATCATTGGGCCTGTCGCTGTGGGCATCGGCCGGCGTTTTGTCTGGCGGCAAGTTGGGGAACATTCTGGCTCAATTTTTCCTACCTGCTGGAATATTAATTGCTGCGACGGCGATGATCGTTTACACTTATTTCCTTTCAACTTACGGTGATGTGGGTTACGCGCAGCTTGCAGTCACGTACACTCTGGTCGGAGCCGGTTTGATCCTGGTGCTCTTCCTCAAGCCGCCGGTGAGAATCCTGGTTGGCGGAGCACGCCTGAGCGGTGACAAGCGCTTTATTATCTTGGTGGCATTTGCCCTTCTGGTTTTTGCACTGCTGGTGACGATACCTTTATCCCAGGAGCTGCTCAAACTAGACTTGCTGCGCCAGCTTTCCGACTACATGGTTATCCTGCTGGCGTTGATGTGGTACACGCTCACACTGCTGATAGTCTGGTTCATTTGGCGGCAATTCAGCCGCAGACTTGGACTATCAACATATCACCCAGTTTAATTCAACGCCCCTTCCATTAATTTTAGAATCTCCAACGGCGCCCCCCTGCCCGGATCGAGCCGCAGCGTAACGGCTCCCTGTTCGCAGTTTGTGCAGCATACACCGCATCCCATACACGATGCGACGTCCACGCTGGCGCAGCCGTTGGGCACACTGATGGCGCTGAATTGGCAGAGACCCTCACAGGTCCCGCATCCGATGCACAATGCTTCATCGATCTCAGCCACATAGCCCGAGGACGTCAGCATGGGTGTGCCGTTGCGTTGGGCCTGCATCGCCCCGCAGCAGCATGAGCAGCAGTTGCAGATGGCGTAAAAACGTCCCAGCATGGCGTCTTTGAAGAACGCGTGATGGACGTGGCCGCGTTCTTCCTCAGCACCCAGGATGTCAACTGCCTCGTCCTGGCTGATCCAGCGCGAGCGGTCCGGGTGATGTTCTAAGATATAGCTGGCAAACGGCTCGCCAACAATCAGGCACACGCCCAAAGGCAGGCATGGGTTTGGCCGAGAGACTCTGCACGGGCAATCTAGCGCTGTGATATGATCCGGGTTCTTTAAGATGAGATCACGGGCGCGCGAATAGGGAATCACGTGCTCCAGGTCGGGCAGGCTTATATCCTCCCGGACCGTGACCAGCTGCCTGGCTGACTCGAGCGGCACGACCTTGCCGTGGTATGTGTCTGCGAAGGTGACACGCTCCCGGTCACTATTATCCCCTGCGGGCTCTACAAGTTCTTGCGTATCAGGAACGATTGAGCGCGGCTTTATCAGCATGACAAGCTTGTTCACTAAAGGGCCAAAGCGCTTTACAAGCGTATGTTCTCCGGTTCCGATGCCGATGTACAGGTAAGGCCATCGCGCATACACCTGGCCATGCAGCCAATCGAACACGGAAACCCCGGGGGTACCCCGCGCCTCGCGGGTAAATTCAACTGTTGAAGGTTTGATAAGGAAAGACGGGATTCGCAGCTTCATTGTTGACCTCCACAATAGACGATGTTTTCTCTATGAATTTTGTGGAAACTTTGACTCTATTCTAATAAATTAAACACCATCCATATCCAATAGTTGCAATTTAATCAATATTTGTGACGAAATACGTTTGACATGATATAATTTCCCGCCAAAAGTGGCGAATGAATCGCTGTCGAATAAAGAAGCGCGAAAATAAAGTTTACTGAAACCCGTTTGAACGGGTTTTGAATATCAAACACCGAATGAATTCGGTGGGGTGGAAGGTTGATTTCGGCGGGCTAGTAACATAATAAACTTAGAAGTTACGCAGTTGGGTAGGCTTCGGGGGTGTGGTGGGGCGGCTTTGCTGCCCCACCACACCCCCAGCAACCCAGAACTGCGTAAGTCCTAAAACTAATCACGATCTTATACAGTGGAGGCAGTCATGTCTGATCTGACGGGCAAAACGATCGCTCAATATCAACTGGTCGAATTAATAGACCAAAGTGGGACTACACACGTTTACAAAGGTTTCCAACCGGGCATGAATCGGTACGTGGCGGTGAAGGTATTGTCGCCCTCTCTGGCCGGCGATGAGGCGTATGTTGAACAATTTCGACAGCAGGCTGAGATCCTGGCTCAGTATGAGGACCGCCACCTGTTGAGCGTCTATGATTCCGGACAGGAAGAGGATATCTACTATCGTGTCTCCGCCTTTGTAGATAACGGTTCGTTAGGTGACCACTTATCCTGGTTCTACGATCTCCGAAGTGCACAAATAATGATAAACGAGATCGTAGAGGGATTGGAATATATACACAGCCAGGGGCTGGTCCACGGTAATCTCAAACCCTCCAACGTCCTCCTGGATGAGAGCCGCCGGCCATTGCTGACTGATTTCGGTCTCCCCCAACGAGTGGGCGTACCGACCAACGTTTATATGAGCCCGGAGCAGGTTCAAGGGGGCGCTGTTGACCGGCGTTCAGACATCTACACCCTGGGCGTTTTGCTGTACGAGATGCTGGTAGGTGAGCCGCCACCCGCGGGAAGTGTGGTCAGCCCGCGTGCCAGGCGTCCCGATTTACCACAGGATTTGGAGAAGGTGATCTTCAAGGCCATGGCCCAAAATCCTGACCAACGCTACCAGATGGTTGCTGACTTCTCCCAGGCGTTGGACGAAGCGGTGGAGCCAAAGGCACCCCAGCCCGTAACCCCTTCCCCGCAGCCAGAGACCCCGGCAGCCGCACCCGCTCAACCAGCAAAGAAAAAAGATACCAGCTGGCTGGTTTTCCTGATGGGTGGCTTATTCATCGTGATCCTCATCGCTTGCGGCCTGATCCTGGTTCCCACTCTGATCGGAGATGACGGCGAACCTCCGGCTGCCACCGAGCCGGCGCCGGTCGAGCCAACGGATCCAGCGCCGCCTACCGAGGCGCTGCCTACTGATGCACCCTTACCAACAGAAGCCCCGCCCGAAGCAGGGCAGCCAACGCTTGAACCACCGGGTGATGGCGGCGTCGGTGACATCTGCGGTTCGGTCGGTTTCGTTGGCGGCGCGTTGATACTCGGTTTGGCATTTTCATCCAGACGAAAATGGAAGCGCCAAAATTAGTATCTACAGGATTTCTGAAATTGGCCAGTTAGGCAGCACATCCATGTCCAGAGAATCGCGTTGACCGGCGATAAAGCGATAATATCCGGCTGCAGCGATCATGGCGGCGTTGTCAGTACACAGCGCAATAGGCGGGATGTGTACAGGTAGTGTCGCCTGGTTCTGGAAAACCTGGCGCAGCGCTTCATTGGCGCTGACTCCCCCTGCGATCAAGATTTCTTTAGCCCCAAATTCTTCCGCTGCTTTGAGGGTCTTACCAACCAGCACGTCAATCACGGCTTGCTGAAAACTGGCGGCCAGGTTTGCCACCGGCAAGGCCGGCTGGTAAACGTTGCCGGGGTTGGTCTGCATTCGCCGCACGACTCGCAGCACAGCCGTTTTCAAACCGCTGAAAGAAAAATTCCACGTATCATCCAACCACGCGCGCGGGAAATCGAAAGCCTGTGGATCGCCAGTCGCTGCGGCGCGCTGGATGGCCGGCCCGCCCGGGTAATCGAGTCCCAGTAGGCGTCCCACCTTGTCGAAAGCTTCACCCGCCGCATCATCCAGGGTGCCTCCAAGGCGCTCGTAGGTCAGGTGATCGCGCATCAAGACCAGCTCGGTATGCCCGCCGGACACGATCAGCGCTAAGAGCGGGAAACCTGGTTCAGGCTTCGGGCTATCATCCAAAGTTGATGAGACCTCCCCCTCGCTCTCTGCCAGCGCCGGTACCCAATCTAACCAGGCGGAATAAATGTGCGCTTCCAGATGGTTGATGCCAATCAGCGGCAGCCCGCTGCCGATCGCCAGGCCTTTTGCTGTGTTCAAGCCGACCACCAATGAACCCGGCAGCCCGGGTCCTCGCGTGACGGCAACAGCCTCCACGTCCTCCAGGTTTAGGTGCGCATGCTGCAGCGCCTCTTCGACGATTGGATAGATTGTTCGGATGTGCTGACGGGAGGCGACCTCTGGAAACACGCCCCCGTATTGGGCGTGCAGGTCAACTTGGCTGGCTACCATGTTCGACAGGATGGTGTGTCCATCCTCGACCACGGAAGCCGCTGTCTCGTCACATGATGTCTCGATGCCAAGGATGCGCGCAGACGGCATGGCAGCCGCACGTGAACGAAGGGATTTAGAAGGTGAATTAGTCATCGTTCGCTACTTGATTTTACCATCTGATACTACTTACTCATCACCGACAATGGATACGTTATCGCCGACTACTTCTCCTGTTATCGCCGCCTACTTCTTTCGTTGGCGCCGCCTACTTCTCTTGTTGTCGCCGACTACTTCTTTCGTTGTCGCCGACTACTTCATCGGCAAGACGAGGTCGTGCGGAAACTCGGAGAGTACTTCCATCACACCATCCGGGCGAACGCACACCGAATCTTCCAGCCTCACGCCCATGCCGCGCTCGGGATAATACAACCCGGGTTCAATTGTGACGATCACCCCTGCTTCCAGGCGATCTTCATCGGTGGCGCTGATACCGAACCACGGTCGTTCGTGCACGTGTAAACCCAGCCCGTGACCCAGGCTGTGAACATAGCCGCTCTGGGTTTGTGGGTCGCTTTTTACGGTCGTATGTCCCCGGGCTTCAAACAGCTCACAGGTGCGCGCTTGGTAAGGTTTGCACGGTGTGTCAATGCGCAGTTCCGACATGATCTGGTTGTAAACGAACGACACGTCCTCGTACAATGCCATGGCTTCGTCGGTCGCATATCCCAGGCACCAGGTGCGGGTGAAGTCGTAGAAATATCCACCACCCTCCTCACAGGGGAAAATGTCGAAAATGATGGTCTGGCCCAAACGCAGCAGGTCAGTCTTTGTGCCGCCGCTATGCGGGACACCGGCGTCGCGACCGATAGCGAAGATGGTCCCTTCTGGATTCTCCGCCCCACGCTCCGCAAGCCACAAATTGATGCGCTTTTTAACATCGCCAATGGTAAGTGGATCGCCGTTCGATTTAACCAGCACCTCATCCAACACGCGCTGTTGTGTCAGAAAGTCGGCCACCTGCCCCACCACGCCGGTCGTGATCTCTCCCATGCGCCGGATGCGTTCGACTTCCTGCGTGTCCTTGGTCGCCATGGCGCTGAGCAGCAACGAGTCCTGAAGCTCACCGATGATGGTCAAATCCGGCATCGCGGCATTTAGCGCAGAGAACACGGCATAAGTTTCTCCCGCATCGCTCTGCCCATAGATCGCCATCCGACCGGTGGTTATCCCGGCGTCGTTTAACATCTGCTGGTACCGGGCAACGCTGGCTTTCAGCACGTCTCCATCTGCTTCTTTGAGCAGGTCGGTAAACCGGTAATCATCCAGGTTCTTCGTCACCAGGCCGGTATTTGCGGCCTCGTCCCTCTCCATGGATTGGTGGAAGAGCAGCGGCTCTGCTCCGCGTTTTTTGATCAGCATGGCTTTGGTCAGATGCCCGCCCCCGGTCATGTAGAACATGGGTGGGTTGTGTTGGGCAGGACCGGTGACGAGAATCGCGTCCAGGTCTTGTTCTTGCATGAGTCTGTCGAGGTCTGTTTTCATTTTTGATTTGTGTTTTTAGATTGTCCAGGTTGATGTTTGCTGCTCAGGATGACCTGATGGTATTCCCGAGCCCTTCGAGGAGGTCCGAGTCTTGCTCGGGCAGCACGGTGCGAGGGTCGAGCAGCACCCGCTTATTCTCCAGGCGAGCGATAATGGGCGGGGAAGTGCCCCGCAGCCCATTTACAAATCGATTTGGGCTGCGAACCGATATCGCTAGGAGATAGGTAGGAAGCGTTTCACCAGGCAGGCTGCCGCCACCCACCGTTGATTCTCCCGCAGTTACTTCACAGGCTGGCATATCACCATTCCCCAACGCAAGCGCCCATTCGTTCGCTCGTTCTTGGATATCCTCGAGTGGTGTGCTGATCATGCGCCAGATGGGAACCTGGCTTTCAGCTTCGTCCTTGAGATAATGCAGCAGGGTGGCCGTCATGGCCGCGAAACACATCTTGTCGGCGCGTACAGCCCGCGCAAGGGGATGTTTTTTAAGTTTTGCCACAAGCTCCCGGCGTCCGACGATTACCCCGGCCTGCGGACCACCCAGCAGCTTATCGCCTGAAAAACACACCAGGTCAGCGCCGCTTGCCAGAGACTCCTGCACCGTAGGTTCGTGTCCAAGTCCGTAACGGGTTGTTTCCATCAGCGAGCCGGAGCCCAAATCATCTGCCATCGGTAAGCCGGCTTCGTGTGCCAGCGCGGCGATTTCATCCAGGGTGGGTTCGCTGGTGAAGCCCGTTATGCGGAAGTTGGAGCGGTGAGCGCGTAAGAAAAGTGCCGGTTTATCCTCCAGGGCGACCTTGTAATCGGATAGATGCACGCGGTTGGTCGTACCCACTTCAAGCAGCTTGGCGCCGGACTGCTTCATAACATCGGGTACGCGGAAACCGCCGCCGATTTCTACCAGTTGTGAACGGGCGATAACAACTTTCCGCCGCCTGGCCAACGCAGTGAGGATCAGCAGTAATGCGGCTGCATTATTGTTTACCACCAGGGCGGCTTCTGCGCCGGTCAGCTTTTTTAACAGCACCTCGGCATGCACCAATCGTGAGCCGCGTCGACCTCTATCCAGGTCGTATTCCAACGTTGAGTAGCCCAGCGATACGTCTCGAACTGCCTGTATGGCGGTCCGGCTGAGCGGCGCGCGACCCAGGTTGGTGTGCAGAATTACGCCGCTGGCGTTGATCACCTGCCTCAGCGTCGGTCTGGTCCAATCCTGCAGCTTGACCCTGACCTGTTCCAGCAATTTCTCTTCTGAAGGGATGTGGTACTTCTCAGTATAGGCAGCCCGCGCTTCGTCCAGCGCTCCCCGAATGGCATCCAGCGTCAAAGATCGCCCATAGCGTGCAATCAATCCTTTGACGTCCTGCGTCTGCAGCAAATAGTCTACCGAAGGCAGTGATCTTAAATCACCCATTCCCCACGCCCCCCGGATTCTTCTGGCTGCGTTCACGCAGACGCAGCAGCCATTCAACCAGGAACAGCCCCAACGCAAGCAGCAATGCGATCATCGGAGTCAGCACACGACCGATCTGCAGCCAGGCCAGTGTCGGAAAGTAGATACCGACCCATAGCGACTGGCGCAAAATTGCAAAGGATGTTGCTGGAGGCTTGGACGAGAAGCGCCTGTTGAGGAAGGCAACGGCAGGCAGTACGGTTCCAGTCAGCGCAATGACGCCCGTGAAAAACATTGCCCAGCGTGTGCCCCCTGATGGTTCCGTTTGCAAGTAGATATATAATAAGCCGCTCCATCCTATAATCATCAGGATGATAGCAGCCGGAAGAAATGATTTGACAGGTGGAGAAAGTTGTGTATTTTCGCTCATTGGTTAATGGTTGTGAGTGATGTTTGTGATACCTGATTATACTGTAATCCGTCACTTGCGTATGTACGATGGTCCAACTGCCGCTCATCCGCAGGTCACTCACGCCCACATCATTAAATAGCAAACGGACCGTAAGGTTTTCCTTACGGCCCGCCCGTTCACGGAGGTGACGTTACTTGAATAGTATTGTAATTGTTACACGTCCTGGAACTCGCCTTCTATGACTTCGCCTTCATCTTCCGGCTCGCTCTCGGCGCCCGGGCTGTGGCCATTGCCGCCCGCTGCCTGACCTGCTGCAGCTTCCTGCGCCTGTTCTTGGGCGTACATTTGCTGGCTGATGGCATAAAAAGCGTTCTGTAAGTCGTCGGTCAACTGCTTGATTTGCGCAGTGTCTTCACTCTTGAGAGCCTCTTGCAGCCCTTCGATCTTGCTCTGGATATTCTGTCGCTCGTCGGCAGGAATTTTATCTCCCAACTCGTTGAGCGTCTTTTCAGTCTGGTAAGCCAGGCTGTCTCCGTTGTTGCGTGCTTCGATCAGCTCTCTACGATTGCGGTCCTCGGCTTCATTTTCTCGTGCCTGCTGGACCATGCGCTCGATCTCGTTTTGATCGAGGTTCGTTGAGGCAGTGATGGTCACATTTTGCTCCTTCCCGGTGGCCTTGTCTTTGGCCGAGACGTTGATGATACCGTTAGCGTCAATGTCGAACGTAACTTCTACCTGCGGTATGCCGCGCGGCGCCAACGGGATGCCTTCCAAACGGAAACGGCCCAGGCTCATGTTGTCATTTGCCATCGGGCGTTCACCCTGCAGCACATGCACATCCACCGCGGTCTGGTTGTCCTCTGCTGTAGAGAATACCTCGGTCTTCCTGACCGGGATGGTGGTGTTGCGCTCAATCAGGACCGTCATTACGCTGCCCAACGTCTCCAATCCCAGCGATAGTGGCGTAACATCCAGCAGGAGCACGTCCTTTACGTCCCCACCCAATACGCCGGCCTGTATGGCAGCTCCAACGGACACGACCTCGTCCGGGTTGACTCCCTTGTGGGGATCTTTATTGGTGAGCGAGCGGACCAGGTCCTGCACCATGGGCATGCGGGTCGAACCACCTACCAGAACAACCTCATCCACACCGTCGGCGCTCAAGTTAGCGTCCTTCAACGCTGCCTCGAATGGACCGCGGGTACGAGCGACCAGGTCTTCCGTTAGCTGCTCGAACTTGGAGCGGGAAAACTTCATCTGCAGATGTTTCGGGCCTGAAGCGTCAGCCGTCACATAGGGCAGGTTAATTTCGGTTTCCATCACACTGGATAACTCGATCTTGGCCTTCTCGGCGGATTCTCGCAGGCGCTGCAGGGACTGGCGGTCACTCCGCAGATCGATGCCCTGTTCGCGCTTAAATTCGTCCGCGATCCAATTTACAATGGCCTCGTCCCAATCGTCCCCGCCCAGGTGGGTATCACCATTGGTTGCTTTCACTTCGATCACTCCCTCGCCTACTTCCAGGACGCTGACATCAAATGTGCCACCACCCAGGTCGAACACCAGGATGGTTTCGTTTTCCTTCTTGTCCAACCCGTAAGCCAGTGCGGCCGCAGTGGGCTCGTTGATGATGCGCAGTACTTCAAGCCCAGCGATCTTGCCGGCGTCTTTGGTCGCCTGGCGCTGGCTGTCGTTGAAGTATGCCGGAACCGTGATCACTGCCTGGGTGATCTTCTCGCCTAAATAGGCTTCTGCGTCGGTCTTGAGCTTGGCCAGGATCATCGCTGAAATTTCCTGCGGGCTGTACTCGCTGCCTGTGACGGGGATTTTCACACGTGCGTCACCGGCAGGGCCGTTTATCACATCGAAAGGAACCATCTTGCGCTCCGTCTCCACCTCATCATAGCGGCGTCCCATGAAGCGTTTGATAGAGTAAACCGTGTTCTCTGGGTTGACAACCGACTGCCTTTTAGCCGTTTGTCCAACCAGCCGTTCTCCGTTCTTGTTGAAACCTACCACCGAAGGTAATAATCGTGAGCCCTCTGCAGTAGTGATTACTGTGGGGTCGCCGCCTTCCATCGCGGCAACCACGCTGTTGGTTGTTCCTAAGTCAATGCCTATAATCTTTGCCATCTAACTCTCCTCATTTACTGTAGGTGTGATTTGATTTGTTTTTATGATTGCATTCCCAGGTTCTGATTTGCAGTTCCCGGACAATAATATGATACCGACTAAAAGCAAGAAGAACGTTAACGAGACGTAGGAGAAATATCAACATTAAATGGCAACAAAAATTGCAAATTGAATGCCCGATTCATGTATTTGAATTTCAGGGAAACGACCGAGGTCGTAAACTTATTAATTTAAGAATAGCACCCCCCACCGCTGGGGGCTGATCCCGTTAAGGGTGCCTTATAGCCAGATATGGGGGTGCTAATGCCTCGCTCCCCCATCATTGGGAATCAGATTAATGAACGAGGTTCAGCCCATTAATCGCTTACGCGCTATGTTTCTTTAACATTCGCCGACCTTAAAGTATTGTTTTTTTTTAGACTTCCGTAGGGTTTTTGCCTTGCCCTTCTGGGCTTTCGTTGCTAGAATAGATACGCTGTTGAGCAATTAATTTGCTGGGGGCGACGTCTAACCAATACAGGATAATACCCTGTGAAAACAATTTTTGTGTGTTATTTTACTCCCTTCCGCGAGACGCGCAGGGTGGATAAGTAAGGTGTTGCTTAAAATCGGGAACCGGCGAGGAGGAGCAAATCTATGAAGGCAGATCAGGCCTGGCAGGCAACGCTTGGTCAATTAGAGATGGACATGCCCAAGGCGGCATTTGACACCTGGGTGCGTAATGCGGAATATATCTCCTACGAAGATGGCAGTTTTATAATCGGGGTTGACAACGCCTACGCGCGCGATTGGCTTCAAAACCGCCTGGCGAGCACCACATCGCGTTTGCTGGCCGGCATGATGAACCGCACCGTAGAAATAAACTTTGTCGTCTGGCAGGGCGTTGAGGAAGTAGTCCCCCAGGAGGAAGAAGAGGATTTTTTTGACGAGACACCTGCAGCGATCCACAGCACGAGCCTCAACCAGCGCTACACGTTTGACAGCTTCGTCGTTGGCGCCAGCAACCGCCTGGCCCATGCCGCATCTCTGGCTGTAGCCGAGAACCCCGCTCAAGCTTACAACCCGCTCTTCCTTTACGGGGGCGTTGGTCTGGGGAAAACACACCTCTTGCAGGCAATTGGGAATATGTGCCTGCAGAGCGGTCAGCAGGTGCTCTACGTCTCATCCGAAGAATTTACTAACGACCTGATCACCGCCATCCGCACGCACACCACCCAGGCTTTCCGGGAGAAGTACCGCCGCATTGACGTGCTGCTGATCGACGATATTCAGTTCATCGCCGGAAAAGAGTCCACCCAGGAAGAATTCTTCCACACCTTCAACACCCTGCACGGGCAAGATAAACAAATCGTGATCTCGTCTGACCGGCCGCCGAAGGCGCTAATGACGCTCGAGGAGCGGCTATGTTCGCGCTTTGAGTGGGGGCTGACCGCCGATATTCAGCCGCCCGACCTGGAGACCCGCCAGGCCATTCTGAGAGCCAAGGCCGAACGCACGGGCTTCCAGATGCCAAACGAAATCCTGGAGTTGATCGCCCGCCGGGTGCAGTCCAATATCAGGGAACTGGAGGGCGCGCTCACTCGCGTGGTGGCTTTCGCCAATTTCAGCGGTTTACCCCTCTCACCCCAGGTGGTCGATTCTGCCCTGGCGGATCTTCTGCCGCGTCGCAGCGAGGTGCAGCCAGATGAAGTGATCAATTTAGTGGCGGATGCCTATGACGTCAGCATTGAACAGCTATTGGGGCGCGGACGTTCTCGCCAGATTGCACTCCCCCGCCAGATCGTCATGTACTTGCTGCGCGAGGAGGCTAATATCTCTCTGCCGCAGATCGGGGAAACATTGGGAGGGCGCGATCACACCACCATTATGTACGGCTGCGAAAAGATCGCCGATTTACTGGAGCGTGACGACCGCCTGCGCAGACAGGTACTGGACATCCGCGAACAGATTTATGGTACTAACAAGGTGGTCGTGGGGAGTATGGCTCGAACTTAGGCAATAATTTGGAGCAGAATGTGAAGCGGGAGCCATTTTGCTGAACGGTTGGTCAACAAGCTGCAGCTATCAGTGCTGCAGCTTGTTGGTTAAGCCAGTTCCTTGGGCTGCCAGAAGTTTACCAATTCCCCTTGCGTTTCTTCGGAAAGATCGCTCCAATCCTGGATAGGCAGCTCAACAACGGCCAGAGCGGCGGTGGGCATACGTATCCAATCTCCGGTCAATTCTTCCACAAGTTCTTCAAGGCCGGGGTTGTGACCGATCACCATCACGCGTTCGTAATCCTCACCAAGGTCGGAGAGCATATCCAGGTAGACGCCCGCGTAATGAGCGTATAGATCGCGGTTGACATGAAATTCGCCCTCGTAACCGCTGGTTTCGGAAAACAGCTCTCCTGTCGTGCGAGCGCGCTTCGCCGATGAGCTCAGGATCAGGTCCGGCAGCAGGTCTTCTTTGCGCAGCAGTTCCCCCATACGCGGCGCATCGCGTTTGCCGCGCTTATTGAGCGGCCTGTCGTGATCGGCCAATCCGGTGTGCTTCCAGCTCGATTTCGCATGCCTCAGGATTAACAGAGTTTTCATGTTACCTTTCGCCGGTTATGTAATTCTCCAACTGCTTAATCGTAAACTCCTGGTCCGAGATGATGGATTTGACCACGTCTCCGATGGAGATCAGGCCAATCACTTTGTTATCTTCTTTGACCGGCAGATGGCGGAAACGTTTTTCGGTCATCAGTTCCATACTCTCCACCATCGTGCACTGGCGCGTGATGCAGACCACTTCTTTCGTCATCACCTCCCGCACTGGCGTGTCCATGCTGGACTTTCCCGCCAGTGCGATCTTGCGAGCGTAATCGCGCTCCGAGAAGATGCCCACCAGGTTGTCCGCCTCCATCACCAGCAGCGCGCCAATCCTCTTCTCGGCCATACTCTGCAGCGCTTCGTAAACGGTGTCGTCCGGTCCTACCGATCATATCTGCGTCCCCTTTGTTTGTAAAATTTGTCCAACGGTTACCATTAAATACCTCCAGATTAACTATTTACCAATTACGACACGCCATCCATCATTCTACGCTAAACCCCGCCACCTCAATAATTTCACCCCCCGACTCCACCGCGTGGTACGGGAACCAGGCCACGCCAAATAAATCGATCAGAACGTCTTTCTTGAAGGGCTTGACTGGAATTTCGCTGATCTCGTTGGCGATCTCGCCCCAGCGATCTTTGATCTCTTCCAATTCTCTGGCCAATTCGGCTTCCATTTCAGCCAGGTCCTCCTTGTAATCCTCGATCGCGTCCAGCGACTCCTCAACGTCGGCTTTAGCCTTTTGGGTCATGCGGCGTTTGGAAAGCGATGTCGACATGCGTTTTCGCCTGCCTCCGAACAAGCTGAGTACGTTTTCAGCATGCGTGCCCCACTCTTCCATCTTGCGCTGCGAGAGGTCGTCGCGGTCCTCCTCAAGCTCGCGTTCCTCACGCTCCATGCGGTTCTCGATTGTGTCAAGCTTTCTGCCGTATGCAACGCCCACTTTTTTAATTTCGGCGTCCCGTTTTTCGCGCGCTTCGTCCGAGCACAACTTGCGGAACCCCGCCGCCGACACATCAGGGCCGGCGTACACTTTTAGGGTCTCGTTGGCGAGCACAATAACTTCGCTATCGTGATAAGCCCAATCCAGGAAATCTTTCTTCATGGCAGCCATCATTTTGACATCCAGGAAGGGCGCTTCAAGAGTGCTGAAATGGCCGCCCGGGGCCGCGTTCCGCTCCAATCCCCGGGAGTCCACCGGGTCGTTCTTGTAATTTTCCCAGCGCACCCTGCCCCGCCGGTCGGGATCGGGTACGACGGCCGTGTGGCGAATTTCATGATCTAGATGGTATTTGCGGTTTAGGAAGCTGGCGGTCACCTGTGCAAGCAGCACCGGTCGGTAAAGCAAGCCCAGATTCTGTGCATCGTCCGGTAACGTGCGCCCGGTCATTTTAAATGCCTGGGTCAGTGTCAGGTTATTGGGTAAGAAATATTCTTCGACGCGCGCCGGCACCGCAGGCCGCGTGGCTGATCCGATGCCATCGATAAGCTTCCCGGGCTCCGGCTGCGCTGCGGCTATCACAGCCGAGCTGGTCGCCCCAGGGACGGCTGCCCCTCTCTCTGCAGGGAGCCCCGGTGTATCCTCCGGCCCAGCGCCCGGCATCGCCGCTCCCACCAGCCGGTTCAGCGCAGGGATCTGGCTGCGGGTGAGCGGTCCGGTCAGGTAGTTCATTGCCCAGCGTGTCCTGAAAAGCGCCGGTTCCCTCTCGTGCACGTTGTGCAGCAGGAAGACGCGTTTGTCCAATCTGGAAATCAAGCGATCGTACACGGAGCGGTCGATTGCACCCGACGCAGCCCCCTCCAGCCCGTCCAACAGGCGTTCTTTGTCCTGCTCAGTCTGCAGCTTGCCAATGAACCATGTGCCCGCGTTGGACAACGCCTTGTAATCCAGGTCAACCGGGTTCTGCGTCACAAGCATCTGGCCAACCCCAAAGGCGCGTGCCTGCTTGAGCATGCGCAGCATGGGCTGCTTGGACGGCGGATTGCTGATGGGCGGCAGGAAACCGAATATCTCGTCGAAATAAATGATCGCCCTCAGAGACGGGGAGCCGCTTTGCGAACGCATCCAGGTTTCAACGGCCGAATAGAGCAAAGTGACAAAGAACATGCGCTCGCTGTCGCTCAGGTGTGCGATGTAGAACACGCTGTGCCGTGGCCGCCCGTCAGGACCGTAAAGCAGCTGCGGAATGTCCAGCGGCTGCCCCTGGATCCAGGTCTGGAAGGCAGGAGAAGCCAGGATATTGTTGAGCAGCATGGCCAGCTCAAAGCGCTCCTTCTCTGGGAAGAACATGTTCACATCGAACACACCCAGTTTGTCGAAGGGCGGTGACTGGGTCTGCAGGATCAATTCACCCAGATCCAGATCGCGCCCCTGGCTCCAGGCATTTTCGAAAATATTTGCCAGTAAGATGTGCTCGCGCGACCGTACGGGATCGATGTTTTTCAAACCAACCAGTCCTAACAGGGCGGTCACTGTGCCGGATATTTTTTCTCGCAGCAGTTCCTGGTTGCTCTCCCACGGGATGGGCGGCGCTTCCAATGAAGCCAGGATGCTGACCGGGATCCCGGCGTCGGAGCCAGGCGTGTAAACAGCGAAGTGGGCCGAGTCCTGCAGCGCCTGCAGCCGCTCCCGTCCGATCTCCCAGCCGGCCAGGCCGTTCCGCCACAGGTCAGCCGCTTCTCCGGCTGCCTGTTCGATGGTTTTACCCTCGCGGCGCGCCTCGTCGGGATTGACCCAGGGCTGGAAATCGGCGGGAAGCAGGTTGGGGAAGTGCAGCAGGGCATTGGTGATATCGCCCTTCGGATCGATCATCAATGCGGGGACGCCGTTCAGGGCGGCCTCCTCCAGCAGGTCGATGCACAGACCGGTCTTGCCGGACCCGGTCATGCCAACCACCACGCCGTGCGTCGTCAGGTCATCCGGATCGTAGAGCAGGGGCTGGAACGTGGTCTCGCCCTGGTCGGGGTCATATATTCGTCCCAGGTAAAATTTGCCGTCTGTATCCATCGTCACTCCTTAATTAGAACGCCCAGTAGGGATTATTATTACTAAATTGATCAATATCCCTCATTATACACGCGCTTGAATTCCTCCAGGTATCTGGCGGCGATTTCGGGACTGTGGATTATCAGAGTGTTTTCGTCATTCCTGTTTTCAGCGCTGGCGCTGAAATTATACGAACCTGTGATCACGATCGACTCGTCTATAACGATCACCTTGTGATGCATATTCTCCGGGTTGCCGTCCAGGCGCACGTCAACGCCTCCCGCGTACAAGCGATCGTATTCCGTGCCCGTGTTAGATTTATACTGTCCGTGCTCCATCACACCTGCCACGGTCACCCCATCTTCTGCCTGCTCAATCATGGCCGCGGCAATATCGTCGGACGTAAAAGAATAGGCCAGGAAGTAGACGCTCTCCTGGGCGGCCCCGATCAATTCCACGATTCGCCGCGCAGTGCCATCCTCCGGGGAGAAGTACGTCTCGATCTGTGTGCCGTCAATCGAGGTGATCGCATAGGGCGTGTCTGAGTGGGATGCCTGGCCAAAACGCGCCTCCAGGAACATCTCTTCGAATTCAACGCTGTAATTCTCTGCCAGTTGCTGCGAACGTATCCGGAGCATGTTGTTGTTATCGAAGTATGCCCCGCCAAGAGTGGGGTTCATGGAGCCGGTCCACACATCCAGGCGGTCGATGATGAAGAATTTATTGTGCATCAGGCCGTCGCCGTGGTCGCCCTTGACGCTAATCCCGGCTTCGACCAGCTCCCCCACCTCCTCCCGCTCGATATTGCTATCATCGGCCAGCAGGCGCACTGTTACGCCTCTGCGGTGCGCCTCCAGCAAAGCGTCGCGGATATCCCACAGGTTGAAGCCATAGGCGGCCACGTCCACGCTGATGCGCGCCTGGTCTATCGCCAGGGCTATCGCTTCACCCGGCCCACCTTCGTAAACTGTCGCCTCCTTGCCCCCCGGTTCGGTGAAGTACACGGCGTACCATCTGTCCGAACTCGGTTCGGATGTATCCATCGTGGGTGTCGGCTGGCTCTCCCGAAAAAGACCGGTCTCGGACAGGAACTGGCAGCCCGGGATGACCAGCAAAACACCCAGAAGTAATATTAACAACAAGTGGAGGCGGGGATGAAGACAATTCCTCATATGTGATAGATCGATGCCTTTTGGCTTCTCAATAGTAAAGCAATGTCATTCTAGTTACTGTCCAGCATTGTATAGTAACTAGACCTGGACTAAGTGAAGAATCTCCTGAATATCCATCGAGATCCTTCGCAAGCTCAGGAAAAACTGATGGTGACAAACTTTTTAAACAGTCCCTTAAAAATCAATTTTTTTCGATTATAGCAGATGCCAACTCGAATTAATGATAAACTTTACCGGGTCACCAACACAAGAGAAAGGAACCATCATGGATGCCAAGAGAGAAACCTACCCCGTAGAGATCGCCGGACTGCACAGGGAGCTGCCCCTGTTCCAGGTGGCGCCTGGCATACGCATTGCCGTGCTGAACATTCTGGGCGACACCGAACTAGTCCAGGCCTGCGCCGCCGCGCTGACGGAGGAACTGTCCACCGTTGACTACGATTACCTGGTCACTGCCGAGGCCAAGAGCATCCCGCTGGCCTACGCCATGTCCCTGGAGACGGACAAGCCCTACGTCGTGCTGCGCAAAGTCTATAAGCCCTACATGGGTGTCGCCCTGTCCGCCGAGACGCTTTCCATCACTACCGGGGCGCCGCAGATGCTCTACCTGGACGAAAAAGATTACGACATCGTGCGCGGTGGGCGGGTGGTCCTGCTGGATGACGTCATCAGCACCGGCTCAACGCTGCAGGGCATGCGTCTGGTAATGGAGAAGGCCGGGGCGCAGGTGGTTGCCGAAGCGGGCATCTTCACTGAAGGCGACCGTGAGAAATGGAACGACATCGTCGCCCTGGGTCATTTGCCGGTTTTTAAGGACAAGGGATAAGGGGAGATCAGAGGATAGGGGGTAAGGAAAAGAAGATAAGGGAAACTGCTATTTAGCGCGAATAAATAATCGATGTAATTTAAGCGAGTCGACGAAGGCCTGTCCTGAATGGATGTGAAGGATCGACTTTGTGCTTCTCGTTGGCGTGGTTTTAACCGCCCGGATTAGGATAGGAGATGATCGCGGGTCTCACGCCGAGGCCCCACCATATGAGCGCAGGCCGAACTTCCAGATCAAGCGGGCTACAATCATCAAGATAACTGTCAGGGCAAGGGCCAATGACAGGGTCTGCCACGTCAGGCGGCCTGTGAGAGATTCAGCGGGCACTGTGACGGCGAACGCCACGGGGACCAGGAATGTAAGTAGTATTCTTATCCAGCCGGGATATATACCCACTGGATATCTTCCTGCCTGGTAGATGCCTTGAAAAAGTTCGACCACCTGGTTAATGCGGATTACCCAGAAAGCGCCCGTGGTGATCATCAGCCAGAAGCAGTAAATCATCAGGCCGCCCATCACCAGTGCCGCAGCAAACGCTAACGCGTCCAAGATGCTGACACCGTTCCCTATCTGCAGCAGGGCGTAGACCAGCACCAGGAATCCCATGAAGATATCGACCGACTGCCAGATGCGCACTTCGCGTATGCTGACCAGCACCTGCGCATCGGCCGGCTTGGTGAGCGTATAATCCAGGGTGCCGTCGCGGATCTCGCTCATCAGGCGCTCCATGTTGGGCTGGATGGTGACGCGGATCAGGCCGCCCATGATGAAAAAGACGCCCATGACGGCCAGCAGTTCGGCCGGGGACCAGCCGGCAAGCGTGGCGGTCTGGTTAAAGATCAGGGCCAGGCCGAATACGCCCACCACCAACGCCAGCAGGGATTGGAATATCTGCAAGAAGAAGTTGGCGCGGTACTGCAGCTCGTTCATCGAGCCGATTTTGAAGTAGGCGAATAATAATTTTAAAAAACGGATCATGCGCCGACCGCCGAGTATTTCTTCATGGCTGCGCGCCAGGTGAGGCGCACAAAAAAAAGCGCCAGCAATGTCCAGAATAACTGCACGCCCAGGCCTAACAGCGATTGCTGCAGCGTGAGCTTGCCCAGGATCAGCTCGATGGGGTAGCCAAAGGCCCACTTGAAAGGCATCAGGTTGGCCACCGTCTGCGCCCATTCCGGCATCAAGGACAGCGGCACCAGGCGCCCGGAAAAGAGCAGCTCCAGCGTGAAGTACAGCTCGAATATGGCGCTCACGCGCGTTGTCCAAAAAGTGATCATACCCAGCAGCCAGAGAAGCATAAAGCGCATCAGGTAGCCGCCCCACAGTGCGATAAAGAAGAGGATTAACTGCCAGGCAGTCGGATCAAGGTTGGGCTTGAATATGAAAGACAGCAGGATGGCGAGAGGTATCCACATCACAATCACCACAAACTTCCAGCCAGAGAAGTAGGCCAGCTGACCGTGCAGGGGGTGAATGGGACGCAGCAGCTCCATGGAGAGAAATCCGCGCTGGATATACTGCTCCCAGGCATAGGGCGTTAGCACGATGTTCATGTTGCGCACCAGTATCCAGACAAGGTAGTAGGCGGCGAAATCGGCGGGCGTGTAGCCGCCCACGCTGCCGCCCTGCTGGACCGCCACGGTGGACCACACCACCAGGTAGATAACCGGCTCGGCGATCATACCGATCATGTAGAAGTAGTTGGCCAGCGGGTACTGGAACTGAACGATGACGGCGAGCTTCATCTGGGTCAGGTAGAAGTCGATGGTGCCCTTCATGTCCCCTGTCCCTCCTGCTCCTGCTGCCCCTGCAGAAAGACGTCCTCGATAACGTCCTCGATGGGCGGGTCTTCGATAGTCAGGTCGATGACCGGCAGGTCGGCCAGCAGCCGGGCCGTGACCCGGGAGACCTCGGTCCTGGGCACCTGCAGCATTACGCGCCCGCTGTCGCGAGAGGCGACTTCGCCATACCCATCCAAGTTAATGCTGCTGTCCGGCAGGGTGAGGGCAATGGTCTTATCGGCGGAAAACCTGTCCACCAGGCCAGCGAGCTGGCCGTCGTAAAGAATTATGCCGTGGTGGATGACGATCACACGCTTGCACAGCGCCACCACGTCGGCCATGTAATGGCTGGTGAGCAGCACTGTAGCCCCGTGGCGGCGGTTGTACTCGGCCACAAAGCCGCGGATACGACGCTGCATGGTCACGTCCAGGCCAATGGTGGGCTCGTCCAGGAAGAGCACCTTGGGCAGGTGCAGCAGCGCGCCGGCGATCTCGGCTTTCATGCGCTCACCCAGCGACAGGTTGCGCACCGGCTTGTTGATGATGTCTTCGATGCCCAGCATCTCCACCATCTCATCCAGTGTTTGATGGAACTGCTGGTCCGGGATCTGGTAGACGGCGCGGTTGAGCTCGTAGGAATCGAGAGCCGGGATGTCCCAGGAGAGCTGGTTGCGCTGCCCCATGACGAGCGTGATCTGGCTCAGGAACTCTTTCTGGCGTTTGGACGGCTCAAAACCCAGTACGGTCGCTTCGCCGTCCGTAGGATACAGCAGCCCGGAGAGCATCTTGAGCGTGGTAGTCTTTCCAGCGCCGTTGGGACCCAGGAAACCGACCACCTCCCCCTGCGCCAGGTCGAAGGTGATGCCATCCACGGCGCGCACTTCGCGATGTTTACGAACAACCAGCCCTTTGACTGCAGCGCGCAGCCCGGCCTCGCGCTCGGGTACTTTGAATATTTTTTCGAGGTTTGATGCGTGGACGGTGGTGGTGGGCAAGGGAGGCTCCAGCGAGGCGGGAAATGGTTAATGGTGGTTAATTAATTATACTGCGATTAAATCCATCGTATCGCTCAGGACATGCTGCAGTCTGATATATGAAACATACTGAAGCCTGTTGGGTAAAAAGACAGGGGATAGGGTTAGAGATGAACGTAATCACCTACTAATTCACCAAATTTGGGGAATACAACTAGGCTGCAATTTGCTATCTTATTTATGGCTCAATTTGAGAGGGCCTGACGACTTCTGATCCCACTTGATCGGTAGTCGTCAGGTTAAAGTTTGACGAAAGGACAATCATGCGAATTCACGGCTTCATAACAACGACCGGCCTCCTGCTCCTGGTCTTGCTCTCCGCGTGCGCCGGGGACGCATCAACAAGCGGAATCCCGCCCGGCATCCTGTCCGGAACCCCACCCGGTAACCCGCCCGGTAACCGGCCTGACACCCCAACTACCGCACGGGTTCAGCCCACAGAAACACCGCTTCCGGCCACAAGTCCCCAGACCTCGCTGCCAACAAAAAAGCCGCTTCCAGCCACTACAACACCCACCTCAAGGCTACCACTCACTGAAACTCCAACCGAAGCTTCGGCCGCCGCATCCACACGTTCTCCAATCGAGTTGGAACCTACCGGCGCCCCGGCCGAAGATGAACTTATCCAGGTCATAGCTTTTCACCCATCCAGAACTCCTGAGGACTGCGTCGCCGCCGGCCTGCCGGAGATCGCCTGCAGCGGGTTGTCGTCAAACGATGAGTGGTCCCCGGTAATCCGCGAGTTTGGCGGTATCCCGATGGCGCTCGTCCCGGCAGGTTGTTTCACAATGGGGAGCACGGATGAGCAAATTGAATATTATTTGACGCTGCTCGATCGACGCGGTTTATACGATGACGAAGGACCTGCCCACCAGCAATGCTTCAGCGAACCGTTCTGGATTGATGTGTATGAGGTCACCAATGGTTTCTACGGTTCGTACGGGTGGTGGCAAGAAAATGATCAGCCCAGGGAATCGGTTACATGGTTCGAATCTGATGCGTACTGCAAGCGGCGCGGGGTGCGTCTCCCCACGGAAGCGGAGTGGGAATACGCCGCCCGAGGACCCGACGGCCTGATTTACCCGTGGGGCGATACTTTCGACGGTGGACGTTTGAATTTCTGTGATTTCAACTGCAGTAGCCCCGGGGCAGACCCCAGCCACGATGATGGCTATTCAACCACGTCCCCGGTTGGAAATTACCCCGAAGGGGTATCCTGGGTGGGAGCCCAGGATATGAGCGGCAATGTATGGGAGTGGGTCAGCAGCCTCCTTCTGCCTTATCCGTACGACCCGGATGATGGGCGCGAAGCGAGCGCAGAGGAAAACAGCACCAGCATGAGGATTGTGCGCGGCGGAGGCAGGCTTGACCAGTCCTACGTGGTGCGAGCCGCCAACCGCAACGAGCGCGAGCCGACCAATTTCTCCGGTTTATACGGGCTTCGCTGTGCACGTTCTTTTGACTCTAAACCCGGCAGCGAAAATACATTTCAATCCAGCCCCGCTTTGGTCAAAGTACCCCCAGCGGACGCCCGGCTTGGTGATACCTGGAACCGCCCGAAGGATGGTTCCGTGATGCTCTTCGTACCCGGCGGTACCTTCCAGATGGGCGCCGGCTTAACTGGACGTACCGATGCGGGTTGGGCTGAATTTCCTGAGCATCCCGTGCAGTTGGGTAGTTATTGGATCGACAAGCACGAAGTGACCAACAAGCAGTACGCAGAGTTCCTCAATTACCGTGGCAACCAGCTGGAAGGCGGCGTGACCTGGCTGGAAATCGACAGCGAGTTCTGCCTGGTCGATTATCCACTCAACACCTTCTGGCCCAAAGTGGGCTACGAAAACCACCCGGTGATTGATGTCTCGTGGTATGGGGCGAAAGCGTACTGCGAATGGGCCGGAGGACGGTTGCCAACCGAAGCAGAATGGGAGTACGCCGCCAGCGGTCCGGACAACCGGATCTATCCCTGGGGGAATGAATACGACTGCGCACGCGGCAACTTCCATGACTGGACGGAGGAAGGCTCCAACCCAAAATATCTTGTCCCCGGTGAACGCGGCTGCGATGGTTACGATTTCACGTCTCCGGTTGATACTTTCCCGGAGGGCGCAAGCTGGGTGGGTGCCCTGGATATGGCGGGGAATGTCTGGGACTGGGTATCCGATTGGGGGATTTCGTTTTACCCCTCCGGCCTGCAAATCAACCCTACCGGTCCAAGTACGGGCTCAGAAAAAATTGTGCGCGGCGGCTCATGGAACAACCACCATCTCGGGAACCGCACGACCATGCGCGGCGACTACCGCCCGATTACTAGGAGTTACTATATAGGTTTTCGATGCGTTGTCAAATAGCTTAACGCCGCAATGCGCCGTTCGTAGTGGCGGTTTCAACCGCTGGAGAAAACAATGAATAATTAACAATTAAGAGTTAATTGTTAATTATTCATCCCCCGTAACCTTGGCCCCCAACTTTTTATCTGCCAAAGACAGCTCGCGCTTCTGGAAGCGATTGTGCAGAAAGAGCGACAGCGCAGCGCCGGCGAACCCGACCAGCACCGGAACCATGTAGCCCGCCCCATCACCCTGGATGTAGATGGCCACCAATCCGGCGATCAGGCCCACGGCCACGCTGTTCAACAGCGAGACGATGTCGATCAGACCGCCCAGCACTGTGCCCTTGGTGTGGATGGGCGGCATGTCATCGCGCGCCGGCCAGTACAAATAGGCCTCGATGTCGGGATCCTTGGCGACAAAGTAGGCGTGCAGGCGGTTGATGGCACGCAGGTACTCGATGTGCTTGATGCGGCGCTCCAACAGCCGGCGGTATGTGATCACGCCGATGCCGATGATGGTGGCCAGGATCAGCACTTCGCTGGACAGCAGCTCGTTGGCCTTGAGTGTCCCGAACTCGACGATGCCGATCAGCAGGATGACCAGCGCCGAGAAGAAGGCGATGTAGGTGGTGATGTAGCGGTCGCCCATCTCAACGTTGTGCTTGTGCAGTGAGGAGACGCGCCCGTGCTCAGCGATCAAGATGGCGTCGGATGAATCGAGCGAGTTTTGAAGGACGTCGTTCAGGGATGTTTTACTCATCTGGTTGCTCTCCTCCTGTTCCGGTTGAATCGAGGTGGTGAGCGCCCCGGCTGGCGTCTGATAAACCCGAGCGGTACCACTCCCACACCCGCCGAAGAGCCTGATCCGCGCCCCAGGAAGAGGCCGCCACCCAGGCTAGCTCGCGCCGGATATCGGGCGGCAGGTCCAGGATGGACTTGTAGCCGATGTCATGCTGCGTCTCGGCGTAGGCGTGCATGAAGATGGTGCGGATCTGCAGTTCGAAAGTCGGGGGTAGGTCATCGCGGGCGTTCCAGCCCCTGGGTTTGACGTGGGGCGGGATGTTACAGATCAGGTGATGGCTCTCGTAACCAAACTGGGCGTCCAGCGGCGGGCGGCGGTGTTTATACAGCACGGTGTTGAAGGTGTCCTGCAGTAAACCCTTAACGATATCCAGGTCGTCGATGAAGAACACAATCACGCGGCCCGCAACCTGGTCTTCGACCTCAAACAGCGGCTCCGTATAAGGCGGGTCGTTCCTGGGGTCGAGCACTTTCTTGACGAAGCTCTTGGGGGATTTCACGCGAAACGAGATGCGGTCGATGTGCTGGGTTCCCGCGAGGGCGGCAACCGTTTCGCGCTCCAGTCCGTCGCGCAGCTTATTGAGGAGATGCACCCGACCCTCATATGAAGCGAACAACACCTCATCCATGGCGGGCCCTCATTTTTTCGGCGATAATGGTGCCGCTGACGCTGAGCGTACGCCTGCCGTCCCCGGAAATGGCGAGCGATTTCCCGATCTCATCCACTGGGGACGATACATAAACCCCGGTGTCCAGGCGAAAAATCCTGAAACGTAAGCGGCTCTGGAGAACATTCCTGTTCAGGTCGAAGGTCGCCGTGCGTGTCTCTTCATTGGGGATCAAATCAAGGAATTCTTCCCGCACGCCTCCGCTGAGGTATTTTTCTGCTACCTCGTCCAGCGACCAGCGGTCCTGGGGCAAATGCTGGAGCGCCAAAACGGCAGTAAACAGCTGGTCTTTGGCGACCGGATCATCGACGACATCGATCGCGTCACGCAGCATGTCAGCCAGAAGGCGAGTCCCGGAGTCGCCAGACATGCCGAAAGTGCACATCAGGAAATCTTTAATCCAGAAGTCGGCGATGGCGAGGGAGGCGTTTTTGGACTGGAAATCGAGCGCCCGTCCCGAGAGAAAACTGTTAAAAAAGTTCTTACCCTGGAAATCGGCCGCTTTCCGCAGATCGGAGGTCTGGCTGAAAACGTCTTTCAGGATGTACAAAGTGGGTCCGCCGGGGGCAAAACTGAGCTGAAAGGCTTCATCACGGGGGAATGTCCACAGGTTCACACGCCGCACGTCCCCTTCTCTCATGGCCGTGAGCAGGAATAATTTAGGATCCGACCTGAGATCCATGGCCCTGGATAGTTTCTCCGCCAGCTCCATCGCGGCCTTATGCGCGCGTGTTCTCCTGCCGAACCCATAAGACACGACTGCGTCCCGCACCGCATTGGTGCGCATCTTTTGGTCGACCTGGAAGTCCACGCGGGCTTTGTTCTCGAACTTAGCGGCTTTGATGTTAGCGTTAATGGCCTGCTTGAGCGATACAGTGATTTTAACCTCTCCACCCAGGGATTTTACTTTTTTTTTCTCTTCTTTTGCAGTGCGCGACGGGACGACAGCAAATGCGTGCACACGAAAAAGGTTCATGATTCTCCCTCCCGGAAATGGCTAATGAGAGTTGATGAGATTAGTATAGCATATGGGATGTGGGGGCATCCGCCCAAGCGAGCAGACGCGGGTTGGGCGGATCGTCTGTCGCCTGGGCGTCCTCAGGAGAGAGGAACTGGAGGAGGAGAGAAGAATGGTTAATGGTGAATAATTAATTATTAATGGATATCGGCTTATTGATTAACGACTACGATAATAGCACATATGTTCTAATTGAGCAAGGGTGAATTTTCACTTTTGATGGTATTATTTTCTGCATCACAGTTAAAAGCGCAATTACCCATACGCCAAAAGGAGATTAACAGTATGCCAACCGCACCGCAGCAGATCCAACCCACTTCGCTGGACGATTACCTGGAAGTGATGAGCAAGGCCGTGTTCCAATCCGGCATGTCGTGGAAAGTGGTCGAGGCCAAGTGGTCCACTACTCGTGAGGCTTTCTACGATTTCGATGTGCGCCGGGTGGCCAATTTCGACGAACGCGACCTGGAGCGCCTGGAGCAGGATACGCGCGTGATCCGCAACTCCCGTAAACTGGCGGCCATCGTTAGCAACGCCGGCAGGATGATCGAGCTGGAGGACGAGCACAGCAGCTTCCAGAGCTACCTGCGCTCACAGGATGATTTCGGGGACACGCTGCAGATGATTAAAAAGGATTTTAAGTTTATGGGACCGACCGGCATCTATTTCTTCCTCTACGTGGTCGGCGAACAGGTGCCGACTCACGAGGAGTTTGAGACCACCCGCAAAAAATAGAGCTGTGATGACGGCATCTCGCCAGCTTAAATCTAATCGAACCCGCCTGAGGTAAAATGAGTACATAAGTTGACTCGTTGCGTCTCAATCAGCCCCAAAGGGTTTCAGATAGACCCATAAATCCAGGGGTTCCAGGAAGGTAATCGCCATCTATAGAACGACTCCCGGTGAAAACCCTTAGGGTCTTTTTTTGACAAATTAATATTGACCATCTCATACAAACGAAAGGACAAACAATGACCACCGAACAAGAGTTTTACGACCGCTTCCAGATCTATATGGATAAGATCATTGCCGAGAGCCCGGTGCTCGCAACGCAGTTGGGCGACCACCGCTACGATGACCAGCTCGGGCGTTTCGACCGGGAGACCCTGGAGCGCCAGCTGGCCGAGATGAAGGCCGAGTTGGACGTATTCCAGACCATGGACACCGCCAACTTCGGCACCGAGGCGACCATTGACTACACATTGGCTGTAAACGCGCTGAAGCACTTCATCCGCGACAGCGAGGTCAAACGCGACGAGTACCGCGACCCGGACACCTATCTCACCATCGGCTTAGCCGGCGTCTTTCTGCTGATCATTAAGGAATTCGCGCCGCTGCCCGAGCGCCTGGTGTCCGTGCTGGGGCGCACGCAGCAAATCCCGCGCGTCCTGGCGGAGGGCAAGGCCAACATCAACCCCGCCGATACGCCCAAATTGTGGGCCGATCTGGCGCTGGAGAACACCCAGATGGGCAGCGGGATTTTCGCTGGCTTGCTCCCGTCTTTAGCGCCCCAGGCTCCCGAGATCGAAGAGGCGCTCAACCAGGCCTGCCAGGCGGCGTTGGCGGCGATCCAGGATTACACCGCCTGGCTGGAGTCAGACGTACTGCCCAACGCCCTGGGTGAATTCCCGGTCGGGGTAGACTATTTCGAGACCCTGCTCAGCGAGAACCACATGGTGGACTGGGATTCGGACTGGCTGTTGGAGAAGGGCTACCAGCTGTACGACGAGACGCTGGCCGAGATGGAAACCCTGGCGCAGCAAATTGACCCGGAGTCCACGGTCAAGGACCTGGTTGAATCGATCAAGGACGACCACCCCAGCGCGGAGGGTTTGCTGGACGCTTATCGCGCAGCCATGGAAAGCGCACGCCAATTCGTGATAAAAAACGACCTGGTGAGCATCCCGGAGAATGAAGAACTCAAGATCGTCGAAACCCCCATGTTTTTGCGCAACCAGATCCCCTTTGCGGCTTATATGCAGCCCGGGCTGCTGGAAGAGGTGCAGGAGGGCATCTTCGTGGTCACGCCGGTCAACCCCGATGACCCGACCGAGCAGCAGGAGGAGAAGCTGCGCGGGCACGGCAACGATGATCTGGCCATCACTGCTCTGCACGAGGCCTATCCCGGCCACCACCTGCAGCTTACGGTGGCCAACCTCAACAAATCGCTGCCCCGGCTGATGGGCGGCTTCCTGTCCAGCCTGTTCATCGAAGGTTGGGCATTTTACTGCGAAGAGATGATGGAGCAGCAGGGCTTTATCGACAAACCCATCCAGCGCTTGGCGCGATTACAGGCCCAATTGTGGCGCGCCTCGCGCATCATCGTGGATGTCTCGCTGCACACCGGCCGCATGAGCCACGACGAGGCGGTGGAATTTATGGTGGAGAAGGCCAACCTGGAGCCCTCCGACGCCAAGGTGGAGGTCGACCGCTACACCAAAACCCCCACGCAGCCGATGAGCTACCTGATGGGCAAGTACGAAATCCTGCAGGTGGTGGAGGAGTACAAAGCCGCCTACCCGGACCACAGCCTGAAACAGATGCACGACGCCCTCCTGCAGGGCGGCTCGCTGCCGCCGAGGCTGCTGCGAAAAAGGTTGTTTTCAGAGAACTAAATCATGGGTTGGTGACATACATGACACCTCCAAGAATTAATATTTTGTCTCCTTCCTGCTCAACTTTCGGCGACTGAAGTCACGACAACCAGAAGCACGAAACCCACCTTCGTGGGTTACTAAAAAAATAAACTCAACAATATTCAGTTCCCCGGAAACTGGGTTTCAGTGAAATCTTAAGTTTCCGGGGAACAGGTTGTCGGAGACCTGATATGAATGGGCTTGAAGAATTTCCCTAACTATGAGGGAGATTCTTCGCTGCGTTCAGAAAAACGACAGGTGGTTTTGGGGGAGCCCCAAGGTGGGATTATTTTCTTGGCCCACCCAGGTCAACGTCCAAATACTTGTCCAGCAGACGCGCGCGCCAGGCGATGCGGGAGACCACTGCCCAGGACGCAACCACCAACCCGACGATCGCATAATCCAAGGGGTTGCGCAGCGGCTCCAGGTCGTACAGTTCGCGCAGCTGGGGGATGGCAAAGCAGGCGATGAAGAGCAGGAACAAGCCGATGGCCAGCAGCAGCGGCCGCCGGTCGCCGCTCAACTCCTCACCGCTGACCCAGATCCGCGACGGCGGTTCGACAAATATAAATAACAGCAAGCCGATCACAACCATGGTGTAGGTCAGCACCTGCCGGGCATAGAGCAGGTCACCCGTGATGACCATAAAATACAGAAATATTAGCAGGCCGGCCGCGGTGCAGGTGATGGCGCCTGGCACCATAAAATGCAGCAGTCGGCGTGTCAAACTCTCCCTGGGAACCGGACCGGGCCGCGCCCACAGTGCAAGGGCAAGCGCCGGTATTGAAAGGGTCAGGATGGAGATGAGAGAGTTCTGCCTGGGCGTAAACGGCGACCCAACACCCAACCAGCCCATGGCCGCCACGAGCAGCGCGAAGTACAGGATGCGCGTCAGGTAAAGGCGCAGGATGTCCTGTATGCCGTTCAGTATGCGCTGCCCTTCGGAGAAGGCCTCCGGCAGCGCCGAGAAGGAGTCCTCCAGCAGCACCATGCCCGCCACGTTGCGGGTGGCCTGGCTGCCGCTCTGCATGGCGATACCCAGGTTGGCCTGCTTGAGCGCCAGTACGTCGTTAACACCGTCGCCGGTCATGGCAACGTAATGCCCGCTCTCACGCAGCGACTTCACCAGCCTCTGCTTGGTCTTAGGAGAGACGCGTCCGAATATCTGAGAACAAAGCGCCGCTTCTTTGAACTGGTTCTCGTCCATCCCCTCCAAGTCGAACCCGGAGACCGCGTGCAGCTCTCCGTCCCCACTTTCCAAACCGATTTGCTTTGCCAGCGACATCACGGTTTGCGGGTTGTCGCCGGAGATGATCTTGGTCTCGATGCCCGCCTCTTTGAATCCCTTCAAAGTCTCAACCGCATTGGGCCGCAGTTCGTCGCTGAAGACCAGCAGGCAAAGGGGCACCAGGCGGGTTGGCAGGTGAGGCTGATTTTGAGCGTCGTACAGGGCCACAATCTCAGGCAGGCAGGCGAACAGCACCAGGCGCAGACCGCGCGCCGCCAGATCACCCATACAACTGCCCAGGTCCTGCCCGGTGTCCCTGATTTCCCAGGTATCGCTCCCCAACGCCCCCGCCAGGTTCGGACCAAGCACCTCCGGCGCACCGAGGACATAGGTGCCAGGCTGGTCATCCAGGTCAAAACTGACCGCGCTCCAGCCCAGAGCGGAAGAAAACGGCACCTGTTCAATGGGCGCGTTCTCACCGCCCTTAAATTTTCTCAGAATGGCTTCACTGGTGCGGGATGTCGACGAACTGGCGCGGGTGAATTCGCCCAGCATACGATGTACTTCATCGTCCGCCAGCCCCGTTACCTGGTGGTCCAGCATCAGGACCCGGTCCAACTGGATATTGTTTGTGGTCAGGGTTCCGGTCTTGTCCAGACAGAGCACAGTCACGTTGCAGAGCGATTCAACCGAGTTGGCCTGCTGCACCAGGGCTCCCTTCCCGGCGATGCGTACCGCGCCCCAGGCATAAGCCACCACGATCATCAGGAAAAGGCTGCTGGGGGCCAACCCGAACAGCACGGAGGCCTCCTGCACCGATTCCAGCAGGCTGGTTTGTTCCAGCAGGACTCTGATACTGATCATGATCAGGAAAAAGACCACCACCGCCATCAGCACTCGGACGATGAGATATACCTCGCGCTGAAGGGGGGTGAAGCGGCGCGTGTAGGTACGGGCGTCCTGGGTCAATCCGTTCGCCAGACTCTGGGAGCCCACCTGCTGCGCCCGGTACAAACCTTTCCCCGCCACGCAGAAGCTGCCCGAGGATATTTTGTCTCCCTGGGCTTTGGGAACACGGTCCGCTTCGCCCGTCAGCAGGGACTCGTCCACGCTCATCCAATCGCTCTGCAGCACCTCCCCGTCCGCCACGACCTGGTCGCCAGGCTCCAACAGCAGCAGATCTCCCTGCACAACCTCAGCGGGGTCAACAACTTTCTTGCGCCTGTCCCGGATGACGGTGGCCGTGGGTCGAGTCAGCAGCGCGATTTGATCCAGTTTGCGCTTGGCGCGCAGTTCCTGGATCATGGAGATAAAAACATTGGCCAGCACCACGCCGGAGGTGATCAGCGCTTCGACCGGTTTGCCCAGAACAACCAGCGACACACCGAGCCCAAAGAGCACCATGTTGAAGAATGTAACCGTGTTATGGAACAGGATCTGCAGATACGTGCGGCTGGTCTTGAACCTGATATCGTTCCCCAATTTCAGGGCGCGTCTTCTCTGCGCCACGCGTTCCGAGAGCCCTCGCAATGCGTCCGTGGAAAAACTCTCCAAATACGGGCGCGGCGTCGTCTCTACTTCTCCAATAGCGTTCAGAAACCGGGTTTCCATATCTACCTCACCGTAAAACTGATTTTGTAGTAAATGCGCGTAAACTTGCACAATCATTAATACGCTACAGCAAGTATAAGATATCACCCGCCTGGGGGAGATGTCGTCCCTAAATTAGGGGATTTTTTGGTTGAGTTAGTTTGCCAAAGAAAGTGAGGCCCTGTTTACAGAATTTCTATAACACCGCTACTGCCATCCACTTTGATCAACATTCCCGTTATGAGGCGCTCCGTCGCCCGGTCCACACCCACTACCGCAGGGATGCCGTACTCACGGGCAACAATCGCGCCGTGGGTCATCATGCCGCCAACTTCCAATACGAGACCGCCTGCAGCCAGGAACAAGGGCGTCCAGGCCGGGTCAGTGCCGGGGCAGACCAGTATTTCACCGGGCGCTAAATTGGCGTGCTGAGGATCGAGCACCACCCGCACGGAACCCTCTACAACGCCGGGTGAGACTGGGCTGCCCACCAGCGTACCTGCCTCACTTTCAGATGTGATGATGCCCTCGTAAAACGCTCGACCGTCGCTTTGCAGCAGGCGCGGTATTTGCATCCGAAGTTTTTCACGCTCATAATTTTGCCGGCGATCAACGATCAGATTCTTCCAATCTCGAGCGTTGCCTTCGTCAAACGCCTCCAATTCGTTGTAATAAAGGTAGAACAAATCATCGGGGTTGTTTAGTCTCCCTGCATCGACCAGTTCTCTTCCCCAGTCGAGCAGGGATTTCCGGATGATGCCCATTATCTGGATGATGAAGAATTTGGGACTTTCGCGCAGTCCCGCCAGGGCACGCACCCGTCGCGCGGCTGCCCGCACAACCCTGGCTTTGATTCTGCCACCAAAAGTGCCGCGCGCGGCGGCTTCCAGTTCCCCTATTGCCTTCTCAGCGGCCCGTTCGCCGCGCTCGAACACAACATCCGGCGCCATTGATTCATCATCGATCTGCAGGTAGCTCCTCAGTATTTGCATGATTTGAGCGGGCTGCTCCCGCCAGCGAGGGCGGCCGATATCGATCTCACCCAGGCCGCGCATCCCGTACTCATCAAGAAAACTGGCGATCGCGTCTTGTGCGGTCTTTGGCAGTTCGTCCTGAAGATATAAAGCCGCCAGGGCTTCGTCCGTGTTATCGCGCATTTGGTGGAGTGCATCATTGTCCGCGCGGATAATGCGGGCTGTTTCCCACAATTTCAGGTCCATCTCGGTGGTAACGTTGTTTGGCAAACCACGCGTGACTTCCAGGGCGAGGTCACCAGACCCGGTGAGGTGGTTGGAGAAGCGGTTGAGTATAAACAGCGGAATAAGTCCAGCGGCAGCGGCAGTGGCAATCTCCGGCACTGCGTAAACAAATCCGTTATAAATTTTCCGGAAAAGCTCACTTTGTCCTTGCGGGGAGTCCTTACCGGATATTTGATCGCTCTTCGCCTGCAGTCGCGCAATCTCTGCCTGGTACAGATGGCGAATTTGTTCAGATTTACCCTCGGGGCGACGAGCGAAATAGATGATACGCTTCCACACTGTGCCCGCGAAACTGACGAGGCGCCAAAAAGTATTGAAACGCAATCGACCCTTTCCAGCGCCGAGTTGGGGGTCTGCAAGAATTTCATCCAACGCCTGGAGCGATCCGGGTTCAATCGCAGAGAAAAACCTGGGAGCCAGCCTGGCGCCGATTGGATGCCTGATTAAGGCTGTCATGTTTCCCCACAGGCGTTCACCGGCTATTTTAATGATGCCTTGAGTCTCATGATCTACTTCGAAACCGAAGAGGCTGGCCCCCCCAGCAAATATAAAACGGATGGCATCCTGTCCCAATGGAGTCATGGGATCATTGATGCCCTGCACTGCGCCAAATGAGAACAGAACCTGAAGCGGATGCGGTTCCATGCCGTCTGGGATGGGGAAGAGCGATGTGATGGGGCGGGATTGGAGGATGTAGAGATCATCCCCAGGTTCAAGCGAGTCACCCAACGATGTGGATGACGGTAAGTACGCCCACTCGATGTCCTGGGGGAACCCATAAAGCGCTTCGATTTCTTGACCGGTTTTTACCAGATCCAGGATGACCTCGTCAGGGATCGCCTCCTGTTGAGACGTAGCGACTTCTTGGGCAGCCACACCCCCACCCGGCTGGCCCCTGATGATGATGGTTTTACTTCCCAGGAATGTATGCGTGATCTCCTTTTTATATGTGTCCACCACGTAATGGTCGGGTTCCACGTGTCCACCCACCAGGGCTTCTCCGAGTCCCAGGGTGGCGTCGACCACGCTCTCGGACCTGAGTCCGCTGAGAGGATTAGCGGTAAACAGCACGCCCGAGGCCAAACTAATCACCATCTCCTGCACCACAACCGCCAGGGCTGCTCCATCGTGAGGAATGTTGCTGCGAGCCCGGTATCCGATGGCGCGCGCCGTCCATAAACTTGACCAGCAGTTGACGACAGCTTCCAGCAGGGCTTCTGTGCCAACGACGTTCAGGTAGGTGTCCTGCTGTCCTGCGAACGATAAATCGGGCAGGTCTTCGGCCGTGGCTGAGGAGCGCACGGCCACAGGATTTGCGCCCAGCCAGGGCCAGCCGCTCTCCAGGGTAGATGCCAGCTCCGGCGGCAGGCCCCCCGTCCTGAACTGGGACCGGATCTGATCCGAGGCAGCGGATAAGGCCTCAGGAGAGGTGATGTCAATATCGTGCAGCGCCTCGTTAATAAGAGGCGCTAAGTCATTGTGCCTCACATACTCCCGGTAGACGGATGTGGGCAGTAAAAATCCATTGGGGACGGCAAAACCCGCATTAGCCAGTTTTGCCAGGTTCAATGCTTTGCCTCCAACAGTCTCGAGCGTGGCGTCAGGTGAGTTAAGGGGGATAAGAGGATGAAGCAAATCTTTTTCAGAAAAAGAAGAATTCATTATCATTGCTTTGGGTCGCGCAAGTCTTTTTTAGCCAGCAGTCGGATTGAGTTCCCGGGTAAGCATCAGCACTTTTCTCTCATCGGTGGACAATACTGGATTTATCTCTCCCCTATCAACGAAACCGACCGACCGAAAAAACGAAAGGGCATGCTGGTTATCCTCGTACACACCGACATAGATTATTTTAGCATCACGCTGCTCCGACCACTCACACGCAAAATCGACCAGCGCCCGGCAAGAAATGCAATAGCTTCATTAAAAAGCCGCCCAGCAGCACCAGGATCAAAGCGGTCATAACCCCAGTCTGCACCATACGCCGTGAAACTTTTTTCTTCGTATCCCCATCCATGCTTTCGGTCAAGTCCAGAAAGGGCACCAGGTGGACGGGGAGCAGCGCACGGTGCAGCTTGGTTTGAATTAGTGAGCAGGTGCTGGCTGTCATATCAGCCATTGTCCAAGTTCAGCCCATCCCTATCTTCGTCCTTGAGGCGGTATTTCAAAACCAGGATATAGACACTGATCACAAATACCCAGGCTGGGAAGACCAGTGTAACCCAATGTGTAAATCCAATGCTGATCAGCAGCACCAACGCCAGTCCATAAGTGATCAATGCCAACCAGCGCGGCATTATCTGGGTGCGCACCCAGATGGTGCCCAACACAATCATGAACATGCCGGCCATGCGGACAGCATATATGGTATTAATCCGATTTGTAATCAACCGGGCAAGCAATACGCCCTCACTGCCGGTCAATAAATCCGGATTGATGGTATATGCAGTCAAAATACCCCCGGCGATGGCCGCAGAGGCTAAAGTCAAAGCCAGGTAAAGAAATCCGCTGCCGAGGAACAAAGTTGAAAAGAACTGATCTTCCAATTGCCCCAATCGGTCACGCATAACTGCCATAAACCACAGGAAGGCGATCCCGGCAAAGGGCAGGAAGCTCAAACCCAGCGTTATCGACCGGGCTTGATTTTCCGACAAGACGCCAGACTCTTGGGAAATGGCCGGGATGGATAACTGGATGAGGACGTAAGCGGTACTATAAAGCAGCGCAAACATGATCCCGGCGATGGCAGCAGCGCGCGGGGTTGTGAGCCTGCGGCTGGATAGATGTACTGTTGATTCTGTCATGGTTGTTTCTCCTGAAGTGACCAATCACAACAACTCTTTACGCCGCCGCCTCCTCCTCCATCCTCTTCATACGCTTACCCAGTTCCCCCGCAGCCGGGTAGAGGATTATGAAGCCAATCACGGCGAACCCTATCAGGTAGGTGATCACGTCCGCATCAAAATTCTGGGCAGCCACCACCAACGCGGCGGAGATATTAACCTGGGCGGTCCCCAATCCCATCACCCTCTCGACGCCCGGGTCTGAGCCGCCCATCAGGTAACTGATCGCCAGTGCGATGACGAGGAGGATGATCGCGGCCAGGATGCCCAATGAACCAACCAGGGAGATCATACTGTCGAAGCTGAGCACCACTCCCAACGCCATTAACACGATGATGGCGATATTGGATGCCGAAGCAAACGTGATTGTCACAATTACAAAGCCCCTTGTGCCCCATGCACTTTGGTGATTAATACTTTTTAATATTATATCAAAGGATACAATGTGGGTACTGGTACATATCAGGTTCAACATCATGGAACCTGATATTGGGCATATGGCACCAGGTGCAATGCGCCTCGTACTTGGTACTTGACACATAACACATGTCACTTTACATTATGTACATGATGACTGAAACCATACCCGCCGACTGCTACATTTCCGTAGATATCGAAACCGCAGGACCGAACCCGGGCCAGTACTCGCTGCTGACCATCGGCGCCTGCACTCTGAAAGAGCCGCGCAGCACCTTCTACGTAGAGGTACAACCGGTGAACGATAAGATGACCCCCGAAGCGTTCGCCATCCATCGCCTGGATCTCAAACGACTGGCTGAGCGCGGACATCCTCCGGCAGACTCCATGAGTCAATTTGAAGATTGGATTAAGAACGAAACACCCGAAAACGGACAGCCGGTGTTTGTAGCTTTTAACGCCCCCTTCGATTGGATGTTCGTCAACGACTACTTCCACCGCTACCTGGGACGCAATCCCTTTGGGCACACCGCCCTGGACATCAAGGTATATTATATGGGCATGACCGGTCAAACATGGTCGCAAACATCCATGAAATACATCGGTCCGCGCTATCTCAACAACCGCGAGATCACCCACCACGCCCTGCGAGACGCCATCGACCAGGCCGATATCTTTGAGAAGATGATCGCAGAGGCCAGATCAGGTTAAATTGTAAATGCTCAAAATAACGCAACTATCGGATGCGTCATTTTGGCATTATTATTTTTAATTTTAATAAGGAAACAGCCATGACTAATAAAGATACCACCCCCTCCGCAGACCTCGATCGCATTGTTGATTCCGCCCGTAGATTGGGTGTCGAGTTGGATGAAGAAGAAGCCCTGCAGTGGCTGACCGCCGTCGCAGCCCACCAGGCCGACGACCAGATCACCATGGATTTCCGCAGCGGGGTCTTCGGCCACAAAGTTGCCATGCTGGATTTCCACGATGAACAGCTGGCGCATTTCCGGGAGATCGGCAAACTGGTCGAATTCGAGGACCAGCCGGGCGTCGTAGAGACCGCCCTGGCGCTGTCCGGCTCGTCGGCGCAGTCCAAGATCCAGACTTACCCTGGTGATGCCGACTACTTCGAGCGCGTCAACATCCTGGCGCCCACGCGCGAGGAAGCTTGCCAGATTCTGGCCGACCTGATGCGTGAGAAGGCGCTGAACACCAAAAAAGGTGAAAACTACCAGCTAATCGAAGTCAAATTTGGTAATTTCCCGGTCACATTGGTTCGTGACGGTGAAACATGGCCGGCTGGCACGCCCATCTCCTGGTCGGCCGAAGACGTCGTAGCCGGTCAGATCGAAGGCAGCCTGGCAGACGGTTCCGCAGCAGTCGTCACCTGGCAGGGAGTTTCCGCCGATCCCGGTTGGTGTAAACTGGATTGGGTGATCGCCGACCCAATTCGCCAGGAGCTGGCCAACGCCAGCAACATGCTCGATGTGACCTGGGAGAGTCCCGACGGGAACATAACCCCATTGGATGGTTATTTAGATCCGTATTTCCAGGAAGTGTACCTGGAGGCAAGTTCGGTACCTATTTTCTCCAAGCTGGCCCAGCATGTGTCAGCGGATGCGCTGGATGACTACGTGGCACAGCTAGAGAACGAAGTAAAAAAATATGTATCCAAAGACCCAAAAAATTACGGCAAGGCGGCTAAACGCATGTACAATGTTTTCCGTCTGACCGGTCGTTACCATGAAGCCGCTTTCCTGCGCGAGCTGTTCGACGAACCAGCGGCCATGCTTTACCAGGTGTGGTCGTTGATCCGCACAATCGACGATTGCGTCAACCCCGAGAGCACCATTGACCAGGCGCACATGCTTGCCCAATGTGATGAATTGATCATCTCCGTCATCCAAGCCCTGGAAGGCGACCAGGAGACCGAGGTGGTGCGTCAACTACTGGTTCTGCGCGACGCGCTCACACGCCAGGAGACCAATGAAGAACTGACCGTAGAAGCGGAGGCCGCGCGTTCACAGGTGATCAATATTGTCAACAACTTATTTTACGAAAGATTGACGGCCATGCCGGAGATACATCAATACATGGAGAGCATGAAATAGAAGCAAAAAATTCGGCGCTCAGCGCCGAATTTTTTTATGGCAATCCTGCAACATTCATCTCCCCTGGGTGTTCGATCACAAAATCATACCTGAGCGAGGTTTTCTCTTCCGGAGCCAAGGTCAACTCCCAGGTGAAGGTGTTGAGCTCGCTCTGGAGACTCGGCTTCGGCTCGGCGTTTTCCATCTTTACCTTGATGTCTTCATGCCGCGCAATAGGGATCTGATCCTGAACGGTAAGTGGGATTTCGCGTGCGGACAGGTTCTCCAGTTTTATTTCGTATGCATAAGACAGGCGGCGTTTTCCTCGGATCAGCACCTTGTCCACATCACGGCGTTTCAGCTCACGTTCGACTCGAATGCGGTCATCCACGCCCAGATACAGCTCGATCTCTCCCTGTGAAGCCGTCAGTTCCATGGCTGTGGTACCGATAAACTCGTCACCAGCAAAGATATTTGCGGAACCGGGTAACAGCGTATAGGGGCTGTCATTGATCACCCGCGCTCTGCGATGAACCGCCGGTACAATCTTAGGAGCCGTCACGTAATCCAAATCCAGCGGCAGCATGATACGCGCTACGGTTACTTTATGAGGTTCTCCGTCTGTAGGGACAACCACTTTGCCAGGGACCTGGTAAGAGACTGCGGATGAGGTCTCCTGCACCCTTGCGTACACTTCCTCAGCTTCGAATGCAAATCCATCATCTTCGGGTGAGTCAGCCATCATGGGGGTCACCGCAGCCGCACTGAGAGCGCCCTCGCCCCGGCGTTCCCTCAGTGGTACTGGTGTGGGAAACGGCGATATATACCAGGGATCAAGCTCCGGTAAAATCCCGCTCAACGCCGGGCGAGCTGTCGAGAGGTTGAGTGATACACCGCCCCAGTTTTCCCCCGTACGCTGTGTGACCTGGGCCAGGTAGCCAACCTCAAGTCTCGTATGATCACCATCCTCCAGGAACCTTATATCATAAAGCGGCTCCCAGCCAGCCGAGGAGACCACGTAATTCAATTCGATCGTCAGGTCACCGGGCTGTAGAACTTCTATCTCAACGATTGCTGAATAACGCTCACGCTGCTGCGCACTGTGGACTTGATCTAACTGCTTTTCAAGTTTGTCCAGTCTGCGTTTCTGGTCACGGATAATACGTCTAAGATTTATCCCTTCTGCATCCAATTTTTCGGCGCGTGACCGCAGGCTGTCAAATAGCGCCAGCTGCGCTTCGACCGCGATCTGTCCTCTCGCCATCGCCCTGGCGTAGGTCTTTGTGTGCCCCGCTAATTCACCAATCTTCATCTTCTGGTCGTTCACCAACGCCATCTGGGAATCCAGTCGGCTCAATTCATCGCGGGCGGTCTCAACCTGGGATTCCAGCTCACTTACATAGTCTTCAGGAGTCTCCGTATAGAACTTTTTCTGCACCCGCAATCCCGACAGGCGAGTTCTTGCGCTTCCCAACACTGTGGCGCGCACCGATTCTGGATCCAAAAGCACTGATAGATTTGGTATCTCAATATGGTGTACGCCTTCTTTTAAATTTACTTCTCCCCGGCGCAGCAAACGCGCGCGGTCGGGATATACAACGACAGCAACGATCGTACTATCCATGGTTAAAATCCCTCCAGCTTTGACATATCGACCACATCATCGGCCAGGCTAACGATGCGCTGCAATAATCCCAGGCGATTCTGGCGCAGCGCAGCCTCATCGACCATCACTAACACCTCGTCGAAGAAGCGATTGACCGCCGGGATCATCGGGACGAACGCATTCAGAAAATCGTCCACTGACCCGGCTGCCCGTTCTGTCCTCTCGGCAGCCAACAATGCCGCATACAGATCTATTTCGGCCTCTTCTATGAACGACTGCTCATTGACGTCATGGCGTTCATCCAAATCGCGCGTAATGCGCACGCAGCGCGAATAAGCAGGCAAGATGTCACTCCAATCCGCACGCCTCACCCAGGCAGACAATTCGCCGACCGCCTTTGTCGCTCGCGCCGGATTGTAGCCCTGCGCGGCCAATACCGCATCCACCACATCGTAGCGCTCACCCACTTCTCTTTGTATATTCCTCAGACGCTCCACAATAAAATCTAGCACGGCTGCCTGGATATCAGTGCCGGCTGTAACTGGCAGGTGCGAGGCAGCGGCATTAAGAGCGGGACGTAAATCAAAGTCCTTATCCCAAACAACCAGGTTGCCCACCAGACCCAGCGCAGCCCGGCGTTGGGCATAAGGATCTCTATTGCCCGAAGGCGCCAGACCCACTGCAAACAAACCAACCAGGGTATCCAGGCGATCGGCCATGCCTACAACGAGCCCCGGATAAGTGCGCGGCGACGCACCGCCAGCCGCTCGGGGCAGGTAATGTTCAGAGATTCCCACTGCCACCGCCTCAGGCTCGCCAGAACTGAGCGCATAATAGCTGCCCATGATGCCCTGCAGAGAGGTCATCTCCACTACCATGTTTGTTACCAGGTCCGCTTTGCACAGCTGCGCCGTGCGCTCGATATTCGCCATCTCCTGGCCATCGAGATTAAGCCAGGCGGTCAAATCCTTTACCAGGGCCATGATGCGCTGCGTCTTATCCAACATTGAGCCAAGGTCAAGCTGAAAGGTGAGGGTGTCAAGCCTGGGCAAATACGACTCCAGCGATCGTTGAAAGTCTTCGCGCACGAAGAAGTCTGCATCCGCAAAGCGCGCCTGGATGACATGCTCGTTACCGTTCGTAATGATGTCCAGGTGCTGGTCATCTCCATTCCTCACCGCAATAAACTTTGGCAGAAGTTCGGCTTGCTTCAGCTCAACCTGGGTTGATTGAGGCAACGTTTCCCCTGGTGCGTTATTTCGTTCTACCGGGAAATAGCGCTGGTGCTTCTTCATGACCGAGATCAAGACCTCGCGCGGTAGCGCCAGGTGAGACGGGTCGAACGAACCGATCAGGCTGGTAGGTGCCTCCACCAGGTTTGCCACCTCCGACAGCAAAACCGGATCGTCCGGGATGGCGCCGCCAACCCCTTCCGCCAACGCCTCAACCTGCTTCTGGATCTCGGTCCTGCGCTCGTTTGGATCCAGGATGATGCCCTGTTCGGTTAATTTATGGAAATAATCCTGGGGGGTGCTAATTTCAAAATCGCCCTCATCCCGGAAGCGCAGACCGCGTGTGGTGCTGCCGGATGCCACGCTCGCATATTCAAATGGTATAACGCTCTCCCCATGCAACGCCAGGAACCAGCGAATGGGGCGCGAGAAGATCACGTTGCTGATGTTCCAGCGCATGGATTTTCCGAATCTCAGCGTGGACACTAATTCTGGTAGGTTTTCGGACAGGACTTCACCCGTGGATTGACCTTCTTCTCGTACTGCGGCCACCACGTAACGTCCGCCGTCCATTTCCTGGACTTGCAGTTCATTGACATCCAATCCCTTGCTGCGCGCGAAACCAACCGCCGCCTTTGTTGGCCGTCCATCCTCATCGTATGCACGCTGCGCCGGGGGTCCTTTGGCAGTTTTTTCGACGTCCGTCTGGTGAGCGGAAAGCTCTTCGACGAAAACGACCAACCGGCGCGGTGTGCCTAAAATACGAATCTCTCCGTGCTCCAGGCGCAGCTTTTCCAGGAGCGCTGGTACTTTCTCTGACAGGTGCGTCAGGGCATGGTCCAGGTCACCGACAGGCAGTTCTTCGGTGCCGATCTCGAATAAAAAGGGCGCAGGGGATGTTAAGGATCTGGGGACAGGGGATAGGGGGGAAGGGACAGAACTGCTTTCGCTGTCTTGTTCATCCATCCATGGAAACTCCAGCATCTGACGCTGCTCCAGATAGGCTTCCGTCACACGGCGCGACAGGTCGCGCGTACGTCCGAAAAATATTTGACGTTCTGTGACACCCACCGCGCCGCGCGTGTCCAGCACGTTAAATGTGTGCGAGCATTTGAGCACGTAATCGTAAGCGGGCAGCACCAACCCCTGCTCCAGGCAGGATTGTGCTTCGGCTTCGTATAGATCGTACATGCCCCGCAGCCGCTCCACGTCCGCAACCTCGAAGTAATACTTACTGTGTTCCTGCTCCGCTTGCAGGTTGACATCTCCATCAGTCAGGGTTGGGCTCCACTGGATGTCGCGGAAACTACCCGCGCGCTGCAAGGCAATGGCGATGCGCTCCAGTCCGTACGTGATCTCCACCGAGACCGGGTCGAGCTGTATCCCACCCGCCTGCTGGAAGTAAGTAAACTGGGTGATCTCCTGCCCGTCCAGCCATACCTCCCAGCCCAGACCCCATGC
>Ga0209013_10000195_pt1 | contig 51089 bp, 45 predicted proteins | sample Cruoilmetagenom2_FD_187291 | JGI IMG/M metagenome (GOLD analysis project Ga0209013, IMG submission 187291) | Oil polluted marine microbial communities from Coal Oil Point, Santa Barbara, California, USA - Sample 2 (SPAdes) (version 2) | ecosystem: Environmental > Aquatic > Marine > Oil seeps ...
CAAGGACCAGCCATTACCGGCGAGACATGCCTTCGGCAACTGCTCCCTGCGTTGCTCTACCTCCTGCATCCCTGCAGTCGTGCGCCCAACCACTTCCCGACTCGCTGAACACGGCAATATCGCATTGAAGGAGTACTAAAATGGCCGTTAAAGCCGACCAGTTGCCCGCACTGCTTTCGCGTTCCCTGACGCCGGTTTACCTGGTAGCTGGAGCCGAAGCACTGCTGGTCCAGGAATGCAGGGACCAGATCATCGAAGCTGCCCGGAAACAGGGGTTTGTCGAGCGCGATGTTTACCAGGTTGAAGGGAAGTTTGACTGGGACAGCATTGCCGCGGATTCAGCTGCCCCCTCCCTTTTTTCTTCACAGAAAATTATCGATATCAGGCTGCCTGCCGGCAAACCGGGAAAGGATGGTGCAAAGGTGCTGGGCGAAATGGCAAGCTCGCCCGATCCGGATATTTTGTTACTCGTTTCCTGTGGTCAGTGGAGTGCCGCATCGCGGAAAACGAAGTGGGCCGGTACGCTTGCCAAACAGGGCATGCTGGTAGAAATCTGGCCGGTCAAGCCAAACGAATTGCCGAACTGGATCCGCAAGCGCATGTTGAAGGCGGGTCTGGATCCTGATCCGGATGCGGTTTCATTGCTGTCGGATCTGGTGGAGGGAAATTTGCTGGCTGCGCAGCAGGAAATCGATAAGTTGTTGTTGCTGGACCAGGGTAGAAGGGTCACCGCACAATTGATCCACAAGTCCGTCGCCAGCAGCGCCCGTTTTGATGCTTTCCGGCTGGTTGAATGCAGCCTCCTGGGGCGGTTGAATGAATGTCTGCGAGTGGCTTCGGGCCTGCATCGTATGAATACCCCCATCCAGCCCGTGGTTGGCGCCCTGTATCGCGAGTTGAGTCTGACCGCAACGGTTCGTGCTGCGATAGGTTCGGGTGAGAATGAATCTTCAGTTTTTCGTAAATTTCATGTCTGGCCGGCCCGGCAGGGTCCCATGAAAGCCGCAATCGCGCGCCTGTCCGAGTACAAGCTGGATGATTCTTTCCGGTCACTGGCGCTGATTGACCGCCAAAGCAAAGGACGGGCAGCCGGTGACCCGTGGCTAACGCTGGACAGGCTTCTTTGGCATTTGTGCGAGCCAGGCGCCGTGCACCTTCAGTGAATGATTAAATGACGCGATCCACGCAGGCCATAGGAATCTTTGGCGGCACTTTTGATCCGGTTCATTACGGACACCTGCGGGCTGCACTCGAGGCGATGGAGAGGCTGCAGCTGCAGGATTTTCGCCTGTTGCCGGCCGGCACGCCACCTCATCGCGCCAACACCTTTGCATCGGCTGATCATCGCCAGGCCATGCTGAAGCTGGCCTTGTCCCGATACCCGGAACTGCAGGTGGATGATCGCGAGGTCCGGCGCGAAGGTTCGTCTTACATGGTGGATACACTTGGTGAGATCAGGAGAGAAGAGGGAGAAGCGCCGATCCTGATGATGATCGGGCAGGATGCAGCTAATGTCCTGGACCAATGGTATGACTGGCAAAAACTGTTTGACCTGGCGCACCTGGTCATCATGCGCAGGCCGGAATCGAAACACATTTACTCCGGTGCCCTCTTCGAGCAGGTTCAACCCCGCTTGGTGAACGATCCAGATCAATTACGAAAAACGCCAGCCGGCTTGATTTTACCGCTCGAGGTTACGCAGCTGGCCATTTCTTCGACAGAGATCAGACGCCAGATCCATGCCGGTTTGTCGCCCCGGTTCCTGTTGCCGGACTCAGTAATTGAATACATCCTTGAGTACGAACTTTACTCAGCTTAAATTGCGGGTTTGGCCGGGACAGGATAAAATTCACCAGTCGAATTCAGGGTGAGGTTCTATTGACCAATCAAAACACTGCGGGCGCATTGTCGTTCGCCCAACTACGGGAGCTGGTAGTCACCGCTCTTGAAGATTTCAAAGCTGTCGATATCCAACTCATTGATGTCTCTGGTCGCAATCCACTGACGGAACTGTTTGTCATTGCGTCCGGTAGTTCCAGCCGGCATGTGAAATCCATGGCGGACAATCTGATTGTGAAAGCCAAGGCCGCCGGTTGTCAGCCGCTGGGTGTGGAAGGGCAAAGAAATGCGGAATGGGTGCTGGTTGACTTGAATGATGTGATCGTTCACTTGATGCTGCCCCAGACCCGGGCTTTTTATAACCTTGAAAAACTTTGGGAAGCCAGTAGCGACCGGCGCAGCGGCGCCAGTCAACCCAGCTGACGCCCAGGCTGACAAGCAAACAACTGCTTTTTCAAATGAAACTTATCGTATCGGCTGTCGGACAGCGCATGCCGGCCTGGGTCCAGACGGCCTGGTCGGAATACACCCGCCGTTTCCCCAGGGGTTTTTCCCTGGATCTGCGCGAGATTCCACTGGCGAAGAGATCTCGTAATGCAGATATTGACTCACTACGGACCAGGGAAGGTGAAGCACTGCTTGGTAGTGTGCCATCCGGTTTCCGCATTATTGCCCTGGATGAACGTGGCAAGCAGTGGTCTACTGCAGAGCTTGCCGGAGAGATGGAGCGCTGGATGCGTGAAGAGCACGGCGTCTGTTTCCTGGTCGGGGGTCCCGACGGACTTTCACAGCAGTGCAGGCAACAGGCACATAAGGTGTGGTCTCTCGGCAAGCTGACGCTACCTCACCCATTGGTGCGGGCCTTGCTCGCCGAGCAATTGTACCGGGCCTGGACCATTACTCAGAATCACCCTTACCACCGGGCTTGAGCCATGACTTACCCCGATGCAACCCCGCCGCTCATTCTGGCTTCCTCATCCCCACGGCGGTGGGAATTGTTAAAACAGGTTGGTATAGAACACGAGGTGATTATTGCGGACATCGATGAATCCGTCCGGGAAGGAGAGGAAGTCCGGGAATATGTTTGCCGCATGGCCCGGGAAAAGGCGCTCGAAGTACACCGGCGTGACGGAGTAACGGTGGCAGTTTTGGGCGCAGATACCGCCGTGGTTGTGAACCGCCGCATCCTAGGTAAACCAGTGGACCGGGAGGATGCGATTCACATGCTCGAGGGCTTGTCCGGTAGAACGCATGAAGTGTGGTCGGCGGTGGCGCTGGTTTTGCCGGGGGGCGGGCTTTCTGAGCGCCTGAATATCACCAGGGTTACATTCTCAAATCTCGAACGGGCATGGATCGAAGCCTATTGCGACAGCGGTGATCCGATGGATAAAGCGGGTGCTTATGGTGTGCAGGGCATTGCGGCACAGAAAATTTCACACATGGAGGGGAGCTATTCGGGAGTCATGGGCCTGCCGCTCCACGAAACTGCGGAAATTCTGCAAGAAGCAGGCATTCTAAAATAAAGAAACTATTAACACTAAATAAACCTTACTGGCGGCTTCAGGTGATATTCTGGTTTGGGTGATTTGGTGCAATTATCACCTTGAAGGAGTACTAGTGCGTGAGCGAAGAAATTCTTATTAATTCAACACCCTCTGAATCGCGGGTAGCGCTGGTAGAAAGCGGTATGCTGCAGGAGGTCTGGTTGGAGCGCACCGGTCACACCGGCTATATCGGTAATATCTACATGGGCGAGGTCTCACGGGTTCTGCCGGGTCTGCAGGCTGCATTCGTGGATATCGGACTTGAGCGAACTGCATTTCTTCATGCACGGGACCTGGTGCGACAGGATTTTTCCGCCCAGGAAGGAGAAGCGCCACCAGAGCCTCTTATCGCAAGATTGCTCAGGCCTGGAGAGAGGATCATGGTCCAGGTCATCAAGGATCCGCTTGGCAGCAAGGGAGCTCGCCTGACGACCAATATCAGTATTCCTTCCCGTTTTCTGGTGCTTCTGCCCGATTGTGAAACGATAGGGATTTCCGTGCGAATTGAGGAAGAACAGGAAAGAATACGCCTGAAAGAACTCGTGCACACGCTGCGCGATGATGCACAGGGACATGGTTACATAGTACGCACTAACGCTGAGGGTGTGAACGATTTCGCCTTCTCTGCCGATATGGTCTACCTGGGTAAGGTCTGGCGGGCTATCAAAGAGCGTGCTGTTGGCGCCGAGGCTGTGAGCTGCATTTACGAAGATCTTTCATTGCCGCTGCGTGCTTTGCGCGACATGATGCATGAGGATGTTGACCTTGTCAGGATTGACTCCCCCCGGGTGCTGCAAAAAGCCCGGGATTTTGCGCAGCGTTTCGTGCCGGACTGGCAGGACCGCATTGAGGAATATTCCGCTGATCGGCCCATTTTTGACCTGTTTGGCGTAGAAGATGAAATCGAAAAGGCGCTTAAAGCTGTCACGCACCTGAAATCCGGCGGCTACCTGGTATTTGATCAGACCGAGGCAATGACCACGATAGATGTCAATACCGGTGCTTATGTCGGCCACAGGAATCTTGAAGAAACAATCTACAAGACCAACCTGGAAGCAAGCCACTCCATCGCTCGGCAACTGCGCTTGAGGAACCTGGGTGGCATCATCATTGTCGATTTTATTGATATGGAGGTTGAAGAACACCGGCAGCAAGTAATCCGTTCGTTTGAGAGGGCGCTGGAACGGGATCATGCCAAAACAGCGCTGACCCCTATTTCTGCGCTGGGCCTGGTTGAAATGACCAGGAAGAGAACCACCGAAAGTCTCGAGCGGCGTTTGTGCATTCCCTGTCCTTGTTGTGAAGGCCGTGGATGCGTCAAGAGCACAGAGACGGTATGCCTGGAGATTTTTCGGGAAATCATGCGCTCCAGCAGACAGTTTGAGGCCAGCAGACTGATGGTGTTGGCATCTTCACAGGTAGTTGAGAGAATCCTCGATGAACAATCCGCAACCGTTGCGGAACTTGAGGAACTGACCGGGAAGACTATCCGTTTTCAAAGGGAAGATCAGTACGCGCAGGAGCAATTCGATGTCGTCTTGCTGTGAGCTGATCTCCTCAATAGAATATTCGTCAACAGGATAATGGTGAGCCTGAAGATCATTTTGCGCCGGGTCAGGACCCTGATCTGGACCGCCATGTCCATTTTAATCATCCTGGCTGCGGTACTGGTCGGTATCGGTCAGCTGTTGATGCCATATAGCGACCATTACCAGCATCGCCTGGAATCCTGGCTTTCCGAAGAGTTCGGGCGCCCGGTCGTGGTGGAAAGTTTCGACGGTGAATGGAGTGCATTTGGTCCGAGATTAACTTTGCAGGGAATGAGACTGCTGCCGAAGGCGGGAGGCGATCCTGATGAATCGGGAGTAATCGCGATCAAATCCGCTGCGCTGGATATCAAGCCACTCAATGCTCTGATTCCTGGCCGTCCGCTGTACAATTTCCGGGTTATCGGTGCAGATTTAGAGTTGTTGCACAAGGCTGACGGCCGCCTCGAGCTTTCCGGATTCGGCGTCACCGGCAGGAGCCCGGGTGGAAGCAGTTCCGGACTGAAGGAACTGGCAAAAGTGGGCGAAGTGATCCTGCAGGACTCCAGCCTCGAATACCTGGATGAAAAACTCAATATTCATTTCAGGTTTTCTTCCATTGACGGACGGCTTCACATGGATGGGGAAGAATTCTCTGCCGAAATCCAGGCCAGTCTTTACGATGCCCGCAGTGAACTGGTGTACGGGGAAGTGGAAGCCACTGTCCTGTTCGAACTGGATGAGGATCAGAAGATGGCACAGGCTGCCTGGCAGGCATCAGCCCGGGAACTGATGCTGGCTGCCTTGCAGGGCAAGCTTCCGGCTAACCCGTTTCTGCCTTTGACCGGTTGGCTCAATGCCGAGTTGTGGGGGGACTGGTCAGAGAGTGAGGGGTTCCGGATCCAGGGCGTCAGTGATCTGAAGGATGCCAGGCTGGTCAGCAACTACCAGGACCTGGCAATTGACCGCGTCAACATGCGTTTCAACTGGCACTTCCACGAAAAAGGGCAGTGGAGGCTCGATATCGCAGATTTTCTGTATGAAGATGATAAAAAGTCATGGACAGCACCCAATATTTCCCTTGCCCGGGATATCCCGCAGGACGTGGGTCTCTGGATCAGCGCAGACCGGGTGCCACTCGGATTTTCCCAGGACGTCACCAGGGATATCATGTCTATTTATAAAACAGAATGGCCCTCCTTTTTGCCCTGGGCCATTTCCGGCCGGGTAGACGACCTGGAACTGATTCTCAATAAATCGTGGCAGCCTGAATTTGCGCGTGGTTCCCTCAGCGGGTTCAGCGCCTCAGAATCGGACCGCTGGCCGGGTGTGCAGGGACTGGACGCTGTGGTTGCGTTGCAACACGGTTCAGGCAGTGTTTCATTAACAGGTTCGGAGGTGTTGCTGGACTGGCCACGGATGTTTCGAGAACGTTTGCAATTCACCATGCCAGCCTGTCAGGTCGACTTACATTGGGGCAGGCAATGGCAGGCAGGACTCGATGACTGCAGCCTGGAAAATGAAGATTTTGCGATTTCAGGCCGCGGGGTAATTAGTTCTAACCAAAACAAACCTGCTATCGATGCCAGCGTTGCTTTGAGCCGTGGAACAATCGGGGGTTTAGGCTCCTACTGGCCTGAAGCGCTTATGAGCGAAGCCATCGTGGGCTGGTTACGCAGGGGCCTGGTGGAGGGTGAGATCCTTAGTGGCCAGGTCCAGATACATGGTGATCTGGATGACTGGCCGTTCCGGCTTGGTGAAGGCCGTTTTGAAGCCGTGGCGGAAGTTCGCAACGGGTTGCTGGATTACGTGGATGGCTGGCCTGAAGCCAGGCGCGTTGATGCAGTGGTCCGTTTCCTGAACACATCGATGGATGTTCAGGGCCGTGTCGGGAAAATTGGGGGTGTTCCCGTACATTCAGCACGGGCAAATATTCCAAACATGCAAATGCCGGTGCTGGAAGTAAATTATTCCACTGACAGCGAATTGCCTTTGTTGCTGGACCTGATCAAACAATCACCGATCCAGCAGTACATCAACACCGATTTGTCACAGTTCGAATTCAGTGGTCCGGCCAGTACAGATGGTGATTTGATATTCCCCCTGGGCCGTTCAAGGGGGGAAATAAGTGTTAATGGCCGGGTTCTTATCAAGGACAATCGATTTTCGGATCCCTCCAATGAAATCACCTTCGAGAACATCAACGGGGAACTGCAATACGACCACCGGGGATTCAGTGGCCTGGGATTGAACGCAATTTTCAGGGGCCACCCGGCCAGCATCGACTTAAAGGCCGATGCCGATGACGAAGAGAGATTCAGGGCCGACGTAAAAGGACATTTTGACGTCAGTAATGTAATCCCGGGTTTTCTGCTGGAGGGCTATGCAGCACTGGCGCAAATCGAGGGAAGCAGTGAGTGGGAGGCCTCCATAGTGGTCGCTCCCCCCCATGGTGGTGATTTTTCAAGTGGTGATGAAGCTGAGACGGTGTTGCTGTTGCGGTCTGACCTTGAGGGTGTCGATCTGAATCTGCCTGCACCTCTGAACAAAGCGGCGGAAGACCAATGGGCACTTCTGCTTCGATATCCACTTTCCGGGGATACCAGGTTGCTGGACATTGAAATCGTCAACCGGGCAACATTGCGTTTCGCTCTGTCCGGTGAATCTGAAACACCAAAAAGTGCGGTGGTTAGAGTCGGTGAGGGGCGCCCGGAACTGCCTTCGGACGGATTCGTCAGAATCGAAGGAAATTCTCGGAAAATTAACCTTGACGGCTGGGTTGATGTGATCATCGATGGTGCAGTTGAAGGCAAGGGCCTGGGTGGCCTGGATTTGGAAGCCAGTCGCCTGACGGCGGATCAGTTGGTTTTTCTCGACCGCCTGTTCAGCAATGTCACGGTAGAATTCAATGTAGTCGGGAGCGATGTGAAAGCCAGATTCAGCGGTGAGGAGATTAACGGAAAAGTCAGTTTCACCAGCAGGAGTAGTGGTCCGCCGAGTCTTTCAGCAGAGTTCGAACGACTGGTGTTAGGAGACCCGATTTCATCAGGTATGGAGACGGATTCCGACCCGGCCGACCTGCCGTCCTTGCACCTCTATGTGAAATCATTCAGCTATCTTGGTGTTGAATTAGGCGAGACGCGAATTGAAGCTTATCCCACTCAGACCGGGTTTCACTTTGAAAAAGTGGAGGCTGCTTCGGATCAGTTGACCGTTAATGCGAGCGGAGACTGGTCGCTGGAAGATCACCGGCACCGGTCGAATTTCGACATCCATATGAGTTCGGAATCGCTGGGCAGTTTCCTGCAGTCGATGGACATCAGTTCTTCAATGGCCGGGGGGCAGACGGTGGTGCATTTTCGAGCCTGGTGGCCGGGCTCACCGGCTAAATTTGCCCTGACCCGGCTCAATGGGGAGGTTGATTTCTCTGTTGTACAGGGCAATATTACAGATGCCAGCGCGGGGTCAGGGCGCTTGCTGGGCCTGTTGAGCATCCAGTCACTTCCCAAGAGGCTGGCGCTGGATTTCAGGGATGTGTTTGACTCCGGGTTTACTTTTGACGAAGCCAGTGGAACATTCGCCCTGGAGAATGGCCTGGCGACTACTGATGACGTGCTTTTGAAATCGTCAGCAGCCAAGATCAGCCTTTCGGGAAGTACGGACCTGGTCGATCAGCAGTATGATCAACTCCTGACGATCAAACCCGGCCTGGGAAACACATTACCCATTATCGGCGCCATCGCGGCCGGTCCAGGCGGGGCTGCCGCAGGGCTGGCGCTGCAGGGATTGTTGGCGGACCAACTGGGTGAAGCCACACAGGTGCAATACACCATAAGCGGAAATTGGGATGACCCGGTAATTGAACCGGTGGTTGATAAACCCGCGGATGGCTGAAGGAGTAATTAGGAAAACGAGAAATATGAACGGCAGGAAAAAGACAAGCGGATGACGAATGCAATCAAACTGGCGGAACAGCAGTTACTGGTACCCGGCGGGCTGGACCAGGGGCAGTTGGAGCGCGTTCTGGCCGACCTGATGGGGCCGGCCGTCGATTCCGGTGACCTCTACTTTCAGTCTTCCAGCCACGAATCATGGTTGCTTGAGGATGGACTGGTCCGATCGGGTTCACATTCCGTGGAACAGGGTGTGGGCATCCGGGCGATCAGTGGCGAAAAGACCGGTTTTGCCTATGCGGATGAGATTCTGATGCCCGCCCTGATGCAGGCATCTGGTGCAGCGCGTGCAATCGCTCGCCAGGGGCAGCAGGGGCAGGTACATGCCTGGAGGAAGCAACAACCTCCGGCGTTGTACAGCGCTGAGAATCCCATATTGGCGCTGGTCGCAGAGGAGAAAGTCGACCTGTTGCGGCAGGTTGACAGTTATGCCCGCTCCAGGGACCCGCGCGTCAGCCAGGTTATTGTCAGCCTCGCAGCTACTCACGAAACCATCCTGGTGGTAGCTGCCGATGGTACTTTCGCGGCCGATGTCCGGCCGCTGGTTCGTCTCAATGTCAACGTGATTGTGGAGCAGGGCGGCAAACGTGAGCAGGGTAGTGATGGAGGTGGCGGGCGTTTTCATTACAGCGAACTGATCGAAAACAATGGCTGGCAGCGAATGGCGGATGAAGCCGTGCGCCAGGCTCTGGTCAACCTCGAGGCCGGTCCGGCTCCGGCTGGAACCATGACGGTTATTCTTGCTCCCGGCTGGCCGGGTATTATGCTCCATGAAGCAGTTGGGCATGGATTGGAAGGTGATTTCAATCGAAAGGGCACTTCGGCGTTCACCGGGAGGCTGGGTGAAAAAGTTGCCGCCGATTGTGTCACCGTAGTGGATGACGGAACCATCGAACGGCGCCGTGGTTCCCTCACCGTAGACGATGAAGGCACGCCAACTGAGCAGACCGTTTTGATCGAAAATGGTGTGCTCAGAACGTATATGCAGGACAAGCTGAATGCCCGCCTGATGAATATGGCGCCTACCGGGAATGGCCGTCGTGAATCGTTCGCGCATTTACCGATGCCACGTATGACCAACACCTTCATGCTGCCTGGTAAGTATGAAGCAGATGAAATCATAGCTTCGGTGGACCGGGGTTTGTATGCAGTTAACTTCGCCGGTGGCCAGGTCGATATAACATCAGGGCGGTTTGTGTTTTCAGCCAGTGAAGCCTACCTGGTGGAAAACGGAAAAATAACCCGCCCGGTCAAGGGTGCAACGCTGATTGGCAACGGGCCCGATGCCATGACCCGGGTCTCAATGGTGGGCAACGATCTCAAGCTCGATGCGGGTATTGGTGTCTGTGGCAAGGAAGGTCAAAGTGTTCCTGTGGGTGTGGGTCAGCCCACCCTGCGAATCGACGGTCTGACTGTCGGCGGCACCGAGACATAGGTATAGGCCGGCTAGCAGACTGTCGGGATGTGCAAGAGCGAACCTGATTTGTGATGGGCGCCGTGCCAGGGGGAGGGACCGGGTAGCTGTTTACAGGACACGCTCAAGCCATCCATGGGCGCTAATCGACTGTTCCCGACAGCCCGATTGTCCTGTAAACAGCTACCCGATTCCTCCCTGATAGGCAGATTTGCCAATTCATGAGCATTACACTTAAAAAACCCGTGTCTGCCGGTCATGGAAATGCCGGGAGTCCACTTGAAAAATGTTGGTTCCTCAAAACAGCGTGCAAATGAAGCAACCCGGCGTTTGGAAGCGGAGGCGCCTGGCTGTCTTCAGGACAATCAATTGTCGGGAACAATTGCTTAGCGCCCATGGACGGCTTGAGCGTGTCCTGAAGGCAGCCAGGCGCCTCCGCTTGTTGGCACTGCGCTAAATTCCCAAAAGGCTTGCTCTTGCACATCCCAACAGGTGTACCGAAGGAATATTGAATGTTTAGTGTAAACAACGTTGCGGGAATTCACACCAAAAGCGGAGGCAACGGCTCGTTTTCGTCCATATTGCGTAACAGGCGGAAAAGGGCGCGGGCAGAGGCTGGTGGTTTTCCTCTCGACGCTTCACGTTGGGCATTGCGAATCAGCTGGCGAATGGCCTGACCGTCTGTTTCGTGTCGTTGCTGCAGTAGTTTTCCCAGTGCTGTGTCACCCGACTCCAGCAGGAAATCACGCCAGTTTTCTACCCGGTGCTGGCGTACGGTCATCTGTCTGGCTTTGTTCTGGAACGAATCAATGGATTCCCTGATGGGGGCGGCATCGGTCCGCCGGAGCTGTTTGGCGATGAACTGTAATTGCCTTTTGCCGGCGACATGGGAGCGTATTTGCCGGGCCTCGTGCACAGCTTCACGAATGGAATCTTCCAGGGGAACCCTGGCCAACTGGGAAGAACTCAGCCTGATCAATTCAGAAGCGAGAGACTTCAGCACCTTTGCATCACGTTTGCGCTGGCTTTTACTGATAAACTCTGTTTCTGGGGAAAGCTTTTCCTTGCGTCCGTTCATTTTCTACCTGAATATTCTCATCCTGTTAAAGCAACCGCTGATTTGTTTATGGACCCGAATAAGACAAAACCTGATCAAACCATGGTAACGCAGTCACAACTCGATCGTGAAGTTGAACTTGATGCGCTTGAATCTCATGTCCACGAGGCATTACGCCGTGCGCGCAAAGCAGGTGCGACCGCTACGGAAGCTTCCGCCCACACCAGCCAGGGTCTTTCAGTCGCCGTCCGCCTGGGAGAAGTGGAAACACTGGAGCATATGCAGGACCGCGGAATCAATGTCACCGTATATATCGGAAAGCGCACGGGGCATGCCAGCAGCGCCGACCTGCGCGTTCAGTCCATTGAAGCCTGCGTAGACCGTGCCATGGAAATCGCCCGGTACACCCAGGAGGACAGCTACAACGGCCTGGCCGACATTGAACTTCTGGCTACAGAATTTCCAGACCTGGACCTCTGGCATCCAGGCAGCGTGGATGCAGATACAGCCATAGAAAGGGCGCTCGCCTGCGAAGCGGCCGGCCGTGCCGACAAGAGGATTACCAATTCAGAAGGCGCTTCTTTCAATGCCGGCCTGGGGCTGGGCGTGTATGGCAACTCCAATCATTTCATCGGGAGAAGCGCCGGAACGCGTTTCGGGCAGAGTTGTATCCTGCTGGCTGGTGAGGGTGCTGGCATGCAACGGGACTACAGTTACGACAGCCGCCGCAATATGCTGGACCTGGAGTCTCCCCGGCAGACGGGAGCCGAGGCGGCCCGGCGTACGATTCGAAGGTTGAATGCCCGCAGGCTGCCGACGGGTGAGATGCCGGTGCTGTTCTCATCTGAAGTAGCCAAGGGATTGGTCGGTCACCTGGTGGGTGCAATTTCCGGTACGGCCTTGTACCGGAATGCTTCTTTTCTGAAAGACACGCTGGGTGAAGCCTTATTTCCCGCTTGGCTGAATATACTGGAGCGGCCCCACATGTTGCGCGGCGCCGGCAGCGCCTCATTCGATGGTGAAGGGGTGGTGACCCGGGAAAGAAAAATTATCGATACGGGCGTTTTGCAGGGCTACGTATTGTCCAGTTATTCGGCGCGGCGCCTGGGGCTGCAAACAAGCGGAAACTCCGGCGGTGTGAGAAACCTTCTGCTGGAGCCAGGAGGTGAGGGCAGCGACGACCTGATCCGGGAAATGCAGAACGGTTTTTACGTTACCGAGGTCATGGGGCAGGGCATCAGCCTGGTGACGGGAGATTATTCGCGCGGCGCAGCAGGATTCCTGGTTGAGAATGGTGAAATTTCCTACGCGGTGGAGGAAGTGACCATCGCCGGAAATCTGCGCGATATGTTCCGTAACATAGTTGGGGCTGGTAATAATGTAGATACCCGCGGGAACATACATGCCGGGCCGGTGTTGATCAGCGGGATGATGGTGGCCGGCGAGTGAGCGTGTTCAAACTCATGCGCGTCGTCGCGCTGCTCAGCATTTTGTTTGTGCTGGTGGTCGGCACCTGGATGACTGAGAAGCGGCTGGCCAGCTGGGATCGCCCGGCCTGGGTGGTTGTCTATCCAATTGTTGCAGACGATGCTGCGAAAACGCTTGATTTTGCACAAAGTGTTGACGAGTCAACTTTCGCGGCTGTAAATGAATTCATGGCGCGTGAAGCTGGCCCCTACGGAATCAATGTGACGCCGGCGTTCTATATCCAGGTGGCGCCGGTGTCTACGGAGCTACCGCCGGCAATTCCGGACCAGTACAACCCCGTGGCCATTGCATGGTGGAGTCTGAAGATGCGCTGGTGGGCCTCGCGTATGAGTTTTAACGATGACCATGCCGGGACCGACATTCAAATGTTCATTCTCTATCATGGTGTGAACGACCGCACTGAAGTAGATATTTCCGTCGGTATACGCAAGGGGCGGTATGGTGTGGTCAACGCTTTTGCCGCGAAGTCGATGCACCCTCGTAATATGATTGTTTTCACGCATGAGTTGATGCATGTGTTCGGCGCTTCGGATAAGTACATCCGGGCCACCGGAGAGCCCGAATACCCCTTTGGATTTGCAGATCCGAACCAGCTCCCCCTGTTCCCTCAAAAGCGTGCTGAAATCATGGGTGTCAGAATTCCATTGAGTTCCTTTACTTCCGAGATGCCCCGGTCCCTCGAACAATGCAAAATCGGCAGACGCACTGCGGAGGAAATCGGGTTCTTTGCACAGTTGATGGACTAATCCGCATCCCCGGCACGATACCCTTTGGATTGTCGCTGAATGAAGGCAAGAGCCATTTTTCGGGGCATCAATCTGACCAGTGTCGCGATAAACCGGTTGACGCGGCCGGGAACCGCAATGACCAGGGGCGGCTGTTTCGTGACAGAGTCAATTCCAAACCGCACCACCTCATCCGCGTTCATCCACATGTAGGAAGCCATTTGGCTGGTCAGTTCGCGGCTGCCAAGGACATCGTGGAATTCCGAGTAGGTGAATCCCGGACACAGGGCTGAAACTGAAATGCCTGTATGTAGATTTTCCATGGCCAGCGATTCGGAGTACTTGATCAGGAAGGCCTTGGTTGCGCTATACAAAGTGTGCCTGGCGGAACCGGGAGCCAGACCGGCGAGCGATGCCACGTTTACGATATAACCCCGGCTCCTTTGCTGCATGCCCGGCAACAGGCGCCAGGTTAATTCGCATACCGAGGTAAGCATTACCTGCAGCGAATCGGCATGGGTTTGCCAGTCCGATTCGGTAAATGTTCCCGGTACTCCGTATCCCGCATTGTTCACCAGGAATTCAACTTCAATGGCGTCGGCTTCAAGTGCTGCCACCAGCTTTTCGCTGGCATCGGGCAGTGCCAGGTCAAAGGGGTAACATCGGGATTCAACACCATGCTCCTTGCCCAGACGTTCGGCGAGTAGTCTGAGGCGGTCTTCACGCCGTGCTACCAGCACCACAGGCCAGGACAATGCGGCCAGTTGATTGCAAAACTCCTCACCGATTCCGGCGGAGGCGCCCGTGACCAGGGCCCAGCCTTTTTGTTGCTCAGTATTCATTCTTCTTTGTCCTTCGATTTTTCACTCGCCGATTGATGTGGCTTTGCATGATCCGTGTCAAATTCCTGTCTTTCGCATCTTGCGGTGATGGTACTTCATGGTTATGCTTGCGCGCGGCTCAAAGGATCATTTTATGCGAAGAATACTGCTTGCTGGAAATTGGAAAATGAACGGCACCATTGAGATGGTTAAGTCGTTGTTAAGCGAACTGCTTATTGCCTCGCGGCAGGGAAGCTCAGTTGATATGGCGGTGTTTCCCCCGTTCCCCTACCTGGCGCAGGTGCAGGAAATGCTGAAGTACAGCAATATTTCCTGGGGAGCCCAGAATTTGAACCCGGCAGAAAAGGGTGCATACACCGGCGATATTTCAGCTGGCATGCTGCTGGATTTTGGTTGCCGCTACGTGCTGGTGGGCCATTCTGAGCGTCGCGCCCTGTTTGGTGAGAGTGACAAAGATGTCGCCATGCGGTTTGAAGCCGCACATCGCGCTGGCCTGGAACCGGTGCTTTGTGTCGGAGAAACACTGGCTGAAAGGGAAAATGGAGAGACCGAATCCGTGGTGGAACGTCAGCTTGAAGCGGTTTTGCAAGGCAGTGGGATTGGGGCGTTCGGACGTGCCGTGATTGCCTACGAACCCGTGTGGGCCATCGGAACCGGCCAAACCGCGACGCCGGAACAGGCTCAAGCCGTTCATTCATTTATACGTAACAAAATCAGTTCACAGGATGGTACAATAGCCGGTCATATACATATTTTGTACGGCGGCAGTGTGAACGGTTCCAATGCCGCCGATTTATTTGCCCGGGAAGATATAGACGGCGGGCTGGTTGGAGGCGCTTCGTTAACGGCTAAAGACTTCCTCGCGATTCGCGATGCCGCTGTCTGATTGCTTCTCAGCTGGATGGAATTTTTATGCAGGTTTTAAATATTTTTCATGTGTTGATCGCCATCGCACTGGTTGCGTTCATATTGATTCAAAAGGGACAGGGCGCAACGGCCGGGGCTGCTTTTGGAAGCGGTGCTTCCGGAACAGTTTTTGGCGCCAGGGGCGCCAGCAACTTTCTTAGCAAGACCACCTGGGTGCTGGCCGTGCTGTTCTGTACCATCAGCCTGGTCATGGCCGTGATAGTGTCACGCACATCGGCCCTGCCTGAAAATGACCTTGGAGTCATTGGAGCAGGTCAGACACAGGATCAGTCACAGCCAGCGCCGGTCATTGAAAGTGAAGAGTTGGTGATCGATGGGAGTGAGTCAGGGGTATCCGTCAGTGCTGACGATCCAGCGGAATCCGACATGCCATTCCTGGATACAGATTCAGGGGATACGACTGGCGAGGCAGTTAATGATATGCCTGGTGATTTGCCCGTGCTGGACGCTGAAGTCATTGAAAATACGGTAACAGAAGACGCCCAGGCCGTAACAGACGGCTCTGAAGGTGAAGAACCGGATACAGACGGTTCTTATTAAGGAGCAAGATCTGGCAAGGAGCAAGAACTGGCCCAAGTGGTGGAATTGGTAGACACGCTATCTTGAGGGGGTAGTGGCGATAGCCGTGCCGGTTCGAGTCCGGCCTTGGGCACCATTTTATTGACGCTTGATGATGGCGTTGTGATTTGAGAGACGAGTACACGGAGTACCAGCATGCTCGCAGAATATTTTCCGGTTCTGGTTTTTATCGTCATATCCCTTGTGCTTGGCGTAGCATTGCTTGTTACCGGGGGGATTCTTGGAGGGCTTCTTGGCCCCAGGGAAGTCGACAGCGAAAAAAATTCGCCTTATGAATGCGGTTTTGAGGCGTTCGAGGACACACGCTCCCAGTTCGATGTCCGTTATTACCTCGTTGCAATACTGTTTATTATTTTCGACCTGGAAATCACCTTTTTCATCCCCTGGGCGCTGGTTCTGGACGAGTTGGGTGTATTCGGCCTGCTTGCAATGATTGTCTTTGTGCTGGAACTCGTTATCGGGTTTATCTACCTGTGGAAAAAAGGAGCCCTGGAATGGGAATGAACAACCCCGTCCCGTTGGGGCCGGTCGACGACATTCTTCGCCCCAACGCTGATCAGAATCCGCTTCTGGACCGGGGCATGGTCACTACCTCGCTGGATGCACTGATTAACTGGGCTCGCACCGGTTCAATGTGGCCGGTGACTTTTGGTCTTGCATGCTGTGCCGTGGAAATGATGCAGGCCGGGGCCGCACGTTATGACCTCGATCAACTGGGCGTGATTTTCCGTCCCAGCCCACGTCAGTCCGACGTGATGATCGTGGCCGGTACGCTGACCAACAAGATGGCGCCGGCATTGCGTAAGGTTTACGATCAGATGCCGAACCCAAAGTGGGTGATTTCAATGGGATCCTGCGCCAATGGAGGTGGCTACTACCACTATGCCTACTCCGTCACGCGTGGTTGTGACCGGGTTATTCCGGTCGATATTTATGTGCCGGGTTGTCCACCCACAGCGGAAGCGCTGATTTACGGCATTCTTCAACTGCAGGCGAAAATTCGTCGCGAAACCACCATCGCCAGGTGAGCGCATGAGTGACACCTCAAAATCTGTTGCGGAACTTTTTGTCAGTCGTTTTGGCGACTCCGTCACTGTTGGCGCCACGCAGTCCGGTATCATGTCGCTCGATATCGGCGTGGAGCACTGGCTGGAAGTCTGCCGGGCCCTGAGAGATGAAGAAGACTTCGGCTACGAGCAGTTGACCGATTTATGTGGCGTCGATTACCTGGGTTACGGCCAGTCCGAATGGGAGACTGAGCACGCCAGTTCAGGGGGTTTCAGCAGGGGTGTCGACCGCCTGGGCCCCGGCCGGTTTGACTGGGCTGACCGGCCCGAAGCGGATCAGGTCGAACAGCGGTTTGGTGTTGTCGCTCACCTGATCTCATTCAGGCACAACAAGCGTCTCAGGATTCAGTGTTTCGCCCCCGACGAGGGCATGCCGATTGTGCCTTCGCTAGTGGAAATCTGGAATTCAGCAAACTGGTATGAGAGGGAAGCTTTTGACCTGTTCGGCATCGTATTCGAGGGACATCCTGATTTGCGAAGAATCCTGACTGATTACGGTTTTACCGGGCATCCATTTCGCAAGGATTTCCCCTTGATCGGCAACGTGGCGGTTCGCTACGACAGCCTGAAAAAGCGCGTCGTTTACGAACCGGTCGAAATTGAGCCTCGGGTACTGGTTCCCCGGGTACTGCGCTCGGATACGCGCTACAAAACAGATGAAGTGGATCTCGCGGTTGAAGCACCCGCTTCCCCGGAGCAGGCAGACAGCGGCGAGGCAAACTGAGATGTCTGAAATACGCAATTACACGATGAATTTCGGTCCCCAGCACCCCGCGGCCCATGGTGTATTGCGCTTGATACTGGAGTTGGACGGGGAAACGATTGTCCGGGCTGATCCGCACATTGGATTGTTGCACCGCGCCACTGAAAAACTGGCGGAAAGCAAACCGTACAACCAGACTGTCGGCTACCTCGATCGCCTCGATTACATGTCGATGATGTGTAACGAACACGCCTATGTACGCGCCATCGAACAGTTGCTGGGAATCGAATTGCCGCCAAGGGCACAGTACATCCGCACGATGTTTGACGAACTCACCCGGTTCTCCAACCACCTGCTGTGGATCGCCTCATGCGGCCTGGATCTGGGCGCCATGTCCATGTTCATGTATGCATTCCGTGAGCGGGAAATGGTCATGGACATGTACGAGGCAGTATCGGGTGCGCGTATGCATGCCGGATATTACCGTCCGGGTGGCGTTTATCGTGATCTGCCTGAGGAGATGCCCCTCTACAAGGAAACACCCTGGACCAGGGGTAAGGACCTGAAGCGGCGCAATGAGTGGCGTGAGGGTTCCCTGCTGGATTTTGTTGAGGCCTTTGCCAAAGACGTACCCAGTAAAATCGACGTCTACGAGACCCTGCTAACAGACAACCGCATCTGGAAACAGCGTACGGTCAATATTGGGGTTGTTTCACCAGAAAGGGCTTTGCAGATGGGCTTTTCGGGGGTGATGCTGCGCGGTTCCGGCATTGAATGGGATCTGCGCAAGAAACAACCCTACGCAATGTACGATCAAGTCGATTTCGATATCCCGGTTGGTGTTAACGGTGACTGTTATGACCGCTACCTGGTGAGGGTGGAGGAAATGAGACAGTCGGCCAGGATCATCCTCCAGTGCGTGGACTGGCTGCGTAAAAACCCGGGGCACGTCATGCTCAAAAATTTCAAGATCGCCCCACCGAACCGGGAAGAGATGAAGGATGACATGGAAGCCCTGATCCATCACTTCAAGTTGTTCACCGAAGGCTACTGCGTACCCGTTGGCGAGACCTATGCAGCAGTCGAGGCGCCCAAGGGCGAATTCGGCTGCTACCTGGTGTCCGATGGTGCGAACAAACCTTTCCGGATCCATTTCCGTGCGCCGGGCTTTGCTCACCTGTCGGGTATGGATGAAATGACCCAGGGCCACATGCTGGCGGACGCTGTTGCTATCATCAGCACGCTGGACCTGGTATTTGGCGAGGTAGATCGCTGATGGCCCAGATTAATAACGGTAGCGCCATGTTGACCGAAGAAACCCTCAAAACCATAGACCACTGGCTGGCGAAGTTTCCGCAAGACAAAAAGCGCTCTGCCCTGATCCAGGCGCTGATGGCTGCGCAGGTGCAGAACGGCGGATGGATTACACGTGAACTGACCGAAGCGGTCGCCGAATACCTGGATCTGCCACCGGTCTGGGCACATGAAATCGTCTCGTTTTATTCCATGTTCGCTGACAAACCCGTCGGACGCCACAAGGTCAATATCTGTACTAATATTTCATGCTGGCTGAGGGGTGCGGAAGAACTGCTGACACACGCAGAGAAAAAACTTGGCGTGACACTGGGAGAGACCACGCAGGACCAACGCATTTCACTGATCAGGGAAGAAGAATGCCTGGCAGGTTGCTGTGGTGCGCCAATGATGGTGGTTGATGGCCACTACCATGAAAATCTGGACATCGAAAAGATGGACGCCATCCTGGACGGGCTGGAGTGACTAGGAGAATATCGGGCATGGCAGATTACAACGTCGTATTTACCACCCTGGATGCCGACCAGCCATGGTCGATGGAAACCTATCTGTCGGTGGACGGTTACCAGGCATGGCGGAAAATCCTGCAGGAAAAAACATCCCCCGAAGAAATTATTGATACCGTCAAAGCCTCGGCTCTGCGCGGCAGGGGAGGCGCTGGTTTTCCCACCGGCCTCAAGTGGAGTTTCATGCCGCGATCTGCGCCGATGCAAAAATACATTTTATGCAACTCGGACGAATCCGAGCCCGGCACTTGCCATGATCGCGATATTCTGCGGTTCAATCCCCATGCCGTGATCGAAGGAATGGCCATTGCTGCCTATTCCATGGGTGCAACGGCAGGCTATAACTACCTGCGTGGTGAGTTTCACCACGAGCCTTTCGAACGCTTCGAGGAAGCCGTGAAAGAGGCCTATGAAGCGGGTCTGCTGGGCAAAAATATTCTCGGTTCAGGTGTCGACCTGGACATCCATACTGTCCTCGGTGCAGGCGCTTATATCTGCGGCGAAGAAACCGCCTTGATGGAGTCACTTGAAGGCAAAAAAGGCCAGCCGCGTTTCAAGCCGCCTTTCCCGGCCAACTTCGGCCTGTATGGCAAGCCCAGCACCATCAACAACACCGAAACACTGGCCTCCGTGCCTGCCATCATGCGCAATGGTGCGGACTGGTTCCTGCAAATCGGCAAGCCGAATAACGGTGGACCCAAATGCTTCTCAGTGTCTGGGCACGTTAACCGGCCCGGTAACTATGAAGTCCCGCTGGGCACACCCTTTTCGGAGTTGCTGGAACTTGCCGGCGGTGTTCGCGAAGGACACAAGCTCAAGGGCGTGATACCCGGCGGCTCGTCCATGCCGGTGTTGCCTGCGGATATCATTATGAATTGCGACATGGATTTTGATTCATTGAGCAAGGCCGGCTCGGGCCTGGGTTCAGGAGCAGTCATTGTAATGGATGATTCCACTTGCATGGTAAAGGCTTGTTTGCGTATCTCTCAGTTCTACCATATGGAATCCTGTGGACAATGCACACCCTGCCGTGAGGGCACCGGCTGGATGCACCGCATGTTACAGAGAATTGTGAACGGTGAAGGCGAGCAGGGTGATCTGGAGTTGCTGCGCTCTGCTGCCGGCCAGATCGAGGGTCATACGATCTGTGCTTTCGGTGAAGCGGCCGCCTGGCCTGTGCAAGGCTTTTTACGTCAATACTGGGATGAATTCGAATACTACATTGAACATGGTCGCTCGATGGTTGAAGAACAGCAGGGGCTGGCGGCATGAGCGCTGAATCTACAGAAACTCTGATAAAAGAGACCGTGGATATGGTTAACATCGAAGTTGACGGTATTCCCATGCAAGCCCCGAAAGGCTCGATGATCATCGAGACGACGGATAAGGCCGGCATTGAAATTCCACGATTTTGCTACCACCCCAAACTGAGTATCGCGGCCAGTTGCCGCATGTGCCTGGTTGATGTGGAAAAAGCACCCAAACCACTGCCTGCCTGTGCCACACCGGTGATGGAAGGGATGAAGGTGTATACAACTTCTCGTCGCGCGGTGGACGCACAGCACGGCGTGATGGAATTCCTGTTGATTAACCACCCCCTGGATTGTCCCATCTGTGACCAGGGTGGTGAATGCGAACTTCAGGACCTGGCCATGGGTTACGGGCGTTCCGTATCGCGTTTCACCGAACGTAAGCGTGTGGTCAAGGACGAGAATGTCGGCCCGCTCGTACAGACCGAAATGACTCGCTGCATTCATTGCACACGTTGTGTTCGTTTCCTGGAAGAAATTGCAGGAACCACAGAGATGGGTGGGTCGGGGCGTGGCGACCGCCTGGAAATTGGTACTTGTGTTGAAAACAGCATTGATTCCGAATTATCCGGCAATATCATAGACATGTGCCCGGTTGGCGCACTGACAAACAAGCCTTTCCGCTTTGCGGCGAGGGCCTGGGAATTGGTGGCGAAGCCATCGGTAGCGGCGCATGATGCCGTCGGTTCCTGTCTCTATCACCATGTGCGCCGTGGAAAAATCCTGCGCACGGTGCCCCGGGACAACGAGGCGACCAACGAAACCTGGTTGTCTGATCGCGACCGTTACAGTCACCTGGGTCTCTATTCCGACGACCGTGTGCTTTCGCCCCAGGTGAAAGAAGACGGGGAATGGAAAACGGTTTCCTGGGATGAGGCGATCACCGCGTCGGTTGGCGCATTGCAGGAAAGCATGGAACAGCACGGACCCGGGCAACTGGGTATGTTGATGTCTCCATCCGCCGCAACCGAGGAGTACTACCTGGCCCAGGGCCTGGTTCGAAAACTGGGAAGCAACAACATAGACCACCGTCTGCGTGAGCAGGATTTTTCCGATGACGCTACAAGCCCGGCCTCGCCGGCGTTTGAGCGGAGTATCGACGGAATCGAGGAGTCGGACACCGTATTGCTGGTGGGCTGTAATCCCACGCAGGAAGCACCCATCCTGGGTCACCGATTGCGCAAGGCGTGGAGAAACGGTGCGGCTATTTCTGTCATCAATCCGTTGGACTGGTCTTTTACCTTTGATACCAGCCTTGATGTCGTGGTGGCTCCCCAGAACATGGTTGAAAAGTTGGTGGCGCTGGCTGTTGCCGTAGAAAAATCAACGGGTAAAACCGCACCGGGCAGCCTGCGCAACGCACTGAGTGAAGTACAGGAAGATCAAGGACTTGCATCACATAGCTCAGAATTGGCTGATCGATTAAGGGATTCCGGCAAAGGGCTGGTATTTCTCGGACAGTTTGCAATGAGCCACCCGAATGCCGCCTGGCTGCGGATACTGGCTGCATATATTGCGGATGCAACGGGATCGGATATGAACGTCCTGCCTCACGGCGGAAACCCGGCCGGCGCCTGGTTGGCCGGGGCAGTGCCACACCACGCACCCGGTGGCGAGCAAGCGCAGGGTGGTATAAACGCCGTGCAGATGTTTGAAGATCCCCGGAAATGCTATCTGCTGTGGGAATTTGAGCCAGAATTCGATACCGGCAACCCGGCGCAAGCCTTGCAAGCTCTCGGCGCTGCTGAAAAAGTCATTGCCTTTTGTTCATTCGCTACGGACAGTACCCGGGAAGTTGCCGACATCCTCTTACCTGTGGCGCCGCTGGCGGAATCAGAGGGTAGCCTGGTGAACCTCGATGGCAGCACGATGAAATACGCGCCGGCCGGCAAGGTTTCCGGGGAAGCACGCTCCGGCTGGAAGATTCTCAGAAGGCTCGGGAACGATTTGGGGCTGGAAGGCTTTAACCAGGTCAGCCTGAGCGAACTGCAGGCACAAATGGGTGAAGCTATTCTGCCCGTTGATACACTCGCTGGTGATGGCAGAATGGAATATCCATTCCATGAAAATGGCCTTTACCGCATCGGCGAATTGGCAATGTACTCGATAGACGCACTCTGCAGGCGGTCAGAAGCCTTGCAACAGACCGCTCAGGCCGACAGCCGGTTTGTTGGCCTGAATCCGCTGGACGCCATCCGGCTTGGCCTGACGGACGGCGGCAAAGCCCTGGTTCGCCAGGACGGAAACGATGCCGTGCTGGAAGTCCGGTTCAGTGACCGTGTGCCGGAAGGCGGCGCATGGCTGCGTAGCGGAACCGGCGAGCTTGGACAGGCGGTTGCACCCGTCATCGTGGAGGTGGCCTGATGCCTGAGACCTGGTTGGATCAGATGATCTATATGATCATCCTGATATTGAAGATTGTCGCGGTAGTACTTCCGCTGATCATAGCGGTGGCGTACTACACCTACATGGAACGCAAAGTCATTGGCTATATGCAGGTACGCAGGGGCCCAAACCGCATTGGGCCGCTGGGCCTGTTCCAACCGTTTGCCGACGTATTCAAACTGTTGATGAAAGAAATCATCTTGCCCGAGAACGCCAACAAGTTCCTGTTCATACTGGCGCCTGTACTTTCACTGGCGCCCGCATTTGCGGCCTGGGTTGTCATACCCTTTAACGATTGGATGGTGATTGCAGATATTGACGCCGGATTGTTGTATATCCTGGCGATGTCTTCCATCGGTGTTTATGGCCTGATTATCGCGGGCTGGGCCTCGAACTCCAAGTATGCTTTTCTCGGCGCCCTCAGATCGAGTGCGCAGATGGTTTCCTATGAGATTGCTATGGGGTTCGCTCTGGTTGGGGTTCTGATCCTGTCGGGTTCCCTGAGCCTGAGGGAAATCGTGCTGGCCCAGCAAGGCGGTCTATTTGACTGGTTCTGGCTGCCGTTGCTGCCCTTGTTCGCTATTTACGTGATTTCCGGCCTGGCTGAGACCAACCGGGCGCCGTTCGATGTCGCCGAAGGTGAGTCCGAAATCGTCGCTGGTTTTCATGTCGAATATGCGGGTGCTGCATTTGCGGTATTTTTCCTTGCTGAATACGCCAACATGATCCTGATTTCCGCCCTGACGGCTATTTTGTTCGCGGGAGGGTGGTTGTCTCCATTCGAGGGTGTGTGGTTTGTAGGTGACACAATCCTGGGCCAGGGCAGTATTTTCTGGTTCCTGGCGAAAACCGTGTTCTTCATGTACCTGTTTCTGTGGTGGCGCGCGACTTATCCGCGGTATCGCTACGATCAGATTATGCGCCTGGGCTGGAAAGTTTTTGTACCGATTACCATGGTCTGGGTGATGGTTGCCGCGGTTTTTTCCGTTTTAGGCCTGGTCGCGAGGGGTAGTTGATCATGAATGCAATTACCCGCTACCTGAAAAGCCTGATGTTGCTGGAGTTGGGTCAAGGCGCTGCTGTGACTCTGCGCTATTTTTTCACACCCAAGTTCACCATTAAATATCCGGAAGAAAAAACGCCCAAATCCAACCGCTTCCGTGGGTTGCACGCACTGCGCCGCTACCCCAACGGTGAGGAGCGATGTATTGCCTGCAAACTTTGCGAAGCGGTCTGTCCGGCCCTGGCAATAACCATTGATTCCACCCAGCGGGAAGATGGCACGCGCCGTACCACACGTTATGAAATCGATTTGTTCAAATGCATTTACTGTGGTTTCTGTGAAGAGTCCTGCCCGGTTGATTCAATCGTGGAGACAGACATTCTCGAATACCATTTTGAAAATCGTGGTGAACACATCATGACCAAGGAAAAGCTGCTCGCCATCGGAGATCGTTACGAGGAGAGCATTGAGGCCAATCGCAGACAGGACGCAGCGTATCGCTGAGCGGAGCAGAACAGATGCCGATTACCGAAATAGTTTTTTACGGGTTTTCACTGGTGCTGGTGGCAGCAGCGGTGGCCGTCATCACCGTGCGCAACCCGGTTTATTCAGCCTTGTTCCTGGTGCTGGCGTTTTTCAGTTCAGCAGCTATCTGGATGCTGCTGGAAGTGGAATTCCTGGCCATCGTTCTGATTCTCGTGTACGTCGGGGCGGTCATGGTGCTGTTCCTGTTTGTCGTCATGATGCTGGATATCAACCTGGCGCCGCTGAAGGAAGGGTTTATCCGTTACCTGCCCGTCGGTATTGTCGTGGCCGTGATCATGGCTGCCGAATTGCTGGTAGTGATCTGGAGCAAGGGAAGGTTCGATCAAAATGCTTTCCCGCTGCCGTCGCCACATCCCGATGGTTACAGCAATACCAAGGCCGTGGGAGAGGTGTTATTCACCAACTACCTGCTGGCCTTCGAGGCGGCTGGGGTGATTCTGCTGATAGCGATAATTGCCGCCATTGCATTGACGCTCCGGAAGCGTACCGGAGCGAAACGGCAGAATGCTTCCATGCAGGTCCGGGTACAGAAGGATGAGCGGGTTCGCCTGGTAAAAATGGACCCGGAACCGAGGCAGGGGAACTGACTATGTTGACACTCGCACATTTCCTGAGCCTGGGCGCGATCCTGTTTTGCCTGAGCGTCGCCGGGATATTTCTCAATCGCAAGAACGTCATCATCCTGTTGATGTGTATCGAGCTGATGCTGTTGGCTGTGAATATGAATTTTGTCGCCTTTTCCCGTTTCCTGGGAAATATGGATGGGCAGGTATTCGTATTTTTCATACTGACTGTGGCTGCGGCCGAAGCGGCCATTGGCCTGGCGATCCTGGTCGTGCTATTCCGCAACCGCGGGACGATCAACGTGGCCGAACTGGATGAACTGAAGGGTTGATATGTCTCTGAAAACCACATTGCTGTTGATTCCACTGCTGCCGCTGGCAGCAGCAGTCATTGCCGGGCTTCTGAGAAAGCAGGTAGGCCGTGCCGGATCGCACTGGGTTGCTATCCTGGGCGTCGGGGCTTCCTTCGGCTTGTCCGCCTGGATTTTATACCAACAGATTTACCAGGGAATGCAAACACAAAATATCAGCATTTACACCTGGATGGTTTCCGATGGAATCCGTTTCGAGGTTGGTTTCCTGATCGACCACCTGACCGCGCTGATGATGACCGTGGTGAGCTTTGTTTCATTCATGGTCCATATCTATACCATCGGATACATGGCCAAAGACCCGGGCTATCAGCGTTTTTTCAGCTATATTGCGCTGTTCACTTTTTCCATGCTGATGCTGGTAATGTCCAACAATTTCCTGCAGTTGTTTTTCGGCTGGGAAGCTGTGGGGCTGGTCTCATACCTGTTGATTGGTTTTTGGTTTGATCGGGAATCAGCAATTTATGCCGGTCTTAAGGCCTTCCTGGTTAACCGTGTTGGTGACTTCGGTTTCCTGCTGGGAATCGCAGCCGTGCTCTATTCATTCGGCTCCCTCGATTATGCAACCGTGTTCGAACAGGCGCCGGGTATTGTGGGCGAAACTGTCACCATTATCCCGGGCCTGGAATGGCAGTGGATAACGGTTATTTGTATCTGCCTGTTTATCGGGGCCATGGGTAAATCAGCCCAGGCGCCGCTGCATGTCTGGCTGCCTGATTCCATGGAAGGCCCGACACCGATTTCCGCCTTGATTCACGCGGCCACCATGGTCACGGCCGGGATTTTCATGGTCGCCCGCATGTCCCCGTTGTTCGAGCTGAGTGATGCAGCCCTGAGTTTTGTCATGTTGATCGGCGCAGTGACAGCAATCGCCATGGGTCTGATCGGTATTGTCCAGAATGACATCAAGCGGGTTATTGCCTATTCAACTCTTTCGCAGCTGGGTTACATGACCGTAGCGCTTGGTGTATCTGCCTATTCAGCGGCTGTCTTTCACTTGATGACGCACGCCTTTTTCAAGGCGCTGCTGTTCCTGGCCGCCGGGTCCGTAATCATTGCCCTGCATCACCAGCAGGACATGCGATACATGGGTGGGCTGCGTAAACAGATGCCCATTACCTGGATTACAGCCTGGGTGGGCACCCTGGCGTTGATCGGTTTCCCGTTTATGGCCGGATTCTATTCCAAGGACTCGATTATCGAAGCCGTAGCGGCGTCCAGCCGTTTCGGGTCGGAGTTTGCTTACTGGAGCGTTTTGCTCGGTGTGTTGGTGACATCCTTCTACAGCTTCCGGCTGCTTTACCTGACCTTCCACGGTCAGCCGCGCTACACGGTTGACGTGGGTGCGGGCGACCACCCGCCGGATGGTGTTGTGCAGCATGTACCGCACGAGTCTCCATGGGTTGTGACTGTGCCCCTGGTTCTGCTGGCTATTCCATCAATCGTGATCGGCTACATGACGATTGGCCCGGTGCTGTTCACCGGCTGGTTGTCCGAATCCATCACGGTGCTTCCGGCTAACGATGTGCTGGCGCATGTCGGTGAACATTTCCATGGTCCTTTGGCCATGGCGAAACATTCGATCCAGTCAGCGCCTTTCTGGTTGATGATAGCCGGGTTTGTATTGGCAACATTCATTTACCGGATCCGGCCGGCATTGGCGGACTTCTTCCAGCAGAAATTGCCGGGTATATACCGCTTGCTTTACCACAAGTATTATTTCGACGAGTTGTACCAGAAAATCTTTGTCAGCCGGTTTATCCGCATAGGAAACGGCCTTTGGAAGAAAGTTGACGCCGGGGTGATCGATGACTGGATGGTAAACGGGTCAGCCCGCCTGGTGAATAGTCTCGCCGCAAGAATCAGGGTCTGGCAGAGCGGATACCTGTTCCAATACGCCTTTGTGATGATCGCCGGCCTGATCGGTATTCTCGCAATCTGGGTCATCTTGTAGCAGAGGGGTAAGCGGAATCATGGCATCAAACTGGCCCATACTGAGTATCCTGATCTGGCTTCCTATCCTGGGTGGAGTGGCAATACTGGCTGTTGGTGATCAGCGCGCACCGCTTGCGAGGCTGCTGGCGCTGGTTATTTCCGCACTGGTATTTGTGTTCAGCATTTTCATGCTTATGGCGTTTGAATCATCATCGGCGGCGATGCAGTTTTCTGAGCTCAGTCCCTGGATTGCTGCTTTTGACGTAAATTATCATCTCGGTGTCGACGGTTTTTCAGTCCCCCTGATCATGCTTACCACCTTTTTCGGTGTGCTGGTCGTGATTGCCGGTTGGGAAGTTATCCAGGAGAGAGTGCACCAGTACATGGCAGCCTTCCTGATAATGGAAGGCTTGATGGTGGGTGTGTTCAGCGCCCTTGACGCTTTGTTGTTCTATGCCTTCTTCGAGGCCATGCTGATCCCGATGTTCCTGTTGATCGGCATGTGGGGCGGCCCAAGGCGTGTGTACGCAACGATCAAGTTTTTCCTGTATACCTTCCTCGGTTCGGTATTCATGCTGATCGGTCTGATCTACCTTTACATCCAGTCAGGGACGTGGTCGATACTGGAATGGCATAATTTCCCGCTCACACTCGAAGTGCAAAAATGGCTGTTCCTGGGTTTTCTCGCCGCTTTTGCGGTGAAAATTCCCATGTGGCCGGTACATACATGGTTGCCGGATGCTCATGTAGAGGCTCCCACGGGCGGTTCGGTCATCCTGGCGGCCATCTTGTTGAAAATTGGCGGCTACGGTTTTATCCGGTTCAGCCTGCCCATCACCCCCGACGCTGCCGCCGCGTTTGACTGGCTGATCATTTCGCTCTCACTGATTGCCGTGGTGTACATTGGCTTCGTCGCGCTGGTGCAGGAGGACATGAAGAAGCTGATTGCCTATTCCTCCATTGCTCACATGGGTTTCGTGACCCTCGGCCTGTTCATTGCCTTCGCGATTTTCCAGAACTCCGAAGGTGGAAGGGGCGCCGCACTGGGCGTGGAAGGCGCCATGGTGCAGATGATTTCACATGGCTTTATATCCGGTGCGCTATTCCTTTGCGTAGGTGTTCTATATGACCGTCTGCACAGCAGGATGATTGCCGACTATGGTGGTGTGGCCAACACCATGCCCTGGTTCGCGAGCTTCGCCGTGTTATTTTTCCTGGCGAACTCCGGTTTGCCGGGAACCAGTGGATTCGTGGGTGAATTCATGGTGATCCTGGCCGCGTTCCAGGCCAATTTCTGGTATGCCTTCCTGGCCGGCATGACCCTGATCCTGGGTGCGGCTTACAGCCTGTGGCTGGTCAAACGAGTCATTTTCGGTGAGGTCACCAGTAATGAAGTCGCCAGGCTGGAGGACATCAATGCACGTGAAGCACTGGTCCTGGGCACGATCGCGGTAGCTGTCCTGGTGGTTGGTCTGTGGCCTGAGCCGCTGGTGAACCTGATGCACGCTTCAGTAGACCAGTTGCTGGAACACATCCAGCAGCCCAAGTTCACAATAACAGGAATTTGAGGGGCATATGAATACAACGAACATGTTGCTGGCTGCTCCTGAATTCTGGGTATTGACCATGGCTTGCGTCATCCTGATCACGGACCTGTTTATCCGTGAAGAGCGGCGCGGAATCATTCACATGATGGCGATGATCACCCTGATTTTTGCCGCCATTATTACGCTGCGTGGCGATTACCTGTCAGCAGGCCTGAGGTCGGCAACCGCCTTTAACGGCAGTTTCATCCGGGATCCGATGGGTGATGTGCTGAAGCTGTTCAGCTATTTTGTGCTGGGCATGGTGTATATCTATTCGAAATTCTGCTTGAGGCAGTTCAGGATGTTCAGGGCGGATTTCTACACCCTGTCGCTGTTTGCACTGCTGGGCGTCATGCTGCTGATCTCGGCCAACAGCCTGGTCACGATCTATCTCGGACTGGAAATGACCGCTTTGTCCACCTATGCGCTGGTTGCATTCGACCGCGAATCCAAACGTGGCTCAGAGGCGGCAATGAAATACTTCGTGCTGGGCTCAATGGCCTCCGGCATGTTGTTGTACGGCATGTCGATGATCTACGGAGCCACCGGCAGCATGGACCTGCAGCAAATTTCTGCTGCCATCAGTAATCAGGGCGGTGATAACGTGATGTTGGTCTTCGGCCTGGTGTTCCTGGTGGTGGGCCTTGCTTTCAAACTGGGCGTGGTTCCATTCCACATGTGGATACCGGACGTCTACCAGGGTGCTCCGGTTGCCGTCACCCTGTTCATTTCATCTATTCCCAAAATGGCCGGCTTCGCCATGGCTTACCGCCTGTTGTATACGGGACTGGGAGACTTGCACGGCGACTGGCAGCAGATGTTGTCCATACTTGCGGTACTGTCCATCGTACTGGGCAACCTCGCCGCCATCGCCCAGACCAATATCAAGCGTATGTTGGCTTATTCGACGATCTCCCACATGGGATTCATCCTGATGGGCCTGTTGCCCGGAACGGCGGATGGCTTCGGTGCGAGCATGTATTACGTGATCGTTTATTCACTGATGTCCGCCGGGGCATTCGGCATGGTAATCCTGCTCTCGGCACGGGGTGTTGAGGCGGAACAGCTCAATGACTTCAAGGGCCTGAACCAGCGCAACAGCTGGTATGCCGCCATCATGGCCATGGTCATGTTCTCCATGGCGGGCGTACCGGTCTTCGTCGGCTTTTTCGCCAAGTGGCTGGTGATCAAGGCCGCTTTGGATGCCGGCCTGATGTGGCTTGCCATCAGTGCGGTCGTGTTCTCGGTAGTCGGTGCGTTTTACTACCTGCGCGTGGTCAAGCTGATGTATTTCGATGAACCGGTGACCGGGTCGACCATTGATGCGCCAGTGGATTTCCGCGCGGCCATTTCCCTGAACGGTATCATGATGCTGGGTCTGGGCATCTTCTCCAGCTCCCTGATCGCGGTGTGCATGTCCTCCTTCGGAGCTTGAGTAGTCGAACAGGCTGAATTTTCTTCTGCGTCCTCTGCGGATAAATCAATCAGGCTGATAAGATGAACCTGTTGAAAATTGTTTGGGTGACACCAGTTTTAAGTCAGAAATTGATTGATTTGCTCTTGAAATAGGTGAGGGGAGCCTATATTATTGCCCACCTGTTGATGCGGGGTGGAGCAGTCTGGCAGCTCGTCGGGCTCATAACCCGAAGGTCGCAGGTTCGAATCCTGCCCCCGCTACCAGGTTATAAGGAATCGCTGGGTTCCTTTATTAAGGCTCCTGGCAGGGGCCTTTTTCATGGACTGGACTGACCGGATTGGGTCGGGCTGGTCCGACTTGCGACATGATGGAAGATGCAATGATTTGATGAAATCGCATTTTTACCTGCAAGCGGGCGGCATGCCGTTTTGATTGCAGGAATATCCCCGGCTGTTGTTGCTGCGGGATAGTGTCGTGGGGCCATTGCGCCCTTTTTTTGTGTCCTGAGGAATAAAGGTCACATACAGGAGATTGGGATTGAGTTCAGGCAAAATAACATCGTTGCTGCAACCACTGGTTGAAGACCTGGGCTATGAATTCGTGGGTATTGAACACAGCAACAACCCCAAGAATCCGGTGTTGGTGATTTACATCGACGCACCGGATGATATCGCTGTGGAGGATTGCGCGAAGGTCAGCAGGGAAATCGCAGCGATACTGGATGTGGAAGATCCTATTCCGGGAAAGTATCAGTTGGAAGTGTCCTCGCCTGGCCTGGACAGACCCCTGTTTACGCTGGCGCAGTTCGAGCAATTTTCCGGTGAAGTGGCACAAATCTCCCTGTTTGCGCCACTAGACGGACGTAGGAAGTTCAAGGGAAGAATTATGGGTACGATCGATGACCAGGTAAGAATGGAACAGGACGGTGTGGAAGTCACGCTGGACCTGGGCAATATCGCCAAGGCGCGTCTGGTACCCGATTATGCCGGCTTGTTTGCCGGCAGGGACTGATCACAGGTTTGCGGTCAGGAAACAGTTCAGGACAGAGAGAAATAGCACGATGAGCAAAGAAATTCTGTTGGTTGTGGATGCGGTATCCAATGAGAAAGGTGTCAGCAAGGATGTGATCTTCGGAGCACTGGAAGCTGCGCTGGCGTCAGCCGCGAGAAAACTCAGTGTTGAAGAGCGCGATGTGCGCGTAGAAATTGATCGTCAAACCGGCGAATACGAGACCTTCCGTCGCTGGGAAGTGCTCGATGACGATGCGGAAATGGAGTTTGAAGAAGCTCAGGTGTTTCTGAAAGACGCGAGGGAGACCAATCCTGAAATTGAAGTCGGCGCCTATATAGAGGAACCGATGGCCAATGCTGAATTCGGCAGGATCGCAGCGCAGACAGCCAAACAGGTCATCGTCCAGCGTGTACGTGAAGCCGAGAGGGCATTGGTGGTCGGGGCTTACGCGGATCGCGCCGGTGAAATGGTGAACGGTATCGTAAAACGGATCGAGCGTGGAAATGTTTACCTGGACCTGGGTGGTAATGCCGAAGCCTTCATTTCCCAGCGTCACATGATCCAGGGCGAAACTGTACGGCCTGGCGAGCGTCTGCGCGCCTACCTGTATGAAGTCAAGGCCGAACCGCGTGGACCACAGTTGTTCGCCAGCCGGACCGCCGTGGAATTCCTGATTGCCTTGTTCGAACTGGAAGTCCCTGAAATCGGCCAGGACCTGATCTCTATCATGGGTGGGGCGCGTGACTCCGGACGCAGGGCCAAAATCGCCGTGCGCTCCAATGATCGGCGAACCGACCCGATAGGCGCTTGTGTCGGCATGCGGGGCTCACGGGTCCAGGCCGTGTCCAATGAGCTGGCGGGCGAGCGTATCGACATCATCCTGTGGGATGAAAACCCGGCACAGTTCGTGATCAATGCGATGGCGCCAGCCGAAGTTGCTTCCATCGTTGTTGATGAAGAAAGCCATACAATGGATGTAGCGGTAGAAGAGTCAAACCTCTCCCAGGCCATTGGCCGTGGCGGCCAAAACGTCCGCCTGGCCAGTGAATTGAGCGGCTGGGAATTGAATGTCCTTACCCTTGAGCAGGCAGAACAGAAGGGCGAAGAGGAATCAAGGAAAATCCTCGATCGCTTTATGCAGCGCCTGGATGTGGGTGAAGACGTCGCCAATATCCTGGTCCAGGAAGGATTCAGCAATATCGAGGAGGTCGCTTACGTGCCGGAATCGGAGTTGCTCGAAATCGAAGAGTTCGATGAAGATATTGTTACCGAGATCCGGCGTCGTGCGCGCGATGCGCTTCTGACCCAGTTGATTGCGAAGGAAGAAGTGCTCGACGAGAACCGCCCTCAGGAAGACCTGATAGATCTGGAAGGTATGACTGAACGCCTCGCCTACCGCCTGGCCGCCAAAGGCTTGCGTACCCAGGAAGATCTGGCGGAGTTGTCAGTTGATGAACTCCAGGAAATTGATGAAATAAGCGACGAAGAAGCAGCTGAACTGATCATGGCCGCAAGGGCGCCGTGGTTCGCCGAAGAAGAGTGACCGGCGCGATCATTCATTCGATGGCAGACAGTACCAGCAGTTCAGTAAGGAGCAGACTATGTCTAACGTAACCGTTTCCCAATTGGCCGAAGTGCTTGGCGTTGATGTCAGCAAATTGCTGGTGCAACTCAGTAAAGCCGGTATTGAAGGCAGCAGCGGAGATGACGCGGTTTCCAACGATGACAAGAAGAAATTGCTGGCATATTTGCGGGCAAGTCACGGCAAAATGGAAACCGATGCCACGGCGCCGCGCAAGGTGACGCTGAAGCGGAAAACAGTCAGCGAGCTGCGTGTAGCCGGCAGTGGCCCCAGGGCATCCACGCGAACGGTCAATGTTGAAGTGCGCAAACGCCGGACTTATGTCAAACGTGAAGTCGTACAGGCGCAACTGGGCACCGATGACGCCGATCGCGAGGAGGCCCGGAAAATCCTCGAGGAGTCTCGTATCCAGCGCGAGGCTGAAGAAAATGCGCGCCAGGAAATCGCCGAGAAAGCAAGCCAGGCAAAAGAGGAAGCAGAACGCAAAGTAGCTGAAGAGGTGGCTCGTAAGGAAGCTGAGGCGCAGTCACGCAGAGAGGCCGAGGAACGGGTGCAGCAGGATGCCGCGAAACGGCAAGCAGAAGATGAGGAGCGCAAACAGGAAGAAGATCGCGCCCGCAAAGTGGCTGAGGAACAGCGCCGGCGTGATCAGGAAAAATCCAGAGCAAAAGCCAGGCCAACCACCCGCTATGGCCGTAAAGAGCTGCATGTCGCCGGTGGCGCGGCTGCACGGCGCCGTAAACCCGGCAGTCGCGTGCGGCGAACATCTTCGCAACCCTCAGAGCATGGGTTCTCACGTCCCACCGCGCCGGTCACCCGCGAAATAGCGGTTCCCGAAGCCATTACCGTCGCTGACCTGGCCAAATTGATGGCGGTCAAAGCCGGTGAGGTGATCAAGGTTCTGATGCAGATGGGGATGATGGTAACCATCAATCAGCCTCTGGACCAGGACACCGCGATCCTCGTGGTCGAGGAAATGGGTCACACGGCCAAACTGGCTGAAGATAAAGACGTGGAAAGCCAATTGATCGTCGAGGTTGAGGATATCACCGGCGAAACCGTTACTCGGCCGCCGGTGGTAACCGTGATGGGTCACGTGGACCACGGCAAAACCTCATTACTGGATTACATTCGAAAATCACAGGTTGCAGACTCAGAGGCGGGTGGAATTACGCAGCATATAGGCGCTTATAGTGTAAAAACCGATCGCGGCATGGTCACATTTCTCGATACACCGGGCCACGCGGCCTTCACCTCCATGCGCGCCCGCGGTGCGCAGGCCACGGATATAGTGATCCTGGTCGTGGCGGCGGAGGATGGTGTCATGCCCCAGACCAAGGAAGCCATCCATCACGCCAGGGCGGCCAATACGCCGATCATCGTGGCGGTGAACAAAATCGACAAGCCCGATGCAGATCCCGACCGTGTGCGCACCGAATTGTCCAAGGAAGAAGTCATTCCTGAAGACTGGGGTGGTGAAGATATCTTTGTGAACGTTTCCGCTAAAACGGGTGAAGGAATTGACGAATTGCTGGAAAGCATCCTGCTGCAAGCCGAGGTCATGGAACTCAAGGCAGTTGAGGATGCGCAGGCGCGGGGTGTCGTGGTCGAGGCCAGCCTGGACAAGGGCCGTGGCCCCATCGCCACGCTGTTGATCCAGCAGGGCACTCTGAAACGTGGGGACATGATCCTGGCCGGCCAGGAATACGGGCGCGTACGCACCATGCTCGATCAGCAGGGAGACACTATCCAGTCTGCCGGTCCCTCGATGCCTGTGATGGTGCAGGGGCTCTCCGGTGTTCCCTTGGCCGGCGATGAATTTCTGGCCGTCGCCAACGAGCGTAAAGCCAGGGAAGCGGCGTCCCAAAGGAAAGACCGGCAACGTGAAAGCAGGCTGGCCCGTCAGCAGGCCACCAAGTTGCAGAACCTGTTCGAGCATATGGGTGAGGAAGAACAAACCACGGTCAACCTGTTGATCCGTGCGGATGTACAAGGCAGTGTGGAAGCCTTGCGTGACGCGCTGACCAGGCTCAGTAACGATGACGTGGAAGTCACCATTGTTGCTTCGGGCGTCGGCGCCATTACCGAGAATGATGCCTCGCTCGCCCAGGCCTCCAATGCCATCATCATCGGTTTCAATGTGCGTGCGGATGCATCAGCCCGCAGAGTCATCCAGGAGCATGAACTGGACCTTCACTATTACAGCGTCATCTATGATGCGATTGACGAAGTGAAGAAAGCAATTTCCGGCATGTTGGGAACCGAGATCAGGGAACAGATCATTGGCCTTGCCGAAGTCAAAGATGTTTTCCGTTCATCCAGGCTGGGCGCCATTGCAGGTTGTCTGGTAGTGGAAGGGACGGTCAAGCGCCATAACCCGATTCGCGTGCTGCGTGACAATGTCGTTATCTTTGAAGGCGAATTGGAATCACTGCGGCGTTTCAAGGACGATGTCAAAGAAGTCCAGTCCGGTACGGAATGCGGTATCGGCGTGAAGATGTATAACGACATCAAGCCCAATGACCATATCGAGTGCTTTGAGCGCATCGAAGTGGCCAGGACCTTGTAGGGAGCCAGGAATTGCCCCGTGAATTCAACAGGTCAGAGCGTGTAGCCGGTTCTCTTCGACGGGAGTTGGCCAGGCTGATCCAGAAGGAATTGAAAGATCCGGAAGTGGGATTCATCGGTCTTTCTGATGTCGAGGTAACCCGTGATCTGGCTCACGCGAAAGTTTTTGTCACTGTGTTTGAGACTGATAAGGCAGCTTCCAGTCTGAAGGCGCTCAAAAGAGCCGCGGGGTTCCTGCGTAGCCGCCTCAGCCAGGAAATGCGGATTCGTTCAGTACCCGAACTGCATTTTCATCATGATGCTTCGGTGGAAACCGGGCTGCGTATGGACAGTCTGATTGAGGCGGCCGTGACCTCCGATCGCGAACACGATCAAAACGATGAGACTTAATGGCCCGGCGCAGAAAAGACAGGGATATCCATGGAATCATCCTGTTGGACAAACCGCCTGGATATTCATCCAGCCAGGCCGTGCAAAAAGTAAAGTGGCTGTTTACTGCCCGTAAGGCAGGCCATACCGGCAGCCTCGATCCTTTTGCAACCGGCATGCTGCCCATCTGTCTTGGTGAGGCCAGCAAGACCGCCGGATTCATGCTGGAGGCCTCAAAACATTACCTTGCAACGGCACGGCTTGGTCAAGCCACGGCGACCGGGGATACCGAGGGTAATGTCGTAACCGAAATGCCTGTACCCGCTCTTACACCAAAGGCTATTGATGCAACATTCGAGTCCTTCCGTGGCGCAATTGAGCAGGTTCCTCCCATGTATTCAGCTCTGAAGCACCAGGGCCAACCGCTGTATAAACTCGCTCGTGCCGGCAAAGAAGTGGCGCGAAAGTCCCGCAGCGTAAACATTCATGAGTTGAAGTTGATCGAATGGGAAACGCCCATGCTGGTTTTTAGCGTACATTGCTCCAAGGGAACTTACGTGCGCACGCTGGCCGAGGATATCGCTGAAAAACTGGGAACCTGTGCGCACCTTCAGGCCTTGCGCAGGCTGGATGTGGAACCGTTTCATGAAGAAGACATGATCAGTCTCGAGGAACTGGAGAGGGCAACCGAAGCGGGGCAACAGAACTCGCTGTTACTGCCTCTGGACACAGGGCTGGAAGCCTGGCCTGTGATTGAACTCGGGGGCGAAGATCAAGTGAGGTTCACCCACGGCAATCCGGCACCTGCCCATGAAACACAGCCAGGCAATGTCAGGGTTTACGCCCGGAGTGGTGAAATACTTGGCCTGGGTGAAGTACGCGACGATTACAAAGTTCACCCCAAACGCCTGTTTATACTGTAAGAGAGCAACCTCCTACAATACAAATCTGGTAAAATAAACCTTGTTTGAAGAGTGTTACCGCATTAGAATGTGCGGCTGATTTAACCGGGGCTTCGAAGTTTTTGCAAAGACCCAAATTTGCCCGGTCTTATGACCTGGCGGGTTTTTCCAAAGGCTTCGCGGCTCTAGATATGGAGAAGGAACCATGTCTTTTGATGCAGAAGCAAAAGCAAAGATAGTAAGCGACTACGCTCGTTCAGAAAATGATACCGGCTCTCCGGAAGTCCAGGTGGCGTTACTGACCGGCCGTATTCAATACCTTACCGACCATTTCAAGGCTCATAAAGGCGATCACCACTCGCGCCGCGGACTGCTGCACATGGTGCATCAGCGTCGCAGCCTGCTCGACTACCTGAATAAGAAGGACATCGAGCGTTATCGCGACCTGATCAAGCGTCTCGGCTTGCGTCGTTAGTTTTTTGCATCACGACACGGCCTTCGCTCTGGTAGATGTAACGTCTGCCGGAGCTTTCGTGCATCCGTTTTTTAACGATTCAAAATACAGGAAATAGCCCCGTGCAAAAAATTACCAAGACTTTTCAATACGGCGAACATCAGGTCACTCTGGAAACCGGGCAGATAGCCCGCCAGGCGGGTGGAGCAGTGAAGGTATCCATGGGCGACACCGTCGTTCTGGTGACTGCGGTAGGCCGGAAGGAAGCCGATCCCGGTCGTCCATTTTTTCCTTTAACGGTCAATTATCAGGAGAAATTTTACGCCGCGGGCCGCGTCCCTGGCGGATTTTTCAAGCGCGAAGGGCGCCCGACAGAAAAAGATACGCTGACCTGCCGCCTGATCGATCGTCCAATCCGGCCGCTGTTCCCCAAGGGATTCATGAATGAAGTCCAGATTATCGCCACGCTGATGTCATCGAACCCCGAAATTGACGGCGATATTCCGGCATTGATCGGAACTTCGGCGGCTATCGCACTCTCTGGCATGCCCTTCAACGGCCCGATTGGTGCAGCGCGTGTTGGTTACATCGACGGTGAATACGTGCTGAACCCGACTGCTACGCAGCTGAAAGAATCAAAATTGGACCTGGTGGTTGCTGGTACTGAAAACGCAGTGCTGATGGTCGAATCCCAAGCTGACCTGTTGTCGGAAGACATCATGCTCGGCGCGGTCACTTTTGGCCACGAAGCTTCACGCGCAGTGGTACAGGCAGTACGCGAACTGGCTGCAGAGGCCGGTGTTGAACACTGGAACTGGGAAGCTCCCGCCGTTGACGAAACCCTGACGGAGAAAGTAACCGCAGCAGCTACGCAGGGTCTGACCGAGGCTTATGCAATCGCCGATAAAATGCAGCGTCGCGACGCCATCAGCGCCGCAAAGCAGGCAGTAGTTGACTCGCTTTGCGACCAAGAAGACGAGAACGCACCTGCCGCAGGCGATGTTTCCGGCGCATTCTCCAAACTGGAGAAAACCCTGGTTCGCGAACATATTCTCTCCGGCAATCCTCGCATTGATGGTCGTGACCTTTCAACGGTGCGTCCGATTTCGGTGGAATGCGGCTTACTGCCCCGTTCCCACGGCTCGGCATTGTTCACGCGTGGCGAGACACAAGCCATTGTGGCCACCACACTGGGTACCGGGCGTGACGCACAGATCATCGATGCGGTTACTGGCGAATATAAAGACCCGTTTATGCTGCATTACAACTTCCCTCCGTTTTGTGTAGGCGAAACCGGATTTATGAGCGGCCCCAAACGCCGCGAGATCGGCCACGGCCGCCTCGCACGCCGCGGTGTTGCTGCGGTACTGCCGAGCCAGGAAGATTTCCCTTACGTATTGCGCGTGGTATCCGAGATCACCGAGTCCAACGGTTCCAGTTCCATGGCTTCCGTTTGCGGTACTTCGCTGTCACTGATGGACGCGGGTGTTCCGGTCAAGGCACCGGTGGCCGGTATCGCCATGGGCCTGATCAAGGAAGGCGACCGTTTCGCCGTGTTGTCTGACATCCTGGGCGACGAGGATCACCTCGGCGACATGGATTTCAAGGTGGCTGGCAGTGAAGAAGGTATTACCGCCTTGCAGATGGACATCAAGATCGAAGGCATCAACGAGGAAATCATGCAGATCGCTCTCGCACAAGCCAAAGATGGACGTAATTTCATCCTGGGCGAAATGAACAAGGTGCTCGACAAACCACGTTCTGAAATGTCCGAGTATGCTCCGCGCCTGATGACGATCAAGGTTCACCCGGACAAGATCCGCGACGTGATCGGCAAGGGTGGTGTCACCATTCGCTCCATCACCGAAGAAACGGGTTGTACCATCGACATTGCCGACGACGGCACCATAACCATCGCCTCGGTCAACAAGGAAGCTGCTGACGATGCCCGTAAGCGTATCGAGCAGATTACGGCCGATATCGAGCCGGGCCAGGTGTTCGAAGGCAAGGTTATCAAGATCATGAATTTCGGCGCATTCGTTACGCTGACTCCGGGCCGCGACGGCCTGGTGCACATCTCTCAGCTTTCCGAAGATCGTGTGGAGAATGTCACAGACGTGGTTTCCGAAGGCCAGATGGTCAAGGTCAAGGTACTGGAAGTCGACAAGCAGGGGCGCATCCGCCTTAGCATGAAGGCGGTCGGCGCAGACGACTGATCAGGCTTTACGGCCAGTAAACGGAAACGGCGCTCATTGAGCGCCGTTTTTCATGTAAGAGCTCGCTCGCGGGCGAAAACTTCTAATATTGGTTTCAGAAATCTACTGTAAATCAGCTTGCGGCTTAATCGGTCACATTTATCATCGGTAAATTCAGCCCATGCTCCCGGGCACAATCAATCGCGGTCTCATAGTCCGCATCCGCGTGGCGCATCACACCGGTGGCCGGGTCGTTCCACAGTACGCGTTCAATCCGTTTTGCAGCTGCGTCGGTGCCATCGCAGACGATGACGAGACCGGCGTGCTGGGCGAAACCCATGCCTACGCCGCCACCGTGGTGAAAGCTGACCCAGGTGGCGCCGCTGGCCGTGTTCAAAAGCGCGTTGAGCAACGGCCAGTCGGAGACCGCGTCGGAACCGTCTTTCATCGCCTCGGTCTCACGATTGGGACTGGCGACAGAACCGGAATCCAGGTGGTCTCTCCCGATCACGACCGGTGCTTTCAGTTCGCCGCTGGCCACCATCTCATTGAAAGCCAGTCCGAGCCTGTGCCGTTGCCCCAAACCGACCCAGCAAATGCGTGAGGGCAGCCCCTGGAACTGGATACGCTCGCGGGCCAGGTCCAGCCAGTTGTGCAGGTGGGTGTCGTCGGGGATCAGTTCCTTCACTTTCGCATCGGTCTTGTAGATATCTTCCGGATCGCCGGAGAGCGCCGCCCAGCGGAAAGGACCGACGCCACGGCAAAACAGCGGGCGAACATAGGCCGGCACGAAGCCAGGGAAGTCAAACGCATTCTCCACGCCTTCCTCCAATGCCACCTGGCGGATATTGTTGCCGTAGTCAAAGGTGTGAACGCCCATTTGCTGAAAGTCCAGCATCGCACGAACGTGGATCGCCATTGATGCTCTGGCTGCCTTGATAACAGCGGCCTGGTCACTCTCGCGTTTATCTTCCCACTCCGCCACGGTCCAGCCAATGGGAAGGTAGCCATTCAGCGGGTCATGGGCGGAAGTCTGGTCAGTCACCGCATCAGGCTTGATCCCACGCCTCACCATCCCGGGCAGAATTTCGCCGGCGTTGCCCAGTAGTCCGATGGAGATAGGTTTACCCGACTCCAGGGACTCGTTCAGCATTGCCATGGCTTCGTCCAGGCTGGTGGCCTTGCGATCGATATAGCCCGTGCGCAGGCGGAAGTCGATACGGCTTTCCTGGCACTCCACGGCGATCATGGAAGCACCCGCCATGGTAGCGGCCAGGGGCTGGGCGCCGCCCATTCCCCCCAGGCCCGCCGTGAGTATCCACTTGCCCGACAGGTCGCCCCCGTAGTGTTGGCGCCCCATTTCCACGAAGGTCTCGTAGGTGCCCTGCACGATGCCCTGGCTGCCGATGTAGATCCAGGAACCGGCCGTCATCTGGCCGAACATCATCAGGCCTTTCTTATCCAGCTCGTTAAAGTGCTCCCAGTTGGCCCAATGCGGCACCAGGTTGGAGTTGGCGATCAGCACCCGGGGGGCGTTGGCATGCGTCTTGAAGACGCCGACCGGCTTGCCTGACTGTACCAACAGCGTCTCGTCGTCTTCCAATTCCCTGAGCGTCTTGACGATCATGTCGTAACATTCCCAGTTGCGGGCGGCGCGGCCGATGCCACCGTAGATCACCAGCGATTGAGGGTTTTCGGCTACATCGGGGTCGAGATTGTTCATCAGCATCCGCAGCGGCGCCTCGGTCAGCCAACTCTTGGCGGAGAGTTCGGTGCCGTGGGGAGCACGGATGACGCGGGTGGTATCGAGACGACTGTCAGTCATATGCATTTACCTCTTTAATACAGGATTATATATGGCAACAAACGGTAATAATTATTGCATCTTTTCAAGGACAGAATGTGATCTGGATTACTACAGATGCATTGCATGACTTTAGGAATATGTCCCGGGAGCTTTTCCTTCGATAAAATGCTGTCCAATCACTGTAAATCAGATTTAATGACAGACTGTGGAGAAAATTAATGCACGTATTTAAAAAAATTCTGAAGGCAGGCGGCATACTTTTAGGGATGATTGTGATCGTGTCCGGTCTTTTCCTGGCCCATACCTGGTACTTTAAACCGGTTAGTATCAACCTGTTCTTCGGGCGCACTATGTTGCAGATCATGCTGGAGAGTCCGGAGTTGCTCAGCATGCTGCATGTACTCGAGCCTTTTGGCATCAAGGGCCACAATGCAAAACTGGACGATGAAAGCCTGGCTTCCGGAGACCATTTTTTCGCACAGTTGAAAGATGCACACGGTGTGCTCCTGAGCTACCAGGACGAAGATCTGAACGAAGCGGACCTGATGTCCAAGCGCATTGCCCAAAGTATGCTGGGTATTATTGTTGAGGGCGAGAAATTCCGTTTCCATACTTTCCCGGTCAACCAGATGTTCGGTGCTCAAAATGGTTTTCCATCATTTATGGAGTCCACCCACCAGGTGCACAGCGTTCGAGATGCACAAGACTATGTCAGCCGGCTGAATGCGGTTGGGACTCAGTTTGACCAGGTGCTTGAAGGTCTGCATCGCCGGCAGGAACTCGGCATTCACCCTCCTCAGTTCGTCATCACCAAGGTTCTGGAGGAGATGCGGAATTTCGTAGACACCCCGGCCGAAGAAAACATCCTGATGGTGGCTCTTATGGACAAAATGAAAGAGGCAGGCCTGCCGGAGGATGAGCAAAAACGGATCGCCCTGGAAGCCAGGGAGGCGATTGAGACTACAGCCTATCCTGCTTATGGACGCCTGATCGATCATTTCGTGGCACTGGATAGAGAAGTGGAAGGTAACTATGGCGCCTGGAGCCTGCCGGATGGCGACGAATATTACCGCCTGGCACTCAGATTGTTTACTACGACTGATTACACGCCTGAATTTATTCACCAAATGGGCCTGGCTGAAATCGACCGGATTCAGGCTGAAATCCTGGCTATCCTGGAGTCTGAAGGCTGGGATGTTTCGTCCGGGTTTTCAGCGGCCATCGATGAAATGTCTGAAAACCCGATGTTCTATTATTCGGACAGCGGGGAGGGCCGTGATCAGATACTGGCTGACTACCAGGCCATGATCGATGAAATTACTGAAGGGCTGGAGCCTTATTTCGACGTGATGCCCGAAGCCGGTGTCGACGTGCAGCGGGTGCCGGAGTTCAAAGAAAAAACCTCACCCGGTGCTTACTATAATCCGCCGGCGATGGACGGTTCGAGGCCGGGTGTATTCTATGCCAATTTGTACGACATCAAGGCCACACCGAAATACAGCATGAGGACGCTGGCGTACCACGAGGCTATTCCAGGACACCATTTCCAGCTGGCAATCCAGCAGCAACAGGACGACTTGCCTTTCTTCCGCCGGCTGGTGCCGTTCACGGCTTACGCAGAAGGCTGGGCGCTTTACGCAGAACAGCTGGCCTGGGAACTTGGTTTCCAGCAAGAACCCTACGACAATATCGGCCGCTTGCAGGCTGAACTGTTCCGAGCGGTGCGATTGGTCGTAGACACGGGTATTCACGCCATGCGCTGGTCACGGAAAGATGCCATCGATTACATGCTGGCAAACACCGGCATGCCTGAGAGTGATGTAGTGGCGGAAATTGAGCGATATTTCATCATTCCGGGGCAAGCAACGGCGTACAAGGTAGGCATGAGCAAAATCCTGGAGTTGAGGGAACTGGCGCGAACGGAGTTAGGTGACAAATTTGATATCCGTGACTTCCATAATGTCGTGCTGACCAACGGATCCGTGCCGCTCGATATCCTGGAGGAACTGGTGTGGCAATACATCGCGGATACAAATTCCGGATAAGCACCCGTAACGATGCCCAAGGCGATACAATAGTCTTGAATCATTGGGACCCATCAAATGCACGCAATCATTTTGGCCGCGGGCAGGGGTAGCCGGCTGGAGCAGCATAACCCGGATAGCCACCCCAAGTGCCTGCTGGAATTCGGTGGCCGAAGCTTGCTGGCCCGCCACCTGGACATCCTGTATCGTCTGGGAATTCGCCAGGCAGATATCGTACTGGGCTACGAGGCTAACCGTGTTATCGAGCACATTGCCACCCTGTCTTCACGCCCGGACATCGCCTTTCACTTCAACCCGAGATTCGAGGAGGGTAGTGTGCTCAGCCTGTGGGCTGCGCAGGAAACACTGACCTCCGGTCAGCCGGTGATCATCATGGATGCCGACGTGTTGTACCACCCCGGTATTTTGCAGCGGCTGGTCAAGACAAAGAATGAGAATTGTTACCTGCTGGACCGGGATTTTCTGCCTGGCGACGAACCGGTCAAAATCGCCGTTCGTGACGGATTAATGGTGGAATTTCGCAAGCAACTGACAAGCGGACTCACCTACGATCTGCTCGGTGAATCGGTGGGCTTTTTCCGCTTCGGCCCGGCCTGTGCCGCTACCATTGCAGAAGAATGCGCCATCTTCGATACCGAAGGGCTGGACGACGCACCACACGAGGAGGCGCTGAGGAATGTCTTGCTGGCAGACCCCGACTCTTTTGGCTTTGAGGATGTGACCGGCTTGCCGTGGATAGAAATCGACTTTCCGGAAGACGTGGTGCGGGCCTCCGACGAAATTCTCCCGGCCATCCGCAAAGATTTCCCGGATTTCTGAATTAGCCCACATATTGCATGAAAAAGACGACACAACTGAAGAACCTGCTCACTTCCGGTCGTACGGAGTTTATCCTGGAAGCCCACAATGGCCTGTCCGCGAAAATTGTGGAAGAGGCGGGATTCAGGGGCATCTGGGGATCAGGCCTTGCGCTGTCCGCCCAGCATGCGGTGAGGGACAACAACGAGCTCAGCTGGACGCAGATTATCGAAACCCTGGAGTTCATGTCTGATGCCACCTCGATACCCATCCTGCTGGATGGGGATACCGGCTACGGTGATTTCAACAACATGCGCCGCCTGGTGCAGAAACTCGAGCAGCGTGATATTGCGGGTGTATGTATCGAGGATAAACTTTTCCCCAAGAGCAACAGCTTCATACAGGGCGAGCAGCAGGAATTGGAGGATATTGAAACCTTTTGCGGCAAGATCCAGGCAGGTAAGGACGCCCAAAAAGATGATAATTTTTGTATCGTGGCGCGGGTCGAGGCCTTTATCGCCGGATGGGGCCTGGAAGAAGCCCTCCTCCGTGGCGAAGCCTATCGGCAGGCCGGTGCGGATGCAATCCTGATCCACAGCAAGCTGAGCCGTCCGGACGAAGTGCTCCAGTTTGCACGCGAGTGGGACAACCGCTGTCCATTGGTCATCGTCCCCACCAAGTACTACTCCACTCCTACCGAAGTATTCCGCGATAACAACATCAGCCTGGTGATCTGGGCCAACCACATGATCCGTACCAGTATTGCGGCCATGCAACAGACTGCCCGGACCATTCATGCAACGGAGTCTCTTGTCGATATCGAAGGCCAGGCAGCCACAGTGTCTGAGATATTCCGCCTGCAGGGAGCGGACGAGTTGCTTGAGGCCGAGAAGATTTACGCGGGCAGCACCCGGCCGGATGCTTCGGCGGTGATCCTGGCGGCCAGCCGGGGGGAGGGTATGGACGAGCTGACCCGGGACCGGCCCAAGGTGATGATTCCGGTGGCTGGAAAAACAGTGTTGCGCCGCCAGGTTGACAAGTTCAAGGCTCAGGGCATCAACAACATCACGGTCGTGGCAGGATATCGCAGCGAGGCTATCGACGTGCAGGGCGTGCATGTGGTGGTGAACGAAGACTGGGAAAAGGGCAGCGAGCTGACCTCCCTGGCCTGCGCACTGGATGCGTTTTCAGACGAGACCGTGCTGATCTATGGTGATCTGCTGTTCCGCACCTATATCCTGAACAATTTAATGGACTGGGATGCAGACTTGCTGGTGGTCGTGGATTCATCTCCCCTGGACCAGGCGCAAGGCAACAGCAACGACCTCGCTTATTGTTCGTGTCCGGACGACCGGGCGATGTACCAGCAAAAAGTAAGCCTTGATCAGATCAGTGATACTGGCAACTGGCAGGCCCGAAAAGCGGACGGGCGCTGGATTGGCATGTTGCGAGCCAGTGGTGAGGGCAGGGCCTGCCTCTTCGAAGCACTGGAACAGCTGCGAGGCGAGGGGGGGGTTGAAAAAAGCAGTATGCCGGAGCTGATCAACCGCCTGGTGAATAATGGCCACGCTCCGCAGGTGCAGTACATTTCCGGTCACTGGATGGACATCAATAACCTGGATGACCTGCAGCGGGCAGGTGATTTTGCCCACGGCCAGAATTCCTGAGGGTCACCCATTGATTCAAGCCAGCGATTTTATCAAGCCTGCACAGGAGTTTGGTTTCAATACCTGGGCCGGCGTGCCCTGTTCTTTCCTGACCCCCTTCATCAACAGCATCATCGATGACCCGGACATGTTGTATATCTCTTCCGCAAATGAGGGCGACGCCGTGGCTACCGCGACCGGAGCTGCGCTGGCCGGGCAAAGAACGGTCGCCATGATGCAGAACTCCGGCCTGGGAAACGCCATCAGTCCGTTGAGCTCACTGAATTGGGTATTCAGAGTACCGATTTTGCTCCTCATTACCCTGCGCGGCGAGCCTGGCTTGAAAGACGAACCCCAACATGAATTGATGGGGCAGATCACAGGCCGGATACTGGATGATTTGCAGATCCCGTGGGACTGGTTTCCGCGCGACGCGGGTTCTGTAGAGGGCGCACTCACCGTTGCCAACTGGCAGATGGATAAAACCGGGCTGCCCTACGCATTTATCATGCGCAAGGGCTCGGTGGCCCCCGCCAGCCTGCAAAGCCAATGGAAGGCTGCTTCCGGCCCTGGATTGCCGGTGGATCGTGTGACTGGCCAGGCCGGGGTGTCCCGCCACGAGGCCATGGCCGCGGTCATTGAGCAGACGCCAGAGTCTGGCAGCATTGTCATAGCAACCACGGGTTTTACCGGACGGGAATTATTCGCCATTGCTGACCGGCCCAACCAGCTGTACATGGTAGGCTCGATGGGCTGTGCTTCATCCCTGGGGCTGGGATTGTCACTGACCCTTCCCGATAAACGTGTCCTGGTAGCAGATGGAGACGGTGCGGTATTGATGCGCATGGGCAATCTGGCAACCATTGGTGCTTACGGTGGAAGGAACTTTCAACATTTGGTGCTGGATAACGGTATACACGAGTCTACCGGAGGGCAGTCCACGGTAAGCAGTGCGATCAGCCTGGCCGGTGTGGCCGGGGCTTGTGGTTACCGGGAAGCAAGCGAGGCCATGACAATGATATCGCTGAAGCAGTTCCTGCAGGGCCGGAATGGCCCGGCACTGCAGCAATTGAAAATCAAGCCGGGCGTACCGGAAGGTTTGCTCCGGCCTGATGTCAGCCCGGTGGAAGTGAAGCAGCGCCTGATGCGCCACCTGGATATTGATGTACCCTGGGTAAATCTATAACCCGCATTTTGTTCAAGTCGCGTAATCGGCGACATGCTATTTGCCTGCAAGAGGTAGCCGATACCTCCCCCGGTCACACCTCAAATCGCCAACGATTCTAGCAATTGTGCAAAATGCGGGGTAGCTGTCAACAAACCGTCTGTTTCTGTCTGGTTTACTGTGCCGGACGCACTTACAATAGGTTGCTGCATTTCAAAAGAATCGCCAAGCACCATGGCCTGCTGTGAGGAGAATTTGCATGGGATACCACCGTTCCGAGAGAATGGAAAATCGGAAGGGCTTTGCGGGCCTGATGGATCGCTTGCGCTACCATGAGGCTTCACGCCAGGGCTTCGGTTTCTTGCTGGTGCTGGCTTGTACACTTTTTGCAGTACCTGGTGAAAGCCGGATCATCGCCGGTTTCGTACTTGCCGTGATAGGTCAGGGCTGGCGGATTTATGCCGCAGGCGTGATCTACAAGAACAAACAACTGGCGACGACAGGTGCGTATTCAATTGTGCGGCATCCACTCTATCTTGGCAATTTCCTGATTCTCGCCGGATTTACCCTGGCCAGTGGCAATTGGATCGTCGCCCTGGTCGTATCATTCTTTTTTCTTTTTTATTACCCCGCCGCAATCCGTTATGAAGATATGAAGCTTGAGGGCATCTTTGGCGATGACTGGCGGGCCTGGAGCGGCAATATCCCGGCGATGTTTCCGACCAGTCTGAAGTGGCAGGCTAATACCGAAGCGGAATGGAATCCACGCCAGTCATTGATACGCAACGGCGAATTGATTTATTCCATGTACATGGCAGGTTGTGCCATATGGCTTTGGTACCGGGTCCTGGTATGAATATTTCAGTCCCCACAGTGCAGGATTTGCGGGCAAATAGGGCCCGTCCACGGGAAGTATCGGCTGAAGTGATTTACCAATGAGATCAATCCTGTTGAATCCCGGCCCCGTGAGCCTCAGTGAAAAGGTCCGAAAAGCCGCAGTGAGTACCGACCTGTGCCACCGGGAACCTGAATTTTTTGCCTTGCAGGACCGATTGCGAAGCGATATGACCGGTGTTTATCGCTGCGACCCGTCACGGTGGACTTCGGTTCTGCTTGGCGGATCCGGAACAATGGCGCTGGAAGCAATGCTCTCTTCACTGTTGCCGCGCGATGCCCGCCTGCTGGTGCTGGAAAACGGTGTTTACGGCGAGAGGATCAGCCGGATCGCGGAAATTCATGGCATTGAATACCAGCCGGTAGCTCACCAGTGGATGGATGCGATCGATTTTGACCGTGTGTCACAGTTACTGGAAAGCGGTGAATTCAGCCACCTGGCGGCGGTGCAGCATGAAACAACCACCGGCCGCCTGAATGATATTTCCAGGCTTGCTGGGTTGTGTGAGGAGCACGGCGTCAGCCTGTTGCTGGATGCGGTATCCAGCTTCGGCGCCGAGGCTATTCCGTTTGATTCACCCGCGCTGCTTGCCTGCGCGGCAACCGCCAATAAATGCCTGCATGGCATTCCTGGACTGTGCTTCGTGGTTTCCCGCCGCGAAGCCATCGAGACGGCAGTAGAGCCCCCGCGCAGCCTGTACCTGCATTTACCTCTCTGGGCAAAGCAGCAGGACCAGGGATCCACGCCTTTCACGCCACCAGTCAACGGACTGCTGGCCCTGAGCCAGGCATTGGCCGAGCTGAAAGAGCAGGGTGGATGGAAAGCACGGCATGCCCGTTACCACAAGCTGGCTGACGGCGTGGAAAGGGCCCTGGACGGTTACGGAATAGAAGCCATGCTGGAACCCGGCGAGTCATCATGTGTCTTGCGATCCTACCGCCTGCCCCGGGACAGGAGTTACCAGGATATTCATGACGGACTGAAACAGCGCGGTTTTGTCATTTATGCCGGGCAGGGCAGCCTGGCAGCGGAAATGTTTCGCATTTCCACCATGGGGGACATCACGGACTACGACATGGAACGCCTGTTGGCGGCGCTGGCGGCGGTATTGAGTTAGAACGCCTTGAAGGTGGTAAAATCGGCGCGGCTAAAGAGGCGGAATTGAACCTGATGAAAAAAAGCAACTACCCCAACGTGATCATTTTATTCAGCCTCGCGCTTATGCTTTTGCTCGAATCGCCCGGTGCTTTCGCCTATCTCGATCCCAGTACCGGCAGTATGGTGGTATCGGCCATCGTGGGCATCATCGCTTCAATTGCGCTGGCGCTCAAAACCTACTGGTACCGGATCAAGGCATTTCTCAGGCGGGACGCCAGGAAAGACTCATCATCGCAACCACCCGCGGAATAGACCTGCAATTATCACCTTGAAGGAGCACTAGGCTCATGTCTTTGTTTTCTGGCTGGAGAGGCTGGCGGCAGTTCAAAAAGTTGCCATGGGAATGGCGCAATATTGTGATCTACTCCGAGTCCGGACAGGACTGGCACCAGTTCTCCGGGCTGATCACATATCTGAATCAAGATCTGGGTTGTAAAACCTGTTATGTCACTTCGGACAAGAGCGATCCGGGTCTGAGTCACGTGCATGAAAACTTTCACATTGTTTACCTCCCCGAAGGCCTTTTCCGGACTATTTTTTTCCAGGTCAACCAATCCGATGTTTTTGTTCTCACGATGATGGACCTGGGGAATTTGCAGTTGAAACGTTCTCTTCACCCGGTGCATTACGTGTACCTGTTTCACAGTATGGGCAGTACACACATGGTCGACAATGAAGATTCTTTCGACCATTACGACAGCCTGTTCTGTGCCGGGCCACACCAGGTGGCAGAGATTCGTAAGCGGGAAGAAATCAAGAGCAAGCCGGCAAAACATTTGTTTGATTACGGCCACCCCCGCTTGGAGGAAGTCATTGGGCTGGGCAAGGCGTACGGCGTGAAAAAGCATGATGGCGATCCCCCAACCGTGTTAGTCGCGCCGACCTGGGGTGAAACATCCATTTTCAATACCTGCGGCAAGGAATTGATGAAAGTACTCATGGATGCGGGATACCACGTCATAATGCGCCCTCATTATCAGAGCATGCGGAAGACACCCGAAATGATTACCGCGCTACGGGACACTTACGCGGCGCACGAGCGGTTTGAATATATCGACCGCATGGACGAGACCGATTCGATTCTCCGTTCCGACATCCTGGTCAGTGACTGGTCGGCCATGGCCATGGAATACGCGATGGGTCTGGAAAAACCGGTATTGTTTATCGATGTCCCCCGCCGCATCCGTAATCCCAACTGGAAGGAGCTGGGGATTGAGCCAGTGGAAGCATCGATCAGGCCCCAGGTGGGCGAAATTCTATCTCCACAGTCGCTCGACGAGGCGCCAGCGGCCATTGAGCGCCTGCTCGCCACTCCCGGGCGGTTCCGTGATGAAGTACGTGCATTGCGTGAGCAAAAAGTGTTCCGCCTGGGACACAGCATCCCCGATGGCGCAGCCGAGATAAAACGCCTGGCAGATGAACGCCTCCAGGCGAGGCTGTTGAGAGAACAGGTAACGGCGGGTTGAGGGCCTTAACTCAAGTGTTATTTCTCACAAGACGATAGACAAGGAGCCAAAATGGGAAGGATTGTTGTAGTTGGATACAAGCCCAAGCCGGGTAAGGAAAGTGAACTGGAGGCTTTAATGAAAACCCACCTTCCCATTTTAAGGGAAGAAGGTTTGGTTAGTGACAGGGAGTCAATCGTCATGCGTTCAGAAGACGGCACCATTGTCGAGGTCTTTGAATGGAAATCCAAAGAAGCAATAGAGTCAGCACACACGAATTTGAAAGTCCAGGAAATGTGGCAAGCTTATTCTTCTGTTTGTGACTATGTACCCTTGTCGGAAGTGCCAGAGATTTCATCAATATTCTCTGAATTTACGCCGTTAAATTAGTTTGTTGGACATCGGGTGCTGAAAACCCGAAGGAGAATCCCCATGAAGGCCACTGATAC
>Ga0209013_10000196_pt1 | contig 51075 bp, 50 predicted proteins | sample Cruoilmetagenom2_FD_187291 | JGI IMG/M metagenome (GOLD analysis project Ga0209013, IMG submission 187291) | Oil polluted marine microbial communities from Coal Oil Point, Santa Barbara, California, USA - Sample 2 (SPAdes) (version 2) | ecosystem: Environmental > Aquatic > Marine > Oil seeps ...
TTCGAGGGTGACGGCGCTCTCCGCGGCCAAATTCGTGAATGCCTGCGTGTGATCGGTCAGCGTCTTGGACAGCGTGCCGGTCTTCTCCTCGAGGGTCGTTTCGAGGGCGACGGCGCCCTGAGCCACGAGGTTGGAGAGTTCGGTCGTCTTCTCGTTGAAGGTTTGCCCCAGCGCGACGGCGCTCTCGGCCGCCAGATTGGTGAAGGACTCGGTGTGCTCGCCCAATGTCTTGTCGAGAGTGACCGCACTCTCCGCGATGACGCTTGTGAGCGCCTCGGTGCGCTCGGTCATTGTCGTGTCGAGCGTGACCGCACTCTCCGCGATGACGCTTGTGAGCGCCTCGGTGCGTTCGGTCATTGTCGTGTCGAGCGTGACCGCACTCTGCGCGACGACATTCGTGAGCGCCTCGGTGCGTTCGGTCATCGTCTTGTCCAGGACGATCGCGCCTTCCGCCACGGTGGACTCCAGGCCCTTGATACGCTCGGAGAGCGAGGTCTGGAGCGCTTCTGTGCGGTCCTTCATGGTGTTGTCCAGAAGGGTCGTCTTTTCCGTCACGGTGGTGTCAAGCGAGGTCAGGTTCTTGGTCGCCGAGTCGATGATCTTGGTCAGTCGGCCCTGTTCCTTGGTCATGCGCTCGATGAGACCCGGCACCTGCTCGGAAATCTTCGTCTGTGCCTGCTGTACCTGCTCGGCGGCTTCGTTGGAGCGCGAGACCAGAAGTTCGGTCAGCTGCGTGCCCCGCTCCGTGAGCTTCTGGTCGATCGACCCGCTGGCGTTGGAGATATCGCGCGAAATCTGCGCGCCGACGCCCTTCAAAGCCTCGCTCACGCGCTGGCTGTTGTTGGTGAGCGCGTCACGCTCAGTCGCCAGCTCGTTGATCAAGTTCCGGACGCGAAGCTCGTTCTCGCCATAAGAGCGCTCAAGCGCTGCGACTTCGTTGTGAACCATGGCCTCGAGCTCGGAGGCCCGGCCGATGGCGCGAGAGATGGCGTCGTTCATCGCCGCGACTTGGCGGCGGATGGTCTGGCCGACCGAGGCCACGGACTGCTCGGCAAGCTTGTCGGGCTCGGCCAGGCGCACGGCGACTTCGGTCATCGCGGATGCCATGAGCCGCAGCTCCTGGGCGCGCCAAACGAGGAGGGCCAGGAACCAGAAAATGACGATCGGGACGAGGATCGCGGCCGTTGAGGAAAGAATTGCGCTCGAGGTGCTGCTGGCATCGGAGATCACGCCGAAGGCGAAGAAGCCGCCCAGGACGAACCAGACGACGGATGCAGCCAGCGCGAAGAGGAACGGCGTGCGAGCGGGCCGTTGCTGCAGCGCGAAAATCAGACCGCCGATGGACGGGATGTCGTCGTTCGCGGGCGCCGACAGTCGGCGCTGTGGCGGCGGTCCGGCAGGGCGCCGCGTCCGGGCCAGATGCTTGGGCGAGGGCGCCGCGCTTGGGCCTTCCGGGGCCTCGCTGCCGCCCGCGTCCTCTTGCGGTGTCTTGAGGGGCAGAGCCTTCGCCTGAGGCTTGGAGGGCTCCTTGAGCTCGACCTTGGGCTCTTCGCGCTTATGAGGCGCGTCGCCACGCGGCTCATCGCGCCGCTGCTGTTCGGCCTTGAGCCTGTCTGCCAGCGAAGAACGCCGGGGCAGGGTCGGCGCATCGTCGGCCTCGTCTTCGGACGAGCCCCGCATCATCGCCTCAAGGTGCCCCTCGGCCTTGTCCTTCTCGTCGGTTGTTTCCTTTTCGGGAGCCGACTTCGCTTGTTCCTGCGCCATTACGCGTTCCTCGCACTTGATACTCAGAGTCGGGAAATTGTATGCCGTTCGACACAAAGTCCGCTACGAGCGGCGCCTTGCATCGGGGGAGGACCGCCTCTAGCCCGGTCTATCCTAACCGGAAGGTCCCCAACGCTTTTTCCCCCTCGTGTGAACATCGTTAACGAATTCTTAGCAATAAACAAAGCTGAATCGATTGCTTGGGTTAACGGTCCGTAACCCATTATAATGAAACAAAATTCTGTAGGCCAGTATGACGAATCGCCTAAAGTTGGGCAAGCGCTGATCTTTGAGCGGATCAAACGAGCGTTGCGCCTGAGAAACATAAGCGGCTCAAATACAACAGAATGGCGACGGTAGTACGGCCTTGTCCTCTGGTCAGGGGCAACAACCGGTTCTGAAAAGACAATTCGAACGGAGGAAGACCATGGCAGGCGAGCGGATGCGACAGACCGGTTTTTCGGGGGCGCAAGCTGTCGGCGATGGCGACAAGGATGTTCCAGCCGCGCCCGTCGATATGGCACATCTTGCCCGTTACACGCTTGGTGATGTGGCGCTGGAACGCGAGGTTCTAGAGATGTTCTGCACACAGTCCGTGTCGTATCTGGAGCAGCTCCGAGCGGCGACATCCCACAAGGATTGGAGTGATGCGGCCCATTCCCTGAAAGGCTCTGCCCGGGCCGTGGGGGCTTGGCGCACGGAGCGGGCGGCCGAACACATTGAGGAGCTGTGGGAGGATATCCCCCTGGAGGCGCGCGCGGCGCGGGTCGATGAACTCGAAGCCTCGATCCAAGAGGCGGCGGCCTTTGTGGCGGGCCTTGGCGATGGAAACCGCAAATAGCGCCCGACGCCTTCTTGTCGCATGGCTCTGGTGTCGTTAGATCAATTGCCCTATAGAGCACGGGCTGCGGGCGGGATTGTCCAGCTCGCGCATGCTGCCGGGGGCGACAGAGACCGACGCCTGTAGCCCGGATCCCGAAATCGAACTTTGGTTTTGAAGCCCGCCAGTCCCATGGCCAGGATTACATTCATTCAGCCTGACGGAAGCCAGAACGCGGTCAACGCGGAGCCCGGCATGACCGTCATGGAAGCCGCGGTGAAAAATTCGGTGCGCGGAATTGCGGCCGAATGCGGCGGTGCCTGTTCTTGCGCGACATGCCATGTCTATGTGGAAGAGGCGTGGCGCGAGGCCGCGGGTGAGCCTGAGGCCATGGAGGAGGACATGCTCGACTTCGCGTTCGACGTTCGTCCCGAAAGCCGGCTTTCTTGTCAGATCAAGGTGACCGACGAGCTCGACGGGCTCATGGTCCAAATTCCAGAAAAACAATTCTGAGGCACTATGTCAGTCGACGTCATCAAGACCGATGCGGTCATTATCGGCGCGGGGCCCGTGGGGCTCTTCGCGGTTTTCGAGCTTGGCTTGCTCGATGTGAAAGCTCATGTGATCGATATTCTCGACCGTCCAGGCGGTCAGTGTGCGGAGCTTTATCCCGAGAAGCCGATTTACGATATTCCGGCTGTTCCGATCGTGACGGGCCAGCAGCTCACCGATCAGCTGATGGAGCAGATCGAGCCGTTCGGAGCCGAATTTCACTTCAATGAGCGTGTCGATACGATCGAAAAGATCGAGGGCGGCTTTCGCCTCGTGACCGATTACGGAACGCTGTTCGAGTGCAAGGTCGTGGTGATCGCGGCCGGCGGTGGATCATTCACGCCGAAGCGGCCCCCGCTTCCCGCCATCGAGGACTACGAGGACACGTCGGTGTTCTACTCGGTCCGCAAGATGGATGCCTTCAGAGACAAGGACGTTCTCATCGTCGGTGGCGGCGATTCCGCGCTCGACTGGACCTTGAACCTTCAGCCTGTCGCCAAATCGCTGACCTTGGTGCACCGGCGTTCGGAATTCCGCGCGGCGCCCGCTTCCGTGCAAAAGATGATGGATCTCGTCGACAGCGGTAATATCTCCTTCAAGCTCGGCCAGGTCACCACGCTGCACGGCAACGACGGGCAGTTGACCGGAGTCACGGTTAAATCGCCGGACGGATCGACCTTCGAGCAGCCGACCGAGGTCATGCTGCCGTTCTTCGGCCTCACCATGAAGCTGGGTCCGGTCGCCAATTGGGGCCTCAATCTCGAAGAGAACCTCGTTCCCGTCGACACGGAGAAATTCGAGACGAGCGAAAAGGGCATCTTCGCGATCGGCGATATCAATACTTATCCGGGCAAGCTGAAACTGATCCTGTCGGGCTTCCATGAGGGAGCCCTGATGGCTCAGGCCGTGCACCGGATCGTCTTTCCCGACAAGAAGCTGATTTTCCAATACACGACGTCGTCGTCGAGCCTACAGAAGAAGCTCGGGGTCAAATAGGGCCGCCGAGCCGATGCAGGCGGGATGTCGCTACGCCAGCGACCTGTAGACCGCAACGGAGTGCGGGCTGAGCAGTTTCAACTTGAACTCATCGGCCTGCGAGGGCTCGACCCGGGCAAAGACGCCGCTCGCGTCGACGAGGTCCGTCGCTACGGGATCAACCAGGATGAGATAGAGCCGCCGCGGCTTCATCCGGTAGGCCATCACGAGATTGTTCAGAACCTCGGCAAAGACCTCGCGCGCGAACGGATCGAAGAAGAAGTGCACGGACGCACCGTCCGGCGGCCCAACCTCAACCGCATCTACCAGCACGCATTCGACATTGCGGCAGCGCATGTTCGAGCGTGGATACTGCGCGATATTCATCTGCGCGTTGTCGTGCAGTTCCTCAGCGAATTCGACGCCGGCGATCGCGGCGAAGGGATGCTCGGCGGCCAACAGCATGGCGCGCCCCTTGCCGGCGCCATAGTCGACGAAGGTGAACTTCGAGAAGTCCTCCTGGACTTGGTCGAGTGCCCAATCGAAGACCTTGCAGGGGACCGGGCGGTAGTCATGCCCGTACGCGCGGTTGGGACTGGCAATCGTCAGAGTGGAAAGGGCCGCGTGCTCCTTTGTCGGCACGAAGAACAATTGTTCCCGTGGTGCATCGAAGACCCGTTCGTGCAGCTTGCGCAGAAGACTTTGGTATTCGGCCTTGACCGTCTCCAGCCGCATGCGGCTAGGGGAGGCGGGAGGCGCGTCATTCGCTTTTTGAGCTCCGCCGTCATCGGGTTGCTGCGCCGGGGCAGGCACCGCGGCGGCCTGGGCCGTCTTTGGGGCCGGCTGTGTTGCGGCTGCTTGGGCAGGGGATTGCGGCTGCGCCTGTACCGCGGCCTTGTTCGCAATCTCAGCCATGCGTTCTGCGAGACGTCCTCGGATTGCGCTTCTGCTTGAGGCCGCCTGATTCGCAGCCGAGTCTGCTGTGGTCCGTCTACTGACAGACGACGCATCGCCGGAAGCTGCCGCGGTGCGCTCTTGGGACGACGCGGCAGATGTGCGCTCCGCAGGGTGTGAGCTGCGGGTTGTGACCGTCATCGGCAGTCCCCCTCCTGCGCGAAGATTGGGCAGTGTGGTGTGCGACGCAAGCACTCATTAAGAATTTAGGTTAACGGCGCCCGTCCAAGTTGCCAAAGGAATATGGTATCCTCTTGATTCGCTGGGGAGACTCCGGCGCTCAGCCAGCATGAACCCAAGCGGCGGGGAGCTAAGCGTGCAGGCACAAGATTTGTACGATTCCATAAGGCCGGGCCTTGTTGCCATGTTGCCGAGGCTGAAACGTTTTGCCGATGTGCTCGGCGGTGGACGCGAGGCAGGTCGTGGTCTGTTGCGCCGCGCGCTGCAATACATGCAGGCCGAGCAGCATCTTTATCAGCGCGGCACTGCGCTCGATGTCTGGGCCTTCAGCGAGGTCTATCGGCAATGGCGGCACGAATTGAGCGGCCAGGCCGATCCGATGGCGCACACCAAGGTCGACGATATAGATTTCGGCGCGTTGTTCGACATCGAGAACGGGAGCTATCGCGACGAGCCGGTCATCGCCTTTCTGATGGGACTGCCGCCGCAACAGCGGCTGTCGCTTTTGCTCGTCTATGGCGAGGGCTTCGAACATGAGGATGCTGCACGGATCCTCGACGTTTCGGCAGAAATGATCGCAGCGCGTCTCATCCGTATGAGTGCTTCGCTGTCGGACCGGCTGAGCGAGCGCCCGCCTGCTCAAGCCGCCGCCATTGTCGAAACCCTATATCCCGAGGGGCACAGAGCTTCACCATGACCGAACTCAGCGATGAACTCCTGGTGGCGTATGTGGATGGCCAACTGGCAAGGAAACAGACTCGCGCCATCGACAAGGTTCTCGAGCAGGATGATGTGCTTGAGGCCCGTGTCACGGCCCTTAAGCACGCGCATGCAAGGCTCGAGGCGGCCTTCGAGGCAGTCCTTGCAGGCGAGGAGGTCGAGATTTCAAAGGCAACGGTGCCGCCCCCGGATGACGGGTTCTGGGTTCCGTGGCGGACCTTCAAGATCGCCGCCGCCTCCACCGGGATCGTCTTGGCACTGGGGCTCGCGGCACTCGGCTACGGCTGGCCCTTATCCCTGCCTGGCGCGGGCCCGGCACCTGATATCGGGGTTGCGAATGGGGTGGGCTCAGGGCAAAGCACGGGCCCCGCATCCCAAGTCGAGCTTGAGGTCGCGCCCAAACCCCAGATCGGTCCCTAGCGCAGCATCACAGCGTTCGGAAATCGCCGGAAAGATACCGGTTCAGCTCGGGGCGGATTTCGTCGACACGCTCCCTCGTGCAGTAGCCGGTGTTCTGCTTTGCGCCTTCGGCCGTGGCTTCCAGCGAGTAGTCGTAGGCTCTCTGAATTTCCTGCATTCGCCTTGGATCCGCCCCGTAGGATTGTTCGAACGCGAGATAGCTTCCGCGCAAGCGAGCGGGGTCGAACACAAATCCGCATCGTGCCGCCCGCGCCGACGTCCAGCCAACACGTGTTGGCCGGTCCATGGGATCGGCGCGCTTCTTCGTGAAGGACGCAATGCCCGTCGAGGCGCCGTCGTCATCGCCGCCACCGCCGAGGGAACTCATCGTGCCGCAGGCGCCGAGCGTGAAGAGGAGCGGGATGGCCGAGGCGGCCGCGACGAGCGGGCGGCAACGTTTCCAGAGATTCGTGCACATGACGGCGCGATCTTATCGGGCGGGTGACGGGAGCAGAAGAGGAGAAAACAGGGAGCGAAACCAAGGAAAGGCGGAGCTTTGTGGGCCCCGCCTCCCTGTTGCGTTGTCGAACCACCCGCCCGTTCGGACGTCTGGTCGGCGCCGCGGGACCTTTCGGCCCCTTGGCCACGGTTTCGGCTCAATGGTTTCCCACGAGCCTGCGCCGCGACCTGACCACGGCCCTTATTTATCGTCGCGTTGCTACGACGCGGCTCCCGCTTTGGCCAAGCTGGAACCTATCAGCGGTGGGATCAGTGGCGCGAAACACTCTGTCGGTTTCACCTCACGGTACTGCGGCGACACCGCCAGACCGTAGAATTTCGCGTCTACTTTTCCCGCCGCCTTCAGCCACCCAGGGCATGGATGACCTCGGGCTTGCCTTGCCCTTACGAGCCCGCCGACCGTTTCCCGGGACCTTTGGATTTCTCCATCGGCCCCTTCCACAACCGGCCAACTCGCAAGATCAAGATTAAACGATCGGCTCCGTGTTGCATCTGGTCCGTGCGGTTTTTCCCCGCAATCCACTGCGGTCAAATTAAAGCTATTTGAATCAATGCTCTAACAATGCACAGGGAGACAGGTTGCCGCAGTAGGGGCTTGGCCGCTAAAAATCGCGCCATATCCGGCCGTGCCGCCGTTTTTCTGTCCCGGTCCTGACCTTATGCTAGGGTCCCAGTAGAGGGATTTTTGAGCATTATGTATCGAGTTGTGGCCAAGGCGTTTGCGTTTGGGGCGGCATCGCGCGCAGCGATGTTGGCTGCGTGGACGGCGTTTGCCGCGTTCGCATCGAGAACCTGGAAGTCGGCCGCGGCTTTGTCCGCCGAGTTGTATTCGGAGACTGAAGTCCGCGCGCGTTGGCTACGGGGACGGGCCTCACGGTTGCCGAGGCCCGTTGTCAGGCTCACCGTGGTAAGCACGGCCCTCGTCCTGACCCTTGCCGCGCTGGCACTGCCGGACCGGAGCGATGGCCGGATGCTGGCCTCGGTTGAGTTGGTGCTTGGTAGCGGTGCTGCGGTCACGGCCAGCACGGCGGCAGATGAGATTCTCATCGAGTTTCCAGTGCAGACCGATGCCGCTGCGGTCCCAGAGTCCGCAGAGCAAATGACCGCCGCAGTATCCGCAATGCCGCAGGCGGCCCCCCAAACACAAGCCAAGCCGCAGACCAAAGAGCCTAACCTGGCGGGCCTCGCCGAGATCCCCGAGGAGCTGATGGTCGATCATCCCCAGCCTAAGAAAGGCAAGAATCGGCGTACGGCGTCCTTCGCCGCCTTCTCCGCGGCGCGCGAAAAGCTCCCCTGGGGCGCCGTCGAGCCTGTCGCCTTCGCGCCGATGGGTCCCGGTCAGCAACAGAACCAGCCCGGTGCGGTTTCATCTGCCGCCAGCCCGGCGCCGTTTAAAATCTCGGGGGCCCAGATCGGCAAGTGGATGAAGGGCAAGGCGACGAAGATCAAAGGCGCCGAGCGTACGAAGCCGCTCTATCATTTCGTCATCTGGGTAGAGCCGCCCGAGGCGCTCCAAGGGCGTGTGTCGGGTGTGTCCTACGATTTCAGCTCGCCAGCCGTTCAGCCGCAGTCTCAAGCGTCCAGCGACCGGACGAGCGGCTTCAAGATCAACGCGGCCGGTTTGGCTTGCTCCGACAAGATTACGGTGACCTTGCGCTTCGACGACGGGCGCGTCGAGAAGACGAATATCGACGGGTGCGAACTGTTCAATAAGGCGTAACGCGCCTTAACTGAGCCCGACGACTTCCGCCACCAATTCGCGAAAACGCGGCCGCTGCTGCTCGATATAGGGCAGGGGACGGCACACATCGATCGTGGCGATGCCGATCCGCGTCGTCAGCGCGCCGTTGAAAACGCCTTCGCCGAGCTTGCGGGACAGCCGCGCCGTCAGCCCATGTCCCACGAGCTGCTGGATGACGTCGTCGCCGAGCGCGATCCCGCCGGTGAGCACGATATGCGTCACGACCATGCGGGCGAGCTTCATAAGCGACAACGTGCCCGGCCGTGCCCCATAAAGCGTCGCGAGCTTGCGCAGCATCCGCATATTCTGCGCGGCGACGAACATCATATCGACAAGGGCATTGGGACTGATCGCGGTTACGACCGAGACGCGCTTCGCGGACGAGGCCACGATGGCGCGCGCGACCGGATCTAGAGGCGCCACAAGCGTCCGTTCGGAAAGACGCAAGAGTTCTTCGGCGTCCATGATGTCGTGCTCGTGCTCGGCGAGCCGCTGCATGCCCCAGGCAAGGTCCTCGCGTCCGCGATAGAAGCGCTTTAGCCGCCGTGTCACGTCCATCGCGAGCGGCTTGTCGTTCTGACGGGCGGCGCTGTCCGCCTCGTGACGAATTTTATCCAAGCGGCCAAGGCGCATCAGGCCAACGAGTTCGCGCAAGATGATCATCAGAAGTGCGACCAACACGAGACCGAGCAACACGACCGCGACCCAGCCGATCCAGTCGTCGCGCGCGATCAGGGCCAGCACATAGTCGTAGAGCCACAGCGACGCGAGCAGACCGATCAGTCCGCCGAGCGCGCCGAGGAAGATGCTGCCCCAGCGCAGGCCCCGCTCGAGCTTCGGCAGGCCCATAACCTCTGCCTCCGTCTCCGGCTCATCGGGCAACGGCGCCGGTTCCGGTGGCATGACGATTTCGACATCCTCCACACGGAACGAGGCGGGCTTCCGGCGCGGCTTCTTGGCGGTCTGTGACTGGGCCTTGGTCATGCAAGACGGTCTCCGATGAGCGCCTGCATGGCGCGGTCCAGCCTGATGTTCGGGAATGGGGCGAAGCCGCCCGAGGGCAGGGCTTGCGGGTCCGGCGGCCGGAAGCGCACGAAGCGCATGTCGGCGTCGTCCGTCTTCCAGCCCGACATGGCTTCCTCCGGGTCGGCCGGGAGGTCGCCGGGAAAAATCGCGAAGGCCTCGGTCCCGTCGAAAGTGCGGCGGCCGATTTTTTCGCCCTTGAGCGGATAGCCGACAATGCAGGGCAGGGTTTCCCCACCCTTTTTGGCTTCGGCCTCGCGTGTGGCCCGCACCGCCGCCAGCGCCAGTACTTTGACGTCCGAGCCGCTATAGCGCGCCTTCTCGATCGCGTTGGCGGTCAGGAGAGACAGGATCGCCTCGAGCCGGTCGTGACTCTCATGGTGCAAGCGATCCGCCTTTGTGGCGGCCAGCACGATGCGATCGATGCGCGGATAGAACAGGTTCGACCACAGACTGTTCGACCCGGTCCGGTAGCATTCCAGGATATCGCGCATGGCCCGCTCCAGATCGGTCATCGCCGCCGGTCCGCCGTTCAGCGCGGAGAGCACATCGATGAGGACGATCTGCCGGTCCAGCCGCACGAAATGGTCACGGAAGAAGGGGCGGATCACGTGGCGCTTATAGGCCTCGTAGCGCCGCTCCATCAGCGACCAGAGGGTGTCGCGGGCGAAATCGGTCTGGGTGTTCGCATCGAGCGGCGCAAAGGTCAGCGCAGGCGAGCCCTCAAGGTCGCCCGGCATCAGAAATCGGCCGGGCGGGGTGGTCGACAAGGCATACTGATCGGCCCGCGTGCTGTGCAGATAGGACTTGAACAGATCGGACAGGGTCCCGGCCCGTGCCTCGTCGGCGGGGCCCGCCGGATCCGTCTCGCTCAGCGCCTCCTGCCAGGCCTTGGCGTCAGGGTTCCGGCTCGCATCGTATGTGCGGGCCACCGCATCCCGCGACCAGTCCTCGTAAGACAGATCCATCAGGGGCAGGTCGAGCAGCCATTCGCCCGGATAGTCGACAATGTCGATATGCAGGCGTTCGCGCCCGAACTGACGCTTCAAGAATTTTGCCGACTCGTATTCGAGCGTGAGCCTGAGCTGGCTGATACGGCGTGTGCTTTCGGGCCAATTCGGCGGGGTCGCGGTCAGGTCGGCCAGGTGCTTCTCATACTCGAAGCGGGGAACGATCTCGTCTGGCTGCGGCTCGAGATAGGCGCGTAAGAGACGCCCCTCCGCCGCCGCGTCGAAGAAGGGCAGGCGGCCGCCGGACATCAAATTGTGAACGAGCGCGGTGATGAACACGGTCTTGCCGGACCGGGCCAAACCCGTCACGCCCAGCCGGATCGTCGGCGTAACAAGACCAGATGCATAATCGCCAAGATTGCGCACGGCATCTCCGGCGGCATCGGTATAGGTGGAAAGTGGCACGCTTCGGCTCTGTCCTTTTCCTCGCTACCCGCACCTCGCAAGGCACTTTGTGTCATCGGCCGCAGGATACAACGCTCTGACCATGTGGTAGCGCGCGGGACCGCACTGCACAACAAATGTGCTGGCACTGATTACATCGCGCTTTGCTTGCATGACGACAGCGCACATGTGCATGCGGCACCAATTTCTGTGTCTGTCAACAGTGAGTGCTGTCTTGACTTGGCGACTCGGTTCCGTAAATACGGGGCTGTCAGACGGGGGGATGCCGATACGGCGAGCGAACGTCGACGGCAGGTACCGAGCCAACAAAAACGGAACGCGTTTGGAATGTCTCTTATGGCGACTGCAAAGAAGACCAAGCCTCTCCCCGAGGATTACACTCCGTCCGAAGGCGAACCGTTCATGAACGATTCGCAACGGGCCTATTTCCGCCGGAAGCTCCTCAACTGGCGTGATGAGATTTTGCGCTCCACCAAGGAGACGCTGGAGCACCTGCAGAACGATTCCGAACAGCACGCCGACATTGCCGACCGTGCCACATCCGAGTCCGAGCGGGCGTTGGAGCTGCGGGCCCGCGACCGTCAGCGCAAGCTGATCTCCAAGATCGACGAAGCGCTGGCGCGCATCGACGACGGGACCTACGGCTATTGCGAAGAGACCGGCGAGCCCATCAGCCTCAAGCGGCTCGATGCACGTCCCATCGCCACTTTGAGCGTCGAAGCGCAGGAGCGGCACGAGCGCCGCGAGCGCGTCTACCGCGACGAGTAAAACCCTCATACCGCCGACAGAGGCGCTGCCACGGTCTCGAGCGACTTGCGCTCTGCATCTACGCCGTAGCGCGCGACGATTACCGCCGCCGCCAGCATCAATCCCGCCCCGAAGAGATAGCCGCCGAACAGGCTGAAACGCGACCCGGTGTCGATCAGCGCGCCAAACAGAAAAGGCGCGCCGATGCCACCGATGCCTGTGCCCACCGCATAGAAGAAGGCGATGGCGAGCGCGCGGACCTCGAGCGGGAAGGTTTCGCTGACGGTGAGATAGGCCGAGCTCGCCGCTGCCGAGCCGAAAAAGAAGATTACGGTCCAGGCGAAGGTCTGCCACCCGGCGGAGAGTAGGCCGGCGGCGAAGAGCGCCCCGGTCAAGGCGAGCAGGAGGCCCGAGACCGCGTAGGTGAGCGCAATCATGGGGCGGCGCCCAATTGTGTCGAAGAGGCGTCCCAGCAGCAACGGTCCCAGAAAGTTTCCGGCCGCGAAGGGGAGGAGGTACCAGCCCACCTGGCTTGCCTCGATCCCATAGAAGTCGGTCAGGACCAGCGCATAGGTGAAGAAGATCGCGTTGTAGAAGAAAGCCTGTGACGCCATGAGCGCGAGGCCGACAAACGTGCGCTGGCGGTGCACATAGAACAGGGCGTGCCAGACTTCGCGAAGCGGCGTGTGGCTCCGGGTCTGAATGCGCATGATCGGGACGTCGCTATCGGGCACGTGATGGCCGTGATTGCGGTGATGGTCCTCGATCTGGTCGAGGATCTCGTGCGCTTCGTCCGCCCGGCCGTGAGTCATGAGCCAGCGCGGCGACTCCGGAATCCACCGGCGCATGACGAGGATACCGAGGCCCAGAAACGAACCGATGAAGAAGGCCGCCCGCCAGCCAATATCCGGCGGCAGAAACGAGGGGTCGAGCAGAACGATCGATCCGGCCGCGCCCGCGCCGGCGCCGATCCAGAAACTGCCGTTGATGACAAGATCCGCATGCCCGCGATAGCGCGCCGGGATGAATTCCTGGATCGCCGAGGCAATGGCCGTGTACTCGCCGCCGATCCCGGCCCCCGTCAAAAAGCGAAACAGTGCGAAGCTGGCGAAGTTCCAGGAAAACGCAGTCGCGGCGGTGGCAACGAGATAAACGCCGAGGGTGATAACGAACAGCCGTTTGCGGCCGAGCCGGTCCGTGAGCCAGCCGAACAGAACTGCGCCGAGCACGGCGCCGGCTAGGTAGAAGCTGGAGGCAAGGCCGACTTCCGCGTTGCTGAGCTGCAAGACGGGACTTTCTTTGAGCGCGCCCGCCACGGAGCCGGCGAGCGTCACTTCGAGGCCGTCCAGGACCCAGGTGATGCCCAGCGCAAGGACGATCAGCGTGTGAAAGCGTCCCCAGCGCAGGCGGTCGAGCCGTCCCGGTACGGACGTCTCTATGACGCCGTTATCCGGGCCCGCGCTCACGTCTTATCGGACGGGCCGGAGCCGCTTCCCGGATGCGGCAGGATCGGGAAATCGAAATAGGTGTCCGGGAAGGGCTCGGGCTGGAAGGTGTAATGCCAGATCTCCTTCGCATAGTTCTGGAAGCCGTGGCGGCTCATCACCTTGAGAAGAAGTTGTCGATTGCGCTCCTCCTCGGGTGTCAGGCCCTTTGTGACCGTATTGGCTTTGACGTCGAAACAGTCGAAGCCGGTGCCCATGGCCAGACTGTTGTCCGCTGGGTCGCCTTCCGTGCAGGGCTCCGGTTTGACGGGATCTGCCTCGGCGGGTGAGGGCGCTGAGCCGATCGGCACGATGGTGACGTCGAGCGTGGCTCCGCGCGAGTGGCCCGACCGGGTGGCGATATATTTCGGGAAAAGGTCGCTCTTGGACAGATTCGGATAGTGGGTCCGTTTTGCGTCTGGATCGTCGGGCTCCGTCGACCAGTCGACGAATGCTGACACCGCCTGGGCGGGACGATAGCAATCGTAGACCTTGAGCGCGTATCCCATCGGCTTGAGATCGGCCTGGGCGACCTTCAGGGCCTCTGCCGCTTCGCGGACCAAAATGCACTCTGGCGCGTCGTAGCCTGGGACGGGCCCGCCGGTGAAGTTGTCGCTCCCCGCATAGCGCGTGTCCTGCTGGATCGTCGGATCAACATCGCGCAGATAGACGAAGCTGTTGGGCATGATGGTCTTCGGCGTGCCTGCAGCGCTCATCGATGCTCCTAGGAGGATGTTGACAGCGGCCGCAGCGAGGAAGGCCCGGCCGAAATGGTGACAGACGGTCATGGCGCGAGCTTTTCAGCCGGGTTTGACGGCGTCAATACGCACAAAAAAACTCCCCGCTTGGGGGCGGGGAGTGGAGAGTTTTTGGGGGACTGACATGACTGGCATAGCCAGTCGGTGTCGGACCATTAGCAGGGAACTGCCGGCGTCCTCACGGTTGGCGAATAAAGTTACCGGCGTGGCTAAATTCGCTGGCCCTCAGGGGCCGCCGCAAGAAGTTAAAGTTAGCCCAAGTCGGGGGCCACCTCAAGGAAAACCGTTGTTGTAAAAAAGCAACAGTCAATACGAAATGTTGTTTTTACCCTTGGTGTTGGCCCAATTTCGGTGCGGGCCGGGGCGCGGTTTTTGCGATCACCACGTCGCCATGGGGCGGCTGGAGCTGTGGCGGACGGGCTTTGATTCCCGTCTCGACGACTAGATCGACCGGCCCTCCGATGATCAGGAGATGTTCGACATCGTCGCGCCGGACGAGGCAGAGCTTGCGGTTGGCGTCAACGGGGGCGGTCTCGACCACGGCCAGGCGCTTTTCACGTCCTTTCCTTGCCGGGTCCGTATCAGCCCCCCCGAAGACGGCCTTGAACGCCCAAACCGTAAGCACAAGCAGGGCGACGACAAAAAGAAGTGCTGCAATGCCAAGAATGGCCGTGCTGAGGTCGAAATCCATGGCAAACGCTCCCTACGCAAGCCACACTTTACCTCACATTAGCCGGAGCGCCGCATGTTGAAACCAAGGGCATTCCGTGAGACCGGATTAGGACTTGGCCTTTGTGACAATCTCCGGTCAAGTCAATTCGAATCGGGTACTTTCTCAAACCATGTCGGATATTGATGCGCCGATGCGCTACGCTGAACCTATTACGGACCGCACCAATCGGGATGGCAGTGTCGGACTCGTCGTCCTTTTGGCCCTGGCCCTGGCCGTCGCCGCGGTCGGTCTGGCGATGGTCAGCCGCGAAGTCGCCGAGCCCTTCGTGTTGGCGATCCTCGCGGCGCTCGCCGTTGTCGGCGTATTCTGCCTCTTCGCCGGTGCGGTCGGCATCCTCTATTTTGGACAGCGGCACGAGCGCAACGACCTGACGAAGGCCTTTGTCGACAATCTGCCTCACGGCGCTCTGATAGGCGACGCAACAGGCCGCGTGTTTTACGCGAACAACGCCTATCGCGACCTTCTCGGTCTCGATCCAGAGGCTCCTGTGCCGCCACCCGACCGCGCGTTCGGCGGCAATCCTTATTTGGCGGAACCGATCTTCCGGCTGGCCCGCGCGGCGCAGCAGGGGCGGACGCTCAAGGAAGAGTTTCGCCTGCCGCCGCCCGGCGAGGTTGACGACGAGTCCGCGATCGAGCCCCGCTGGTTCCGGATTTCGGTCCAGCCCATGCCGCCGGATCCGGGCTCGGGCCGGAAAGGCCAGCTGACCGTTTGGCAAGTCGATGAGGTCACATTGGACCGCGTGCGCGAGGAAAAGAGCTTCGCGAAGGTCCAGGCGGCGATCGACTATCTCGACAACGCGCCCGCGGGCTTCTTCACGGCCGACGCGGACGGCCGTATCGAATATCTGAACGCGACCTTGGCGCAGTGGCTCAAGCTCGACCTGACCGAGATTGCGGCGAAGCAGCTGGAGCTGTCGCAAATCATGTCCCAGGACAATGCTGCGCTGCTTGCTGGCGCGGGCCGTGGCGAAAGTCAGGGGGCAGGTCAAGGAACAGGTCAGGGCAGCGTCCGGCGTTTCGATATCGATCTTCTGAGGACTGACGGCACCACGATGCCGGTCCGCGTGCTGCACCGTCTGCCGCGCGGCAACCAGCTCGCCCTCGTCCTGATTCTCAATCGGGGTCCGGGGGAGGCGCAGGAGGCTGGCACGGCCGAACTACGCTCCACCCGCATGTTCCAATCTTCCCCCTTTGGTATCGCCACCGTGGACTCAGATGGCGCCGTCAGCCAGACCAACGCGGCGTTTTCGCGGATGTTCGGTGCCGACGCGGATGCCGGCCGCGGGAAGACAAAACTGGAAGCTCTCGTGGACGAGGGGAACCGGCAGGACTTGCGCAAGGCGCTCGACGCGGCCCTTGCGGGCCAAGGGATGATCGAGCCGATCGACGTGACTTTTGCCGGTTCCGAACCGCGGAGCGGTCGTATCTATCTGAGTTCTATCGCCGATGAGAACGACAAGAGCGAAGTGGCGATCGCTTACGCGCTGGATACGACCGAGCAGCACGAACTCGAAGTTCAGTTTGCGCAAAGCCAGAAGATGCAGGCGGTGGGTCAACTCGCTGGCGGCATCGCGCACGACTTCAACAACATGCTGACGGCGATTATCGGGTTTTCAGACTTCCTGCTCCTGAATCACCGGCCCACGGACCCAGCCTTCCAGGACATCATGAATATCAAGCAGAATGCGAACCGTGCCGCCGGGCTCGTTCGGCAGTTGCTCGCGTTCTCGCGCCAGCAGACGCTGCGACCGCAAGTTCTTCAACTTGGCGATGTTCTCTCCGAGTTGTCCATTCTGCTCGATCGGCTGCTGGGCGAAAACGTCGAACTCAGTCTCGATACGGCAGGCGATCTTTGGCCGGTCAAGGCGGACCTGCATCAATTCGAGCAGGTGATCGTCAATCTCGCCGTGAATGCGCGCGACGCCATGCCCGACGGCGGCAAGCTCTCCATCCGGACCGCGAACCTGGCCGAGGCGGAGTCGCGCGAGGTTGGCGGTAGCCACATGCCGGCGGGCGAATACGTGATGATCGAGGTCCGCGACACCGGCACCGGCATGACCGAGGAGGTCAAACAGAAGATCTTCGAGCCGTTCTTCTCCACCAAGGAGATCGGCCGCGGCACGGGCCTCGGGCTCTCCACCGTCTATGGCATTATCAAGCAAACAGGCGGCTATGTGTACGTGGACAGTGAGCTGGGTGAAGGCACGGCGATGCGCGTTATCCTGCCCCGGTACGAGGAAGGCTCGGCCGAGGTCGATCAGGAGCCGGCCAAGCTGGAGCGTAAGCCCGAGAAGCCGAAAGACCTCACGGGGAGCGGCACGCTGCTGTTGGTCGAGGACGAGGACGCCGTGCGCAGCTTCGCGGCCCGCGCGCTCGGGACCCGTGGCTACGAAGTGCTGCAGGCCTCGACCGGCGCCGAGGCGCTCGAAGTGTTCGAGGAGCACGAAGGCAAGGTCGATCTCGTCGTGAGCGATGTGGTGATGCCGGAAATGGATGGCCCCACGCTGATGAAGGAATTGCGCAAAAAGGTCCCGGATATGAAGTTCGTCTTCATGTCGGGCTACGCGGAGGATGCGTTCAAGCGCAATCTGGACGAGAACGAGACATTCACGTTCTTGCAGAAGCCCTTCGATCTCAAAACGCTTGCGGCAACGGTGAAGTCGGCGCTCGAGGGCTGACCGGCGCGGACCGCCAATGCCTCCGATCTGACCAGGCTTCTCAAAGCGACTTCCCTTGTGCCCAAAGGGGCTTCCCTTGCGCCTCAATCGCGTCTAGGACGCCCCTGGTCGTCGCAAACAGGAGTAAACTTCGCGTGCCAGACTACGAGGTCCTGCCGCCCGCAGAGGATGGCAGCAAGCGCCGCAAGCGGCATAAGAAGAAAAAGATGGGGCTCACGGTCGAGCGCTATGGCGGCCGGTTAGTCTATATTTGGTTCGGCATGCGCTTCATGACGTTGATGCGGCTATTCTGGCGCGGCCGCTTCGCCTCCACGCTGAATTGCATCCCGGACACGCTGGCGTTGTTCCTCTGGGTGCCGTTGAATACGCCGCTCGCCTGGATCACCGAGGCGCTCTACAAGCGCAAGGCCGAACAGCTTCCGCTCGATCAGCCGCCGATCTTCGTGGTCGGCCATTGGCGCAGCGGCACCACCTTCCTCCACGATCTTTTCGCCGAGGATCCGAACCTCGCCTTCCCCACGACCTATGAGTGCTTCTTCCCACATCATTTCCTGTTGACGGAGGGCGTGCTCGATCACGTCTTCAAAGTGCTTCTGCCCAAGCACCGCCCGCAAGACGATGTCCCGGTAGGCTTCGATCGGCCCCAGGAAGAAGAGTTCGCCATGGTCATGTTCGGCCAAGGCTCACCCTTGAACACGATGGCCTGGCCCCGGCGCGGACCTGTTGACACCGATTATCTCGACTTCGACGGCGTACCCGAGAAGAAGGTGCAGCGCTGGGCCGACAGATATATGTGGTTCTACCGGCGGCTGATGCTGAAGCATGGCAAGACGCTGGTGATGAAGACACCGCCTAACGCCACCCGGATCAAGCTGCTGACCAAGCTCTTTCCCGATGCACGATGGGTGCACATCTCGCGTAATCCGCTCAAAGTGTTCCCCTCGACGGTCAAGCTGTGGCGCGCGCTGTATTCGGCGCAAGGCCTGCACAACCCGCCTTATTGCGATCCTTGGCTCGACGACTACGTGCTCGAAATTTTGGAGCGCTTCACGAGAGTCTACGAGCGGGACAAGCACCTGATCCGCGAAGAAAACCTCTTCGAGATCCGCTACGAGGATCTTGTGAAGGACCCCATTGGCGCGATGCGGGATATCTACGGGAAGCTCCGCATCGACAAGTTCGACGAGGCGGAAGGACCGATGCGCGCGACGCTTGACGATCGCGTCGACCACAAGGTCTCCACCTACAAGATGCCGAAGGACCTCACCCAGCGCATTGCCGCTCGCCTGAAGCCCTTTATCGACACACATGGCTATCGCGAGGCTGTGGCCGCGGCGATCGCCGAAGCGGAAGCGGATGCAAAGAGGGAAGTGCAGACGAAGGTCTCGAAAAAGGCCCAAAGCTGAGCGTGTGGGCTGCTAATTTCTGCGGTGATATTGAATTTTGTTTCAGCGCCACCGGAAATTGTGGCGGATTTGAACCAATCGGCCAGAGAACTGCCGGCTTCTCGGGATCAGAAAGAGGCTGCCACATCCATCTCGTCGTGGGTGATCAGCCCCAGCACTTCGTTTGACGCAAAGCCGAGCGACATGGGCCTCAACACCCCCGGCACTACGGCGACATCGTAGAGCTCGCTAATGGCGCCATCGATGCGGAACCAGTGCGCGACCGCGCCCGTCTCCAAATCGATGACCTGAATACCGCACCAGGGTTCCGAGTCCGCATCCGCGAGCTTCTTGTCGAGGGCCAGCCCTTCGAAACGCTCGTAGCGCGGTTTGGAGAGGCCGACAAAGGCGTGTTTGCCGTGAAAGCCGAGTCCGCGCACGAAGCCCGGGCAGAACGCCACCACGTGGAGTTTGGCGTTGACGGCCTTGACAGCAGGCTCGACCCAGCATAGCTCGCCTGTCCCTGAATTCAGGACATAGAGCTTGCCGTAATACATGCGCGGTGAGTGCGGCATGGATAATCCGCCGATCACGATTTCGCCCGTGGCCACGTCGGTAATATTGCCACCGTCATACCGCCGGTCGCGCCAGCCATCGATCGTGTCGGACTTGCTGACTGCGGTAACATAGCGCGGCACGCCATCCTCCATGGCCATGCCGTTCAGATGGCAACGGTCTTCCTTGACAATCTTCGAAATGAAGAGCGGCTTCCAGAGCGGTGTAAAGCTGTGACGCTCCGAGGGCGTCGCTAGGCAATTGAAGAGCGTGTTGACGAAAACGATCCGTCCGTCCTTCAGGAGGCCCACATCGTGCGGGTCCAACTCCCCGGTGACGAAAAGCTCCCGCGGCACGTAGCAGGTATCGTACACATTGTTGATCTGCTGATCGGCCCCCAGAACGTTCTTGAAGCGGATGATCGGAAACAACGTCGCCAGCAGAAGCGTGTCTTTGTCGGGGACGGCAATGCCCATGGCCTTACGGAAGAAGCGCTCGTCGACGAGCAATCCGCCTTCTGTATTCTGACCTAGCAGGTAGAACTTGCCGGAGTGATAGGTCGAGATGCCGAGCCCTTTGCCGGTCTCGCCTATGTCTCGGTCGAGTCGGGTAGCCTCCGCGAACGCGGCGGCGCGCAAGCGAGCTTGCGTGGCGGAGATATGTCCCAGAATGTGGGCTACACCACCTTGGGTCTGCAGGCGGCGAAGACCATGATGTGGGATTCGATGCAAGTGATCCCACATGTGGAAGCGGCTTGGCTTCATGCCTTCAACGATTTGACGCCGAATGCGTCGGTCGCCTTCGCGACCACCGGCATCGGTTTTTGCATCGACGGTGTATCGCTCGCCGAAGACAGCGCAGTGCTTGATGCAGGTGTGGACTTCTCGTTGAGCGAACGCCTGACCACAGGCGCGTCCTACACCGGCCAGTATGCGGACAGTATGGCCGACAATGCCGTCAAAGGCCGCCTGACCTGGCTCTTCAACTAGGCAGACTCTTCAACGCCGCCGGACGCGCTGCGCCAAAGAAAAATGCGCCGCCCGAGGGGCAGCGCATTCTGTCGAACCAAATCGAGTCTGACCCGAGATCTAGACTGCGTCCTTGGCGGCCTTGACCGGACGCGCCTTGATGACCTTGCGCGCGGGCTTGGCCTTGAAGACGGTCGGTTCCTTGGTGAAAGGGTTGATACCTTTGCGGGCCCGGACTGCGGGTTTCTTGACCACGACGAACTTGGCGAAGCCCGGCAGCATGAATTCGCCGGTCTTCTTCATTTCCTTGTAACCGACCGTCGCCATGGCCTCGAGAACGTCTTTCACGTCCTTCTTCGTCATGTCGAGCTGATCGGCAATCGTTTGGATGAGTGCGGTTTTTGTCATCATTGTGTAGCGCTCCTAAGAGTAGGACGGGCTGGAAAAAAGCGGTTCTATCGAACCGTCTTCGCCGTCCGAGCCTGTACCGGCTCTTCATACCCTATGAGGGATGGCCGATTCGCGCGGCTTTGTCTGCATTAATGGTAAGGATGCTGTTGGTATCTTGACCCGCGAATTGTAGGGCCAAACGCGTTTTCACGTCCTATCCGGCGTGTCCTTCGAGCGGTGTTCGGACTCCGTCGCGGCTTCTTGTGCCGCCTGGGCGCGTGCCGCGATGTCCCACACCGCAATGAACAGGGCCGCGATCAAGGGACCCACCACCAATCCATTGAGGCCGAGCATGGCGATGCCGCCCAGGGTCGAGATCAAGACGACGTAGTCAGGCAGAGCGGTGTCCTTTCCCACGAGATAGGGGCGCAGCAGATTATCCACGAGGCCGATTACGCCCGCGCCGAACGCCATGAGAATGAGGCCCTTACCGATCGCACCGGTGGCGATGAGATAGACGGCGACCGGAATCCAAACGATCGACGCGCCCACCGCCGGCAAAAGCGACAGGAAGGCCATGACCACGCCCCACAGAACCGGCGCGTGGATCCCGAGAGCCCAGAAAATCATGCCGCCGAGAAAGCCCTGCACGATGGCCACCAGGATCGTGCCCTTGACCATGGCGCGCACGACCACGGCGATCTTGTCAAATAGCGCGTCCTTGTATTCACCTGCGAGCGGCACCGCATGGATGATTTTCTGGGAAAGCTTGCCGCCGTCGCGCAGCAGGAAAAACAAGAGGTAGAGCATGATCGACACGCTCAATAGGGCATTGGCCGTCCCTTGCCCGACCAGCACCGCCTGGGTGGCGAAAAACTGGCTTCCTTCGGCCAGGAGCGCGATGATGCGCGCCTCAATGTCGGCCACGTCCGTGACCCCGAATTTGGCGAGGAAATTGGTCGCCCAGCTCGGCAGCGCATTGAGAAAACGCTGGAGGAACTCACCGAGATTGAGATCCCCCGACTGGATGTTCGAATAGAGCGTGGTCGCCTCGTTGACGATCGAGGCGCCGGTCACCGCCACCGGGAGCAGCACGATCCCGAAGATGCATAGCAGCGTCAGAAACGCGGCGATGTTCGATTTCCCGGGGAGGCGGCCGTTGAACCAGCGCTGCACCGGCGAAAACACCAAGGCCAGGATCACGGCCCACAGGACGGCGCTGTAAAAGGGCAGCAGAATCGCGCCAAAGGCCAGCGACACCGCCACGAGCAAGAAGAGAAACATCTTGTCGTGCAGGGCGCCTCTTTGGGGTTCGCTGCTCATGCGTGGGGGCTCCATCTTTGGATCTTGGCTCTAGGATCTTGGCTCTAGGATCTTGGCTTTTGGCTCGATCATAGTGATTCATGGACGTGCACGAAGCGCTTTTCCGGACCGGGTCCCTACACCACCCCGCCAACAACAGCCGATAACAGCCCATAACACCCCCCGGAATGAAAAGAACATATTGCGAACATAGAACAAAGCCAGTACATTGCCCTTTCGGAGATGTCCTCGGCGCTCACAGGACCTTACGGGTGTGGACGAGAGCCACCGGGGCCGGGCACCGCCATTTACGCAAGCCCTCGGGCTGTGAAATAAGGAGATTCGTCAATGTCGAACGCCGCGCTGCGCCTCGTTGAGGCTGGAGGGGAAATGGACAAAGAGAAGGCCCTGGAAGCTGCGATCTCCCAGATCGAGCGGGCTTGCGGCAAGGGGTCCATTATGCGGCTCGGCCAGAACGAGACCGCCGTAGAGGTCGAGTCGATTCCGACCGGCTCCCTGGGGCTCGATATCGCGCTCGGGATCGGCGGTTTGCCGCGCGGCCGGGTTGTCGAAATTTACGGGCCTGAATCTTCCGGAAAGACGACACTCGCCCTTCACGTTGTGGCGGAAGCCCAGAAGAAGGGTGGCGTGTGCGCCTTTGTCGATGCGGAACACGCGCTCGATACGATCTATGCCCGGAAGCTGGGCGTCGATCTCGAGAACGTTCTGATCTCCCAGCCCGATACGGGCGAGCAGGCACTTGAGATCGCCGACACGCTGGTCCGGTCTGGTGCCATCGACGTGCTGGTCGTGGATTCGGTGGCGGCACTCACGCCCAAGGCCGAACTCGAAGGCGAGATGGGCGACTGCCTGCCGGGCCTTCAGGCTCGTCTCATGAGCCAGGCCTTGCGGAAGCTGACTGGCTCGATTTCCAAATCCCGCTGCATGGTCATCTTCATCAATCAGATCCGCATGAAGATCGGTGTGATGTTCGGGTCGCCCGAGACCACGAGTGGCGGCAATGCCTTGAAGTTCTACGCGTCGGTGCGGCTCGACATTCGCCGTATCGGTGCGATCAAGGAGCGAGACGAGGTTGTCGGCAACCAGACCCGCGTCAAGGTCGTTAAGAACAAGGTCGCGCCGCCGTTCAAGCAGGTCGAATTCGACATCATGTATGGCGAAGGCGTCTCCAAGATGGGCGAGTTGATCGATCTCGGCGTGAAGGGCGGAATTGTCGAAAAGTCCGGGTCCTGGTTCTCCTTCGACAGCGAACGCATCGGCCAGGGCCGTGAGAACGCGAAGAACTTCCTCAAAGAGCATCCGGACATGGCCGAACGGATCGAGCTGGCCATCCGTCAGGGCGCCGGACTTCTCGGAGATCAGCTTCTGGACGGCGAGGGCGCGGAGGACGGTGGCGACGATGACGGCCCCCCGCCCGTGGAGGCTGAGACCGTGACGTCGATTTCCGGCAGCGGCCGCAAAAGCAAGCGCGGGTGAGTGTGGCTAGCCCCTGATCGAGGCACCGCGTTCTCAGGGTATCTCGATGCCTGCCGCGCCGCTGCGGAACGGCATAGGGCTCTCGTTTTTCCGAAATTGGAGTGTTGCGCGGGCGCCTTATGACCTTGTGGGTCATGGGGCGCTTTGCTTTGCCGTGAGCGCTGGACAGCGACTGAGCGAGACCGTATGTCTGCCCCGGCGTCCTCCCTGTTTTCGGCCTCTGTCGAAAAGGGGAACGGAGGTGCGGCCGGACCTGTCGAATCGGTTAGGGTCCGGCAGGCTGCATGGATCCTAAACTGTCGCATGCGTGCGGACATTGAAGAGCCGGCTCTGTAGATCACAGCGGGGCGCCAGAGCGGGTGCCGCCATCTCTGCTGCTGGCAAATTGGGTGCTGCTAAAGTGAGCGCTGGGAAGGCCAAAAAAGGCACGATCGAGAAGGGTTCGGCCAAAGAGGGTACGTCGAAGAGGGCCGCGTCGCGGTCCGGTCCGGCACGGACGGCGCCGGCGCATGACGTGCCCGTGCGGGCGAACGAGCTGCGCACCGCCTTTCTTCAGTACTTCGCCGATGCGGATCACGTGGTGGAGCCTTCCGCGCCGTTGGTACCGCGGCACGATCCGACCTTGATGTTCACCAATGCCGGCATGGTGCCGTTCAAGAACGTGTTCACCGGTCAGGAGAGACCGCCGGCGTTGCGTGCGGCCTCGTCGCAGAAATGTGTGCGCGCGGGTGGTAAGCACAACGATCTCGACAATGTGGGCTTCACGGCGCGGCATCACACGTTCTTCGAGATGCTCGGCAATTTTTCGTTCGGCGATTATTTCAAGGAGCAGGCGATATCGTTGGCCTGGTCGTTTCTAACGGGCGCGCTGGCGCTGCCTCCCGAAAAGCTTCTCGTTACCGTCTATGTGGACGACGACGAAGCGGCGGACTTGTGGAAGAAGATTTCCGGGTTCGGGAACGACAAGATCTTGCGGATTCCGGGGTCGGACAATTTCTGGTCCATGGGCGACACGGGGCCGTGCGGGCCGTCTTCTGAGATCTTCTACGATCATGGTTCCCATTTGCCGGGCGGTCCGCCTGGCAGTCCCGATGCGGACGGAGACCGGTTCGTCGAGATCTGGAATCTTGTGTTCATGCAATACGATCAGCAGCCGGACGGAACCCGTGTGGACTTGCCGCATCCCTCGATCGACACGGGCATGGGGCTCGAGCGCATCGCGGCGGTCATGCAAGGGACCCACGACAACTACGAAATCGACTTGTTTAAGACGCTGATTGCAGCCTCGGTCGATCTCACGGGTGTGCCGGCCGAAGGGGCCGATGCGCCAAGTCACCGCATCATTGCCGATCACTTGCGTGCCTCGTCGTTTCTGATTGCCGACGGTGTGCTGCCTTCGAATGAGGGCCGTGGTTATGTCCTGCGCCGCATCATGCGCCGCGCCATGCGCCATGCGCATATGCTGGGCGCGAAAGATTCTCTGCTGCACCGGCTCGTGCCGACGCTCGTGGGTGAGATGGGCCGGGCCTTTCCGGAGTTGCAGCGGGGCGAGGCTTTGATCGACGAGACACTGAAACTCGAAGAGACCCGTTTTCGTGAGACTCTCGATCGCGGCTTACGGCTCCTGGATGAGGCTGTCGAGGGACTGTCATCGGGCGACACGCTGCCGGGCGAGATCGCCTTCAAGCTCTACGACACCTACGGATTTCCATACGACCTGACGGAAGACGCGCTGAAGGCCATGGGCATCGGCGTTGATGAGGCAGGCTTCGCGGCCGCGATGGAGCGGCAGCGCGCCGAGGCCCGGAAGTCCTGGTCGGGTTCGGGCGAGGCCGCGACCGATAGCCTTTGGTACGAGCTCAAGGAAGAGCTCGGGGCGACCGAATTTTTAGGCTACGAGACCGAGACCGCATCGGGCGAGATTGTTGCGCTGGTCAAGGATGGCGCCCGTGTCGAGAAGCTCGAAAAGGGCGATCGCGGAATCGTCATCGTCAATCAAACGCCGTTCTACGCGGAGTCCGGCGGCCAGGTGGGCGACCGGGGCACGCTTCGTATTGCCGACGAGACGGTCTTTGCGGTCTCCGATACCCAGAAGAAGCTGCATGGCCTCTTCCTTCACGACGGCGCCGTGGAGCAGGGCAAGTTGTTGCGGGGCCAGACACTCACGCTTTCAGTGGATCAGGCTCGCCGCGCTGCCACCCGTGGGCACCATTCGGCCACGCATCTTCTGCACGAAGCCTTGCGGCAGGTCCTAGGGACCCATGTGGCGCAGAAGGGCTCGCTCGTGGAGCCGGGGCGTTTGCGGTTCGACTTCTCCCACCCCAAGCCCATGAGCGCGGTGGAGATCGCGGGGGTCGAAGATATAGCGAACGCCATGATCCTTCAGAACAGCCCGGTGGAAACTCATCTTATGACGCCGGACGAGGCGATTGCGCGCGGCGCGCTTGCGTTGTTCGGCGAGAAATACGGCGATGAGGTGCGTGTCGTGTCCATGGGCGTGACGCCGGAAAGCAAGAAGGCGGCCCACGCTTATTCCATCGAGCTTTGCGGCGGGACCCATGTGGGGCGTACCGGCGATATCGGCTTTCTTAAGATCGTGGGCGAGAGTGCCGTGGCGGCGGGCGTCCGCCGCGTCGAGGCGCTGACGGGCGAGGCCGCGCGCGGCTATCTCGCGACGCAAGATACCCGGGTCAGAGAGGCGGCCGAGATCCTCAAAGTCGCGCCGGACGATATGCTCGACCGGCTGGCTGCCGTTGTGGAAGAACGGCGCAAGCTGGACCGGCAGCTCACTGAGGCAAAACGCGAATTGGCGCTTCGGCCCGAAGGCGATGCCGGCGCGAGTGGCGCGGCCGTGCGGGATATTGGCGGCACCAAGCTGCTCGCCCGTGTGGTTCATGGCGTGGCCCCCAAAGACTTGCGCGGTCTCGTCGACGAAGCCAAGCAGCAGATCGGGTCCGGTATCGTCGCGGTTGTCGGCGTGAGCGAAGAGGGGAAGGCGGGCCTCGTTGTCGGGGTCACCAAGGATATGACGGGCACGCATAGCGCCGTCGATCTCGTTCGCGTTGGCGCGGAGGTTCTGGGCGGCAAGGGCGGCGGCGGGCGTCCCGATCTTGCCCAGGCCGGCGGCCCTGACGGTGCCAAAGCCGATGCCGCACTAGAAGCGATCGCGGCCAGCCTCGAAGCCGGGTCCGACAGCGCACCGGCGCCATCGGCCTCCAGGCGCGTCGGACAAGCGTGAAAGATGGCCACGACCGGCTGGCGCTGGAGAGGTCCATGAAATTCTGGAACTCGGCACCGATGCGCATCCGGCCAGCTACATCGTCAACGGCTTCATCGTCATCTTGATCGTGCTGAACGCGATTGAGTTCGCCGCCGAGACAGTCGGTGATCTCGCGACGCGCTACGGCACGTGGTTCCGCGTCTTCAACTTCTTCTCCGTGCTTGTCTTCACCATCGAATAAGCGCTGCAGGTTTGGAGTGCGGCCGGGATTCCGATTCTGTCGCGCATGCGGCCCTGGCGCGCTTGGGCGATTTTCGCGACCCGCCCAATTATGATCATCGACCTTCTGGCCTTTGCCCCCCTGGTATGTGCAGTGGTTGATCCCCGTCGATCTGCGCGTGCTCAGACTGCTGCGTGTTTTGCGCCTCTTCAAGCTCGCACGCTTTCCGCCCGCCTTGCAGGCCTTGTTGTGCGTGTGCCAGGACAAGTATCATGCACTGTTCGGTTTGCTCCTTGTTATGCTGATCCTGCTGCTGCTCGCCTCCACCGGGACCTACTTCCTGGAGCGAGACGCGCAACCCGAAGCGTTCGGATCGATTCCCGTGGCGTCCTGGTGGGTGCTGTCGACGCTCACCACCGTGGGCCATGGCGACGTGGTTCCGGTGACGCCATTCGGCAAAGTCCTGGGCGGCGTGGTGATGCCGCTCGGCGTTGGCATGTTCGCGCTGCCCGTCGCCATCATCGCCACGATCTTCAGCCAGGAGTCGATGCGCCATCAATCCGTGGCCCCATGGTCGATGGTGGCGCGCGTGCCGGTCTTCGAGACTATGAGCTGCGTGGAAATCGCCGACATCACCAAGCTGCTCGAGACAAAGAGATTCGACCCCGGCGTTCCCATCGTGCGGGCGGTGGATGCCGTCGATGGCATATACATCCTGGCAAGCGGTGAGGCCCTGCTCGCACTATGCGACAACCGGACGGTTACGCTGCAAGGAGGGGATCTGTTCGGCGAGTTGGGCGCTACTGCAACAGCGGCGCCACGAGCACGATGTGATCGCCACGACCCATTGGAGTGTCTACGTGCTGGATAGCCGGGCGCTGGGGCGGTTGTCGCGGCGCTACCCCGATCTTCGGCAAAAAGCCTTCGTCTTGCCGCCGCCTCGCAGAACAACGGGCACGAAACGACCGCCTAAGCGGCCTCGACGTCGTCGGACATGGCCGCCTGCATGTTTTCGTCGATCTTGTCGATGAAGCCTTCAGTCGACAGCCACGCCTGCTCGGCGCCGACCAGCAGGGCCAGGTCCTTGGTCATGAAACCCGACTCGATGGTTGCGATTCCAACGGCTTCGATCGTCTTGGCGAAACGGGCGAGCGCGTCGTTGTCGTCGAGTTTGGCCCGATGCTTCAAAGCACCAGCCCAGGCAAAGATCGACGCCATGGAATTGGTCGACGTGGCGCGACCCTCCTGATGCTGGCGGAAGTGACGGGTCACCGTGCCATGTGCGGCCTCGGCCAGCACGGTGCTGCCGTCCGGGGTCATGAGCACGGAGGTCATCAGGCCGAGCGAGCCGAAGCCCTGCGCGACCGTGTCGGACTGGACGTCGCCATCGTAGTTCTTGCAGGCCCACACATAACCGCCGGACCATTTTAGGGCGGCTGCGACCATGTCGTCGATCAGCCGGTGCTCGTAGGTGAGGCCGGCTTCGGCGAACGTCTCCTTGAATTCGTTCTCGAAGACTTCCGCGAACAGATCCTTGAAACGACCGTCATAGGCCTTGAGGATCGTGTTCTTGGTCGAGAGGTACACGGGCATGTTGCGCGTGAGGCCGTAATTCATCGAGGCGCGCGCGAAGTCGCGGATCGAGCTGTCGAGGTTGAACATGCCGAGCGCGACGCCCGAGCCCTCGAACACATGCACCTCGCGTTCGATCGTTTCGCCGTTGTCGCCCTCGAACGTGATGGTCAGCTTGCCTTTGCCCGGCACGCGGAAATCCTGGGCGCGATAGATGTCGCCATAGGCATGACGCCCGATCACGATGGGCTTGGTCCAGCCCGGCACAAGGCGCGGCACGTTCGTGCAGATGATGGGTTCGCGGAAAATCACGCCGCCCAGAATGTTGCGGATCGTGCCGTTGGGCGAGCGGTACATTCTCTTGAGCCCGAATTCTTCTACACGGGCCTCGTCCGGCGTGATCGTCGCGCATTTCACGCCGACACCAAATTCCTGGATCGCGTGGGCGGCGTCGACTGTCACCTGATCGTCCGTGGCGTCGCGATATTCGATGCCGAGATCGAAGGGCACAAGCTCGACATCTAGATAGGGCTCGATGAGCTTCTCCTTGATCATGTCCCAAATAACGCGGGTCATCTCGTCGCCATGCAAATCGGCGATCGGGTTCTGAACCTTGATCTTGTCCACGCAGCAATCTCCAAAAAAGGGGTATCGTCCGGGCCCGAAGGCAATGCGCCGCCGCCCATTGCAGGCCGCGGCTCCCTGTAGCATCGTCCGGCCATGATGGAAACAAATGAGCAGACCGGCAAGCCGGCGAATGCGCACGCCGTTCCGATGGCACCGGCGATTGTGCTGGTGGAGCCGCAACTGGGTGAGAATATCGGTTTTGCGGCCCGGGCCATGGGCAATTTCGGACTACGCGATCTGAGGCTGGTCACGCCGCGCGACGGCTGGCCCAATGAGAAGGCGTGTGCGGCCGCGGCGGTCGCCGAGCCGATTGTAAGCGGCGCGAAGTTGTTCGAGACGGTCGCTGCGGCGTTGGCCGATCGCAACTTTGTTGTGGCCACCACGGCGCGGCCGCGCGAGATGGTGAAGCCGGTCTTCAGTCCCGAATCCGCGGCGGCGAGTTTGCGTAAGCGCGCGCAGTCGGGCGAGCGCTGTGCAGTCATGTTCGGCGGCGAGCGCAACGGTCTCGATAACGAGTCGATCACGTTGGCCGATGCCATTCTGACGGCCCCGGTGGATCCGGACTTCGCCTCTCTCAGCCTGCCCCAGGCCGTGCTTCTATTCTCCTATGAATGGATGAAAGGCGGAAATCCGGAAGGCTTGGGACGCGCCACGCTCTTCGATGGGCCCGCCCGGGAGGGGCTCACGACGCCCGGGACCGGGCCCGCGACCCGCGCCTCGCTCTTCGGTCTCTTCGACCATATGGAAGGGGCGCTCGACGAGGCTGGATTCTTGCGCCCTCCCGAAAAACGCCCGGCCATGGTCCGCTCGATACGGAACATGTTGCATCGCATGGAATGCACCGAGCAGGATGTCCGCACCTGGCGGGGGATCATATCCGCTTTTACGCGGCATTCAGCGGCATCAAAGGGTTAGCGCAGCCAGTTGCGGCCACAGTTACGCCCCGTTTCTCCTATTGCGATGCGCGTCAACAATGGTAGCTTCCGCCAGAAGAAGGAGAGGGGCGTTCGATGAAAAATGCGTGGGCGAAGTCGGGTGGAGTCATAGGCTATTTACTTGTGCTGCTGTTGGCGGTGCCCGCCGAAGCCGCAGATAGTCGCTCCGGCAATGCGACCGTGGCCGTCGAGGAGCTCAATCAGCGCAGCAAGCAGCCCGCTGCCAGCCAGAATGGTGGCATGAGCGAACGCGGCGTGCGCAACATGGTCTTCTACGCCTTCTCGCTCATCCCCGACGAGGTCAAGGGCCCCGATGGTACGATGGTCAAGGTCGATAAGGCCGATCCCAATAAATTCGTGATTCCCGAGGCGGACGCGCGCCGTGTCATTCGGGCGGCCACCCGGTCGGCCTATGCCGATGTGTGCCGCCTTCCGGAGCTGGCCGAAGCCAATTACAACGCGATGCTGACGGAGGAAAAGAAAAAGCAGAACTGGAACCGCGAGCAGATCTTGATGATTGAGGCGTTGCATCTGTTTGCGGTCTCTTTTTTCACCGGCAACGCGTCTTTCACGACAGAGCCCGATTCGGCCTCGCCAGAGGGCGAAGGCGCAGCGGCCGAGGGAGCCGGCGATCCTCAAGCAGTCCAGAAGGCGCCCCCGCCGCCGAAATGTCCGCCGGAGCAGCGGGTGAAGGTCGAGGGCGCCATTAAGGCTTATGTGGCAGCCGTCGGGGCACAATAATTAGCCCAAAGGCCAATAAGGATTGCGATAGCGGAATTGACAATTTCCAGGCATTCCGTGTAACAGAACGGCTTGGCTCGGCCGTTACGGGCTGAGTGCGGACCGCCGGACGACTTTGGCGGGTCCCGATCAACCACCATCAACAGGTTTTTGCGGCAGACGCGGGGACATTGACCGCCCGTGGAAAGCCCGATTTGGCCTTGGAGTCTTGACGAATGACGAAACGCATTCACGCCAAGCATAAGATTGACCGTCGGCTTGGCGAGAATATCTGGGGACGCCCGAAGAGCCCCCAGAACAAGCGCGAGTACGGACCTGGCGAACATGGCCAGCGCCGCCGCGGCAAGCTCTCGGATTATGGCCAGCAGCTTCGCGCCAAGCAGAAGCTGAAGGGCTACTACGGGAACATCACCGAGAAGCAGTTTAAGGCCATCTATCACGAGGCATCGCGTCTGAAGGGCGACACCTCCGAGCGCCTCATCGGGCTGCTCGAGCGCCGCCTGGACGCGGTCGTGTACCGGGCCAAGTTCGTGCCCACGGTTTTCGCCGCACGCCAGTTCATTTCGCACGGGCATGTGAAGGTGAATGGTCGCCGGGTTACGATACCGTCTTACCGCTGCAAGGAAGGTGACGTAATCGAGGTGCGGGACAAGTCGAAGGATCTCGGCTTGGTGCTCGAGGCCGCGCAGAGCGGCGAGCGCGACGTGCCGGATTACGTCGATGTGGATCACGGCAAGATGACCGCCACGTTCACGCGCGTACCGGTGCTTTCCGACGTTCCCTATCCGGTGATGATGGAGCCGAACCTAGTCATCGAATTCTATTCGCGCTAAGCGCGGGACCACAGGTCCGAGACGACTCTTTGCGGCCTGCGCCGGGTTTCCCGGTGTCAGGTCGTAATCACGAGTTACGCCGTAAAGATGAGTGCGGCGCCGGCGCCGATCAGAACGATGGCGATGGCTTTCGCGATCCCGACCCCGGACGGGGCGAGTTTTTCGATCGCCACGAAGAGCGACAGGCCGGCGATCCAGACGAGATTCATCACGCCGCCCACGAAGAGCAGCAGCATGAGGACGGCGCAGCAGCCCACGCAGTAGGCGCCGTGTTCCAGCCCCATACGCCAGGCGCCTATTGGGCCGGGGCGCCAATGGTTGGCCAGATAGGCCGCGGGACTCCGGCAATGCTCCAGGCACGCGGCCTTGAGCGGGGTGAGTTGATACGCTCCGGCCGCAATGAGGAGCGCCCCTGACAGGACCGCGCTGCGCGAGCTCATCATCATCGTCATCAGCCCGGCGCGCTCCAATGAGAACTGAATCCCAACGGCTAAGGTGCTGAAAAAAATCCACAAACTCAGATAGCCACCGGCGAATGCGGCGATCGAAAGCGGGGCCTCGGTGCTTGCGGCCAGCTGGTCTGTGCGCCGGACGACCTTCGCGTAGAGCACCACCATGGGGGCCGCCGACGGCAGCATCATCGCCACCATCATCACCGCCCACATCACGAAGGCAATCAGCCAGTAATAGGGCGTCCAGGGCCAGCTCTCCCCGGCCGGCAGCGACATGGGCAGCCACCAGCCGCTCATAGCCACGACGCTCATACCTGTCCCCGCACCGGCCAGAAGCGCGAGCCAGGCCAGAAGAATCAGGACGAATAGCGCGGCAGCGACGACCGCGTTTTCCCGTCGAAGAAGCGTTTCGAGCATCGGGATAGTCGCCGGTCTCAGGCGTGTACGACGCCCTTATTGGTCAGATGGAGGTGGGCGAATTGGCCATAGCTGTTTTCGAGCGATATGGGGATGGGCCCTTGCGAGGTCGACGACCCGCTTCCCATCTCGGCGATGGAATACTCGAACCCGTCCGGCAGGTCGATCCGGGCCCGGTGTTCCTCGCCGGTCACGGGATTGCGGATCGGCTCCCCCTGCATCTCCACAAAACCATCGACGCGTACCGTGCCCGTGCGCGCCTCGACGTCAATCTCGACATGGATCGGCCTGATTTCCGGCGGCAGCACTTCAACGAACGTGGCCGCGAACACATTCCAAATCGTCTTGCCGGGCTCGGTGTTTTCCCCGGACAGGATGGATAGGAGTGCGTTGCGCTGGTCCTCGGTCGCACGCTCATCGAGAATGAGAAAGGCGCGCCCATTGCCTTCGTGGATGGCCTTGGGCCAGGTGAATACGCCAATCACGTTGAGGCCGCCAAGGTCGATGTCGCCGAAATGGCCCGAGTCGAAGCGGTATGCGCAAATCGCGTGGCAATCGCCATGGGTCGGCAACGCGCTGAACTGGCAAGGACATCCGTAGTCGCAATTGCAGTTGGCGAACTCGACGCCTTTCAACTCCCAGCTGATCATAGCGACATCCTCCTTGGCCTTTGCGTGGTCAGGCAAGATCGGAGCTTAGTCCGGCATCGGAGCAGATCAACCCAGGTTACGAATCAAAAAGGCCCGGACCAAGAGGTCCGAGCCTGGATCGTTTTGCAGTCACGTCGGCCTTGGGTTTAAGCCGTTTGCGTCTCCGCATTGCTGGCAACGCCCTTTTCGTTGAGCATGTCCTGCAGTTCGCCCGCCTGAAACATCTCGCGCACGATATCGCAGCCGCCCACGAATTCGCCCTTAACATAGAGCTGCGGGATGGTCGGCCAGTTGGAGAAGGCTTTGATGCCGTCGCGCACGCCCATATCGTCAAGGACGTTGATATCTTCGTATTCAACGCCGAGATGGTTGAGGATTTGCGCGACTTGCATAGAGAAGCCGCATTGGGGCGCCGACTTCGTGCCTTTCATGAACAGCACGATGTTGTTGCTGGCAATCTGCTTGCTGATCCAGTCTTTGACGTCTTGGTCACTCATTGTGGGTGTCCTTTTCCGATCGATTATTGCTGGGGGGCGGATGTCTTGAGAGCGAGCGCGTGCAGCACGTCGCCCATATTGCCTTGTAGGGCGTCATAGACCATCTGGTGTTGCTGCACGCGGGACTTGCCGCGGAATTCCTCTGCCACGACGGATGCCGCGTAGTGGTCGCCGTCACCGGCCAGGTCTTCGATCTCAATCTTTGCGTCGGGGAAGCGCTCGAGAATAAGGCGCTCGATCTCCGTGGCGGCCATCGCCATTTTCGTCTCTCCTAATCTTAGGTCCACAAAATTCAGCGCCGGACCCTGATCTTAGCGCTGGGTCATAAAGCGCGGCAACCAGTCTTCATAGGCCGCCCGCAGCATGCCAAGTGGAAGAGGAGCCTCGCCAGACAAGGTCATCGTGTCGCCGCCGACCGTCCCGAGCACCCGGACGGGCACGTCGTATACGGCGGCCACATCCACGATCGTGTCGACCTTGTCAGGTGTGGCGGTGACCACATACCGTGCTTGGTCCTCGCCAAACCAAATCGCATGAGCTGGAATTTTTTCCGGCGCGGCTTCCAAATCCACGCCGCGTTGGCCGGCCAGCGCCATTTCGGCGATCGCCACCAGCAGCCCGCCATCGCTGACATCGTGAACCGAATTGACCGTGCAGGCCTTGATCAGTCCGCGGGCCAGGTCGCCGACCACACGCTCGCGCGCCAAGTCGACTGGGGGCGGGGCACCGACCAGGCGATCTTCCATTTCTGACATATAGATCGATTGGCCGAGATGACCAGTCTCGCGGCCAAGGAGCAGGATCACATCCCCGTCAGCTTTCAGCGACATATCCGCCATTTCGGCGATATTGGCGATCAACCCGACGCCGCCCACGGCGGGGGTCGGCGGGATCGCAACGCCGTTGGTCTCGTTGTATAGCGAAACATTTCCTGACACGACGGGGAAGTGCAGAATAGTGCAGGCTTCCGCCATACCCTCGATCGCACCCACGAATTCGCCCATGATCTCAGGGCGCTCCGGATTGCCAAAATTCAGGCAGTCGGTGATGGCCAGGGGCTTCGCGCCAGTGGCCGTCAGGTTGCGCCAGCATTCGGCGACGGCTTGCTTGCCGCCCTCGAACGGGTCCGCCGTACAGTAGCGCGGGGTGACGTCGCAGGAGACGGCCAGGCCCTTGTCGGTCCCATGCACGCGGACGACGCCGGCATCGCCACCGGGCCGCTGTACGGTGTCCGCCATGACCATGTGGTCGTATTGCTCGTAGATCCAGCGCCGGGACGATAGATGCGGCGAGCCGAGCAGGCGTTCCAGCGCGCTCAAGATGCTGGGCGGCGCTTGCACATCGTCGGGCGCGATGGTGGGCAGCGCCTCGCGCTTCTCATAAGGCCGCTCGTAGATCGGCGCGGCATGAGCCAGGGCAGGCAGGGGAATATCCGCTTCCACCTCGCCGTTGTGACGCGCCACGAAATGGCCGGTGTCGGTAGTCTCGCCGATCACCGCGAAGTCGAGCTCCCATTTTGTGAAGATGCGTTGGGCCACGGGCTCCGAGCCCGGCTTCAGCACCATGAGCATGCGCTCCTGGCTCTCCGACAGCAGCATCTCATAGGCGGTCATGCCCTCTTCGCGCATGGGAACCTTGTCGAGGTCGAGATCGATGCCGACGCCTCCTTTGTCGGCCATTTCGACCGACGAGGAAGTGAGACCCGCCGCACCCATGTCCTGGATGGCGATGATAACGTCCTTGGTCATCAGTTCGAGGCAGGCCTCCAGAAGCAGCTTCTCGGTGAAGGGGTCGCCCACCTGAACCGTGGGACGTTTCTCCTCGGAGTCTTCGTCGAACTCCGCCGAGGCCATGGTCGCGCCGTGAATGCCGTCGCGCCCGGTCTTGGAGCCCACATAGACCACAGGCAGCCCGACACCCTTCGCCGCGGATTTGAAGATGCGGTTCGCATCGACGAGCCCGACGCACATGGCGTTGACCAGGATGTTGTCGTTGTAGCCGGGGTCGAAATTGGTCTCGCCACCAATGGTCGGCACGCCCATGCAGTTGCCGTAATCGCCAATGCCGGACACGACGCCTGCAACCAGATGCCGCGTCTTGGGATGGCCGGGACTGCCGAATCGCAGCGCGTTCATATTGGCGATCGGCCGCGCGCCCATGGTGAACACGTCGCGCATGATGCCGCCGACGCCCGTGGCCGCGCCCTGGTAGGGCTCGATATAGGAGGGGTGGTTGTGGCTCTCCATCTTGAAGACCGCCGCCTGGCCGTCGCCAAGGCTCACAACGCCTGCGTTCTCACCCGGGCCCAGAATCACTTGCGGGCCTGTGGTGGGCAGTTTCTTCAGCCAAACGCGCGAGGATTTGTAGGAACAGTGCTCCGACCACATAACGGAGAACACGCCGAGTTCCGTCAGCGAGGGCTCGCGTCCAAGCTCCTTCAGAAGGCGCTCATATTCCTCCGGGCTTATACCATGTTCGGCGATGAGCTCTTCGGAGAGTCCCGTCGCTTCAGGCGCCACGTCCGCCGTCCCGCTCAATGGAGGGTCTCCACGAGAGACGCAAATATCTTGGCGCCGTCGGTGCCGGACTGGGCCGGGTCGATCAGCCGCTCAGGGTGCGGCATCATCCCAAGCACGGTGCCCGTGTTGTTGTAGATGCCCGCAATATTGCCAGATGAGCCGTTTGGGTTCGCCGCCTCCGTGATCGCCCCGTCCGCTTCGCAATAGCGGAACGCGACGCGGTTCTCGTTCTCTAGCAGATACAGCGTGCCGGGGTCGGCGAAGTAACAACCGTCCTTATGGGCGATCGGGATCCGCACCACTTGATCCTGCTTGTAGTGGCCGGCGAAGGGCGTGTCGTCACGCTCCACGCGCAGCAGCACATCCTTGCAGATGAAGCGCAAAGTAGCGTTCCTCATCAAGATACCGGGGAGGAGCCCCGCCTCGGTGAGGACCTGGAAGCCGTTGCAGATGCCGAGCACCGGCGTGCCCGCCTTGGCCCGGCGCACCACTTCGTGCATGACCGGCGAGTGCGCCGCCATGGCGCCGGAGCGCAGGTAATCCCCATACGAAAAACCACCGGGCAGCAGGATCAGATCGCTTTTGGGCAGCTCCGAGTCGCCGTGCCACACCATCTTGGGCGCGGCGCCCATGACGCTCTGCAGCGCGATAGCCGCATCGCGGTCGCAGTTCGATCCCGGAAAAACAATGACGCTTGCTTTCATGATTCTCGAAGGGCCTCCCCCGCGCGTGAGGCTTGTCGTTTAAGCCGCCTCGAGTTCATACGCGTAGTTCTCGATGATGGTGTTTGCGAGAAGTTGCTTGCACATGCGCTCGATTTCCTCGCGGGCGCGGGTCGGATCACTCTCCGCCACTTCGACCTCGATGAATTTTCCCTGACGAACGCCTTCGATGCCGCCAAAGCCCAAGGCGTGCAGCGCCCCTTCGATGGCTTTGCCTTGCGGGTCGAGCACGCCGGGTTTCAGCGTGATGGTGATGCGTGCCTTCATGGCTTCCTTCTTAAGTCTTCGACGCCGGCTTTCGCGACGCTTATTTGGATTGCACCAGGACGGGGCCGCTCCGGCCGGGCGTCGGGTTCTCGGTGTGCAGCCCCAGACGGCGCGCGACCTCTTGATAAGCCTCCACTAGCCCGCCCATGTCGCGGCGGAAGCGATCCTTGTCGAGCTTGTCCTGGGTTTCGATATCCCAGAGGCGGCAGCAGTCCGGCGAGATCTCGTCGGCGAGCACGATGCGCATCTGGTCGCCCTCCCACAGACGTCCGAACTCGATCTTGAAGTCCACCAGGCGGATGCCGACGCCGAGGAACAAACCGGTCAGGAAGTCGTTGATGCGAAGTGCCAGCGACATGATGTCGTCGAGCTCCGGCGGCGAGGCCCAGCCGAAGGCCGTAATGTGCTCCTCGGAGACCATCGGATCGTCCAACTCGTCGGCCTTGTAATAGAACTCCACGATCGAGCGGGGCAGGGTGGTCCCTTCTTCAAGACCCAGGCGCTTCGACAGCGACCCTGCGGCGACGTTGCGGATCACCACTTCGAGCGGAATGATCTCCACCTCGCGGATGAGCTGCTCGCGCATATTGAGGCGCTTCAAGAAATGGGTCGGTACACCGATCTCGTTCAGCCGCTCGAAGATGTATTCCGAGATGCGGTTGTTGAGGACGCCCTTGCCCTCGATCTGGTCGTGCTTCTTGTTGTTGAAGGCGGTTGCGTCGTCCTTGAAGTGCTGGACGAGGGTGCCGGGCTCGGGCCCTTCATAGAGGATCTTGGCCTTGCCTTCGTAAACGCGCCGGCGACGGTTCATGTTCGGTTCCTCATTCAGCTGCTCACGAATGTCAAACGCCAAGCGCGCGGGAAACGGGTACCCCCTGCCGCGCACCAAGTCAGAATCGCCATCGCTGGAATCGATATAGAAATCTCTTTCCGAGATTAGCCTATGGGGAAAGGGGGTACAACGGGCCGCCCAACCGCGCAACGCCTTTCGGGCGCCTTCGGGATTTGTTGATTTGGTGGGACATCTTGGGTATCACCCGCCCTTGAAAGCCGGGTTTCCCCCCATAATCTAATGATGGCGCTCCGCGTTTGGCGGGGCTTTGGAGGTCGCGCCGATGACGAGCTTTGACGATCGCGAAAAGGGCTACGAGAAGAAATTCGCCCTCGATGAGGAGCTGCAATTCAAGTCTATGGCCCGCCGGAACAAGCTTCTGGGCCTTTGGGCTGCGGAAAAAATGGGACTTTCCGGGGACGATGCCCAGACCTACGCCCGCGAAGTGGTGAAGGCAGACCTGGAGGAGCCGGGCGAAGAGGACGTTTTCCGCAAAATCCGCGGGGACTTCGACGGCAAGAGCATCGACCAGTCCGACCATCAGATTCGCCGTGCCATGGCGGACCTCATGACCGAGGCGCTGCGTCAAATCGAAGCCGAAGCCAAGGCATAGGGTCTTTGGGGCCGAAACGGTCCTGAAAGCCCGGAGAGACAGAAAGCCGGGGAAGATCTTATGGCCAAGGACCTGTTCCGCAGCGCAGCTAAGAAGCAGCAGACGCTCTTCAATGCCTGGCTGACGATGAACGACCCGCTCGCGATCGAGTTGATCGGCGAAACAGGCTGGGACTGCGTCACCATCGACCAGCAGCACGGGGTTGGCGGCAACGAGGCCCTGCTGTCCTGCCTTACGGCCGCCAAAGCGGCGGGTCTGCCGGCCATTGTGCGCGTGGCCAACAACGATCCGGGCCTGGTCGGCCGGGCGCTGGATGCGGGCGCGCAAGGGATCATGTGCCCGCTCATCAACACGGTCGACGAGGCGGAAAGATTCGTTAGGGCTGTGAAATACCCTCCGAGAGGCGTCCGCAGCTGGGGGCCCTACCGGGCCAACATCGGAGTGTCTGGCGACTACTTCAAAACCGCCAACCGCTTCACCATCGCCTGCCCGCAGATCGAGACGAAGGGCGCGCTTCAAGAGCTCGACGCGATCCTCGGGCTCAAGGGTGTGGACATGGTGTGTTTTGGCCCGAACGACCTGTCGGTTGCGCTCACCGGGCGCCTCGACATCCGGGCCAAGGAGGTCCAGGAGGCCATGGCCGAGGTCTTGGCCAAGGCCCGCGAGCACGGGGTTATGACGCTCATCTTCTGCAACGACATCGACTTCGCCAAGCCGCGCCTCAAGGAAGGCTGGGACGTGGTCGCGATTGGCACGGACGCCAGCTGGCTTGCATCGGCGGCAGCGGCGACGCTGGCGGCAGTTGAATCGTCTTCTTAACCGGCTCGCGCCAACCGGCTCAAAGGACTCGCAGATTCTGCCCTCTGGCAGCGCGTCCGAACCGTTGCATCCTTGCACCAGCCCCAGCGGCATAATGGGGGCACCCTCCGAGAAAGGCTGAATTCCCAATGGTCCTATGCCAGTATGCCGGTTCAGACTCGCGATTTGTGCGGGAATAACGGGTGAGTGGTATGGGTTACGGACTTCGGAGCGCCATTGCTGGCTTTATCGGACTTGTGTTTGCAGCAGGCGCCGCACAGGCGACCGAGGCGACAACGGCGACAGCGCTGAACCTGCGTGACGGGCCGGGCACCAAGTATGCCCGCATCGCCACCATGCCCGCCGGCGCGCCGGTCAAAGTCAAAGGCTGCCGCAGCGGCTGGTGCGGCGTGGTCTGGCGTGGTCAAAAGGGCTACGCCAGCCAGCAGGGGCTTGCCCTCGGCTATGCCGACTATGCCGAATTGGTGGAGCCCGAGGTCTGGCCGGTCTTCCCGGCCTATCCGTATCGGTCCGGCTATTACGCGAAGGCCGACTGGTATTTCGACATGCCGCCCTACACGGCGATCACGCCGAAATTCTACCGCAAGCGCTTCCTGATGATGGCGCAGGAGCGGGACCGGTATCGCTATGTGCCGCATATCTTCCGCGGCTCTGCAGGTTATGACAGCGGCCCCATCGGCTATATCGACATCCGGCAGGCGGGCGCGGCCCTGCGCGATCCCGAATAGCACTCCGAATTGACTTGGGTTGGGGGAGAAAGCGGCAACGCCCGACCGTGGGCGCGGGACGCTAGCTCTCGAACACCCGGGCGAAAATGTCGTCCACGTGCTTGGTGTGATAGCCCAGATCGAATTGATCGCGGATCGCATCCTCTGACAGCGCAGCCGTCACTTCTGGATCGGCCATGAGTTCGGCGAGGAAATCCTTGTTCTCCTGCCAGACTTTCATCGCGTTGCGCTGCACGAGGCGATAGGCGTCTTCGCGCGACACACCCGCATTGGTCAGCGCCAGCAGCACGCGCTGGGAGTGAATGAGGCCGCCGAGCCGGTCCATGTTGGCCTGCATGCGTTCCGGATAGACCATCAGCCCCTCGATCACGCCGGTGAGACGCGCCAACGCAAAGTCGAGCGTAACGGTGGCGTCGGGGCCGATCATCCGCTCCACGGACGAGTGCGAGATATCCCGCTCGTGCCAAAGCGCCACGTTCTCCATGGCGGGAATCGCGTAGCCGCGCACGATGCGGGCGAGGCCGGTCAGGTTTTCCGACAGCACTGGATTGCGCTTATGGGGCATGGCGGACGAGCCCTTCTGCCCCTTGGAGAAGAATTCCTCGGCTTCCAGCACTTCTGTCCGCTGGAGATGGCGGATTTCGGTGGCGAGCCGCTCCACGGAGCTGGCGATGATCGCTAGCGTGGCAAAAAAGGCCGCATGCCGGTCCCGCGGGATCACCTGGGTGGAGATCGGCTCGGGGCGGAGGCCGAGTTTCTCGGCCACATAGGCCTCGATGCGCGGATCCACATGGGCAAACGTGCCCACGGCGCCGGAGATGGCGCAGGTTGCGACTTCCTCGCGTGCTTGGATCATGCGGTCGCGGTTGCGGGCGAACTCGGCATAGGCCTGGGCCAGCTTCAAACCAAAGGTCGTCGGCTCGGCGTGAATGCCATGGCTGCGGCCGACGGTGACCGTGTGCTTGTGTTCATGCGCGCGCGTCTTGAGGGCCGCGAGCAGCCCATCGAGGTCGGCAATTAGAATGTCCGCGGCTTCGGTCAGCTGCACGTTGAAGCAAGTGTCGAGCACGTCGGAAGAGGTGAGGCCGGCGTGGAGGTAGCGGGCCTTGGGCCCCACATGCTCGGCCACCGAAGTTAGGAAAGCGATTACGTCGTGCTTCACCTCCCGTTCGATTTCGTCGATCCGGTCGATGTCGAAGCCGCCGCGCGCCTTGGCGGCCTCCGCCGCCTCTTTGGGGATCATGCCGAACTCGGCCATGGCCTCGGCGGCCGTGACTTCGATCTTGAGCCAGATGCGGTATTTGTTCTCGGGCTCCCAGATGTCGGTCATCTGGGAGCGGCTGTAGCGCGGAATCATAAAGGTTCAGGCCTTTCCCGGTCCCCGGGGCCTGCCGCGCAGAGGGGCCGGCCGGGACTCCGGTTTCGTTTGGGTTCTAGAGCTCGACGGTTCGAGGCTCGCGTGTGCCGAACAGAGCGACATAGACGGCTGCGCCGAACGCGAGGGCCGCGAAGCCGAGCCGTGGCGGAAGCAGCATATCGAGCAGGAACGTGTAGAAGTCGTTCACCGATGCGCCGTACAAACCCCCGAGAGACCAGTCGGCCTGGCTCGGATACGTCGCGTGAATGTAGGCGAAGCGCAGGAAGCCGCCGAAGCTGCAGAACGCCACCAAGAAAATGAATAGGGCGAACAGGGTGCGCATGATGAAGCCGCGATGGGCCACAAAGCGCTGGCACCACCATGTGACCAGCGCCGCCAGCAAGCCGGCAAAGCCGACAATACGAACCGTATGCTGGGTTTGCGGGGTCATGACCGTGTTCATGTAGTCCCCGACCATCAGGGCCCAGGTGGACAATCCAATCACGATCGCGAAAGCCGCCGCGAGAATGAACCCAACCACTTTAGTGAATGTCAGCTTTTCCATCGCAGCTTTCCCTCCGAGCACTCGATTGCAGGGGGAATATGCAAGGGAAACGGCCCGACTGCAATGGACGGAAACACGCAGGCTTGCCGCTCTTCACGCTTTGTGGTCCGATCCGGCTCCTAAAGACAGAAAGGCAACCGGCTTATGGCATTCGAGGACCTGAAGGCAGAACTCGCGCTTCTGATCAATCAGATGGAAAACCAGCCTGAGGATCGCCACGAGCTCTATATGCAAGTTCGGGAAAAGCTGAACGAGATGCGCGCCTTCGGCATGCCCTTGCCTGAGGACCTGGTGCGGCTCGAAGAAGAGCTGGAAGCATCGTTCGCGGCCGAGCAGCAGCCGAAAAAAGGCTAAGCGCGGCGCCGCCGGCCCAAACTCTCCAAGGCGGTCTTAGGAATCCTCGTCGATCTGCTCGTAGGTGCCGTTCGCCCAGCTATAGACCGCATAGGGCGGCAGGCTCGGATCGCCTTTCTCATCAAACCCGAAATCGCCGATCACTGAGCGGACCGTGCTGTCGTTAAGCGCTTTGACGACCTCCGGCGCATCGGTCGTGCCGGCCTTCTTGACCGCTTCCGCCCAGGCCTGGATCGCCGCGTAGGTGTAGAGCACATAGCCTTCCGGCTCGATGCCCTTTGCCTTCAGGCGTTTCACCACGTCCGCCGCGGCTGGGTTGCGTCTCGGGTCGGGGGAGAATGTCATTAACGTGCCTTCGCCGGCCGGCCCGGTGATGGACCAGTATTCCTGGGTGACGAGCGCGTCACCGCCCATCAGGACGGCATCCATCTCCTGATCGCGCATCTGCCGCAGAATGAGGCCCGCCTCGGTGTGATAGCCGCCAATGAACAGCGCATCCACGTCGGCGCGTTTCAGCTTGGAGACGAGGGCGGAATAGTCCTTCTCGCCCGCCGTGATCGACTCGCGGAACACTTCCTGGACACCGGCCGCGTTCAGGGACTTCTTCACCTCGTTGGCAAGGCCGCGCCCATAGGCCGTCTTGTCGTCGATAATGGCGATGTTCTTGTCGCCGAAGTGCTTGGCGAGATAGGCGCCCGCGACCTCTCCCTGCTTATCGTCGCGGCCACAGACGCGATAGATATTGGGACCCGCACGCTTGTCCGTCAGCGCCGGGTTCGTGGAGGCCGGCGAGATCATAACGAGATTGCTCTCGGCATAGACGTTCGATGCGGGGATCGACGAGCCGGAGCAGAAATGGCCCGCGACCAGCGCTACATTGTCGCCGGCCATTTGGTTCGCGACCGCGACGGCCTGCTTGGGATCGCAGGCATCGTCACCGATTTGCAGCTTGAGCTTTTTGCCGAGCACGCCACCGGCGGCGTTGATGTCTGCGACGGCGGTCTCGCCGCCCGTCGTCATTTGAGTGCCGAGCGACGCATATTGCCCGGTCTGGGGACCGGCAACGGCTACCTTGATGACGTTGGGGTCGTCCTCGCCATTGCAGGCCGCCAGAGCGATGCCACAGGCGGCGACGGCGAGCAAGGAAGTCAAACGCATCATGCCGGTCTCCCTTCGATGAGCGGCGCCTCGTAACGTAGTAACGAGTCGGGCATACGCTAAGCTATCGAGTCTTCCAAGTGAGCGGGCTCGTCCGCTCGTAGAGCCAATGATACTGCGTGACCATCTGCGTCGCGCGCATGGTGCGGTAGCCAAGTAGTCCAGCAGCCAACAGCACCACATAGGCGACCGCGTAGTAGTAAGGGGACTGCAGCGTGCCGTCGAACAGGGCATAATTGAAAAAGCGCAACGCGGCGGCGAGCAGCGCCGTATAGAACACGAGCCGCCACAGCGGCCTCCATGCCCGCGCCAGGCCGCGGCCGGCAAGAAAAGCGGTGCCACCACCAATGATCAGTGTCAGGACGAAAAAGACGCGCAAGCCATCGTCGGTGATCCAGGGGGTTATCGTTTGGGCCGCCGTGCTCACGATGCTGTCGGTTCCTTGGCGGGACTTGCGGCGCCTTCGAGATAGGCGCTGCGGACGTCTTCGGAGGCCAGCAACTCCGCACCCGTGCCGGTCATGGTGATGCGCCCATTCACCATCACGTAGCCGCGGTCGGCGAGCTTCAGGGCGTGATAGGCGTTCTGCTCCACTAAGAAGACGGTCAGGCCGTCCTCGTTCAGGGCTTTGATCGCCTCGAAAATCTGCTTCACCACGAGCGGTGCCAGGCCGAGCGAGGGCTCGTCCAGCAGCAAAAGCTTGGGGCGGCCCATCAGCGCGCGGGCAATGGCAAGCATTTGCTGCTCGCCGCCGGACAACGTTCCGCCGCGCTGGTCGGACCGGTCCTTCAGCCGCGGGAAGAGGGCGAAGACGCGTGCGAGATCGGTGTCGAAGCGATCCGGCGCGCTCGCGACAATGGCCCCCATCTGCAGATTCTCCATCACCGTCATGCGGCCGAAGATGCGCCGGCCTTCCGGCGATTGGCAAATGCCGAGCCGGGCGATGTCATGCGTGGGGAAGTGCGTAATGTCCTGGCCGTCGAAGACCACCCGCCCGTGTGATGCGCGTGGGTGGCCGCAAATGGTCATCATGGTTGTCGACTTGCCGGCACCGTTGGCCCCGATCAGGGAGACGATTTCGCCAGGCCGGACATGGAGGCTGACATCGTGCAGGACCGGCAGCCGGCCATAGGCGGCGGTGATCCTCTTAAGCGCAAGAAGCGGCGTTGTCTTAGATGAGCTTTCCTGTGCGCTCATGGCCGGGCCTCCAGCGCGGCCGCTTCCTCGTCCGACACGCCGAGATAGGCGGCGATCACCTCCGGATCGTTGCGGACCTCGCTCGGCGTTCCGTCGGCGATCTTCTTGCCGTAGTCGAGCACGATGACATGGTCGGAGATGCGCATGACGACGCTCATATCGTGCTCGATGAGGAAGATCGCCGTGCCGTCTGTCTCACGGATCGTTTGGAGAAGCGCGTTCAAAACCTCGCTCTCCCTCGCGTTCAGCCCCGCCGCCGGTTCGTCGAGACAGAGAAGGCGGGGCTTTGTGCACATGGCGCGGGCGATTTCGAGACGCCGCTGGTCGCCATAGGGGAGCCCGCCCGCCGCCTCGTCGGCACGGGCCAGAAGCCCGATCCGGCCCAGCCAAGACCGGGCGAGGTCGACCGCATCCTGTTGGGCGCGGCCGAACTGGCCGACGCCGAGAAGGGCGCCGAAAGAAAAACCGGAGGCGCGTGACAGCACGTTGTGTTGCGCGACCATGAGATTTTCCAAGACGGTCATGCCGGGAAACAGACGGATGTTCTGAAACGTCCGGGCTACACGGGCCTCGGCGGCGATCTCATAGTCGGCTAGGCGCTCGAGGTAGAAGGACTCTTGGTCGTCTGCTTTGAGCGTGAGCATGCCTTCCGTGGGCTTGTAGAATCCGGTGATGCAATTGAAGACCGTAGTCTTGCCGGCGCCGTTGGGGCCGATCAGCGCGGTGATATCCTGGCGTCCCACTGAGAAGGACACATCGTCCACGGCGGTGAGCCCGCCGAACCGCATGGTCAGGTGTTCGACGTCCAGGACAGGATCTTTGTCCCAGGGTCTGACGCCGCCATCACTCATCCGCGGCCCTGCCTCACGAGATCGCCGGAGATGCTGTCCGCATCCTGGAGCGCGATTGTGGGGGCGCGGGAGGAGACGAGACCGCGCGGCCGCCAAACCATGATGCCCACCATGGCGATGCCGAAGAGCAGCATACGGTAGAGCGATGGGTCGAAATCCGAACCGAAGATCGCCTGAAGTCCGGCGGTGTGGCGCAGCGCTTCGAAGCCGCCCACCATGACGATGGCCGCGATAGCGACACCAAGCTGGCTGCCCATCCCGCCCAATACGACAATGGCGAGAATGATCGCGGATTCGATGAAGGTGAAACTCTCAGGACTGACGAATCCCTGACGCGTGGCAAAGAAGCAGCCCGCCAGTCCGCCGAACATGGCGCCGGTGGCAAACGCGCTGAGCTTGGTCACGGTCGTGTTGATGCCGAGCGAGCGGCAGGCGATCTCATCCTCGCGCATGGCTTCCCAGGCCCGTCCCACGGGAAGCCGCCGCAAGCGCAAGGTCACGAGGTTGGTCAGGAGGGCCAGTACCAGAATGACGTAGTAGAGGAAGATGAGGGCGTGCAGCCCGTCATAGGGAACGCCGAAAAACTTGCTGAACGTCATTCCCTCCGCAAAGGGCGAGAAGGGCAGGCCGAAAAATGTCGGCTTGGGAATGCCCGCAACGCCGTTCGGGCCGCCGGTCAAATCCGTCCAATTGAGCAGGACGATGCGGACGATCTCGCCGAACGCCAAGGTGACGATGGCGAGATAGTCGCCGCGCAAACGCAAGACGGGAAATCCAAGAATGATGCCCCACAGCGCGGCGGCGGCGCCCGCGATGGGAAGGCAAATCCAAAACCCCAGACCGAAATGCGTCGCCAGCAGCGCGAATGTGTAGGCGCCCACGGCGTAGAAGGCGACGTAGCCGAGGTCGAGGAGGCCGGCGAGTCCCACCACGATGTTCAGCCCCCAGCCCAGCATCACATAGGTGAGGATGAGGATGGAAAGGTCGAACCAGTAGCGGAGCGGCAATCCGAGGCGAAAGGCGGACTCGACGGTATAGATCACGATTGGAAAGAACAGCGCGAAGGCGATGCCGCCGGCGATGAAGATCTGCGCGTAAGGCAGGTTCGGAAATCTCTCGAGCATCACGCGCCGCAGGAGGCCGAGCCCGACAAACAGAAGCACGACCGTTCCGAGCAGCCCGTAGATCGCCGCCCCCAGCACAAACCCTGTCACGACCACAGCCGCGGCAAGGGCGAGCGTCACTGAGAACGTCATGAGGTCACGCTTGTCGAACGGCTCCGACGTGAAGAGTTTTGCGAACGGGGCGGTCAGCGGATAGTCCGCCTGCCACACGAAGAGATTCAACGCCAGCCGGCCGAAGAACACGATGGCGACGACCGTTGCCAGCAGACCCGGCCGGGGCAGCAGCGTCAGGCCCGTGGCGCCGTCGACGGTGCGCAAGCCCAGGACCAGCGAGAACAGCGCGAAAGCGATAATCGCGGCGAGTAGGGAATCGCTCAGTGCCGAGACGAGTTTCTGGTCGCGGGTTTTGTCGGTTTCCGTCAAGCGCTACACCTTTTCGACCTCGGGCCGGCCAAGTAGCCCCGTCGGGAAGAAGATGAGGACGATGGCAAGCATCGAGAACGCCGCCACATCCTTGTACTCGATGGTGAAATAGGCGGACCAGAACGTCTCGATCAGACCGATCACGAGACCGCCCAGCATCGCGCCGGGAATGGACCCGATGCCGCCGAACACTGCCGCCGTAAACGCCTTGATGCCGACGATGAAGCCGATGAAGAAATCGATCACGCCGTAATAGAGGAGGTAGAGGAGCCCGGCGACGGCTGCGAGGCCCGCCCCGAGGACGAAGGTCAGCGAGATGGTGCGGTCCACATCCACGCCGGACAGTGCGGCCATCAGCCGGTCCTGCTCGCAGGCCCGCTGCGACCGGCCGAGCGCCGTCCGATTGATCATGAGCCAGAACGCACCCATCACCAGAACCGTGGTCGCCACGATCAGGATCTGAATGTTCGACACGATGACCGTGAACGAGCCCTGCTGAAACAATTCGTAGCCGCCGGTGATCACGGGCTGAAGCGGCTTCACGCGCGCGCCTTGCGCGATCTGGATGAAGTTCTGCAGCACGATCGACATGCCGATCGCCGTGATGAGCGGGGCGAGGCGGAAGGAGCCCCGCAAGGGCCGATAGGCGACGCGCTCCACGGTCCAGCCCCAAACGGCGGTCAGCCCGATGGCGATGATGAGAACGAGAAGCAGCGCCAGCGGCACGGCGGTCACGCCAATGGCGGTCAGCGCCAGAAACGCTATCAGGGCGACGAACGCACCGACCATGAAAATATCGCCATGGGCGAAATTGATCATGCCGATGATGCCATAGACCATCGTATAGCCGATCGCGATCAGGCCATAGATGGAGCCCAGCGTCACGCCGTTGATGAGCTGCTGCAGGAAATAAGCCATGGATGCCTGCTGCGCCTTCCCCCGTTGGGCTATGCAGACTCATACGGAAGACGCGCAGGCCCCACACGCGTGCAAGCCCTCAGGCGAGCGAAACACGGGCTCTCGCGTCAAGTCCTCATCTTTCTAGCAAGAAGGGCGTGTCCTGTGCATGCCCAAATTCAGAGCAACAGGTGCGAGCCGTCGCAATATGGCGGGTCGCCCGTGTCTTTGCAGCCGCACAGAAGCGCCGTTTCCGTGCGTTCGGCGGTAAACATCAAGGGCTCGATGCCCGTTCCTGCATGGGCGCCATCGCAAAAAGGTTGGTTCTTGCTGCGTCCGCAGCGGCACCACGCGTAGCGTTTGCCCTCTTCGAGCTCAACTTGATAGGGGTTGAGCTGTGGGCGTTCCGGCTCTTCGGTCATTCAATTTTCCCAGCTTATTTATCAACCAGTAGCCACATCCTGCTTAGCCAATTCGGCTTTGGGTGACAAGGAAGCCGCAACGGGTGGCCTTAAGAAGGCCTTTGGTCTCTTGGCGTCTAATCTGAGCTGAATTAGCCGTTCCGGCGAATCCCCGCAAGGAAGCGTTTTTTTGCAAGAACCCTTGAGTCTGAAGCCCATCCGCATCATAGAGGGCAGGCAGCTGTTTCCCGCCTGCGCCGTCCGATTCCACATGGCCGCAGGACCGGCGGAAGCAGCGCTTGGACGCAGCGGGGGCATGGCGAATCTGGAGGCCGCCCGTGGCTGAACTGATCTTTGTTCTTTTGGCGCTGGTGCTGTTTTTTGCGCTGGCGATGAACCGTGCATCTTTCCGGACGTGGGCGGTCGCTGTCGCGATCTACACGCTGGCTCTTCAAATCACATTCGGGTTTCAACTCTGGTCCTTCGCCGGGTGGCTCGTGGCGGCGCTGCTCTATGCGGCGGGCCTGCCGAGCGTGAAGCGCACCTACATCACCAAACCGGTGTTCGGTGCCTTGAAGGGCGCCATGCCCTCAATTTCGGAGACCGAGCGGGAAGCGCTCGAAGCAGGCACGACGGGCTGGGACGCCGAACTCTTCAGCGGGCGCCCCGACTATTCGAAGCTGCGCCGCGTCGCGCCCATCACGCTGAGCGACGAAGAGCGCGCTTTCCTGGACGGTCCCACCGAGGAGCTGTGCCAAAAGCTCGACGATTGGCAGATCCGGCACGACCTTCACGACATTCCCGACGAGATCTGGCAGTTCGTGCGCGAGAAGGGCTTTCTCGGCATGCTCATTTCCAAGGAGCATGGCGGGCTCGGATTTTCGGCGCAGGCCCAATCGCTCGTGCTGGGCAAGATTTCGACCAAGAGTCCGGACGGCAGCATCATCGTGATGGTGCCGAACTCGCTCGGGCCCGGCGAATTGATCGAGAAATACGGCACGGACCAGCAGAAGGCCCATTATTTGCCGCGGCTGGCCAAGGGCGCCGAGATTCCGTGCTTCGCGCTGACGGGGCCGTTTTCAGGTTCGGATGCCGTGTCCATGCGCGACGTGGGGGTAGTCACCAAGGGTGTGCATGCGGGCGTCGAGACGCTGGGCATCAAGCTCACCTGGGATAAGCGCTACATCACGCTGGCGCCCAAAGCCTCGTTGCTCGGTCTTGCTTTCCGGCTGCTGGATCCGGACAACCATCTGGGCCAGGGCGAGGAGGTCGGCATCACCCTCGCGCTAATTCCGACCGATCATCCGGGCGTCGAGACCGGACGCCGCCATCTGCCGTCGGGCGCGGCCTTCCCCAACGGTCCCACGCGCGGGCGCGACGTCTTCATCCCCATGGACTGGGTCATCGGCGGGCCCGACCGTGCCGGGCAGGGCTGGCGTATGCTGATGAACTGTCTGGCAGCGGGGCGATCCATATCGCTGCCGGCCACAAGCGCCGCCGCGGCCAAGGCGGTCGCACGTCACAGCACCGCCTATGCCCGGGTCCGCAAACAGTTCGGACTGCCGATCGGCTTCATGGACGGTGTCGAGGAGCCGCTGGCCCGTCTCATAGAGAACGCCTATGGACTCGAGGCCGCACGCGCCGTTACCGCCTCCATGGTCTCCGCCGGCGAGAAACCCGCCGTGATTTCCGCGCTGCTGAAATACCTCTCGACCGCGCGCATGCGCGAGAGCGTGAACGACGCCCTCGACATCCATGGCGGGCGGGGCATATGCGACGGGCCGTCGAACTATCTGCAGAGCGCCTATCAGATGGTGCCCGTGGGCATCACGGTGGAAGGCGCCAATATTCTGACGCGCTCGCTCATTACATTTGCGCAAGGCGCGCTACGCAGTCACCCTTATCTGCTAGCCGAGATTGAGGCGTTGAGCGACGAGGATCGCGCGCGCGGCCTCGACCGCTTCGAGACCTTGTTCGACGATCACCGGGCCTTCCTGTTTTCGAATGCGACCGGCGCACTCTTCCACAACGCGACCTTCGGGAAGTTCGCCACGGCGCCCGTCGATGTGGGCGAGATGAAGCGCTGGTGGAAGCAATTGTCGCGCGCCTCCTGCTCTTTCGCGCTCGTTGCTGACATGACCGTCGCGCTTCTCGGCGGCGGTCTGAAGACTAAGCAGAAAATCACCGGCCGCATGGCCGACGCGCTGGCCGAGCTCTATCTCCTGTCTTCGATCCTCAAACGCTACGAGGACGACGGGCGCCAATGGGCGGACCGCAAAGTTGTGGATTTTTGCGCGAAGAACTGTCTGGCGCGGTTCGACGCCGCCCTGCGCGGCGTGATCGACAATTTCCCGGTGCGTCGGGCGGCCTGGACTATGGGCCCCCTCGTGCTGCCGTTTGGCGCACGGCGCCCCGCGTCCGACAAAGACGCCAAGACCATCGTGCGTCAGGCCCTGCAGCCCGGCGCTTTCCGGAATCGGCTCACCCGCGATATCTACACGTCAGATGATGCGGACGATGCGG
>Ga0209013_10000197_pt1 | contig 50973 bp, 44 predicted proteins | sample Cruoilmetagenom2_FD_187291 | JGI IMG/M metagenome (GOLD analysis project Ga0209013, IMG submission 187291) | Oil polluted marine microbial communities from Coal Oil Point, Santa Barbara, California, USA - Sample 2 (SPAdes) (version 2) | ecosystem: Environmental > Aquatic > Marine > Oil seeps ...
AGAGCTTCTCAAAAGGTGCACCCGTCGAGGTGTCGACATCTGACATTGTCGCCGAAGGGTAGCTGGCGACTTCGTTGCGCGGGTCCCGCGATACAGAAGACGTTGCAACGAATACAGTGGGCCGCCGTGACGGACGCCCAACCGCTCCCTCCTCCACCACCACCCAGCCCGCCGCCGCCACGGGCTGCGTTTCGCGGTCCGCGCGTCGGCAGCCTGACGCCTCAATGGCGCGTCACCGTGGTTATGACCTGGGTCATGGCATTCCTGTGCTACATGGCGGTCTGGAAGGCGAGCGAGGAACTCGGAATCGGAACATGGTGGCTCGGGCCCCGCTCAGACCCTCAGCCGACGTTGGTGAACCTGATTCCCCTCGGGGTGATCGTGCTCGTCGGAGGCGCCGCGAGCTTCGATATTCGCCACTTGCCGTGGATCGGTATCGGTGGTTCGGTCGCGCTGACCCTCATCGCGATTCCCGATTTGTCGAGATCGACCGGCTTGGCGGTAGTGGAGTTCGCAATCGCCGGAGCAGTGATGATCGTCTCCCTGGCCTCGCTGACGGGCACATACCGCAGCGCCCCCGGGACAGCGGCCGAACCTGGGCGGTAGCGTCGTCGGCTATGCCGGACACCCCGAACAGCGAACCCACCAACACCTCGAGCCCCGGCTCGGACGGTGCTTCGACTTCGGCATCGAACTCGAAGGTTCTGATGTCGCTCCCGATCGGTGAGCGAGTGGGGATTGCATTCTCCGGAGGGCTCGACACTTCCGCCGCAGTCGCTTGGATGCGTGCACGCGGAGCGGTCCCGTACGCCTACACCGCCGACCTAGGTCAGTATGACGAGCCCGATCTGGATACTGTGCCCGCCCGGGCGAAGCAATACGGCGCCGAACTGGCGCGAATTGTCGACTGCCGCGACGAACTGGTCCGCGAAGGCCTCATCGCCCTGCAGTGCGGGGCATTCCACATCGCAACGGCGGGTAAGACCTACTTCAACACCACTCCGCTCGGACGCGCAGTCACGGGAACGTTGCTGGTGCGCGCCATGCAAGACGACGGTGTCGACGTGTGGGGCGACGGGTCCACCTACAAGGGCAATGACATCGAGCGGTTCTACCGCTATGGATTGCTGGTCAACCCGAATCTCCGGATCTACAAGCCGTGGCTCGATCCCCAGTTCGTCGAAGAACTCGGCGGCCGCAAAGGGATGAGCGAATTCCTCGTGGCCCACAACCTGCCATACCGCGACTCTACGGAAAAGGCCTATTCAACCGACGCCAACATTTGGGGCGCGACGCACGAGGCAAAGGCGCTAGAGGAACTCGAAACGAGCATGGAGATCGTGACACCGATCATGGGCGTTGCCCATTGGAACCCCGACACCCAGATCGCCACCGAAGACGTGACCGTGCAGTTCGAAGAGGGCTGGCCGGTTGCAATCAACGGTGAAACGTTCGCCTCGCAGGTCGACCTCGTCCTCGAGGCCAACTCAATCGGCGGACGCCACGGGCTCGGCATGAGTGACCAGATCGAGAACCGCATCATCGAAGCGAAGAGTCGCGGCATCTACGAAGGCCCGGGCCTAGCGTTGCTGCACATCTGTTACGAGCGGCTGGTGACGGGAATTCACAATGAAGACACGATCGAGAACTACCGATCGATGGGCAGGCGTCTCGGGCGAATGATGTACGAGGGCCGATGGTTCGACCCGCAGAGCCTGATGCTTCGCGAGCCGCTGCAGCGCTGGGTCGGCTCGGCGGTCACTGGCGAGGTCACCGTCAGGCTGCGCCGAGGCGACGACTACACAATTCTCGACACCAAGAGCGAAAACCTGACGTATGAGCCGGACCGCCTCTCGATGGAACGAGTGGAGGATGCGGCATTTGGGCCCCTGGACCGCATCGGACAGCTCACGATGCGCAACCTCGATATCACCGACACCCGCAACAAGCTCGACCTCTACCGCGAGGTCGGGTCACTCAATTCCGGCGACGTCACCGAGGCCCTCGACAATCCGTTCTCGTGATGTTTTGCCGACGTGTCGTCGGTAAAACATCACGAGAACGCGCCGGAAGCGCCGTGTAACAGCCCTTCGGTAGTGTCGAAGCCACCGGAACACTGGCTCGGTGCGGACTCGCATCCTCAATTCGAAGCATTCGATGGAGGTGCCGTGTCGTTCCTTGGACCCACGCTCAACAAATTTCTCGCAGACCACCACGGCATCGTCGACCGGGAAACTCTCGTCAACTTTGGTGTGTCGACATTCGAACTCGAACGGTTTGTTCGCCATGGCAGCCTCGTACCTGTCCACCGCGGCGTCTACAGGTCAGCCACACATCCCGATTCATTCCTCGGCCGATGCCTCGCCGCCTGTCTGGCAGATTCCGAGCTTGCGATCGGAGGTCCTTCCGCGGCCCGGCTCTGGGAATTCAAACACACGGGCCGCCCGCAAGAGCTCTACGCCATCGTTGCCCACAACCGCACGCCGATCAGCCGCGGAGTAGTCCTTCGACGGAGCAATCTACTGTCTGCCGAGGACTCGACGAGACGCTCAGATGGCATATGCGTGACCACGCCCGAACGCACTTGGTTCGACCGGGCGCGAGATATGCAGGACGAGTGGTTCGAAGCACTCACCGAGCACGTACTCGACAACCATTGTTCGGTCCCGACACTGTGGAGCACCACTCTGCGTCTCAGCGGCCGAGGTCGACCTGGGTCAGCGCGCGTCAACCGCGTGCTCGGCCAACGTTCAAGTTGGCAAAAGCCAGCCGACTCGACCCTCGAGTATGAAGTTCTCTCAACCCTCCAGGGGCGAGGTATCAATCTGATTCGGCAGTTCAGGCTCGAACTGCCCAACGGATCAGTCATCCATCTCGACGGCGCCGATCCGGATGCCCGATGGGGCATCGAGATCGACCACGTCACCTGGCATGGCGGGCGACGCAAGGCGCAAGGCGCAAGACGACAAGATCAGAGACCGCAACGCCCGCAGGATGGGCTGGCAGGTCGATCGGGTCACCGATCACGAGTGGGCCACCAACCCTGAAACCGTGATTATTGAACTCTGCGACCTCCATCAACGCGCCACCGCCACCCATCGCCTCATCTCGTGATGTTTTACCGACGTGACGTCGGTAAAACATCACGAGAACGGGTGGGGCGTGGTGGGGTGGGGTGGATCGGGTCAGGTCGACTGGGTCCTGATCTGTTCGACGAGGCCGGCGATCAGGCGGGCGCGCTCGGGCATGGTCGCGACAACGATGAACTCGTGATCAGCGTGAGCGCCTCCACCGACGGCGCCTAATCCATCGAGAGTCGGCACTCCGATTGAGGCAGTGAAGTTGCCGTCACTGCCTCCCCCGACCGCTACGCCTTCGATACCAGGTGACACCTGCTCGGCCAGCGGCATCAGCTCAGCGGAGGCCGACTCGGGCATCGGGGGCCTGTTGATCGAGCCGGTCACCTCCAGCGAGATATCGGAATCGGTTGGCGCGAGCCCACCCATTGCCGCCTCCACGCGATCCTTCTCACTCGCCGACTCGACCCGCACATCGATTCGGATGCGAGCCTCAGCAGGCACCACGTTGTCAGCCGTACCGGCGGTAGCCACTGTCGGAGTCACGGTTGTGCCGACATCTTGTCGACCGAATTCATTGATCGCCAGAACCAGGCGGGATGCCTCGACGAGCGCGTTTACGCCGTTTTCGGGCTCCAAGCCGGCATGGGCGGCTCGGCCCTTCACGATGACTTCGAAGGTGCCACAGCCTTTGCGCCCGGTCTTCAGGACACCACCGTCGGCCGATGGCTCGAGAACCAAAACTGCCCCGCAGGCTCGCGCTCTTTCTTCGATCAGCGCGCGTGATTCGATCGAGCCAATCTCCTCGTCGGAACTGAACAGCAGTTCGACACCCGAAAGATCGTCGAGAGTCGCCAAACCATGAAGAGCCTGAACGATGCCACCGAGCATGTCGAAGACTCCCGGCCCGGTCGCCCTGCCATCAGAAACAGAGAAGGGGCGGTCAGCGAGGGCCCCGATCGGGAACACCGTGTCGTGATGGCCGAGCAGCAGAACCTGGGGTTCCCCTCCCCCGCTCCAGTGAACGTGCGGACCCGCCGGGCTCGGGATGAGTTCCGCCGGTCGACCGAGATGACGCTCGATCATGTCGGCCAGCACCGAGGCGGAAATCTCGAGCGCCCCAACGTCGAGCGACGGAGATTCGACCTCGACGAGCGTGCGCAGATCGTCGAGCATCGCATCGAGCGAGACTGTTGCGGTATCAGGCTTGGAACGGGAATCCACGCACACACAGTACGCCGAGGAGGGCAGCCGAGGCCGTTCTCCGGGCGAATGACTCCAGACCCGAATCGTCGAGATTTAATGATGTCGTATGCGACTACGTCAACGTGGCCTTCTCGGTGGCCTTCTCACAGCGGCTCTACTCACCTTGGCTGCCTGCACGAGCGGCGGCAACGATGCTGGGCCAGATACAGCCGCCGCTCCGACCACCGCGCAGGCATCGAGCACTACCTCTGCCAACGCCACAACATCTACGTCTGCGGCCGCGCCGAGCACGGTCGAGCCGAGCACGGTCGAGCTCGATGCAGAGATCAGGCCCGGCGTTGAGCAACTAGCGGTCCTCGATGCATCACCGGGACTCGAGCTCGAACTCAACAAGTCGGCGGCGGGAGCCGCAGATGACACCATCGCAACAGGCACCATCGACGAGTTCGGGTCGCTGCTCTTTCGTGAACTTGATGCCGCCGACACCTACTACGTCCTATCCGACGACGGAGTGAGCGGCCCGTACGAGGTGTTCGATCGGGCCAATCATCCGAGTCAGGAGCTGTACTCCGATCAGCTTCTACCGACCCCAGGATTCGGCTACATCGAGACCCGTGACGGCACCACGCTGAGCGCCAATGTCGCACTTCCGGGCCCGGTGGAGGACGGTCCATACCCCACTGTTGTCGAGTACTCGGGCTATCAGCCGAGCGACCCTGACCAGGCAGGCTTCTCGGACATCTTCAATTCCCTCGGCTATGCCTACGTCGGCGTCAACATACGCGGCACCGGCTGCAGTGGAGGATCATTCCGGTTCTTCGAGTACGCGCAGAGCCTCGACGGCTATGACGCCATTGAAACCATCGCCGCGCAACCATGGGTGCTGAACAACCGTGTTGGCATGGTGGGTGTGTCGTACCCGGGAATCAGCCAACTTTTCGTGGCGCAGACGCAGCCGCCCAGCCTTGCGGCGATCACTCCGCTCTCGGTACTCGACGACAGCTACAACTCGACGCTGTATCCTGGCGGGCTTCTCAACACCGGCTTTGCGGTCGACTGGACTCAGGACAGAGTCGACCAGGCTCGTCCTGAGGGTCAGGGTTGGGAAACGGATCGAATCGCGGATGGCGACGGGGAGTGCGCGAACAACCAACGGGTGCGATTGCAGAACCCCGACCTCGTCGAAGAGATCTTGGACAACCCGTTCTACGACCCGCTGATCGGAGATGTGATCTCACCACGCCTCTTCGTCAACCAGATCAACGTTCCCACACTTATCGCCGGGGCTTGGCAAGACGAACAGACGGGCGGTCGTTTCCCGACCATGCTCGACCAATTCACAGGCACAGATCATCTGTACGCGTCCCTCGTCAACGGACTTCATACCGAATCGATCGGCCCGGGCGTCTTTCCTCGCTGGATCGAATTCCTGGACCTCTACGTTGCAGAGCGCACCCCCACGCTCGGCGCAGCGCGGGTCGTCGCACCGATACTCGCGGCCACTCTCTTCGGTGTTGACCACATCGAGTTGCCGCCTGATCGATTCGAGGGGCTCACACACGCCGAGGCCCTCGCCATCTTCGAAGCCGAACAGCCAATCCAGGTTCTGTTCGAGGAGGGAGCGGCCGACGGCCAGGTACCCGGATCTCCGGTACCCCGATTTGTCCGGTCGTTCGACGCATGGCCGATCCCCGAACTCACACCGACTCGCTGGTATCTCGGGACGGACGCGTCTCTGACGCCCGAACCCGACGCGGACGCCAGCACGGTGGAGTACCTCGCCCTCCCGGACGGTATTCCCCCGACATTCTATGAAGGCAATCCAAGTGACATCTGGCGAACGGACGTGGCATGGGATTGGCAGGAGCCGGCACCGGGCACCGCCGCCACGTTCATTTCCGATCCACTTCCCGAAACGATCGTCATGGCCGGATCCGGATCAGCGGACCTGTGGATCAACTCGAATCTCGGCGACACCGACCTCGAAGTGACGATCTCCGAGGTTCGGCCCGACGGTCTCGAATCGTACGTGCAGTCCGGCTGGCTGCGCGCCAGCCACCGAGCACTCGATGAGTCCATGTCGAGCGACCTTCGGCCGGTTCAGACCCATTCCGAGGACGATGCCGAGCCACTACCGGACGGAAAGTCCGACAACAATCTGGCACTCGCCAGAGTTGAGATATTCCCGTTTGCACATGTCTTCCGCGAGGGTTCGCAGATCCGGATTTCCATCGACTCACCTGGCGGCAACCGTGCCACCTGGGTGTTCGAAACGATCAGCAATGGCGAGCGAGTTCAGATCGGGTTGGGTGGCGAGTTCGCTTCGTCCGTGGTCCTGCCCGTCGTTCCCGGCATCGATGTACCGGCCGAGTACCCGGAGTGCGGTGCGCTCCGCGGCCAACCCTGCCGAACTGCCCCCGAGTAGTTCGCCACCCTAGGGTCCGCTCATAGGGCCCAATTCGAAATCTTGCGCGGATCGAACGCTGAGCGTTCGATCCGCGCAAGATTTCGAATTGGGGTGGGATGCGAGGCAAGTTTGCTTGACTGGAGTGATGCCCACATCCAGCGACCACCGCCGGGAGCTCGCCGAGTTCCTTCGGGCACGGCGCGAGGCAACTCTCCCGGGCCAGGTCGGGCTGCCGGCAGGCCGGGGGCGCCGGACCCCCGGGTTGCGTCGCGAGGAAGTGGCGATGCTCGCTGGCGTCTCCCTCACGTGGTACACGTGGCTCGAGCAGGGCCGCCGAATCAATCCGTCTCACGATGTTCTCCTGGCCATCGGCCGTGCCCTACGCCTCAATGAAGCGGGCCTCGATCACATCATCTCGCTGACCGACCCAGGCACTGACTCGGTGGAGGCGCCGACGGAAATTCCCAACGCCCTCACCCGGCTCCTCGAGGCGTTGATGCCCGCGCCTGCATATGTACTTGGACCGCACTGGGAGTTCGTCGGCTGGAACGCCGCTCAAGAACAGCTCTATCCCCGCATCACGCGGCTGGAACCTCCACGGCGAAATCTCCTCTGGGTGCTCTTTGCCGACGAGGCAACCCGCAGCCTGATCATCGACTGGGACATCCACGCCCGCCAGGCATTGGCCGAGTTCAGATCGGCAACCTCAGCTGTTCGCCACGACCCGACGATGAACGAGCTGATCGAACTGCTGAACAACGAGAGTGACGTGTTCGCGAAGTGGTGGCCGGAACACGACGTGTCCGGCTTCGAGACCAGGCTGCGGCGTTTCCATCATCCCGCGGCGGGCGAACTCACCTTCCAATACCAGCAGTTGACGCCCGATGAGTGGCCTAATCTCCGCGTGGTTGCTCAGCTCCCGATTCCGGGTGATGACTCGGCCGAACGCCTCTCAGTCCGCCACTACCTAGTCTGAACACTCGTTTGCAGGTAATTTTCTGCGGAACGGTCCTCCGAAACTTACCTACAAACGGAAAACCCATGACAACAGAGCGCACAGGAACCACAGACAAGCCCGCGCGTAGCTATCAGCTCGCGGATCGATTCGGCCTCGAAGACGGAACCGTCTTCCTGTCGGGCCTCCAGGCCGTAGCCCGAATTCCGACCGATCAACTGCGCCGAGATCGACGTTTCGGACTCACCACCGCAGCGTTCGCGTCCGGCTATCAGGGATCACCCGTCGGCACCTTGACCGAAGAGCTGCGGCGTGCGGCTTCTGCAGTGCCAGACCTTCCGATCGTCGTTCAACCCGGCGTCAATGAAGAGCTTGCGGCCACCGCGGTGATGGGCAGCCAACTCGCGATGACGCTCGATGACGTCCGCTATGACGGCATCGTCGGCCTCTGGTACGGCAAGGGCCCAGGCTTGGACCGCGCCAGCGATGCAATCCGCCACGCCGTTTTCTGCGGTACCTCCATGCACGGAGGCGTGGTGGCCGTTGTCGGCGACGATCCCGCCGCGAAATCCTCCACACTGCCCTCATCGAGCGACGCGACGATGGTCGACCTGCACATGCCGATTCTGTTCCCCGGTGATGTGCAAGAAGCCCTCGACCTCGGACGCCACGCAATTGGCCTCTCCCGGTCATGCGGACTTTGGGCAGGTCTCAAACTCGTCACACCCGTCGCCGATGGAACTGGAACCGTCGACGTGCACCCCGATCGGGTACAGGCCACAGCGCCAATCATCGACGTCGAGGGACAGCCATTCAAACCAGTACCGAACGGGCACCTCATAGCTCCTCACGTACTCGAACTGGAACGCGAGTTCCGAGAAGTCCGATGGCCGATGGCGCGGCGGTACGGGGTCGACAACCACCTCAATCGCATCTCCGTACGAACCGCTGATGACTGGATCGGAATCGCCGCTAGCGGGCAGACGTATCACGAGCTACGCGAAGCGCTCACCGTGCTCGGGCTCCAGACCGACGATGACCTGCGCCGCTCAGGCGTCCGCCTCTTCCAGATTCTCATGCCTGTGCCACTCGACCCCGCACAGGTCCGCGAATTCGGCGCCGGGCTCGACGAGCTTCTCGTTGTCGAGGAGAAAAACCCGACAGTGGAACAGATCATCAAGAGCTCCCTGTATGACGGAGCCCACCATCCACTGGTCATCGGTCGGCGCGACGAATACGACAAGCCGCTCGTCCCCGGCCACGGCATGCTCGACGTCGACAAATTGCTACCGGCACTGCACGCTCGCCTGAGCGCACGACTCTCCGAACGAATCCGACCGATCGACCAACTTGTCGAGCCCGTCAAGCCACGTATTCCGCTCACAGTCAACCGGGCACCCTTCTACTGTTCGGGCTGCCCGCACAACCGCAGCACCCGCGCTGAGCCGGGCACGCTCGTCGGTGGAGGCATCGGCTGCCATGCAATAGTCGCCATGATGGACCCCGAGCGCGTCGGCGACATCGTCGGGTTGACCCAGATGGGCGGAGAAGGCGCCCAGTGGATCGGCATCTCGCCGTTCATCGATCGCGATCACCTCTTTCAGAACCTCGGCGATGGAACGTTCTTCCACTCTGGTTCGCTGGCGATTCGGGCCGCAATCGCGGCAAACATCGACATCACCTACAAGCTTCTGTACAACGGCACGGTCGCGATGACAGGTGGTCAGGACCCGGAGGGACAGCTCACGGTTCCGGACATCGCGCATCTCCTCCTCCTCGAAGGAGTCGAGCGGGTGATCGTTACCAGTGATGATCCGCACCGCCATCCCCGCGATGCCTTCCCCGCGGAAGTCGACGTCTGGGATCGCAGCCGATTGAAGGAAGCAGAGCACCTCCTGGCCGACATCAAGGGCGTGACGGTCTTGATCCACGACCAGCCATGCGCGGCTGAGAACCGCAGGGGTCGCAGTCGCGGCACCATTCCGACACCCGGGTTCCGAGTTGTCATCAACGAGCGAATCTGCGAGGGATGCGGCGACTGCGGCGACAAGAGCAATTGCTTATCGGTACAACCGGTGGAGACTCAATACGGTCGCAAGACGCGCATCCACCAGACGAGCTGCAACTTCGACTTCTCATGCCTGCAGGGCGACTGCCCGTCTTTCGCAACGGTCACGATCGACCCTCGATCCGCCAAGAAGCGCGCAGCCTCCCGGCCAACTCCTCCCGCGTCACTCCCCGACCAATCTCCTGCGATCGTCAACGCGGACGAGTTCACGGTGCGCCTCACAGGCATCGGGGGCACCGGCGTCATCACGGTCAGCCAGATTCTGGGAACGGCAGCCATGTTCGCCGGCCGCGCTGTACGGGGCCTCGACCAGACAGGCTTGTCGCAGAAAGCCGGGCCTGTCGTCAGCGACGTGCGGATCACGACGCACGGCGCTCCGTCTTCGAACCATGCGAACGCGAGTGGCGTCGACTGCATCCTCGCGTTCGACCTCCTCGTGGGCGCCAGCGACTCCAACCTTGTGGGTGCTCTGGCCGATCGTACGGTCATGGTCGCCTCCACCGATGCCGTGCCGACAGGCATGATGGTTACGCACCCCGAGATGCCTCTTCCGGCCGGCGATGCGCTGCTCGAACGAGTCAGCGAGGTCACGCGGGTCGCCGACAACCGGTATCTCGATGCGGCCGCGCTCGCCCGCGGCCTGCTCGGGTCGACCACGAATGCCAACATCATCATGTTGGGCGTTGCCGTTCAGACCGGTGCGATACCCGTCCCGAGTGATGCGATAGAGCAGGCGATCACGCTGAATGGTGTTGCTATCGAGACGAACCTGGCGGCATTCCGCTGGGGTCGTGCATGGGCTACCGACCAAGCTGCAGTCGAGAGTGCCGCCGACATGCCGGTGACTCCGCAACCGGAGTCACTCACGGATTTGATCGACCGCCTGGCGACTGACCTCGTCGCATACCAGTCGGAGTCGTACTCCAATCGGTTCCGTTCTGTCGTTGAACGGGCACTCGATGCCGAGCGAGCCTGCGATACCGACTCGACAGCGTTCACCGAAGCGGTCGCGCTGAACCTCTACAAGCTGATGGCCTACAAAGACGAGTATGAAGTCGCCCGTCTGCTGCTCGAAGATGAGGCTACCGAGGCCTACGAGGCCGTTGGCGGCCCGAACACGACTGTCACATACCACCTGCATCCACCGATGTTGCGAAGCTTGGGCATGGACCGCAAACTCGAGTTGCAGCGCACCGCGATCCCCGCAATGAAAGCGCTCCGAGCCGCTAAGAGTGTCCGCGGAACTCTGGCCGATCCTTTCCGATGGGGGGAGGTCCGTCGAGTGGAACGGGCAATGATTCCTGAATACGTCGCTGCGGTAGAGCAACTTGCCGGCCGCCTCACAGTGGCGACTCTGGATGACTCAGTCAAAGTCGCCTCATTGCCTGATCAAGTCCGCGGTTATGAAGACCTCAAATTGAGCAGGGCAAAGAACTACCGCGAGGAACTCGCGAGGCGACTGCGCTGACTGATCATCGTGCGATCATCGTGAAGGAACTGGCCACTGACCTGTGGCGCGAAATTCGTGAAGATGGATTGATGGATGCCGCGGCAAGCGTCGCGTTCTGGCTGCTGCTCAGCTTGCCGGCGGCGCTCCTCGCCGTGCTGTCATCGGTGTCGCTGCTCGGACCCGACCTGGCAACCGAATTGGAAGATGTGCTCCTCGAGTTCGTCGACCGGACTTTCACCGATGAATCGGAAGGGATGCGAGCCGCGATCACGGGCCTCTTCGAGCAACCGCGAGCAGGACTGCTGAGTATCGCCCTGGCCACGGCAATCCTCACTCTGTCCGGCGCGTTTGCAGGGTTGATACGCGGACTCGACGTTGCATACGACATCGTCGACCCCCGAGGCTTCATCCGCCTGCGACTCGCCGCCCTCGGCCTCGCCCTCGGCACACTGGCGGCCATCACGATCTCTACGCTCGTGTGGTCGCGATCCGAGTCGATCGGCATCCCGGTGGTGGTCCGGCTCTTCGTCGCACTGGTGGTCCTCATCATCTGGGCAGCAACGATGTTTCACATCGGCCCACACCATCACACGCCGTGGCGCTATGACCTCCCGGGGGCAGCGTTCACCGCGATTGGATGGCTCCTACTGTCGATCGGCTATGGGTTGTATATCAGCGTTGCGGGCGGCGGAAATGAGCTCGTCGGGGTCGCCGGAGCAGCGCTGCTTGGGCTCACCTGGTTGTGGCTGGCATGCCTTGTCCTACTGGTCGGTGCGGAACTCAACGGAATTATGGCCGAAAGAGCCGACGTGATCGCCGCCCATACACCGTGGCGTCATCAGGCACGTGATCTGTACAAACGTCGACAGGCAGCCAATGCAGACAACGACGCCCAAACCAACAACTCTGAACGTCCGGAAGAACGTGGCGGGACGGACCGGGAGCCGTAACCTCAACGGGCCATGAGTGCCACCACGATCGTGCTCCTGATCGCCGGGGTGGGAGGCCTCGTGCTCGGGGCAGAAGCACTCATTCGAGGTGCGGCGCGGCTGGCGGCTCGCACAGGTATGTCAAGCGTCGTGATCGGTCTCACAGTTGTGGCATTCGGAACCAGCGCTCCCGAGTTGGCCGTCAGCATCGGCGATGTCATGAGAGGAGGCGACGGTGCCGGCTCCATCGCTATCGGCAACGTCGTCGGATCAAACATCGCGAACATCCTGCTCGCGCTCGGAATTGCTGCCGCATTTGGCGGCGCCCTCGTCGTTGCTCAGCGCATCGTGCGACTTGACGTCCCGATAATGATCGGCGCCTCCGTCTTCGTGCTCATTTTCGCACTCAACGAACAGATCGGCCGGGCTGAAGGAGCCATGCTGACCGTGGCCCTCGTCGTGTATGTCACGTGGACGGTCGTGTCGGCCACCCGGGGTACCGCTCCAGCAGTCGAATCCGAGTATGACGACGCGTTCGACTCGGAGCAACTCGCCGCGAAGTCAGTGTGGTCCGACCTCGGATTTGTGGCCCTCGGGCTCGTGCTCCTCGTTGTCAGCTCGCAATCCCTCGTTGGCGCGGCGAGCGATATTGCGACCAGCCTCGGCGTCTCTGATCTCGTCATTGGGCTGACCGTGGTCGCCATCGGGACATCCCTGCCGGAAGTCGCCACCTCCCTTCTAGCTGCGGTCCGTGGCCAACGAGATCTTGCGGTCGGCAATGCCATCGGCTCGAACCTCTTCAACCTGCTCGCTGTGCTCGGGATAACCGCACTGATTGCGCCGAATCCGCTCCCTGTCGCAGCGAGCGCCGTCCAGGTCGACATTCCGGTGATGGTCGCCGTTGCCGTCGCATGCCTCCCGATCTTCGCCAACGGGCACGTCTTGAACCGTTGGGAGGGGTTCGTATTTCTCGGTTTCTACGCCGGGTACCTCACGTGGCTGATTCTCGACGCAAACGAGCACGGCCTGCGCGATTCGTACGGCAGCGTGGTCCTCTTCTTTGTCATACCGATCACGACGCTGACGATGGCACTCATCGCCTACCGGACTCGAAGGCGACCGACAATCAAGGTCAGCTGAAAACTGGCCGATTCCGATTCAGTCGGTAGGAGCAACAAGCGCGGCGCCCACGATTCCGGCGTTGTTGGCCATCTCCGCAGGCACGATCTCGGTACCGATCTTGACGTGGGGGAGCCACTGCTCATGCTTCTTGCTGACTCCACCACCGACGATGAACAGATCAGGTGAGAAGAGCTTCTCCAGGTGCTCGAGATAGTCCTGAACACGCTTGGCCCACTGTTTCCAGCTGAGATCGTCTCGCTGACGTACCCGAGCCGCGGCCTGATGTTCGGCGTCATGTCCATCGAGTTCGAGATGGCCCAATTCGGTGTTCGGCACGAGGGTTCCATCGACGAGCAGAGCTGACCCGATCCCGGTACCGAAAGTCAACATCATGACCACTCCATCCCGATCGCGGGCCGCACCGAACCGCACCTCGGCCAGCCCCGCGGCATCGGCATCGTTGACCATGCGCACGTCGAGCCCAGAGACTTCCGAGAACAAGTGATTGGCGTTGACATCGATCCACGAGTCGTCAATGTTGGCTGCAGATTCGACGACCCCATGTCGAACCACGGCAGGAAACGCCACACCGAGCGGCTGCGTCCAGTGATGGCTCGCGATCAGAGCACGGACGACGTCGGCCATGGCCGTTGGTGTCGCAGGACGCGGAGTGTCGATCCGGTAACGCTCCGACACCAGTCGTCCCGTGCTGAGGTCCACAATGGCGGCCTTCATCCCACTGCCCCCGATGTCGATCCCGAGGCCCAGATTCATTGCGCCATTCGTCACGGCAAGGAACGGTAGCCAAGTCAGGCGGCGAACACTGAATGGCCTCGAACCGAACAGCGATGAGCTTCAGCGCGACCTGTCCGCGTCGAAACTCATCGGAAGAACCTCGAACCGAACAGCGATGAGCTTCAGCGCGACCTGTCCGCGTCGAAACTCATCGGTGGGGGTTCTGCTTGGCTGGGGGTTGCGGGGCGACATTCTTGTCGCCGCGGCGCATCTCGGGCGGTTGCTGCACTTCGGCCCACTCGGCGCCGGTCGCTTCGAACAGGCGGCCCATCTCGTCGATGTGCATGTCGACCATGTCCCACAGATCCGGAACGAGGTCGCGGGCCGCGATCAGCCCGAAGTCGAGACGATCGAGATAGCTGTGAACGGTGATGTTGAGACCCATGTCGTCGGTAACGATCGAAACCGGGATGTAGTTCTCCATCTTCGCTCCGGCGAAGTACAGCGCCTGCCGAGGTCCGGGAACATTCGAGATCGTGACATTCACCGGCAGGTTCATTCGGTCGGAGAGTCGCAGCCTCGACTGCAGTCGCATGGCCGCCGTGGCCACCATGGGAGGCGAAACCTGCGCGAGTTCGGCGATCGCGTCGGCGGGCAACAGTTCGAGCTGGCGTTTGGCGGCGTCCATGGCGTCATGGCACAGGTGAACACGTTCGAGCGGGTCGTCACAATTTGTCGGCAGATCCGCGATGATCGCAGAGACCCGATTGGTCCAAGGGTCGTCCTCCAGACCCGTGCGGATCGACACGGGCACCATCGCCCGCAGCGGCTCGTCCGGCAAGGCATCGTGCTTGATCAGGTACTGGCGCAGCGCTCCGGTGCAGATCGCCATGACAATGTCGTTGACCGAACAGCCCATTGCATTCTTGAGTTGCTTGATGTTCTCCAACGCGGTGGACCGCATGGCAAATCGCCGGTGCGCAGTGATCCTCTTGTTCCACGGTGTCGGGGGCGCGGGCGACAGCGGGATGGCTACCCGCTGGGCATGATCGTCGTCATCGCCGGCGTCTCCCCCGGCAAGAGTCCTAAGGTTGTTGCGTGCCTGGGTCGCGACGCTCTGGACACTGTCGATCCCTGCCGCTTCGGCAATGCTGCGAACCATCCGCAGGGAAAGACGCATGCCCTTCACCGGGTTCGTCAGCAGGTGCTTCGCCGTCCGCTGCAGTAGTTCGGCGTCGGTCGGCACGCGCTCGCCGTGCCATTCGACCGTTTCGGGCACCCGCGCATCCGGAACGGTGTCGGTGAGCAGGCTCAACAGGAGCACGCCTGCGGCACCATCGACGGTCGAATGGTGCGTCTTGGTGAGCATCGCCCAGCGCCCATCGGCGAGACCCTCGATGACGTACGCCTCCCACAGGGGGTGCGACCGGTCCATCGGCCGCCCGACAATACGCGATACCTGTTCGCCGAGCTGGTCAGCAGCTCCGGGAGGCGCAAGCCCGATATGGCGGACGTGGTAGTCGAGGTCGAAGTCGGGATCGTCGATCCAATACGGATGATCGAGCTGGAACGGAACCTCGACGAGCCGACGACGCATCGGTTCGAGCTGGCCGATCATCGCTCCGAAGCGATCGTAGGTCGCCTGGAACGGGTCGAAGTCGGGCGATGGCCGTTCGTAGATGGCAAGCCCGTTCACATGGCCGAACGTGGTCGGGGTCTCCATGTAGAGGAAGCTCGCATCGAGCCCTGACAGTTGCTTCATGAACGTCCTCCTCCAACCGGCGACACGCTGCCGAAACACCAGTCTTACCGAGATCGCTCGGGGCGGCACCACGCGCCGTGGTCATCGTCGGCATGGTCGCGCTGCCGCAGAGACTTCGTCCAGACAGCCCCTCGTAGACATCCCGTCAGAAACTAGACTGTCTTTACTAGTAAGGCCTCGCTACTGTCAAACTGTGGGTGATATTCGATGAGCGAGATTCTGTACGACGAGTGGATGAGCGATTCCGACTCCGTGCTCTGGTACATCGAGCGGGACCCGATGCTCAGATCAACCATCACCAGCGTCTGGTTGCTCGATTCCGCACCTGACCGCGCGCGATTGGACCTAATGGTCGAGCGGACCATCGTCAAAATCCCACGATTGCGCCAAAGGGTGGTCGACGCGCAGCCGGGCGTCTCGACTCCGCGTTGGAAAGACGACCCGTACTTCGATCCGAGCTACCACTACCAGTGGGTGCGCCTTCCCGGTCAACGGCCGGGCACACGCGAGATTCTCGATTACGCGCAACATCTCGCGGTGCGTGCGTTCGACAAGGACCGTCCGCTCTGGGAGTTCACAGTGATCGAGAGACTCCCCAACAAGCGCGCCGCTTTCATCATGAAGGTCCACCATGCGATTACCGATGGGCTGGGAATGGTGCGGATGCTCCAGCACATGGTCGACGTCGAGCCAGAACCGCCGATCGACAACGAGCCTTCGATCAGAACCGAAGCGTCAAAACCGGCCTCCGCGATGTGGGCGGTTCCGGCAACACGCCCAATCGCTCATCGCATCTCCAGCGAGGCAAAGACCGGCGTCCGACTCGGCAAGGCCTCCCTGCGCACCGCCTCCCAAATGATGCGCGACCCCCGAGGCACGATCGAGCAACTGAGACGTACCACCGGGTCCATCGCCCGTGTTGTCACACCGGCCACCACACCACTCAGCGAGTTGATGACGGGACGCTCGACACATGCTCGTATGGACACTGTGGCGGTGCCGCTCGAACGCATGAAGGCAGCCGCCAACACCCAGGGTGTGACGCTCAACGATGCGTTTGTCGCGGCCACACTCGGCGCGCTCGACCGATACCACCAAGCATTCGAAACACCCTGTGCTGAGATTCGAATGCACATGCCAATCAGCGTTCGAAATGACCACACCGCCAACAACTCCGACAATCAGTTCGTTCCGGCACGAACTGTCCTTCCGCTCGGCCAAGCTGATGCCGCGCAGCGGTTGGCCGACACCAACGTGTTGCTGCGCAAACTCCGTGAGGAACCGGCGCTTCCTCATGTCGGCGACATCTCCGGGATTATCAGCCGCCTCGGCCCCGCGGCATCCGTCTCCCTCCTCGGCTCGATGATGAAGGGCGTCGACATCACGACGACAAACGTGCCAGGGCCACCGTTCCCGGTCTGGATGGCAGGGGCACGCGTCGACAGGTTCTATGCATTCGGCCCCCTCGCCGGATCTGCCTTGAACATCACGCTGTTCACGTACGACGGAACAGTACACCTCGGGATCACGACTGACCCCGCGGCCGTGACCGACCCCGATCTCTATGAGCAGTGCATGCGCGAAGCCCTCGACGAAATTCTCGCGCTTGCCGACGAAGCCGAGAGCCCCGAATGAGCGCAACTGCAGCTGCCGCAATTTCCAACTCCGGCCGACCTGCTCCTCGCCAGGCGCGCGCCCTACAGACTCGTCAGCGTCTCATCAACTCCGGCCGGTCCGCGTTTGCACGTCTCGGCCATGACGGCGTCAACCTGGCGCGCGACATTCTCAAGCCTGCCGGTGTCAGTGTCGGGAGCTTCTATCACCAGTTCGACGACAAGACAGATCTGTTGCTGGTGGTCCTGAGCGACTCTGCCGATCTGCGCCGGACTGCAATCCTCGCGCTCGGCTCGACGAACCACGACCGGGTGAGCCTCGAGGACGGACTCCGTCTCGGATTCGAACAGTTCTTTGAGAGTCTCGATACTGAAGACCACGGCTGGGAGCTTCAGCTCAACGAGCGTTCCAGCACAACCGAACGGATTCGCGAGGTAACGCGTACCGGCCGCACGCGATGGGTCGCCGAACTCGCCGACGATCTTCATCGCTGGAGCAACGCCGATATCGAGCATTGCAAGACGGCCTCGGCCGCTCTCGTGGCATTCGCGATGGGGCTGGCAACCGTGCATCTCGACACACCAGAGTCCGCTCGGCGGTGCCAGAGAACAGAACTGATCGAGGGCGCTGTCTCGTTTGCCTCAATAGGTGTCGTCGGTCTGCTCAACGAACGCACTTCTATGACGAATTGACCGATCGCCAATTGACGCGGCATCGGCGCACAGTGTGTAGCCTCGGATCCATGCCAGGCCCGGGTCCAACGCCGACAATGTCGGCTGCATCCGAACCGGCACCTACTTCCAGCCGCCGCGCCTTCGGCCTCGGAATCGCCGTTGTCGGCGTGCTCGGTGCTGCCGTGGTCGGAGCAATCGTCACCGCTGACGCGACCAGCTCAGCATCGATGGCCGAGCAGCCTGTGGAATCAGTCGTCGTCCAGGCCGCAGTGCTGCCAGACCTCGAAGGTGACCTGGGCCAGAATGCACTCGAGCCTGACACAGCCAACGAAGACCTCCGAGTCGACGGTGGCTGCACGATCGAGGCCTTGTCCGTTCGCATTGGTTCCAGCGGCGACGGCGTTGTCTGCCTGCAGACCGCGCTCACTGATCATGGTTTCTACGACGACGCGATCGATGGCACATTCGACGACTCGGTCGCGCGCGCTGTAATGGCGTACCAAGAGGCCGAACACCTTTATGTCGACGGAATCGTCGGTCGTGAGAGTGCAATCGAACTCGACATCTGGCCCGACGAAGAATCGTTGGTCACGCGGACACCGCCTCCTGCGCCTGGAGCGACCGACTCACTCGGGTTCGCCCTTTCCGAGGTCGCCACGACCGGCGACGATGCCCCGCCACTTCCCGAGAACTCAGGGTCTGGTCGACGCGTGGTCTACGACCGGGCCGGCCAGCGGGTCTGGGCGGTGGCCAATGACGGTGAGATCATCCGATCGTGGCTGGTATCGGGCAGCAAGTACAGCAACGAGATGCCCGGCACACACACCGTCTACAGCCGTTCCGAGATGTCAACGGCGTGGAACGGACAGGCCTGGCTCCCCCAGATGATCCGCTACCAGAAGACCGACATCGGCAACATCGGCTTCCACGCGATCCCCCTACACGTCTCAGACAATTCGGTGTACCAGACATCCGATGAGTTGGGCCACCGGCTTTCCGGCGGCTGCCAGCGTCAGGCCAACGAGGACGCAGCATTCATGTGGTCGTTTGCTCCCGTTGGCACCACGATCGTCGTCACCTGAGAGCGGCGAACAGCCGTTGCGCCTGCTCGCGAGCTTTAGCACGAACCTCGTCAGCATCAACACGAGTCGCCACGCCATCGCGTAGCGCTGGCTCGCGATCGATGTCGACATCGATCGCCCGAACCGTCGGCGTATAGGCAAGATGCCACGGCTCCAGCGGCCGGTATGACCAGGTAACTCGATCATCAAGTGCTTCCGGGAACAACGACCATCCCTGGGTGAGCCACGACCACGGAGTGTCCGGCGGCGTCGACACTTCGTGTGCGCGCGCTGCCACGAATGCCACTCGGAACTCGTCCAACATGTCGGCACCGATCCCGTCGGTGCCCAGCGCGACAGGGTTGGTGAAACGCGTGGGCCGGGCGTAGCCGACACCGTTGTTCATGTTCGAGCGCGGATTGTGCACCAGAGTCCCCCGCAACCCATGGTCATCAGACAAATGCACACCGTGGATCAAGAGCCACTCGTCCCTCGTCATACCGCCTAGCCGCGCTGGCGCCTGATCGTCGTCGGGACCCTCGGCGACGTGGATGTGAACGCCGACGCCGTGTCGCTCCGCAAGTTCCGCAGCGGCCGCCAGCGTGTCGTCGCTGCACGTGAACGCCGCATGCACGCCGACCATCCCGCGGCCACCGGCCGCGAGGTACCGGTCATTCTCTGCCAAGCCACGCCGTGCGCCATCGGGGCCGTGACGATCGGTGACGCCATAACACGTGCTCACCCGAACCCCTACTTCCGCGCACGCATCGGCGATCACACTCAACGAACCCTCTATGGCATTCGGTGATTCGTGATGATCGATGATCGCCGTACATCCAGCTTCCAGCGCTTCAAGTGCTCCGAGCTTTGCTGACCACTCGAGCATGTCGAGATCCAACGCCACATCAAGACGCCACCACACCATCTCGAGAATGTCGAGAAAGCTCGTCGGCGTATGTGGAGGAGCCGGCATCCCCCTCGCTAGTGCCGAGTAGAGGTGATGGTGGGCACACACGAGACCCGCGGTTCGGTTGGCCTCGCCGAGATCAGCCTCCTCGATCACACCGCGTCCCTCCACAACTCATCAAGCAAGAGTAAACCCGATCGGCCCTCAGCCGACTGTTAGCGTCGGCGCAAACCATCACGAGCCCAACGACCCAAGGAGAAATGATGGCTGACCATGACGCGAAGTGGACAACGATCTGGATGGCAAGGGCGCTGGCCTACGTGGTCTATGCCTACCTCATCATCGTCGAAGTCCTGCTACTCCAGGGATTCCTGCTCCGGCTGTTCGGAGCCGACGAGAGTGCCGGCTACACACGCTGGGCATACAACAGCCTGGACCGAGTGATGGAGCCGTTCCGCGGGATCTTCACGCCGATCGAGTTCGAGGGTTCCTCAGTCCTCGACACGTCGATCCTGTTCGCAATGGTCATCTACGGCATCATCGCGATACTCATCCGGTCACTTCTCGACTGGTTGACGATGCGGCTCGCCAAAGAGCAACGCGAACACGACAAGCAAGCCGCGATGGACGCTGCGGCGGCCGCCGTGCCCGCTGCCCAGGCCTACCCAGCGACACCGATCGTCGCGCCGACAACACAAACAACCGTACAGACGAGCACCGAGACCATCCAGACGAGCTCGGACGACCCACCGCCAGCCTGAACCGGGGGCGACACCGATGAGTTTTAGCGCGCACAGGTCGCGCCGAAACTCATCGCAGGGTGTTTACCCGCGACACCGATGAGTCTTAGCGCGCACAGGTCGCGCCGAAACTCATCGCTAGGGCTGGCGGTCGGCCGAACGCAATGCGTTGGTCAGTGATGTTTGCCTGACCGCTTGGCAGCCAGGGCCTCCGCGGACTCCTTGGCATGATTGCGCCTGTCGATGTACTGCCAAATCGCGGTAACGATGAGCGCACCCAGGACCGATCCGATAAGCCCACTCGGCTTCAGCGCGAGACCGTCCCCTGCAATAAGGCTGAAAATCAGTCCACCGACAAACGAACCACCGAACCCGGCAAGCAGCGCCATTGTCCAGTTGACTCGCGGCCCAGGGTGGCCGAGGATGAACTGCGCCAAGGCACCGATCATCATACCTGCTGCAAGAATCGCCAAGATAAGCACGGGCGGAGACTAACGCAGTGACTAGGGTCTTGAGCACCAACAATGCGAAATGGGGTATTTCATGATCAAGGGGCTAATCGTTGGCGTCATCGTTTTTCTGCTCGCTACATTTCCCGCGACCTGGCTGCTGATGCTCTTCCTGGGCAATCTCAGTCTCGACATGAGTTACTGGGGCACGCTCCCGCTCGGCATTTTGGTTTCGGTCCTGCTGGGCAGCGCATCGGCACCGTCGTACGTCATACGAGATTGAACGTCTGACTCCGACCAACAAATTTCACCAAACAGCAACGAATACCTACGAAGGGGTTATCCAACATGCTTCTAGCCGCCGAATGGGGTACGGGCCAGGTTCTCTGGTCGATGCTCTGGATCTTCATCTTCATGATGTGGATCTGGCTAATCATCGTCATTTTCAGTGACATCATCCGCAGCCACGACCTGTCCGGGTGGGGCAAGGCTCTGTGGTCGATCGGGATCATCTTCTTCCCGTTCATCGGAATCTTCGCCTACCTCATCATCCGAGGTAACAGCATGAGTGAGCGCCAACTCAAAGACGCTCAGGCAGCCAACGCGGCAACGCAGGCCTACATCCGCGAAGCTGCTGGCACCGATAATTCAGCCGATCAGCTGGCGACTCTGTCTTCACTGCACGATGCCGGCAAGCTCGACGATGCCGAGTACGCAACCGCCAAGGCCAAGATCATCCAGACCTGAACAAACCCGATAAGCAATAGGCGACCCTCTGGCGGCATCCACGTGATGTGCTAACGCTAGGGGGTCGCTCTGCGTGGTACCCGCACAACCGGCGCCGACTCGTGCTCAAGCATCTCATGCGGATCCGGCATCGCCTCGATTCGATCGGCGTAAGCGTTCGAACCCCACCAGGCTGTTGCGCCATGTGCCACAACACTGAGAACGACCGTGACAAGCGCGGCATCGGTGATCAGTCCAGCGCCGTCCAGTTCGGTCGCGTCGATCACCGCAATCGTCAGAATGACCGTAGCCAACCCACGTGGGCCGAACCACCCGAGGTAGAGCACGGATGCCGGCCTGAGTCCTGACCCGATCATCGAGACGGCCACCGCGGCGACGCGAATCACCACCAGGCTGATCACCCCATAGAGGAACGCTTCCCAAGTCAGGCTCTCCAGTACCGGGCCGACGAAGACCCCGAAGAGCAGGAAGCTGATCATCGTCAGTCCATCGCCGACAGCCTCTGCGAATTCATGCGTGTCGACTTCGGAGTCGACACAGAAACGACCGAACACGACTCCGGCCACCCACGCAGCAATGAACCCGGATCCGCCGAGCGGGTCGGCCAGGGCATAAGCCATCAACGCGAGCGCCACAACCGCGATCTCGAGCCAATAATGCTGGGCCATCTGTGTTGCCGAGGCCCAGCGCAGCAACTTCGCGCCCGCCCACCCAATCAGTACTCCCACCGCGACGGCAATCCCGACCTCGGCGGTGAGTTCGCTCAGGAAATCGGCGATCGACAATGAATCCTCGCTCGCCGCCGCCGCTTCGAGAAACACGACGAAGACGGGGAGGGCAACACCGTCGTTGAGACCGCTTTCGACATTGAGTGCCTGCCGGATGCGCTGCGGGACCCGGGGGTTCGATATCACCGCCTTACCGAGGGCGGCGTCAGTGGGCGCCAACATCGTTCCGAGTACTGCGGCCTCCCAGAACTCGAGATCGCCGAGCATCAGCAAAGCCGTTACCCACCCGGCGGCGATCGTGAGGGGCAGGCCAATCCCGAGCAGGCGACCCGGGAGAGCGGCATCCTGCTTCCAGTTGGATGAGTTGACCGCGCTGGCGTCGGTGAACAACACGATCGTGAGCGTCACTGTGAGCACCACATCGACGAAGTCGATCTCGTCGAAGCTCCGGGCAATGTCGAGCACCTCGGGCCCGAGGATGATCCCTAGAGCCACGAAAAGCATCGGCCCGGTGATCGGGGTCCGCTCGAGACGGCGCGACACGAGAGCAAAGACAATGAACGAAGCAGCCACGATCGCCGTTACGAATTCCATGATGGTCCCATTTCCATTGGACAAGCGCGCCAGCGGTGATATCAGCGAACCTCGGGCAGTAGCGCACAGTAAACCAGCGGTCAAGCGATCCGAGGGGTGCGGTTGCCCAATCTGGAGGCGCTATGGTCTACGCCGTGACTGAGGCGAAGGGGGACGCGCCGACAGGCAAGAAGCCCAGTCGGGGAGGTATGCGGCTCTCGTTGGCCACACGGCTCGCGGCGGCCGTCGTCCTGACCAGTTTCGTCGCCTTGGCTGTGGCCACTCTTGTTGGTCTTCGGACAGGCGAAGACCTTGGCAAGGACATCTACCAGAATCGCTTGAGTTCGCTCCAGACGACGGGCGCGAAGAACGTGGCCGCACAACTCCAATCGACCTCCCGGATGGCAACCTCGCTCGCGGCGAGCCCGCAGGCAACGATCGCCGTGGAAGAATTCGCCGGCGCCTTGCAGACGCTCGACGGACTTCCCGCAGCCGACCTCGAATTCGACCTCGATCAGATGATCGAGGACTACAACGAGAGATTCATAGAACCACTGGCAGTACACGGCCGCGACGTGCAACTTCCCGACATAGTTGGTGATGGCGATGCCGCCCTGTACCTGCAGTACCTCTATGCAGTCGACCTCGGTGCCATCGATGAACCCGCCCTGATCGACGATGCGGATGACGGAAGCCGATGGAGCGAGGTCCACGCCGTGGTGCATCCCGTCTACCGCGACATTGTCGACGAACTCGATCTGCTCGATCTATATCTGATCGACTCCTCCGATCTTCGAGTTGTGTATTCGGTCGAAAAGGGGCCTGATCTCGGCACAAGCCTGAATGTCGGCCCGTTCAGCGGTTCAGTATTGGCAAATACCGTCAGGCAGGTGGTCAACGACCCTTCAGCGGGCGCAGCGGTGAGTGACCTCAGTTTCTATTCGGGCGTTCCCGACACGCCCGTTGGGGTCATCGCGAGCCCGGTGATGGACGGCGACCGCCTCGAAGGAGTGCTGGCGCTGATGTACGACGGCGATGTCTTCACCGACATCCTGACGGCGGACGGCCAATGGGAGCAGGCCGGCTATCCGGACACCTCAGATACCTACCTGGTCGGCGACGACGCAACCACACGGAGCGATCCACGACTGTTCGTCGAGGATCCTCCGGCATATCTCGACGCTTCTCAGGAAGCAGGCGTCCTGTCGGAGCCAAATCGCATCGCGATCGAGGATGCGGGAACGACCGTTCTGATTCAACCCGTGATCGACGCGACCTTCACGGCGGGTGAGGACGGCGACGATGGAGTTACGCGACGCTCATCGCTCACGGGCGAAGACGTCGCCAGTGTCGTCGCGCCCGTCCCCAACGACGACGTCACCTGGTTCGTGGTCGCAGAGGTCGACATCGAAGCCGCTGAGAGCGAAGTCGACAGCTTCCATGATGTCCTGACAGTCGGCGCAGCAATCTTCATCATCATCATTGCGTTCTTCGCCGTCACCTGGTCGAGCTTGATCATGAAGCCGGTACGAGCCATCAGTGAGCGACTCGGGTCAAGTTCCGCCGATCGCGAGCCCCTGCGTATCGCCGACAACGCGCCGATCGAACTTCAGAACCTCGCGTCGAGTTTCGAGTCGATGTCCAATACGCTCGACCAGCAGCAGGTACGCCTCGCGCTCGTCAGAGAGGAACGACTTCAAGCGATGCGCAAGATGCTGCCGACAGCCGTTGCCGAGCGGATAGCGGCTGGCGACGCGCAAGCAGTTGACGAGGTGCCTCAGGCCACCGTCATCGTCCTCGTTGTACTAGGGCTCCGCGACCTCGTTCACGCGGACGGCGCGGCAGCCGACCGCGAACTCGTCGATCGGCTGCACGCCGAACTGGACGATCTGGCGATCCAACACGGTATCGACCGCATAAAGGTCGTTGGCGATGCCTACTTCGCCGCGGTCGGGCATGATCGCCCTTACATCGATCATGCCCCGCGAGCGATCGCCTTCGCCGCTGATGCCGGCGACGCGATCCGTGATCTGACCCTCGATTCGCCCGCCGACCTGGATATTGCCGTCGGCATAAACACGGGACCGGTCACTGTCGGCATGACCGGCGGCGCTCGACTGATCTACGACGTCTGGGGTGCAACAGTCACAACGGCACACCACATGGCTCGTCGAGCAAGTCGTGGTCAGGTCCTCCTTTCGACACAGACAAAGGAACTCCTCCCAGAAAGCATCGAAACCGAAGGTGTTCCCACCTCGGGAGATGAGGAAACGATCTGGCGCGTCGCCAATGTAGGTGTCGAAGGGCCAGCATGATCGACAGCAACACGATCTGGGCGTTTGTCGTCATCGCCATCGTCCCCTTCACGGTCATCGCGGCATCTGAGTTCGAAGAGCGACTCCGCCAACGGGAATCGCCGATACGGAGCGCCGCCACTGTTCTCCGCGACTGGGCCATACCGTTTTTTGCAATCTGGGCGATCCTCGTCCCTCTACTCGGCAGATCCGACGAGGCATTCTCCGTCCGGGTCGTTGCCACCGGCCTCATTCTTGCCATCACTGTCGTCGCCCGGCGGGTTCTCAAGGTTGTAATCGACGGCATCCGGGAACGGTCGGGCAAAGACGGACGCAGTTCCGTGCCGCAACTCATGCTCGCCGTGCCACGAATCATTCTCCTCCTGATCGTCATATGGTTGCTACTCGGCAGAGTATGGGGAGTCGATCTTTCGGCTGCACTGACGGCGCTCGGGGTGACGTCACTCGTTGTGTCGTTCGCTCTGCAAGACACACTGAGCGGGCTCGCCTCTGGCATGCTCCTGTTGAGCGACCGCCCATTTCAGCCAGGCGACTGGATCAACGCCGGCGACAACGAAGGGCTCGTCATCGACATCAACTGGCGCACGTCCCGTATCCGAACTCGCAACGGTGACATGATCGTCGTGCCGAACAGCGAACTCGCAGGGGCCGCCGTTGTGAACTACAGCGCCCCCGAGCAACTCCACCGAGTGGTCGTGGGCCTGCAGGTTGCCTACGTGAATCCGCCGACCACCGCCAAGGCAATGCTCCTTGATACGGCCCGTGGCATCCCTGGAGTACTGGCCGAGCCGCCACCGAACGTCCGCATCGTGTCGATCGACGACCCGCTCATGGGCTATGAGGTCGACATGTGGGTGAATGACTACGCGATCGTGCCCCGCGTCGAGAGCGACTTCGGATCACTCGTCTGGTACCAGTCACACCGTCACGAGGTCCCTCTGCCGAGCCCCGCCCAAGATCTCTTCATTCACGATGTTGCTGCCGAGGCCGAAGCGGCCAAACCTGACCCCACTGACATTCGTCGCGGACTCCAGCACTCGCTTCTCGCGATGCTCGATGACACACAGATGGACAACCTCGTGCGAGCGACGCGACAGGCTCGCTACTCGGTCGGTGAACTCATGATCGACTCCACGACAACACGCGGCGATATGATGGTGATCGTTGAGGGTCGAGCACGAGTGGTACTCCTCGAAGATGGCTACGACGAAGCGGTCATCGGAGAAGTCAGTGCGGGCGAGGCCGTCGGTCTCCTCGAAGGGCCCCGTGGAGAAGGGCGCCTTTTGGCACTACGGGCCGTCACCGACTGCGAAGTACTCGTTATCGGTTCCGACGCAGCAGGCGAAATAGGAAGCCGCAACGCCGATTTGGCCGCTGCATTCAACCGCATGACTGCCGTTCGACGCCGCCGAGTCGAGAGAATCATCTCCGCGCGGGCCGCTGTGGAAGCTGCAGAAGATACCGACACCGCTGGTGACATAGCCGTCTCCGCAGATCCTTCGACCGACTCGTCAGCGGAGCCAACGCCATGAGTTTGATGAATCGAAATGGCCGCCCCCGTCGCATCCACCGACAAATCGCCGGCACCATGGTCGCTACAGCCTTCATTGCCGTGGCGCTATTCGGAGCCGTGAACTACTACGCAGCGTTCGAACTGCTCCGCACCGGCACCCAAGACCAGTTGTCCGCTGTCGCGCAAGGAAGCGCTCGAACCATCGAGTCGGGCACAAACCGCCTCCTCTCGGAAGTAGCCGCCGGTGCATCTGATCTCGGCGTCACCCGGGCATTGGAAGACTTCATCGATGCCTATGACGAACTGCAGAACGAGCCCCTCGACAGCAGCCAGTTGGCCGAACTCGATGAGCGCTACGAACAGAACGTCGTCGATCCGATCAACGCCACGGGGGTGCTCGAGGCGGTTGGTCGTCCACCGCTCGTAATTGACGACGTTCGTCCCACTTCCAATGCGGGAAGGTATGTCCAATACCACTACGGCACTGCCACCGGCGGCGGCGAGCCACCCGCGGACGCCGGCGACGGATCGACATACAGCGAGGTCAATGCAGCAAACGACGAGTTCCTCAAGACCATTGCCAACTCGACCGGTGGGGGCGACCTGCTCTTGATCTCGGCAGAGACGGGCGAGATCGTTTACTCCACCAGTAAGAACATCGACATCGGCACCAGCCTGATCGACGGACCGTACAACGATTCGGCGCTGGCTGAAGCCGTCTTGGACAAGGTGCCCCGCGCTCAATCAGGCGACGCCGTCATGACAGATTTCCAGATCTACATCCCTGCTTCCGGGTCGCCCGTCCTCTTCGTATCGTCAGCTATCAAGAGCGAGCACGACGTCATCGGCGTTCTTGCATTACGACTTCCCGTCGCGGCCCTCAACAACTTGACCACAGCAAATGGAAACTGGGAAGAGATCGGCCTCGGAGACGGCGAGAGCTATGTCGTTGATTCCAATTTCATCCTGCAGAGTGAGAGCCGCGAGTGGATCGAAGATCCGCAGAGTTACCTCGACAAGGTCGGCGACGACACGACTCGATCGCTCATCGAGATCTTCCAGTCGCCGGTCGGAATACAGGTCGTTGACACCGAGCCCGTTCAAGCCGCTTTCGAAGGGCACCCTTTCAACGGGTCGACAAAGAACTACCTCGGCCAGAAGACTTACAGCTCGTCGGCATCCATCGACGTCAGCGGCGTGAGATGGGCCGTTGTCACCGACGCGCCTCTGAGCGCCACCAAGCAGCCGCTGAACGAGTATGTCATCAAGCTGGGGCTGGTGCTGCTGGTTGTGCTTCCGATTGCCGGTCTGGTGGGGTTCTGGCTGGCCAAGCTGCTCACACGACCGATCGCACCTGCTGTCGAGGCAGCCGACAACGTCGCGAACGGCGAGCGGCATCCCGATCTTCCTGCACTCGGAAACGACGAATTCGGTGATCTCGGCCGGAGGCTCACCAAGATGGCAGGCGAGCTCGAACGCCAGGAAATCGCTCTCGCGGAGGAGTATGAGCACAAGCGACAACTCATGCTCGCCGTACTCCCAGCACATCTCGTACAGGCCGATGGCCAGCTTTCAGGAACCGGCACGACCGTTGATATCGCAACCGTGATCGCGGTCAGCGTCGACGCCGGTCACGGGACGCTCGATGCCGCCGACGACGAACTCGTCGAATCTCTTGCCATCGTCACAACGAATGCGGAGGAGCTGGCCGCACAACACGGCATCGAGCGAATCCGAGTTGCCGCTGACCGTTTCCTGTTCCTGGCCGGGTCGGAGAAGGACACCGACGGCGCCGACGACGCACTCGACTTCGCAGCCAGTCTTACCGCCGAGATCATCCGGTTCAGAGAGGTGAATGATCTGTCCTTGACCGTTCATGTCGGTCTCTCGACCGGACCTGTCGCCACGGGGGTGCTCGACCGCGGCAACCTCACATTCGGCGCGTGGGGCGAACCTGTGCGCCGTGCGCTGGCAATCGGTGCGTTGTCGCGCTCCGAAGAAGTCCTCGTCGACACCACGACAGCTGCGGCCGCCGATGACTCGTGGATCATGGAGACCGCTAGCCACATCGTTGATCTCAATGATGAACCAATGAGCCTGTTCACCCTGCAGATCGATCTGTCGGGCGCACCCGCAAACGGCTGATCGGCAACCCGCTGACCGCCAGCCGGCTGAGCCGTCAGAGGTCGGACAACAACGCCCGTTTCGCCTCGGCGAACTCCTCGTCGGTCAGAACACCATCGCGATGCAGTTGCGCGAGTTGCTCGAGGTCATATGAGTCAGGGGTCTTGGAACGGCCAGTGGTGATGACAGTCCACTGCTTCACGGTCGTTCCCCGTACACGGGCCCATTGGTCGCCGAGGGACGCATCGGGAAACTCACGACTAACGCTCCGTCGGAACGTCTCGACGCCGGCCACGAACAATGCAATGAATACGAGCGCCGGACCCCACCTCTTCAGAGTGAACCCGGGGCTGAGCGCCAGCAGTATCCAGAGGAAGAGCAGCGACACAACCCAGGCCGCGACGGCATTGGCGAATAGCGGAGCCAATGCCCGACGAGTCGCTGTCGCAACGTTGGTCGGGCCGCTGAGGACCGCATAGGCAGCGATCAGCGCACCGATGGTGATCCCCGACCATGCCAGCTGCTTCAAGATTTCTGTACCAATTTCAGCTGCCGCGTTTACCGAACCCTCCGCTGATGCAACGTCGGCAAGATTGTCGACCGCGAGGCTGATGCCCGCATGACGCAGCAGCAGAAGAACGATCCCGCTGATGACGATAGCCCAACCGATGTTTCTGACCGCCACTCGACGGTTGTCTTTGTCGGCGGCGAAGACAGCACCCACGTACAACGCAACGACAAGGAGGAAGAGCAGCACGCTTGCCAATTCGATGACACGAACCACGTGCTGAGCGGCATCGAGTTCCTCGGACTCGACTAGAACTATCTGGCCAGCATCTTCCGGGATCGCATCGATCAGCCCTGACGGCAGGCCGAGTTCATTTCCAAGATTGGCGACGAGTTCACCGAGTTCAAGCGTTACGACCCCTCCGGTCGTCGAAATGACGTCCGTGTCGTCTCTCAAGATGGCAACGATGCTTTCGTGTGCGAGGCGGTTTGCGTTGTTCCAGATCTCGCGGGCAGCTGACGTGCTGAGCAGCCGGTCGACGCCCTCGGTGGCCGGTCCACGCAGCGCGGCCGACAGCGGGCCCGCAAGACCGCCGAGGTCTTCAGGAAGTAGTTCCTCGAGCTCAGCGCTGACGTCGACCGATGCATAGAGCTCGTCGACCAAGAACACTGAAAGCGCGCCCCGCACCTCGTCGTCGGCCAGCAGCTCGTCGGCAGCCGCTACCCATTCGTCGGTGTCGAGGATCTGCCGTTGAATCCAAATGTTCAGCCCCGACGTGATCGCGATTAGCGACGCCAGGATGATCAGCAGCCAGACGAGCCAACCGCGTCTGTTCTGGGTGGATGCGACTACCTCTTCGTCTTCAGCGAGAGCGACGGCCTCCTCCTCTTCAACAACAAGAGTGTCGGGCGTGAGATCGGAGTTGTCGGTCACGGCGCAATAGTAGGTGACTGGTGGACCGTCTCATGACTGCCGCTCTCTTGGGAGACGTCAGGTGCCGAGGAGCTTCGCCTTTGCCGCTGCAAACTCGGCATCGTTAAGAACTCCGGAAGCCTTGAGATCGGCAAGCTTGCTCAGCTGGTCCATCAGGTCGCCCCCGGCTGCCGCTGGAGCGGGTGCCGGTTGAGCTTTGAGATCTGCCATCTGCCTCTGCATATCGTCCATATCACGCTGAGCCTCGTACGCAGCTTGGTTGGCAGCCTGCTGATCGGCAGCCTCTTGGTCCTTCCTGGACCTCCGGCTGCTCACTCCACCGACCACCGCTGTGGCGGTACCGGCGACAACAGCCGTACGAGCCATCGTGCCGACTACTCCTGGGCGTCCCCTTCGACGTCGCATATGCTATTTCTCCTCGTCCTTCTCGTTGTGGGTTCGGTCAGTCTTCGAGCTCGGCGAGCTCGGACATCAATTCTTCGACAACCATGCCGGGGACCCGGAAGTTGCTCACCAACACCCCGTTCGACGCGATGATGTTGTCGCGCAGCGGCTTGAACCAGGTGTGTTCGAAGACCAGGATCGCGGCGGAGCTGTTGGGATCGAGACCCTCCGCGAGCTCCAGTACGTCGTCATCGGAAATGAATGACTCGACCTGGTTCATCAGGTTGGCGAGCTTGACAGCATCGGGGTTCGAACCCAGCTCTTCGAACTCGGTGAACGCCACCTCTCCGTCGGCTTCTTTCTGGAGAAGAACGCCATCGACCAGGCTGATCGTGTCGTTCTCGACGAGCCGCTCGAGTTCGGGGATGATCTCACCATTGAACTGATTTCCGGGGAAACCGACGACGAGCACTTCGATGGGACCAAGAGCCATGTGACACCTCCGTAAGGAGTCAAATCAGAGTTGTGGACGCAGAGTATTGCAGCGCGCAGCGTAGTGGAAATCAACACTGTTAGTTGATATTCCGGGCAAAGAGCGTCATGATGTTCGCTGCTCGGCACGCCGAAGGGCGCCGACTTACAGAAAGGTTATACATTGCTATTTGCAGCAGAATTCGGTTCCGGCCAGGTGTTGTGGTCGATGCTCTGGTTCTTCCTCTTCTTCATGTGGATCATGCTCATTTTCATGATCTTCGGAGACATCATCCGCAGCCACGACATGGGTGGGTGGGCCAAGGCCCTCTGGTCGATCGGGATCATCATCCTCCCGTTCCTCGGCATCTTCCTCTACCTCATCGTTCGCGGCGGAAGCATGCAGGAACGTTCAGTGGAAGCCGCCGAGGCCAGCCAAGCAGCGTCGCAGGATTACATCCGCAATGTTGCCGGAAGCGGCACCAGCGACGCTGATCAGCTCTCGACGCTCTCCGACCTACACGCCTCAGGAAAGCTCAGCGACAGCGAGTACGCCTCGGCAAAGGCCAAGGTCCTCGGTTCCTGACAACTGAACACCTTCTGGTTACAAATGAGACGAAAGGGGTCTGACCCCTTTCGTCTCATTTGCTTTTTCGGCAACCGCGTCGCCGTACAGCAGGGTTTGCGCAACCGCAGCCAACGGCACGATAAGCGCGTATACGAGAGTGACCAGACCGGAGAAGAGCCAGAGTGGGATTCCGGCCACGATCAACAACAACAGCAACCCGATGACCATGCCGGAAAACGCGATCAACAGGTGGAACAACGTCACCATCACAGCCGTGTGCCACCAACGACCTTGTACCAGTGCCGTGCTCCGAGCCAGACCCTCCCGCCCATTGAGATCCTCGAGGACGACCGCCTGCGGCATGAACTGGTATCGAACCAGTTGCCGTATGCCCCAAGGGATGCCCACAATGCTCAGCATCAGCACCAGCACGATGGCGAAGGCACGACCGAACCCTGCGGCGAGTGCAGGCGCCCGTTTCCACGCGTATCGAACAGCATCGAGCGGTGTTCCATCGTCACCGCGCCCGTACTGCCCGTAGTACGCGGCAACCATCGCGTTGACCGCCACGTAGGAGATCAGGCTCGCGATGCCGCCCGCGACCATGGCGGACCCCAGGTTGATTTCCCCCGCCTCGCCAACAAGGTCGATCAATTGGCGAACCAGGGGCAGTCTCTCGATCACCGCGATGGCGCCACCGACAATCACGGCCGTGGGCATGTAGACCAATCCGAAAACGATCAACGCCCGGGCCCGGTGACGGTACGAACTGGCCGCTGCCCGGATGATCTGCCCGGCGCGCCGACGACGCACGAGCGGAGCGCCCGGTACCCGATCCCACACAGTGCGGCGAACGAGCCAGCGAGCGAGCAGAAACGCCAGCGTGAACGCGACCAAGAGTTGCAGCGGTGAAGTGCGGAAGAGGATCAGCGAACCGGAGCCCCACTCGACAACGTTGCAGAACGTGTTGACGATTACGTCGCCTTGGCTGTCGCCAGCAGGCACCACCACGGCATTCGCGCGGAGTTCGTCGTGCCAGTCGATCGGGTTGTCCCAACGTTCCTTGTCGAGCGGCCCCGTTGGACCATTGAACGCGCCGGACTGGCGCTCGCCCCACCGACCCTCGAACGCGAGCCAGGCAAGAGGATCGTCAGGGTCCTCGACACTGCTCGGCAGCAAGACCACATCGGCTGCAATACGATCTGACGGGCCATCGGTCGTGTCACACCCGAAACCCTCGCTGCCGCTTCTACCCAGGTAGAGCGCCGAGCCGTAGTAGCTGGCGTGGGATCCGGCCGACGGGTAAACCACGGGTCGGTCACCGTCCCGTTTGAGCTTGTCCGAGTCCCAATCGGCGCGCTCTCCCCCCTCGTGCTGGGCGTAGCCGACGCTGACCGGCTGCTGCGTCAAAGCGTCCTCGACCGAGGAGGCCTCGAAGAGCAACTGGATACCTTCCCAGTCACCCTCGTGCTTGTTGTTCCAGTCGTTGAAGTACCAGTAGAACCAGTACTGCAGCGCAAGTTCGTCGGGCCTGTCGTCCTGGCGGGCGACATGGGCGTAGACCACAGCTTGTCGTTCGCCGGTCTGCGTTCCCGAGTACCTGTCGAAGTCCGTTTCGTACACACAAGCAGGCTCGAACGCGCTCCCCGGGAAGTCGAGGTAGAACCCTTCGCTGAGTCCGAACAGGTCAGCCGCTCCTGGCGCGCGCATGATCACCGGATCGTCGTTACCGACCTGACGCAGCAGAACGTCGGGATTGTCGACAACGATGTCGACCGATGTCGGCGCGTATTGCTCACCATCGGGATCACATGGCTTGTCCTGTGATTTGATCATCACGATCGGCGCGTACTTGTCGGCCAGTCGCTCCTCCGCCGACGAGTCAGGCGTGGAGTCGAGCGTGGAGTCTGGTGCATCTCCGGCCGACGCCACCGAGACACCCGTGAGCAGTGTGACGACGCCAGCGAGAGCGAGGGCCCCTGCTGGAACCCTGCTCCATTTCATGCGATCAGCCTGCGCCCTGCACCAAGACGGGGCAGACGGCGTTTCGCACGACGTAATCGGATGTCGAGCCCATCATGGCTCGGCGGACACCACTGCGTCCGTGCGTTCCGATTACCACGACACTGGCGGGCAGCGATACTGCCAACTCACAGATCTCGTGACCCGCATCACCGACCCTCACGATTGTCTCGGCGTCGATCAGACCAAGCTCGGAAACGGCCTCGTCGATCGCCTGTTGCGCCTCCGACTGTTCCTTCTCCATCGCCTCGTCCCTCTCATCCGGCGTCATCACCCCGCCGGCGAAACCAGTTCCGGTCATCAGCGACGGGTCGAACGGTGCCATCACACTGACCACCACCGTCCTTGTCGCGGGGATCAGCAGCTCCAGGCCTTGGCGAAGAGCGTCGAGCGCCAGTCCGGAACCGTCGGTGCACAACATTACGGTGGTGTCCATGGACCAACTATCGCATGCACTGATGGTCATGTTCCGACCCCGCAGTGGGATCTGGCGATGAATGACTACATCGTCGGAGTGATCGCGATCCTCACGGGCGCCGTCTTCTGCTTTCGTGGCTACCTTGCGATGCGCGTCGTGATACCACTCTGGGGAGCATTCGCCGGCTTCATGCTCGGTGCCGGAATCATCGCCGGCGACGACGGCTTCCTCGCTACAGCGCTGGGGTGGATGGTCGGCCTGGCGGTAGCTGCCGTGTTCGGACTGATCGCCTACCTGTACTACGAGGTCTCTGTGATCATCGGCATGCTGGCGATCGGATTCGTGCTCGGCACAAGTGTGATGGTCGCGCTCGGCGTCACTTGGTCATGGGTCATCGTGCTCAGCGGGATCGTGCTGGCGGTCGCCCTCGCGTTCGTCGGCATCGTCGGAGACCTGCCGATGGTCCTCTTGACAGTTCTGACCGCACTGGCCGGAGCGAGCACGATGATCATCGGACTCATGCTGCTGTTCAACGTGATCAATGTCGGTGAATTCAACTCGGGGCTGACGACCAAAGTGCTGGACGACGACTGGTGGTGGTATGTGATCTTCTGCCTCCTTGCCGGAGGGGGCATGATCGTGCAATTCACCGACACGGACCGGCGTCGCGATTCGTTGCGGGCAGCGTGGAGCGGCCCCGAAGAAGATGACTACTGAGCGGCTGGGATGAACGAAGAAACCGCCGACTGCGAAGTCCGCGACGACTGGTTGTTCGAACAAGACGTCAATGCGTGGAGTTCGCTCGCGTACGTGGCCGCAGGCCTGGTGCTCGTCGCCGAAGTCGCCCGAGGACGCCTTCCCAAAGCAGTGCTCGGGCTCGCCGCCGTAGCCGTTGCCGAAGGTTTCGGAAGCCTGCTCTATCACGGGGCGGCCAGCGATGTCAGCCAGTTCCTGCACGACGTACCACTCATCGGCATGGTTGCGTTCATCTCGGGGTGGCATGTTGGTCGGCTACTCGGCGTACCCAACCGCGGGTCGCTCATCGGCTTATCGGCAGGCGTGCTTCTGTCAACGATCCTGTGGGCAGTAGCTCCTGGCTCCACGAACATCGCCGTCGGTATTACGGTCGGCGCCGCGATCGTCGCGAGCGTCATCGCCAACCGGCGCGGAATGCCTGCTGTCTGGACTGTGCCGCTTCTCTCCCTGCTGGGTGTCGCCCTGCTCGCCTGGGCCGCGGGCACTCCGGCAAGCCCGGCCTGCCGAGCCGACTCTTGGCTCCAGCCGCACGCGCTGTGGCACGTACTCACTGCCATCGTCATGCTGGCGTGGGTCGACCAGGCATACGCTGCCGAAATGCCAGACCAAGCGCCTCGGATGTTCAGACGGTTCACCGACCGTACGCTTGGGCTGCTCGCACAACTGCTCGTCTACCAATTCCACCGATCGGTCGATGTTGCCTTCCGTGACAGACTGCCGACCGATCGCCCGGTTCTCATTGTCGCCAACCACGGCAACGGGTTTGTCGACCCGATAGTGGTCACCGCTGTACTCGGCCGAGTCCCTCGATTCATGGCAAAGGCTGCGCTTTGGAAAGTTGTCATTGCGCGACCGTTCCTCTGGCTCACCGGAGTCATCCCTGTCTACCGAGCCAGCGATGGGGACCGCTCCAGCAAGAACGCCTCGGTCTTCTATGCCTGCCACCGAGAGTTGGCGCAGGGCTCGACCATCGCGATCTTCCCGGAAGGGACCACCGGCGATCGAGGGGGGCTCGACCGAGTCCGTTCCGGCGCTGCACGAATTGCGCTCGGTGCACTTCCGACCGCTCCGGACCTCGTGATCGTGCCTATCGGCCTCGCCTTCGAGAGCCGTGTGGAGACGAGGAGCCGAGCTGTCGTGATGTTCGGAGAACCAATCGTCGTGGCCGACCACGCGCCAAACGAGCAAGGGCCGGATGCCGACCCCGACCGGAGCGACGTCCGCGAACTCACTGCAACGATCACCACCTCACTGGAGAAGGTCTCGCCCTCGTTCGACTCCGTCGACGAACGAGAGCTGCTGCGCGCGGCCGCGCGCACCGAACGAGAGGAGCAAGACGGAAAACGCATCCCGAGCTTCGGCGAGATCGAGGTGGTGGCGCGCCGCCTCGCCGCCACGTCCGCGGCAGCACGTGCCCGCGTGGTCGAGGCGTACGAACGCTACGCAACACGACTCCAACTGGTCGGGATCAGCGACAGCCAGCTGCGTTCCGGGCGTGTGTCTCTCGGTCGGCTTGCGCTGTCCGCGCTGGCTCTCATCTTGGCCGGATCAATTCTGATCACGGCCACCCTGATCAACCTGCCGGCCGCGTTCATCGTGGTGGTTGCCACCGCCCTGGTCAGCTCGACTGCAACAAAGGGCACCGTTCGCCTACTTGTCGGCCTCGTCACAGGTTTGGCAACGTGGATCATCGCGGGCATCGTCATTGCCGACGGCTGGTGGGCAGTCGCTGCAGGAATCGCTGTGGCTCTCGGAGGCGTGGCTGCGCTCTTCGTTTGGCCACCGCTCATCCGTCAAGTGCTCATCCTCATCGGCCGGATACGTCTCCGCGACCGAGTGGGGCTGCTCCCCCCGGTTTTCGAGGCACGAGAACTCGTGGTCGCCGAGGTTCGGGAGGCCACGGACTAGTGCTGTGGCCAGCGCCCCGACGTGTTAGGGCCCCTCACGCTTTGACAATTCCGTTCATGACGATGTCGGCGACCTCGTCACTGACTTGCCCCACGTCGAATGCCGGCACAGCTCCCTCGCTCACAACGATGTGCTGAAGACCGGTCAATGTGACAGCTCCGTAGATGACCGATGTTGCGGTCTGCACGGGCACGTTGCTCAGCGAACCATCCGCCGCGCCCTCCTCCAGTAGGGCGGCTACCGGCCCATGAAACGCTTGCTGAACCGCCTCGGACACTTCTGGTAACCGGCCGATTCTGCCGACCTCGGCGAACATGACCTGGCAAGTCGACGGATCGTGAGCCATTGAATACAGATGGGCTTCGATCAAACGTGCCAGGCGCACCGCGGCGCTTTCGCTGCCGGCAACTGCTTCCTCGACGACCAGTGCGGTGCGGTCAAGCCATGCCCGAAGCAGGAATGTCAATATCTCGAGTTTGCCGTCGAAGTTGTAGTAGATCGTGGAGGTGGGAACACCGGTCGCCTCGCTGATCGCGCTGATCGTGGCGCCATCGAATCCGTGCTGCGCGAACACTTCGGCCGTCGATCGCATCTTGTCGCCCAGTTCAGCCGAGATAGGTCGCATTGTTCTCCCCCGTCTTTGTCAGTGAGATGACCCGTCGGTTGAAGACGGATCAGCCGGCGCTGCGTCGGATGATGTGCCCTGCAGCAAGCCCATCATCTTTGAGACGTCAACTGTAATGAATACCGCCGTCGACTCGACGAAAACACCATCGGGCCCACTACCAGTGGCCGCGATGTGTAAACGCCGTCCCTCGCGCTCGACGAGCCATGCGCGAAACTCCAGCGGTACCCCCATCGGGCAGGGCGCCCGATAGGTCAGCTCCAACTTGCCCGTGAAGGCCATCGCCCCGATGAGTGGCAATAGACCGCCAAGCGTTTCATCGATACACGCCGCGACAACACCGCCGTGGGCTCGATCGGGGGCGCCCTCCCATCCCGCTGCCAACGTGACGGTTCCGATCGAGACGTCTTTTTCGTGTCTGATCCGCATGCCAATGCTCAGCGGGTTGGCGAGCCCGGAAACTGGTGAGTCGTGGAATAGATCAACGAACGCTCCGTCTTCCACGACACCCGAGGTGGAGCCTGTCTGCATTGCAGTATGGATCCGCGGGCTGCCCATCATCTCTTCGCTACGTGACCGCCTGGGGCTATTCTCTACTTCGGTCGCAAACCCCTCGACCGTTTGCGCAATCTTGTGGAGCAGAGAGACATCGACGCGGTGGGAAACAAGATCATGGGAGAGACGGCGAAGCATCGCTGCCGCGTCGATCCGCGCCGGAAGATCTGGATGATCGTCAGGAGGTGTTGCTACAGGCACGTCGCTCATACTGCTTCGGGTGTTCCCACTCGATCAAGATCAGCGATTGGCTCCTCGATCACCACGTCACCCGTCAGCTCATCTTTCGACCAGAGGGTGAAGATCGCAGCGCCGAGAGCCACACCGGCACACATGAGCAGCGCTGGCTGCATGCCGTCGAGCCAAGCCTGTCGTGCAGCCTCGAGCAGCCCGGCACCATCTGGCCCGAGCTGCGCCGCCACCTGTAGTGCGCCACCGATTCCCTCCTCGACCGGCTCGGCAAGCTCCGGCGGTAGAGACTCGGCGACGCCTCCGATATTCGAGCGGTACTGCGCGTTCAGAACCGATGCGAACAACGCTATTCCGACGGCTCCGCCGAACTCGCGAGCCGTGTCGTTCAGTGCCGATGCGACGCCCTGCTTGTCGTCTGGCAGCGACCCCGTGATCGCTTCGGTCGAAGGACTCATCACGAATCCCAACCCGACTCCGAGCAGCAACAAACCCGGAACGATGGACGAATAGCCCTTATCAACATCGGTGAGGATCGCGATCAGAACCGCGCCTGCGGCCAGGGTGGTCATGCCGATGGCCACCGTGACCCGGTAGCCGATCCTCTTCGCGATCGCGGGCCCCGCCGTCGATATCGGCATCATTACGACTGCCATCGGCAAGAGACCGGCCGCGGAGCGCAGCGCGCTGTATCCGAAGACTGCCTGGAGCAGCTGGATCAGGATCAGGAACATCGCGAACATCACGCCGAATGCAACGAGCAGGTTTGTCGTTCCGGTGGCGAGTACGCGGTTCCGAAAGAGACGTACGTCGATGAGTGGATTGTCGCGATTGAGTTCGACGACCACGAACGCGAGCGCACTGAGAACACCTAGGGCCAGAGCGGCAAGGGTGACCGGGTCGGTCCAGCCCCGCTCGGGCCCTTCGTGCACCGCGAGAATCAATCCACCAACAGCAAACACCGACAGCACCGAGCCGAGGACATCGAATGCACCGGCCGATGCCTCGCTCGAGCGGGGAACGACGGCAATGCTCATGACTATCGCGATGAGCGCCATCGCGATCGGGAATGCGAACAACCAAGGCCAAGTTGCGTTGTCAATGATCGCTGCCGAAACGAACAGACCAACGATGCCGCCCGCACCGGCCACGCCGGCCCATGTGCCGACCGCTTTGCCGCGCTCTTTCGGGGGAAAGCTCGTGGTGATCACCGAGAGGGTGACCGGCATGATCATTGCCGCCGCGAGGCCAGCCACGACGCGCAACGCGATGAGTGCTGACGCAGTGTCGACCAGCGCCGATGCAGCACAAGCGAAGATGAACAGCACCAAGCCTGATACGAGGATCGGCTTGCGCCCCCACTTGTCGCCAATTGCGCCGACAGGCATCAAGAAGGCCGCGAGTGCCACCGTGTATCCGTTGATGATCCAGAGCAACTGGCTCTGTGAGGCGCCCAGGTCAGCAGCAAGTGCTTGCTGGGCTACGTTCAGGCCCGAAACTGAGGCGATCACCGCAATCAGGGCAACGCACATGGCGATCAGAATCAAGCGACGCTGTCGGGCGTCAGCGTAGACATGGTCGGTTTCGATGAGGTCAGGCGGGGGGTCGGCCTGCAGTGTCACGGTGGCTCATTTCAGGAGGGATATGGAACTCAACATTGTAATGTCGTTCCAATAGCGCGCTCACTTGAGCAGGTTGTCTCCTGTCACACCGAAATCGGTTGTCAAATCACGAAAATTGTGGCTCGAGAACTATGTCTCTAGGTTCTCGGCCAACCCTCCAATGGTGTCGATGAACTCCTCCACCATTTCGAGCACAACGCGATCGGCCGGCCGCACCGTGTCAATCGAACCAACGACCTGACCAATGAAATACGTCGCGAGCTCCTCCGCTCCCGAACCGGGCGTATTCGCGGCGCGGTTGATCCGACTCAGCGCCGAACCCACGAGCATCGGCTGCAACGGCATGGGGAGAGTGCCCGGCCCGTCCTTACGCTCCCACTCATCGGTCCAAGGCGTGCGCAGCATGCGCGCCGGCTTGCCCGTGATCGATCGCGAACGGATCGTGTCACTCGACGTGGCTTCGAGGAACTTCTGCTTGACGGTCGGCTCGGTCTCAGCCTCGGCAGTTGTCAGCCATACCGAGCCCGTCCAGACCCCAGATGCGCCGAGCGCCATCGAGGCTGCCAGGTGCCGACCATTGGCGATACCGCCGGCCGCGAGAACCGGCACCGGGGCCACTGCATCTACGACCTCGGGAACGAGCACCATCGTTCCAACTTCGCCGGTGTGGCCACCCGCCTCGGAGCCTTGCGCGATGATGATATCGGCGCCCGCCTCAGCGTGCTTTATCGCATGCGCGGTCTTGCCGGCCAGCGCCGCGACTTTCACTCCGGCAGCTCGCGAGCGCTCGATAACGTCGGCCGGCGGCGGGCCGAGTGCCGACGCGATCAGGCGGATCGGATGGGCGAACGCAACATCGAGTAGCGGCTCATAACCTGACGGCGAAACGTTGAGGCCCATGCCCCTTTCCGCTTCACCCTCGGGGAGTTCGGGCACGTGATAACGCGCCAGGATGTCATCGACGAATTCCCGGTGCTCTGGCGGAAGCAGTTGGAGAAGATCGTCGACGTTCAACCCGCCCTCGTCGGCCCCGACATACTTCTGTGGAAGCAGTAGGTCAACGCCATATGGCCGGTCGCCCACTTCTTCATCGATCCAAGCCAGGTCGATCTCGAGCTGCTCGGGAGTGTGCGCAACGGCGCCGAGCACGCCGAACCCACCGGCCCGGGACACCGCTGCCACCACGTCGCGGCAGTGACTGAACGCGAATATGGGAAACTCGCACCCCAGTAGTTCTGTAACGGGAGTCTGCATTGCCATCAGCCTTTCGGAGCCACGATCGTGACGGTGCCCTGAGCGGCACAGACGATCTTGTTGTTGTTGGAGATATCGATTCGAGCAACACCGCTTCGCCTGCCCAGCGAAACGATGTCGGCTACGGCGGTGCATACCCCCGACGACACCGGCCGAATCAGGTTCAGTTTGAACTCGGTGGTCGCGACCCAGGACTTGGGTGGGATGACCGGGTAGAACACCACGCCGAGGCAATGGTCGACGAAGGCAGTGAGGCAACCACCGTGGAGGTTGCCGAACGGGGTCAACAGGTCGTCACGTACGTCCATCTCGGCAACGAGCCGCCCGGCAGTCAGTTCTACGTGGCGAAATGCGAGATATCCCGACAGTCCTCCTGCCGCTGTAGCCGAGCCAAGCATGTGCTCGGCGGTTTCTGGACTGAATTGGTCGAACTCCATCGCGGCCTTTCATGGTGGTAGCTGGGGGTGTAGTTTCCGAGACAGTAGTACTTGTATGTATCATTCACGAACTCAACCGATCTTCACACAGGGGAACTGATGACCGATCTAGACAACGCAGCTGCTTCGAAGAAGGGCCACGACGAGTCCGCATTCACGCCTACGACCGATTGGGCGCGAGACCTCGACATTCTCGATAAGCGCTACATCACCGACCCCGCAGCAATCTGGCAAGAACTCCGGGGGGAGTGTCCGGTGGCATTCACCGAACGGCGCGGCCGCTCATGGATGCCGATCGACTATGACGACCTCGCAGAGATCGCCCACGACACCGACCACTTCTCATCTCGACGAGTAGGTGTGATCGACCTCCCGGAGAGTGAGCGCGAAGATCGCCCGCTTCTCGGAGCCCCTCCGATCACCTCCGATCCGCCGATTCACACGTGGGCCCGCCGCCTCCTTCTTCCAGCGTTTGCCCCAAGCAAGATCGCCGAGATGACTCCGGTCACCCAGGGGTTCGCCCGTGAACTGCTTGACGAGTTCGCCGACGGCGATCACGCCGACGCAGCGAGCGACTACGCCCAACACATTCCGGTACGCGTGATCTCCCAGATGCTCGGAGTACCCGGGTCCGACGAAGACATGTTCACCTCTTGGGTTGTCGCCATCCTGCAGGAGGGCTTCAACGATCTGGCAAGAAGTCTCGAGACCATCATCACCGTAATGAAGTATTTTGGTGAACGCGTCGAAGAGCGTCGTCTGGTACCCGAAGGTGAACGGCCCGACGACCTTCTGACTCTGCTGATCGAAACCGAGATCGAAGGAGAGCCCCTCGACCAGCAGCATCTCCTCGGAACATGCTTCCTCTTGTTGATCGCTGGTATCGATACGACATGGAGCGCCATCGGCTCGTCGCTCTGGCACCTAGCCACACATCCCGAAGACCAGGCCCGGCTCCGCGCCGACCCCGACCTGATCGACTCGGCAGTCGAGGAATTCCTGCGGATGTACAGCCCGGTGAACATGGGCCGCGAAGTGCTGGAAGACATCGACATCGCCGGATGCCCGATGAAGTCGGGCGACAAGGTGATAATGGCATTCCCAGCTGGCAACCGCGACCCCGAGCAGTTCGAGAATCCCGACGAGTTCATCATCGACCGTCAGCAAAACCGTCACTTCGCGTTCGGATCCGGAATCCATCGCTGCCTCGGCTCCAACCTCGCGCGGATGGAGGTCAAGGTCGCCGTGCAAGAGTGGCTGGCACGAGTCCCCACCTACGAGCTGGTCGATCCCGACTTGGTCACGTGGACCGGTGGCCAGGTGCGTGGACCACGCACCGTTCCCGTTCGCTGGTAGCAACCACCCGGTCGACAGCTCCGCGTTCACGGACGCGGGCAGCAAGAACTGGCGTAACGGTGTCGGTCCCCGTTTGCGCGACCGCATACGACATATGACATAATGCGCTTGGTGTCTCGTTGGCGTATTTGACGCCCGAAGCCACCGTTACCGCAACCAGTAGCGAAGGGAACAACAATGGGGTCACTCGATGGAAGGGTCTGCGTCGTAACCGGTGCCGGCCGCGGAATCGGCCGGGAGCATGCGCTGTTGTTGGCAGCGGAGGGCGCCCAGGTCGTTGTCAACGACTTGGGGGGCGCGGTCGACGGATCGGGCTCAGACGTCGGCCCAGCTCAAGAGGTTGCCGACGAGATCAAAGCCGCAGGCGGCGAGGCGATCGCGAACACCGACTCGGTATCAAGTTGGGACGGCGCAAAGCAGATGGTCCAGGACGCGATCGATGCTTACGGAAAGCTCGACGTGCTCGTCAACAATGCCGGTATCTTGCGCGACCGTTTCTTGGTCAACCTCGAAGAGGCCGAATGGGACGCCGTGCTCGACGTTCACCTGAAGGGCCACGTGGCTCCAACACGTTGGGCGGCGGCACATTGGCGCGAGCGCAGCAAGGCTGGTGACGACGTCCAAGCCAGCGTGATCAATACTGCCTCCGCAGCCATGCTCGGCAACCCCGGCCAGACGAACTACAGCGCCGCGAAGGCCGGCATCGCTGCCATCACACTCGTCCAAGCCATGGAACTCGGTCGATACGGCGTGCGGGCCAACTGCCTCGCCCCGCTGGCCCGCACGAGACTGACCTTGCAGACGCCGGGCGTCGGCGAGCGGGTCAATCCACCAGACGACGGATCCTTCGACCTGTTCGCCCCTGGAAACGTTTCACCGCTTGTCGCGTATCTCGCGGCGGCCAACTGCCCCTTCACCGGCGGCGTCTTCCACGTCGGCGGCAACGAAGTCGGGTTGTACTCCGGATGGAGCCTCGACGACGAACAGATTCTGACAACCGACGGACGCTTCTCGGTCGACGAGCTGGCTGACCGTGCACCGAGCTTGCTGCCTGATGGCGCCATGCTCGCCTCGGTACGGACCGCAGTTGGAGACACCATGGCCAAATTCGGGCAACGAGGAGGTTCCTGAAATCATGACATCGACAACCGTCCCAACAGATCCCAAACTGTTTCGTCTCGCCGAAGGCGACGAAACACGACCACACCTGCTGGGGTCCTACGCCCCTGAGTCAGGGCTGTCTTTCTGGCCGCGGCGCTACCGCTGCCCTGTCACCCATACTCCGGTGACAGATGTCGACCTGAGCCCAGAAGGAGTCCTCTATGCGTGGACGTTCCTTCATGTACCCAGGATGGGCAATATCTCCTTCGGTGACTCCGGCGGCTACGGAGTCGGGCAGATCGACCTGCCCGAGGGAGTTCGAATCCAAGCCCCTCTACTGGGAACTACCGACGACTGGAAGATTGGAACAAAGATGGGCCTGACAACCTTCCCCGTCGGCGAAGACGCCGACGGCAACGAATTGGTCACCTTTCGATTCGAGGCGGTGCGCTGATGGCCACAAAACTTTCTCGTGACGTATACGTGATCGGTGTCGGAATGCACCGGTTCAACAACGAACGACTCGACCCCACAGCGATGGCCGACGTGGCCGGCATGCGGGCGCTCGAGGATGCCGGCATCGACTTCGACGATGTCGGCGCGCTCTACAACGGCTACCTCGGTGGCGGAATGGCCAGCGGAGTCCGCGTCGCCAAAGAGTTCGGTATGACCGGAATCCCGGTCACACACGTCGAGAACGCCTCGGCAACCGGCTCATGTGCGTTCGGCGAAGCGGTTCATGCGGTCGCCGGCGGGCGAGTCGACTCGGCAATGGCCCTCGGCTTCGACGACATGAACCAGTTGGGCGGCATCGGCCGTAGCCGCGGCAAGAGCATCGGGGCGGAAGACGTGATGCTGCCGGCAGCGTTCTTTGCGATGTGGGCGACCCGTCGTATGCACGACGCCGGCACCACAGTCGAAACGTTCGCCAAGATTGCTGCCAAGAACTGGAACCATGCGCGATCAAATCCGATGGCGCAGCGCCAGGCCGACCACGAGATCACCCCCGATGAGGTCCTGTCCTCGACGTTGATCTCGTATCCACACACCTCGATGATGGCGTGTGCTTCCGGAGGAGGCGCAGCGGCCGCGATCGTGGCTACCAAGGAAGTCGCCGAACGAATCGCTGGCGGCCGCCCGATGATCCGCGTTTCTGCGTCCCAACAACGCTCCGAGACCTATACCGACGGCCATGTGTTCCTCGGAGCCGTGATCGGCCCCGCGCAGATGACCCGGGATACTGCTGCCGACGCCTATGAGGAGGCCGGTATAGGCCCCGCCGATATCGATCTCATCCAGGTGCACGACGCATTCCCGGTCGAAGAACTCGTCTATTACGAGTTGCTCGGAATCTGCGGCGAAGGCGAAGGCGACGGCCTCGTCGCCGACGGCGAGACCAGCCTCGGGGGACGGATACCGTTCTCGACCGATGGCGGCCTCACGGCGCGTGGCCATCCCGGTGGCCCGACCGGGCTCGCCCAGATTCACGAAACGACCATGCAGCTCCGCCACGAGGCCGGGGTTCGCCAGGTCGAAGGTGCCCGAACGGGATTGTGCCATATGGCCGGCGCCGGCTCAGTGTGCGTCGTCCACATTCTCCAGCGAACAACCTGAACGAAAGAACTGAATCGATGACCAAACTACCTATCAACGGCGATCTCGTCGGCTTCAAGACCGACCCAATCACCACCGCCTGGACCGAACGCGACACGATGCTCTACGCGCTCGGCATCGGCTGCCGACCGGCCGACGATCTGGATTTCGTCTACGAGGGCCGCGGCCCGAAGGTTGTACCTACATACGCCGTAATCCCAGGGCTGCAGGCAATGGGTGGTGCGATGATGAACATCGAAATCAACCTCGCCCAACTGCTACACGGCGAACAAACTGTCGTCACCAATCGCGCTCTCCCGCCAAAGGCCGAAGTAACAGTCGAGGGCGAGATCCTCAATGTTTGGGACAAGGGCAAGGCAGCCGTCATCGAGTTCGCTGGTCGGGGATCAGACGATGACGGGCCACTGTTCAGCGTCGGCGCCAGCCTTTTCATCATCGGCGCTGGTGGCTGGGGCGGCGAACGCGGGCCCAGTGGGTCGGCAAGCTCGAAAACTCCACCCGACCGGGAACCAGATGTGGTCGTCGAACGTGAGACCCGCCCCGAGCAAGCCGCGATCTACCGTCTGTCGGGCGACATGAACCCGATGCACATCGACCCCGACTTCGCGACGGGTGCCGGCTTCCCCGGACCGTTCAATCATGGCTTGTGCACGTTCGGAACCATCGGCTACAGCGTGCTGAGCGCGTGGTGCGGGGGCGATGTCGAAAAGTTCGAGTCGATCGAGGGTCGATTTGCTGACCAGGTCTGGCCTGGCGACACGATCATCACGCGGATCTGGGACGAGGGTGACCATGCCATCATCGAAGGCCGCACTCAGAGCGGCAACGTCGTCGTATCGAATGGTCGCGCCACCAAGAGATGACGCTTGATCCGCGCACTCCGGTCCTCGTTGCTCTCGGTGAGATCACCAACCGCTCCGACGCGATCGTCGACCCGATCGATCTAGCCGCCGAAGCGACGCGCCGAGCGTTCGCCGATGCCGGCGCGCCGATCGCCGATCGCATCGACACCGTCGCTACACCGGGCATTCTGATCATGCACAGGGACGAGCCGGCCACGCGGATCGCCGACGCGGTCCGGCTCCGCCCCGGGCGCAGAATCAGTAGCCCTGTGGGAGGCAATACCCCCGAGTACCTCGTTGGCAAACTTGGCGCCGAGATCATGGCGCGTAGGTCCGACGCCGTGTTGATCGTGGGTGCCGAGGCGGGCAGCTCGATGCGTCGTGGCCATGCGGCCGGCACGATCCCGCAGGCAGCCGCCGTACAAGGCAAAGACGAGTCGATGGGTGACGACCGCGCCGGTCTGAGCGCAATCACCAACGCGGCAGGGCTGAACATGCCACATGAGCTGTACCCAATCCTCGAGTCCGCGATGGCCGCCCGTGCTGGGCGCACGATCGACGAACAGCGAGTCTGGCTCGGTGAATTCATGGCCCCGTTCACCACGGAGGCGGCCCGCCACCCAGATCAAGCCTGGTTTCCAGTCGAGCGCACCCCCGCCGAGTTGTCGGCCATCTCCTCCTCCAATCGCATGGTGAACGAGCCATACACCAAACTCCTGAACAGCATCCTCACGGTCGACATGGCAGCGGCGTTTGTGCTGATGGCTGCCGAAGTCGCTGAGGAAGTCGGTGTACCGCGCGACCGTTGGGTGTTCACCTGGGCCAGCGCCACTTGCAACGATGTGTTCTTCCCGTCGGAGCGACCCGACCTCGCCCGATCTCCCGGCATCAGCGCGGCAGGGAACGCGGTGCTCGACGCCTCGGGCATCGGCATCGATGATGTCCGTTGGTTCGATTTCTATTCCTGCTTTCCCGCGGCGGTCGAGGCGGCGGTCGATGCGCTGGGCATCGACCCTTCCGATCCGCGCGGTTTCACAGTTACCGGCGGACTCCCATACCACGGCGGGCCCGGCAACAACTACGTCAGCCATTCCATCGTCGAAATGGCACGAAGGTGCCGCGAGCAGCCTGAGGCCATAGGGATGCTGTCAGGGCTCGGCTGGTACATCACGAAGCACTCCCTCGGTCTCTGGTCATCGACACCTCCCCCAAATGGCTGGCACGCTCCTGACATGACCGGCGCCCAGGCCGCGATCGACGCCACTGCACTTCAGGTCGTCGAACCGGCGGATGCCACTGGCGTCGCGACGATCGACGGGTACACCGTGATGCACGACCGCGACTCCGGTCCCGCTGCGGTTCCCCTTTTCGCCACCACAACCGACGGCCACAGGGTGGTGGCCCGCTCCGACGATGCCGAACTCGCTCGCGCGATGTCCGGAGGCATGTTCGTCGGCCACAAGATCGAGTTGACCCCCGCCGACGACTATGCGAGGTTCCAGTTGCAATGACCACCAAAGCTCAAGCGCTGCTGCTCACTGGCCCGAGCACCCTCGAACCTCGAGAGTATGACGTCCCAGGCGTAACCGCCGGTACTGCGGTGCTTCGCATCGAGGCCTGCGGGTTGTGCGGAACCGACCATGAGCAATACAGCGGCCATCTTGCGGCCCCGTTTTCGTTCATTCCTGGCCACGAGATCGTCGGCGTCATCGAAGAGATCGGCAGTGATGCCGCGGCTCGCTGGAATGTCAATGCTGGTGATCGTGTCGCCGTCGAGGTTTTCCGCTCATGCCGAGAGTGTGAGCAGTGTCTCAGTGGCGAATACCGTCGCTGCGCTCGCAACGGCCTGGCCACCATGTTCGGTTTCGTTGACGCCGAGGTCGAGCCAAGCCTGTGGGGCGGGTACGCGTCGCACCTGCACCTCCCCGCCGACTCGATGCTGCTGCCGATCCCCGACTCGCTCGACCCCATACTGGCCACAGTCTTCAATCCACTCGGCGCCGGTATTCGATGGGGAGCGACCATTCCCGGCACCAAAGAGGGCGATGTCGTCGTCGTGCTCGGCCCCGGCATTCGCGGAATGTGCGCGGCGGTTGCCGCCAAAGAGGCCGGAGCGTCATTCGTCGCCATGACCGGCCTCGGCGAGCGAGATCGCGCCAGGCTCGATGTCGCTCGTCAGTTCGGCGTCGATCTGACAATCGACGTCGCCGTCGACGACCCCGTTGCAGCGCTCCGAAAGGCAACCGGGGACCTCGCGAACGTTGTTGTTGATGTCACGGCAAAGGCACCCGCGGCATTTGCGCAGGCAATCTCGCTGGCCCGGACCGGGGCCACCGTTGTGGTCGCGGGCACCCGCGGCGGAGGCGGCGCACCCGGTTTCGATCCAGATCAGGTGGTCTACAAAGAACTCACAATCAGAGGCTCGCTGGGCGTCGACTACCCCGCCTACCAGGCCGCCATTGATCTGCTCGTCACCGGACGTTGGCCCTTCGAGTCGCTTTCGCGGGAGGTCGTCGGCTTCGATGGGCTTTCGGGCCTACTCGACGTCCTTTCCGGAGCCGAACAAGACTCCATACCGCCACTACATGGCGTATTCGCACCCAACAGTTGAATGGCACCTAGCCGTTGAAAGGCACAGAACATGACTGATTCATCACGGGTACCAATGCTCGACATCGACGAGGCGAAGCGGCGCGCCGCCGAGGTCGACATCGCCGAGAACATGGCCGAGTTGGCCGTGTTCCGGATCGCCCTCCATCAGCCCGGTGTGGCGGCAGGGCTGAGCAAGATGCTCAACGAACTGTTGTGGAACGGCACCCTCGACGCCCGCCTACGCGAGCTGATCATCATGCGCATTGGGTGGTCGACCAACTCGGTCTATGAGTGGACCCAACACTGGCGCGTGGCGCGCATGCTCGAGGTTCCCGAACGTGACCTCCTCGCAGTACGTGATTGGCGCAACGCCGAGCACTTCGGTGCCGCCGAGCGCGCTGTCCTGGCCGCCACCGACGAGACTCTTGAGCAGGGGTCCATCAGCGACACCACCTGGGCCGAATGTCGCTCCGTGTTCGACGACGATGCCGTACTCGTCGAATTGGTGACAGCCATTGGCAACTGGCACCTTTTTTCTGCACTACTGAAGTCACTCGATGTTCCTCTGGAAGAGGGAATCGTTCCATGGCCACCTGAAGGCGAAACACCTACCGGAAAGAACGGATGACCACAATGTCAGAACAAGGATGGACGTTTGCCGAAATCTGGGAGACCGCCGCGGCGCAGTTGCCCGACGCTCCTTTCGCCAAGCAGGGCACCAAAACGGTTACCTGGGCCGAAGCCGAACGGCGCGCCGAGGGAATCGCCACCTATCTGCTGGATCAGGGCGCACAAAAGCAGGACAAGGTCGCGCAATACCTATACAACAGCATCGAATTTTTGGAGACATTCTTCGCTTGCTACAAGGCCTCCCTCGTACCGGTCAATACGAACTACAGGTACGCCGCTGATGAACTCGTATACCTGTGGGAGAATGCCGACGCGATCGCCGTGATTTTCCACGGGACCTTCGTCGACACGATCGAAGACATCCGCGACCGCGTCCCGAAGGTAAAGACCTGGATATGGGTCGACGACGGTTCTGGTCCTTGCCCTGACTGGGCCATTCCGTACGAAGACACCGTCGATACGAAAGGCGCCCCCGTCATCGAACGCGTCGAGCGCAGCGGCGACGACCTGTACATGCTGTACACCGGGGGAACAACCGGCATGCCGAAGGGTGTGATGTGGCGCCAAGACGACCTGGTCGTGATAATGGGGGCCGGACTGGGATTGGCCGTACCGGAGGAATATGACCCTGACTTCGTCGCCGCCAACCTCACCCAGCCTGGCCCCGTAGGGATGCCCGCATGTCCCCTCATGCACGGCACTGGCTCGCTCACCTCCTTCGGCACACTCAGTTCGGGCGGATGCATCGTGTTACTCGAGTCGCGACACTTTGATCCCGCCGAGTTGCTCGACACGATCGATCGCGACAAGGTCAACGCGATTGCGATTGTCGGTGATGCATTCGCCAAGCCGATCCTCGCCGCCCTCAATGCCGAGCCCGATCGTTGGAAGCTCGATTCGGTCTTGGCGTTCGTTTCCTCCGGTGTCATGTGGAGCGAGGAAACCAAGCAAGGAATGCTCGAACATCAGCCGAACATGATGTTGATGGACGCCTTCTCCTCGTCCGAGGCCCTAGGAATGGGGACCTCGATA